>Ga0209521_10001862_pt1 | contig 17238 bp, 16 predicted proteins | sample Rifsed19ft4_FD_184016 | JGI IMG/M metagenome (GOLD analysis project Ga0209521, IMG submission 184016) | Soil microbial communities from Rifle, Colorado, USA - sediment 19ft 4 (version 2) | ecosystem: Environmental > Terrestrial > Deep subsurface > Rock core/Sediment | place: Rifle, Colorado...
AACAACGGACCATAAGGAATTTGACCCTATAGATGAGGCAAAGCTTATTAAGTTTTATTGGTTAAGGTAAGTTATGGAAAAAGCATTAGAACTTATAAAAAAAGAAATCCGTGACCTTCTCCCCTACAAGGTTGACGAGACCTGTTGCGCCATAAAGCTGGACGCCAATGAGAACCCGTATCCCCTTCCTAATGAGCTAAAAGAGAAGGTCAGCAAGGCCCTTTCGGAGGTTGCTCTAAACCGTTATCCCGACCCTTATGCAGGGGAATTGAAAGGCCTTATATCACGCTGGCTGTCAATTCCTGAAGAGTGCCTGATGCTCGGAAACGGCTCGGACGAGTTGATCCAGGCAATCCTTATCGCCACATCATGGGGTTCTCCAACTGTTATTGTCCCGTCACCGACCTTTTCCATGTATAAGATAACCGGGCTGGCGGTCGGGCACAGGATCCTGGAGATACCGTTGGATGAATCGTTTGACATTGATCCGGCAGCCATAATAGATGCTTGCAGGAGGGAAAGGGCAAAGGTCGTCTTCCTTAGCACACCAAACAACCCTACTGGAAACAGATTTTCGGATGATAAGGTCCTTGAGGTAGTTAAAGAGTCGCACGCCCTCGTGGTTGTAGATGAAGCATACGGAGACTTTTCAGGGAAGAGCCTGATTCCTTTCCTTAAAGAGAACATGAACCTGATAATACTAAGGACCCTGTCAAAGATCGGCATGGCCGGCCTCAGGGTTGGGATAATGGCCGCGAACCCTGATCTGCTGAATGAGCTTGACAAGGTCAGGCTTCCATATAATATTAACTCCCTCTCCCAGACTGCGGCCGCAGTTGTCCTGAATAACATGGATGCCATAAACGGGCAGATAGCGACCATTATCTCCGAAAGAGAGAGGGTTTACAGAGCCTTGAAGGGTCTGGATGGAGTCACTCCATATCCGTCCGATGCCAACTTCATCCTCTTCAAGGTCAGGGATGCAGACGATCTTCATAAGAGGCTTGTTGAGAAGGGGATACTGATAAAGAACCTCAACAGGGCTGGAAGGCTTGAGAACTGCATGAGGGTCACGGTGGGAACGCCTGCGGAGAATGATGCGCTTTTAGATGCAATTAAGAAATTCTGAGATAAGGAAGGTAAAATGGAAGTAAGAACAAGATTCGCGCCAAGTCCCACAGGATATCTGCACGTAGGCGGGGCAAGGACAGCCATATTCAACTGGCTTTTTGCCAAGCACCATAAGGGTAAGTTTATTCTGAGAATAGAGGACACCGACCAGGAGAGGTCAACGGATGAGTCAACCAACGCCATCCTTGAAGGTATGAGCTGGCTGGGGATGGACTGGGACGAGGGGCCCTTCTTCCAGGCAAAGAGGGTTGATATATACAATGAGCATGTGGAGAGACTCATCAAGGATGGGAAGGCGTTTTACTGCACATGTTCACCGGAGGAGCTAGAGGCAAAGAGGCAGAAGGCGTTAAGCGAAGGGAAAAAGCCCAAGTATGACGGGAAGTGCAGGGGGAACACAAAGAGACCGGATGTTCCTGCCGCTGTCCGCTTTCTTTCACCTGATGAAGGGTATACCGTTGTGGATGACATGGTCAAGGGGAGGGTCGTAGTTGACAACGCCGAGCTTGACGACCTGGTTATACGCCGCTCCGACGGGTGGCCTACATACAACTTCTGCGTTGTGATAGATGACGCCACCATGAAGATGACCCATGTGATAAGGGGAGACGACCACCTGAACAACACCCCAAGGCAGATACAGATGTATGAAGCCTTCGGGTATCCTGTTCCGAAGTTTGGTCATGTCCCCATGATCCTGGGTTCCGATAAGACCCGCCTCTCCAAGAGGCACGGGGCCACCTCTGTCATGGCGTACAGGGACATGGGTTACCTGCCGGAGGCCTTGTTCAATTACCTTGTAAGGCTCGGCTGGTCTCATGGGGACCAGGAGATATTCAGCAGGGATCAGCTTATAGAGGCGTTTGACCTTGAGAACGTTGGGAAGTCGGCTGGTGTCTTCAACCCTGAAAAGCTCCTATGGTTAAATGCCCATTATATCAAGGAGTCCGATAACCGGAAGCTCGGCAGCCTGGTTGAGCCGTTCCTTGAAGGCAAAGGGTTTGAGATTTCCAAAGGGCCGAATCTTGAAAAAGTTGTCGTTACATTAAAGGAGCGCGCCAAGACGGTACTTGAGATGGCCGACTTTGCCGAGTTCTATTACAGGGATGAAGTAATCTACGATGAGAAGGCGGCTGAGAAATTTCTAACGCCGGAAACAAGCAGTGTACTTGAATCCCTTATTGCTAAACTTCAGCCTATCAGCGATGATGGGTTTAGGCATGATGGAATTGAAAAGGCATTTAAAGAGATAACGGAAGAAAAAGGTTTGAAGTTAAAGGAGATTGCCCAGCCTGTAAGGGTGGCCTTGACCGGGAGCACTATCTCCCCCGGGATTTTTGAGGTTATTGAGGTTCTGGGAAAGGGAGAGACCGTAAAGAGGCTTCAAAGGGCAATTGATTCGGTAAGCAGTAAGAACTGAACCACCCCCTATCCTTCGGTATATAAAAGGTGTTTGATTTTCAGTGAAAAAAAAGGTATACTTGGTTGACTGTCTGGCATGGGGCCAAACAGTCATTTTTTTATTAACAGGAGGTTTTGAAAGATGAGTGATTGCGGAACATGCGGACCTGCAGGCGCCGGTCCCTTCTCTGAGGGAAAGGATCTTGTAGAATTTGTCTATCGCGCCCACGGCGGAGCTATAGCCGTTGCTCCATTGCCTGGCGGTGGCATACAAACAAAGTGCCGGGGATGCGGAGAGACGTTTGTCATGAAGACCTTTGTGAGCAAATGTCCGAAATGCGGAGGGGTGCATGCAGTGTCTCCGCCTCGCGCACAGGACCCTGATGGTATCCAGTTTGCCGGCGTTGGTTATACCCTGCCAAATGCTTAATCCTAAATTCGGCAATTGGCCACGGACTAACACGGACAAAAGCAGCAATATAAAAGATACAGCCTATATTTTAAATTCACCTGAAAGGTTAACAGGTTTTATTTATAAGTTATTGAAAAGTCAGGGATAGTCAGTGAAAGTCTGTGGCTGAATGCTTTTTTTAGGTTAATTGTAAGGGCAGGGCTTGTCCCTTGCCAAATCGGGCAACCGCAATGGTTGCCCATTCACCTTAAAATAATGAATATCCTCAATGAGATAAAATTTGATGAAAAGGGGCTTGTTCCTGCCATTGCCCAGGACTTCCGAACAGGGGAGGTCTTGATGATGGCTTATATGAACAGGGAGTCTCTTGAAAAGAGCCTCTCCTCCGGCAAGGCCAATTATTTCAGCCGTTCCAGGAATAAACTGTGGCTGAAGGGTGAAACATCCGGGCACTTCCAGCATATTAAAGGGATCTATTACGACTGCGATATGGACACCGTCCTCCTCAAGGTAGAGCAGGTTGGAGCTGCATGTCATACAGGCGAGAGGAGCTGTTTTTTCAGGGAGATAGAAACCCCTTTCAAAGATGTAGAGACGCCCAGCCGGGACTTCTCTACTGCCTCTATCATAGACAGAGTCCACGGCGTTATACTCGAAAGGAAATCAAACCCAGGTGAACGCTCCTATGTCTCCTCCCTTTTTACAAAAGGGGCGGACACTATATTGAAAAAGATAGGAGAAGAGGCAGCTGAACTCCTGATAAGCGGGAAGGGTGGAAATAAGGATGAGGTTATCCATGAGATGGCCGACCTTTGGTTTCATACACTTGTCCTTCTGGGGCATCTGGATATAAGCCCGGAAGAGGTTTATTGCGAACTTAAGAGAAGGTTCGGGACATCCGGGATAGAGGAAAAGGAAAGGCGGTAAAAAGGGAAGGAATTTAGAAGGTTTCAATTTAAATTTTCTTGACAGAAATAATCAGGTTGCTGTAAACTGACACCCTTCTAAACTTTTACCTAAGATACTACAGCTAAAATGAAGGGAGGCGAATTTGGATGCCAGGCGTAAAAATAAGGGAGAACGAATCTTTTGAAACTGCCCTTAAGAAATTTAAAAAGCAGTGTGAAAAGGCAGGGATATTGTCTGACCTCAAGAAGCAAGAGTGCTATGAAAAACCTAGTATAAAAAAGAAGAAGAAGACCATAGCTGCCAGAAAAAGGGCGTTGAAGAAGACAAGAAAGACCGAGGAGTAGGATGTCCTTAAAGGATAAACTTGCAGAAGAGATGAAGGGCGCCATGAGGAGCCAGGACAAGTTAAGGCTCTCAACAATCAGGATGCTTCTTTCGGCTGTAAAATATAAGGAAATAGATTTAGGGAAAGTGCTTACTGACGAGGAGGTGATTGAGACAGTCACCTCCTCTGTCAAGCAGAGAAGAGATTCTATAGAGCAGTTTTCAAAGGCAGGCAGGACCGACCTCGTTGAAAAGGAAGAGGCTGAGCTAAAGATACTTCAGGGTTTTCTGCCGGAACAGTTATCGGTTGAAGAGGTCGAGGCTGAGATAGAACGGACAGTTGCAGAGGCTGGAGCCTCTGGATTGAAAGACCTCGGCAAGGTCATGAAACTGCTTAGGCCAAAAGTTGCAGGCAGGGCTGATGGAAAGATGGTCAGCGACAAAGTAAGGGAGAGGTTATCTAAATAACTGACTGGAGAGTCAATATTGTGTTGGATTAAGGGGCATCTAAAGGCTTTAAGCACTTAGTGCCCTTTTTTTATTGTAACTACTCAGGTAGGGTGCGCATTGCCACCCTACTATACTACACTGTCATCCCCGAGTGTTTTTATTGGGGATATAGTTTTAAAAAACCAGATTCCCGCTAAGAGACTGTGGGAATGACAAGAAAGAGGTAGGTACCGGAGTAGTAGCTTTTTATTTTATAGGTGTTCAGTGTCAGGAAGTATACCTGAAGAGTTGATAGAGGAGATAAAGGAACGCGTAAACATCACAGATGTTGTCTCGGAATATGTCTCCCTTAAAAAAGTAGGCGCCAACCATAAAGGGCTGTGTCCTTTTCATTCAGAAAAGACGCCGTCCTTTACTGTTAACGAGGGGAAGCAGATATTTTACTGCTTCGGATGCGGCGCCGGCGGGAATGTAATAACATTTCTGATGAAGGCAAGCGGGATGACATTCCCCGACGTAGTTATGGAGCTGGCAAAAAGGGCAGGAGTAACTATTCCCGAAGCATCAGGGAGGTTTGCGCCGCAAAAAAACGACAGACAGGAAGCCCTCTATAAGATTAACGAGTCAGCCGCATCTTTTTACCACTCGCTTTTGAGTGAATCGGAAAAGGCAAAATCGTACTTAAAAAAGAGGGGGCTGAAGGAAGAAACCATAAACGATTATAAGGTCGGTTATGGAGGGGATGGATGGGACAGCCTTTACGCGTTCCTCTCCAAAAAGGGGCTATCCCTTACTCTTGCTGATGAGCTTGGGCTAATAATCCCCAAAAAGAGCGGGGGGTACTACGACAGATTCAGGGGAAGGGTCATATTCCCCATATCTGATATTCATGGCCGTGTTATCGGATTCGGCGGGAGGAGCATAGACGGCTCTGAACCCAAATACCTTAATTCATCGGAGTCAGTTCTTTTTAAAAAATCAGACTCCCTTTACGGGATAACCGTTGCCAGGAGATGGATAAAGGAGTCGGATGAGGCCTTGATAGTAGAGGGTTATATGGACCTCCTGTCCTTGCATGAGGCAGGGATTAAAAACTCAGTGGCAACATTAGGAACTGCCCTGACTGCCGGACACCTGCGGCTTATAAAGAGGCTCAGCAGCAATATAGTGACTGTATTTGACGCCGACCAGGCGGGGGTCAAGGCAACACTTCGCTCTATTGACCTTTTTATAACAGAAGGTGTGAATGCTACCGTGCTGACAATGCCTGAGGGGCATGATCCAGATACATTTGTAAGGGAGAAGGGCGTAGAGGGGTTTAAAAAAGCGATCAAATCAGCAATGCCAATAATGGAGTTTTTCATAAATGAGGCGCTGAAAGGGAAAAATGCAACCGAGATACAGGAGAAGCTCAAGGTAATAGAAGAGGTCTTCCCATATATAGAACGCCTGCCAAGCAGGATTGAGCAGGAGCATTACATAAAGATCGTCTCGGAGAGGACAGGAGTTAAGGAAGAGTCGCTTGCCAGGGAGATGAGGAAGAGGGGTAGTGGCGGTCCTAAAAAGTTTGAGGTAAAATTACCAGACAAGGGAATACTGTCCGGGGCTCAAACTGCGGGAAAAAAGATAATCCAGCTATTACTCAGATACCCGGAACTTAGGGAACGGGTTGTGGAGAGCGGGACACTGGGAGACTTTCAGAGTGAAACCTTGAGGTTGTTTGGGGAGAACCTCCTTAAAATGCCTGCCGGTTCTGACCCTCTCAACTATTTTGAATCCGAAGAGGAGAAGGGGCTTTATTCAAGGTTGGTAGTGGAGATGGACGAAGTTGTAGAGCATGGCAGGGAGCTTGATGACTGCATCAGGAGTTTGAAGGCTTACAGGCTTAAAAAAGAGAAAGAGAAGCTCCGCAAGGAGATGGAAGAGGCGGTAAAAAAAGGGGACGAGGGACTCCTAATGGAGCTTAGGGAAAGACACAATAAACTGTATTAGATATATTAATAATATTCTCAGCTTTCATCTGTCAGCTGACCGCTGACCACTGACTGCTGAACACTGTTTTATGAGGAGGCATGATGGCAAAGGATGCAAAGAAGATGAAAGAGGTAGAGCAGTTGATCGCCACGGGGAAGGAAAAAGGATACCTCACATTCGAAGAGGTCAATGATGCCCTTCCTTCGAGCATGGTATCCCCGGACCAGCTGGATGACGTAATGACGATGTTTGGGGACATGGATATAGAGGTCGTTGATCCTGTTCAGAAGTTAAAGATAACCGAACACAGGGTTGGAGAGCCTGAAGAGGAGTTCGAGGCTGAGGTTGAGGCAGAAGCGGTAGTGGAGTTTCTTGGGAGGATTGGAGATCCTGTAAGGATGTACCTTAAGGAGATGGGTTCTGTTTCCCTTCTCACCAAAGAGAAAGAGGTTGAGATTGCAAAGAGGATAGAAAAAGGTGAGAGAGAGATCCTGAACGTAACCTTTAATTCCCCGCTTACCGTCAAGGAAATCCTGAGCATTGGCGAAAAGATCAGGAAAGGAAAGGCCTCTATAGTCGATGTAGTAAAGGGAACAGACGATGAATCCACCGAAGAAGAGCAGAAATATCATACTGATAAATTCCTCAGGCTTGAAGAAAAGCTGAGGAACCTTGACAGCGAAAAGGAGACCCTTTTCAAAAAGAGCCAGGGAAAAGGTCTTGCGCCCGCAAAGAAGGCCCAGATCGGAAAGCAGCTGGATGAAAACAGGGACAAGACACGGGAGACTCTGAAGGAGATGAACCTCAGCTCGAGGCAGATCGAAAGGATAAACCATAAGCTAAAGAACCTCGTAGAGAAGGTTGACAAATGTGAGGCGGAGCTCGCCGGCATTGTAAAGGCAAGCGGCTATTCTTCGAAGGAAGAGTTGATGGACATTCTTGCAAGGGCAAGAAAAGGGAGCGCAGAGCTTAAGAAGGCTGCAAAGGAAAGCCGCATTTCTCAGGAGAGGCTCAAAGAGATGGTCGCAGAGATATCCGATATCAGCGAAAAGATCACGGGCATGGAGGAAAAGGCAGGACTTCCGCCGGCAGAGATGAAGAAGGCCCTCAAAAACTTGAAGAATGGAGAGATCAGGGTAAAGATTGCAAAGAGCGAACTGGTAGAGGCCAATTTAAGGCTTGTCGTCAGTATCGCCAAGAAGTACACAAACAGGGGGCTTCAGTTTCTGGACCTCATCCAGGAGGGGAATATAGGCCTGATGAAGGCGGTAGACAAGTTTGAATACCAGAGGGGATACAAGTTCTCCACCTATGCCACTTGGTGGATAAGACAGGCCATTACCAGGGCCATAGCAGACCAGGCCAGGACCATAAGGATCCCTGTGCATATGATAGAGACTATCAACAAGCTGATAAGGACCTCAAGGTACCTCGTCCAGGAAAAGGGGAGAGAGCCGACGCCTGAAGAGATAGCGGAGAAGATGGAGCTGCCGCTGGATAAGGTGAGGAAGATATTGAAGATAGCCAAGGAGCCAATATCCCTTGAAACACCCATAGGAGAAGAGGAGGACAGCAATCTGGGTGACTTCATAGAAGACAAGACGATCCCGTCTCCCATAGAGGCAGTGATAACCTCCAACCTTACTGAGGTTACAAATAAGGTGCTGGCGACCCTGACTCCGAGGGAGGCAAGGGTGTTGCGGATGAGGTTCGGGATCGGTGAAAAGTCCGACCACACCCTCGAAGAGGTGGGGCAGGACTTTGATGTTACGAGGGAAAGGATCAGACAGATCGAGGCAAAGGCGCTCAGAAAGCTTAGACATCCGAGCCGTGCCAAGAGGTTGAAGAGTTTTGTTGAGGGTTGACTTTTATACTAAGTTGCTTTCAAACATCTACTATTGAGCCTAATGAAAGCTTACTTGGTATTAGAGGGATGAAACCGTTTTAATCGGTTTTTCCTTGACATGCTTGATAATTAACACTAAAATATTTTTTTCTTCGGGCCCATAGCTCAGTTGGTTAGAGCCACCGGCTCATAACCGGTCTGTCCCTGGTTCGAGTCCAGGTGGGCCCACCACTCTAAAATATGGCATATCTGAAAAATAAATATAGTGAATGCTCATCCTCTATTGAGAGTTCTATAAGGTGCACCGAAAGGTGCACCTTTTTTATTTTGGTATGACAAAAATCGGGGATGTACTTAGGATAGTTGAGAGAGTAGTGCCGGAGGCCCTGGCCGAAGAATGGGATAATTCAGGATTGCAGGTAGGCAGTTTAGACAGGTCTGCGACGGGCATAATCCTGTCCCTCGATGCAGACATCGCTATGTTTGACAGGGCAAGGGAGGTTGGTGCAAATATCGCCATTACCCATCACCCCCTGTTTTTTAATCCCATCAAGCGGCTTAACTTAGAGACACCTGCAGGCAGGATTATAGAAAGGGCTGTGATAGACAAGATGACCCTGTATTCAGCCCATACAAATCTTGATGTCATGAATGGGGGAGTAAACGATACCCTTGCCGACAGGGTCGGGCTTTTAAATAAGAGGCCCTTTGCTAATATTGGAAGGATCGGGGAAGTTGCCTCTATAGAAACCCTTGAATCCATTGCTGTAAGGATGAAGAGCGATTTTTCTCTGCCGCATGTTGCTATAGTCGGCGACCTGATGCGTAGGATAACCAGGATTGCAGTCTGCGGCGGAAGCGGCGGCTCTCTTGTGAAGGATGCGGCAGAAAATGGGGCAGACCTCCTTATAACCGGAGACGTGAAATACCATGCAGCCAAGGATGCCGAATTGTACGGAATAGCCGTTATGGATATAGGGCATTTTGCATCGGAATCGATTGTGCTTCCTGTGCTGGCCGCTATCATAAAAGAGGCGCTGGGAAAAGAAGGCATTGACATAGGACTTCATATACACAGGGGAAGGGACCCGTTAAAGGTTTACTGAAAAGGATGAAGGATGAGGGATGAAATAATAAGTTTTTTCTAATTCATCCTTCAGCCCTCAGCCTTCATCCTTATTTTTATTATAAAAGGAGGTAGATATTGCAAGAGCAGATAAGGTTACTGGTTGAGCTCCAGAAGGTAGATGCAGTATTGGGAGGGATGAAACGGAAGATGGAAGGTACGCCGAAACGCCTGTCGGAGCTTCAGACCGGCCTTGATGCCATGAAGGCCGATGTAGAACAGTGCGAAGCTCAGCTTGAGGAGATGAAGAAGGACAGAAGAACAAAGGAAGGCCTGCTTCAGATGGAGATAGACAGGATACAGAAGACCGAAGGCCACTTAAAGGATATAAAGACGCAGAAGGAATACCAGGCGCTCCTCAAAGAGGTTGATCAGGGGAAAAAATTGAATGCCAGCAGGGAGGAGGACATCCTGAAACTTACTGCTGATGTTGAGGAGATGGAAAAGGTTGCATCGGAAAAGGCAGCAGCCCTCAAGGTAAAAGAGGTAGAGTATGCAAAGGAAAAAAAGGCACTGGAAGGAGATCTTTCCAAGATAGACGCTGAATTCGACGGCAAGAGGAAGGGATGGGAAGAGATCGCAAAAAAGGTTAAGCCGAACGTCCTTAAGATGTACCAGAAGGTATCAGAGAGAAGGAATGCCACATCCGTTGTCCCCGTTAAAAACGGAGCATGTACAGGATGTCACATGAACCTCCCTCCGCAGCTTTACAACCAGATACAGAAAGGTCACGAGATGCTCCTGTGTCCCAGCTGTCACAGGATATTGTACTGGGAAGGAAACAACGGTTGAAGAAAGACGATGTATTAAAACATCTGGCCGAGACCCTCAGCTTTGCCAGGACGCTGGAGAGGTTCCCGTCTCTCACATGCGACAAGCTGAAATCCCTCCTCCTCGAAGCCTCTTCCCAATTCAAAGAGGCCCCTTCTAAAACCCATACCAAAACAGATAATCTCACATTTTATATAGACGGCGCATCCAGGGGAAACCCGGGAAAGGCGGCCATCGGTGTAGTAGTAATGAATGGAAGCGGCCATGTCATTGACGGGCTCAAGAGGTATATTGGCGAAACCACCAATAACATGGCAGAGTATCAGGCGCTTATAGAGGCCCTCACTGAAGGGAAAAGGCTTGGAGGAAAGTCTGTTCAGGTCTTTTCAGATTCAGAGCTCATGGTAAGGCAGATAAACGGTGTTTACAAGGTCAAGGACGGCAAGCTCCTTGACCTCTACAAAGAGGCAAAGAGCCTGATATCCGGTTTCACCGATTTCAAGATAGACCACATAACAAGGGATAAAAACTCTGAGGCTGATTCCCTGGCCAATGAGGCCCTTGACAACCATCTGAAAGGGGCTTAGTATAAATTTAGCTGAAGTAGTCCAGATGGCCGCCGGGAAGATTTATCTTCCGGGAGGAAAGTCCGAACTCCAAAGGGTATGGCGCTGGATAACGTCCAGTGGGGGCAACCTCAAGGAAAGTGCCACAGAAAGCAGACCGCCCTCACACCCTGAGGTCTATTGAATTATGTTCTATGTATATATTCTCAAGAGTAAAGTTGACGGGGATTTATACATAGGGTACACCAGCGATCTTAAGCGAAGGTTTGCTGAACATAATTCAGGGGAAAACAGGTCTACAAAAGGTCGAAAACCTTTTGAGTTGATCTACTACGAATCGTATAGATCAAAGGAAGACGCAATGCGCAGAGAAAAGGCCCTGAAATTGAGAGGGCAAGCCCTAAATGGGCTGAAGCAGCGTATTGTAAACAGCCTGTTAGACCTCAGGGTGTGAGGGTAAGGGTGAAACGGTGGGGTAAGAGCCCACCAGTTCCGGTGGTGACACCGGAAGCTTGGCAAACCCCGCCAGGAGCAAGACCAAATAGGTTCCAACCTCTTTAGTGAGGGAGGTGCTTCCCGCACCATGGAACGGGTAAGGTCGCTAAAGGCCGCGGGTAATCGTGGCCGTAGATGAATGGCCATCGCCCCGAAAGGGGGACAAAATTCGGCTTACGGGCTGCTTCAGCTATATTTTTATCTCTTCTATCTCAAAAAGCCCTGGGTATTTATCAGACTCAAGCAAGACCTTCTTCACATTCCCCTGCCACATGGCAACAAACTGGTCCCTCTCCTCCTTAGATGCCTTCTCGGACACCACAAGAGGCATAAGATCTCCCATATCAGGGTTCTGAGGCAATACCTGGGGATTGTATGAGACCTTTACAGACTTTCCGGTATCTTCACGTTGAAAGATGAATGTGTTGAACTGAAAATCCTTATCATCAAACACCAGTTTGTTTTGTCTGCCGCCTACCCTGCCAAGTCCCTTAAAACCTGTATTGCCAGCAGCGCCGGTAATCAGGGATATCACCTGCGCCATAGGCCCGTACGCAAGGTCTGTTGGCCCTCCTTTTATTAACACCTTTATCTGGCTCCTTACCGGGATATCGTCACCATAAAGCGCCTTTAACGCCTTTACGGTCACCATATACGCCCCGGAAACTGCGGCACATGAGTGCCCTGCCATCTTGACCGCATCAGGGTATTTGAAAACCATAATTCCGTCTGCCTCCATAGCTCCCAGTATGTATGCCAACGGGTCCTTAAGCCTTATCTCTGGAGCCTCGTCGAAAAAGCCCTGGCTCCAGTTACTCTGTCCCTCTGCCATGTTTCCTCCTTAATAATTGTCAAACCTGATTCGGACTTTAATTTCATCTGTTGAGGTGTTATTATACAGAAATCCGAGGAGGGATATATGAGAAAAATCATATGGCTGACATTTATCTTGACCCTGGCAATAATTACAGGTTGCGATAAGTCAAACAACGAAAGAGCTTTCAAATCGAAGATAGGTGTTGGTTCTCCCGCACCAGATTTTACATTAAGAGATATGAATGAAAAAAATATTACTCTTTCTGGATACAAGGGAAAGGCGGTATTCATTACCTTCTGGAACATGAAGTGCAAGGACTGCACGGAATCTATGCAATCGCTGGAGGCCTTGAGCAGGAGGTTTGGGGACCAGGGGCTGATGGTTATAGCCATAAACGCGGACAACCTGGAATATGTCAAACCGGAAAAGATAATCAACTTCATCAAGGCCAAAGGGTACACATTCAATGTTCTTTTTGATGAGACCTTCTCCGCTTCGGAGGCATATAAGATAGTTGCCATACCAATGACCTTTCTGATTGACAGGAGCGGGATGATCTCGTACATGGAATTCGGGAAGGCAGACTGGACTAGCCGGGAAAATATCGAAAGGATTCAGAACATCTTAAGCTAAGAAGTCTCCTGCTGGTGGTAATACTTCACACTCATTTCTCTTGCGAAAAACATCCTTAGTTGTTAGCATCACCTTTATTATCAACCTAACCTGAGGCTCTTGCAAAAGTATAAAAAGGTTGTCATTCCCGCATTGTTTAAGCGGGAATCTGGTCTTTTATTATAGGAAACCATATCCCCGATAGAACATTTCGGGGATGACAGAGAGTTTTGCAAGAGGCTCACCTATCTGTTTTTAATGCTTCTTTAATGTCTAAGCTTTTATACTTGTGTAAAAATCACATTAGGAGTGGTAATGAAGAAGAGTGGAATCTCCATCTGGTTTATTGTAGCTGTCATCATATTCATAATTACCATCGCTCTTGGGACATACGAGTCTATTACTCAGAAATATAGACCGCAGGACAGTATAGTAAACGGCCTCCACGGTTATGGATACCTGAAAGAATATCAGGTGAGGTATGAGCCAAGCAAAGGGATATGGCATATATTGGGATGGACCGGTTCCGCATTTATGGTTACAATGATGCTCTACAGTGTGAGGAAGAGGTTCTCCATGTTTGCACACTGGGGGGCGCTCCGCCACTGGTTGTCTGCGCATATATTTTTAGGGATAATGGGGGCCTTGCTTGTAACCCTGCATACAACCTTCAAGTTGGGGGGGATAGTGGCAACTAGCTTCTGGTCGATGATTATTACCGTGATCTTCGGAATCCTCGGAAGGTATATATATATTCAAATACCGCAGAACGTGGCTGGCACAGACCTTCAGGTTAACGAGATAAACAAGATGGTGGAGGAGGTTGACAATAAGCTGCGCGAGCGTTCAGGAAATGTGGATGTCTCACCATTGTTCAAGGAGATAGATGTTGTAGATGAGAGGGTAAAGGACCTCAACCTGTTCAACGCCCTCTACTTGATGGTAAAGACCGATATCATAAACCGCTTTAAACTGCTGCATATTAATAAAGTGCTGAAGACGGATTACCACCTTAGCAGGGGTATCAGAAAGCAGATAGTAATGTTCATGAGCAAAAAGGCTGCATTAATAAGGCGCAAGAACTTCCTTTCCACCTCGCACCGCCTTTTACGTTACTGGCATGTCTTGCATGTTCCACTTGCTATCGTTATGTTCATAATAATGTTTTTACATGTAGGGGTCTATTTCCTGCTTGGGGGCGGAAGTTAATGCAACAACTATCAAAATATAGTAGGACCTAAATCCTGCAATCTGCCACGGACTATCACGGACACCAACAGTAGGCGCTTCTAAGCGAAAGCAGTAATATGATAGATACAGCTTATATTTTAAATTCACCAGAAAGGTTATCAGATTTTTATTTATTAGGTTATTGAAAAGTCAGATATAGTCCGTGAAAGTCTGTGGCCAAAGGCATTTTTTAGGTAGGAGATACAGATGACAAGAAAAATATTCTTGGTAGCATTATTTCTGTTATTTAATGTTTACGCAAACGGCTGGGCTCAAGACATCGGGTCTTTGATAAGCCCGGGGGAATTAAGCAGCCCGCATGCAAAGTATGACGGGATAAAGAACTGTACAAAGTGCCATGAGCTTGGAGAGGGTATTACTGACAGCAAGTGCCTTGAATGCCATGACAAGCTTGCCGCAAGGATTAGCAACAAGCAGGGGTATCATGCGAACATCAAGGACCCTTGTATAAAGTGTCATAGCGACCATAAGGGCCGCGGCTACAAGATGGTCTCGTTAGACAAGGATAAGTTTGACCATGAGCCAACAGGGTACTCGTTAAAGGACAAACATGCCGACGTTAAGTGCATAAAGTGCCATAAGAAGGAGGGGGTTTACACAGGGCTTGCCAAAGAGTGCATTTCATGCCATGAAGACAAGCATAAGGGACAGTTGGATAAGGACTGCGGCCGCTGCCACAACTTCAAAGGCTGGAAGGATATAGAGAAGTTCAAGCATGACACCGACTCAAAGTATCAGCTTAAGGGAAAACACATGGACGTCAAGTGCGCGAAGTGTCATCCGAAAAACAAGTTCAAGATCGAGAAGTACGAAGAGTGCATCACATGCCACAAAGACCCGCATAAAGGAAAGCCGATATGCGCCGACTGCCATACTACCGATGGATGGAAGAAGGTAAAGATCGACCACTCCAAGACAAAATACCCTCTTACAAATAAGCATGAGGAGGTAGCTTGCGAGAAGTGTCACAAGAACAAGCAATTGAAGGATATACCTTTCGAGACATGCGACGGCTCCTTCTGTCACAAGGACCCTCACAAAAATCAGTTTAAGGATAAGAAGTGCGACGCATGCCACAATACCAAGGGCTGGAAGCCTTCACTCTTTGATCATGCATCCCAGGAATACAAGGGTTACAAGCTGGACGGGAAGCACGTTGATACAAAGTGCGAAAAGTGCCACGTCCAGGGTCGTTACAAGCCGCTTAATTCCAAGACATGCGACACTGCCGATTGCCATAAAGACGAGCACAAGGGACAGTTCAAGGAGAAGGCCTGTGACTCGTGCCACAATACCAAGGGCTGGAAGCCGTCTCTCTTTGATCATGCCTCCCAGGAGTATAAAGGGTTCAAGCTGGATGGCAAGCATGTAGACACAAAGTGTGAAAAGTGCCATGTCCAGGATCGTTATAAACCTCTTAATTCCAAAACATGCGACACCTCTGACTGCCACAAGAACCCGCACAAGGGACAGTTTAAAGATAAGGCATGTGACTCGTGTCATACTACAAAGAGCTGGAAAGAAACGACCTATGATCATTCAGCGCAATACAGCGCCTTCAAACTGAGCGGGAAACATGAAAAGGCCAAGTGCGACAAATGTCATGCAGAAGGGAAATACAGCAAGACCCCTAAAGAATGCATTGGCTGCCACGAGAAGGAGGATGTTCATAAGAATGAGCTAGGTAAGCTCTGCGAGAAATGCCATGACGCGGAAGACTGGAAGAAGCCGACCTTTAACCACAACCTTAACTCTGAGTACCCCCTTATCGGCAAACATAAGGATACCAAATGCGATAAATGCCATAAGGAGAAAAAGTACAAGACCAAGGATCAAAGATGTATTGACTGCCATAAAGACATACATAAAGGGGAATTCGATCAGGATTGCAGCAAGTGTCACACTCCGTTCGACTGGCAGCCCAAGACCTTTGACCACAAAAAACAGGCAAGGTTCGAACTAAAAGGGATTCACAACGACCTGCTCTGCACAAACTGTCATAAGGTCAAGGGCGAGTATAAAGGGGTCAACCGCAACTGCAGCAAGTGCCATACAGACCCGCACCTGAACCAGTTCGGGAGTTCGGGCTGCGAGCAGTGCCACACCCAGAACTCCTGGAATCCAACGCTCTTCAACCACAGCAGGACAGGATATCCGCTTGTCGGGCAGCACCGGCAGGCAGAATGCCGGTCATGCCATGCGGACCGTGTATACAGGAGGACATCTACCGCCTGCTACAACTGTCATGTAAATAGATACAACAGCGCCTTGAACCATTTGGCAAACGGGTACAGTCACGAGTGTCGTGATTGCCATATCATGACATTTACCTCTTGGGCATTCAATCACTCAAAGGTTTCCGGATCGGCCTCCTGTGCCACATGCCACCTTAATAATATCCCTGCATCACACGCTGCCAAAGGGTTCGGCACGTCATGTGAAAACTGCCACAGGTATCCCACGTGGATATTCGCTCACCCGACAGGAGGGACCGGATGCGGCAACTCAGGTTGTCATCTGACTTACAGCGATCGACCGCGAACGCCAAGGCATGCCACTAATAACTGGGTTGCGTGCGAGGTATGTCATAAGTACCCTACGTGGACATTCGTCCATCAGGTGGGAGGGACAGGGTGCTCGACCTGCCATTTGGGATTAGAGGTAGGTAAACACAGGAACAACTATGGGACTACCTGTGAAAACTGTCATAAATATCCTTCATGGACCTTCAGCCACACTACTCTTACGTCGAGTTGTAATACATGTCATTCGGCTAAATATCCGGCAGCCCATCAAACCTACAACAACAGGTTCGGGACGACCTGCGAGAGCTGCCATAGATACCCGTCGTGGCCGACAACTACATTCAACCATACCTTCTCATCGTTCCCCACGAGCCATGAGGGGTATTCAAGATGCTCAGACTGTCATCCATCCCAGAACTACGGGAACAAGGGTGGGTGTATAGAATGCCACAGGGCTGTCGGGGAAAAGGTCCATGAGACAAACCAGAATTCAGGATGCCTGTCATGCCATCCTACAGGTAAGGACTAATTACATGAAGAAGAGCTTATACAGTTCCTTATTATATAGAATGGCATCAGTAGTTGCGCATTCTAACCCCATCCCCACCTTAATCCTCCCCTTGAAGGG
>Ga0209521_10001863_pt1 | contig 17238 bp, 16 predicted proteins | sample Rifsed19ft4_FD_184016 | JGI IMG/M metagenome (GOLD analysis project Ga0209521, IMG submission 184016) | Soil microbial communities from Rifle, Colorado, USA - sediment 19ft 4 (version 2) | ecosystem: Environmental > Terrestrial > Deep subsurface > Rock core/Sediment | place: Rifle, Colorado...
GGACGAGCGGGGCCATCGTTACAATGTCTACGTCCGGGGGCCAAAGACAGGGATGAAGGGCCATCGGCAGGCAGCCCACATGCGAGCTAGGGGTTGGCGTTCCGTCACCGACATCAAGGAGCAGTTTGAGCCTCGTGCCGAGGCTGACTTCAAGGGAGCTATTGTCCAGATGCTATCAGGGGAGATGCTTTAGTCGTGCCTTACTCCTTTCCTAAGAACATACCCAAGGTATCCTTGAACTGGACGGAATCGGAGCAGAAGAGATGCACTGCCGCCGCCAATGCTGTATTATCTGATGGTGGCTCGGAGCAATCGGCCATCTTTGCCTGTATACGGGCGGCGGGCAAGACCGAGCATCCTGGCGGTGAAGATAAGGAGGGTTCTATGAGTGGACTAACAAAGATGCTGGCGTGGGTCGATAAGACCCTCTTTGGAGAGGACACCGATAAGGCCGTCCTCTCGGCCAGTCGGCGTAACAAGCTCCTCGACTCGGACTTCGCTTATATCGACTCCGATGGGGAGAGGCACCTCCCTATGCATGACGCCGCTCATGTCCGCAATGCCATCGCCCGCTTCAACCAGACTCAGTTCGAGTCAAGCACCGCGAAACAGCAGGCATGGCGAAAGATCGTGGCTAGGGCCAAGAAGCTAGGCGTCGATGTATCCGGGGGAAAGGCTATCGATGATGAGTCTATCGAGGGGAACTCTATCGGGGGCTTCAATGTCCACAAGCAGGCCGACGGTTCTTACCGTTGGGTCTCGGTAGTCTCTAACTACTACCGGGATCGGGACAAACCCCCAGAGATCATCTCTGGCAAGGCCCATCGGGAATACGTCGCCTACACCGACCGCACTGGAGACTATCCCGATCTCTGGTTCTGGCATCTGCTCGGCTCCAAGGTCGGTAAGGCAGATTGGCTTGATTTCTTCGACGGTTTCCTGGTCGCCAGTGGCACCTTCGACAAGGACTCCGACTCCGTTGCCGAGAAGCTCTCCCAGCATCCAGACCCCCTGACTGTCTCTCACGGGTTCAAACGGCTGTCCTTCGATAAACCGACGACTACTACCAACGCCTACCGCATGAAGGAAATCTCGATCCTTCCCGTTCGGGTAGAAGCTAACCCCTGGACGGATTTCTCAACACTAAAGGAGGATGCTATGTCGATGTCCCCCCAGAAGAGGGCAATCCTGGCCCAGTTTCTACCCGAAGAGAAACTGGATGCCATCGAGCAGGTTGTAAAAGAGCTTCGGGTAAAGGCTGAGGCGTCGGGCGTGGACTGGAAGGCGCTGTTGGATGAGCCCCCGGAGGGGAGTGACTCCAACGACACCGACAAGGCTACTACCGAACCGGTCCAGGTGGATGTCAAGGCCCTGGCCCTGGAGGTCGCCGAGGCCCTCCAGCTAAAGGCCCTGTCCGATACGTTGACGGAGATCAAGGCCAGGCTAGACAGTATCACTAGCTTGGAAAATAAAATCAAGGCCCTGGAGGGTGCCATGACCCATCTCAGGCAGAGTGACGATGCTAAGGTCGCTCAGGCTATGACCGCCCGCAACGTGGACGGCCTGAACCTTGCCTGGATGAACAAGGCTGCCTCTCAACGTAAGGACACTGTGCTTGACCCCGAAGATGATCAAGACGCCGCCCTTGGAGAAGACAAGCCCGCTGTGCTACAATTCCTGGATGCCGCTCTGTCAGGGATGCCAGGGAGAATCTAGCGACTAATATCAAGTAGGAGGAACCAAAACCAATGCCAGATAACGCCGTCCTCGAAGCCCTGGCCGATGTCCTGGCCCCTGCCTTGGAGAAGAGGCTGAGGGGAACTAAGGCAGCCACCGGCACAGGGACAAGTTATCTTGACCACGGCCCTGGAGGGCTCTTTGCCACTGCGGGGGTCGATCCGGTCATGTTCAGCACCAGGGTAAAACCGTCCGGGATACTGGAGATTTTGCCCGCCTACCCGATCCGATACACCAATCCCCTCTATACCTTCCTTACTGGCTTTCAGACGGATACCGGCACCGATCCGGCTACCCCGTGTGCAGCCTGTAAGGTTGGCGGGGTCAAGAAAGCCTGCACCACCACCGCCGTGTTCGGGCGATACTGTCGTCAGACCAAGGAGATTGACCTGACCAGCATCGGTAAGCTGATCAACCGAGGCGAGCCTACCGATCTGCGCCTGGTCAATCCAGTCTTCCACGGTAACGCCTTGACCCCTGGGGGCACGGCGCTCTCTCCTCTCCAATCCGAGCTTGCCGAGGCAATGGTAGAGTTGGGAATCAGCTTCGAGAACCTGATGTCTCAGCAGGTCTGGACAGGCAATCCCGCCAACAACAACGTGGGTGGCGGCTACATGGAGTTCCCCGGTCTGGAGATTCTAGTGGGGACGGGCAAGGTGGACGCCCTGGATAACACCTCCTGCCCTAGCCTGGACTCCGATGTTAAGGACTACAACTACCAGGACGTGTGCGATGGCAGCCCGTCCATTGTTGAAGTCCTGACTTATATGTTCCGCTACATCTCCAAGAACGCCCGGACGATGCAGATGGAGCCAGTCGATCTACGCTGGCTCATGCGGGAGGAGCTTTTCTACGAGCTTACCTCCTGCTGGCCCTGCTCCTACATCACCTGGCGCTGCACTACCCAGGGGGACAACAACAGGGGAACGGTGGATGCGGGAGACATGATCCAAATGCGGGATGACATGCGGAATGGCCGTTATCTGCTGGTGGACGGCAAGCGCATCCCCGTCATCCTGGACGACGGCATCCCTGAAGACACCAACACTAACAATGCTAATCTGGCCGCTGGGGAGTTCGCCTCCGACATCTACTTGCTTCCCTTCTCGGCCAGGGGCATCCAGACCCTCTACCTCGAATACTTCGATTATCGGGCCAGTATTCGGGAACTGTCCGGCGCTCCGGGTGGCCTGATCACCAGTCTATTCCAGGTGACGGATGAGGGCAAGTTTGCCTGGGCTCGTGATGTAGTCAACTACTGCTTTGTGATGAACGCTACCATCGAGCCCCGCATCCTTCTGCGGACGCCGCATCTGGCAGGGCGTCTCCAGAACGTGAAGTATGTGCCTTTGCAGCATACCCGCCAGCCCTTCCCGTCGGACGGCTACTTCAGAGACGGTGGGCGCACCGGCACTGCTGATCCTAGCTACTACACGGAGTGGTAGTAGGGAGAGAGAGTATCCAGATAATTGGTGGGGGGTAGTAGGCGGGTAAATGACTCGCCCGCCCCCCACCAGGAAACCATCAGGAGGACGAGATGGTTTATCCCAAGGGGAGCATACTGCTCACCGGCGGAACGGGGAGCTTGGGACAGGCTATCCTCCGGCGGGCGAAGCACGAGAGATGGGATTGCCGCTTTACCGTCTATTCCCGTGACGAGGTTAAACAATGGGAGGTCAAGCAGCAATACCCAGACAACCACTATGCTCTGGGGGATGTGCGGGATGCCGACCGCTTGCTCTCTGTTGCCTCTGGGCATGACTTGATCATTCACGCTGCCGCCATGAAGCAGATACCGGCTTCCGAGGTTGACACTCCGGAGGCAGTAGCTACTAATGTAACTGGGTCATTGAACGTGATCTCGGTGGCGGCTCGTCTTGGTGTCCCTCAAGTTCTAGGGATCAGCACCGACAAAGCCTGCCAGCCGGTGAATGCCTACGGTATGACCAAGGCCATCATGGAGAAGATGTTTCAGGCGGCGTCTCGTCACTGGCCCAAAACTCGTTTCAGTCTTGTCCGTTACGGAAACGTCATCAATACCAGGGGTAGCGTCGTTCCCGCCTTCCGTCGCCAGATTGAGGAGAAGGGTTATCTGGAGATCACGGACGAGCGCATGACCCGATTCTGGCTCACAGTAGACCAGGCTGTGGACATCATTCTGGAGGCTCTTAGTGAAGAAAGAGGTGGGATAGTCACCATCCCCAAGGCTTCGGCAGCTACTATTTTAGCCCTGGCGGAGGCGATGGCACCCGACGTTCCCCGGCGGGTGGTTGGCGTTCGTCCCGGAGAGAAGCTGCATGAGCATCTGCTACACGGATTAGAGAGTCATCTGGCAAAGGAAGACAGGGAGTATTTCAAGCTCTTTCCGACCTTCAAGGGACCGGACTTCGGCCTTCCACCCAACCGTGAATACCGTAGTGATTTAGCACCTCAACTCACGATAGACCAGTTGCGAGAAATGGTGGCAGTCAGCTATGCCTAAGCATAAGAAGCAGTCTCGGCCTTGGGAGATATGGGATGAGCCCGGCGTCGCCGAGTCCGTCGATGCTCAATGGCGAACTATTGACGAACAAAGACACAGGCTCAACCTGGCTACCCTTGTCAAGAGCTATCTTCGACCTGATGATACTGTGCTTGAGGTTGGTTGTGGCTCCGGTAGGCTCTACCGAGCCCTCCGAACGGTTATCGGAGACGCCCTAGTTTATCACGGGGTTGACAATTCCGGTAAGATGCTTTTTCTGGCCCGACGCCTGACTAGAATCCGAGATACCTTCACTTATGGAGACGCCTTCGACCTCAAGGAACACAAGGACTCTTCCTATGATCTGGTAATCTCCTTTGAAACTTTCGGACACATGCCGGACTTCCACAAGCCGTTGGCCGAGTGCTACAGGGTGGCTCGAAGGGCCGTCATCTTTTCCCTATGGATAACGCTCAACAATGTTACCTCTCCGCTCCGGGGCAGAGACCACTACGAATATCCTGCTAAGGCTGTTCATCGAGTCGTGAATCAGATACTATTAAACCAACTGCCGGATCGAGTTGAGGCGCTCTTTAGTGACAGCACGATCTACCGTTACCATCAGATAGACCCGGTTGCTGTCTATGTTCTACCCAAGGATAAGGACGTGGTCTCCCGGCTAAGGGAGTCTCCACTGAAGGTAAGGCAGTAAAGGCGGTGAGATGATGAATATGAATATGAATCAAATCCCCGTGCTCAAGCCCTCCCCGACTCAGGCGGAGATCGAGGCCGTCACTCAGGTAATCTCCTCCTCTTGGTGGGGGGAAGGGCCAGTTGTGCTGGAGTTCGAGCGACTAATCGCCACCATGCACAACCGTCGATACGCCGTCGCCGTCAACAGCTGCACGGCGGCTCTACACCTATCTGTAATCTCTCACGACATCGGCCCCGGTGACGAGGTTATTGTCCCAGCCCTCACCTTCATCAGCACGGCTCTGGCAGTCGCCTACGTTGGAGCTATACCCATCTTTGCCGACGTGCATCCTGATACCCTCTGCCTTGATTCTGAGTCGGTCTTACCAAAACTCACGAAGCGCACCAAAGCTATCATCCCTGTCGATTATGCAGGTTATCCGGCGTGGCCCGACGTGTCCATCATCGGCATTTCCACTATCCAGGATGCTGCTCATCACTGTGGGGGGGTAGCTTATGGTGATTCCGTCTGCATCTCCTTCCACCCCGTAAAGAATGTCGCTACCGGAGATGGCGGTGCGATTCTCCTCGACGATCCTGAGCGGGCTAAACGTCTACGGGCTCTGCGCTGGTGCGGTATAGACCGAAGCACCTGGCAAAGAATGGGGAAACGATACTCCTGGGATTATGCCATCGAGGAGATCGGTTACAAGTGTCATTGGAATGATATTCAGGCGGCTATTGGGCTTTCTCAACTGAGGAGGATGCCAGAGATAAGTAGCAGACGCCAAGCCATCGCTGAACGATACGGCGCTGACCTTAGGCTACTATCCGAGCGGGAGTTCTTAACTCTACCGTCGAGGCACAAGCGGCATACCAATCACCTTTACCCGATCCGAGTTCCGGCAACGATGCGAGACGCTCTGTTGGATTTCCTGGCCGAGCGCAATATCTCCGCCGGGGTGCATTATAAGCCTTTAACTTACTACCCGATGTTTGCTCAAGAGACTCCCCCCGTCACCGAGTCGGAATGGCGGCGTCTTGTTTCCCTACCTATTTACACGGACATGACCGAGGAAGATCAGACCAGGGTAATCGAGGCTGTATATGACTTCTTTGCCCGTTAGCTTGTGCACCGTCCAGGAAAGCGACCTAATTCAAATCATGCTTTGGCGCAACGACCCAAGGGTTATGCCCTACTTCTTCAATACTCTCGCGTTTACAGATGAGGGACAGCGCAGGTGGTTTATCCAACAACGAAGCGACCCCACTCAGGCCACCTGGATGATTCACGTCGGGGATACTTCCGTCGGAACTATTGGACTCTCCAATATAGATCACTACAACTGTCGTGCCGAGCTTAGTCGAATGTTGGTGGCTCCATCCTACCAGGGTAAGGGATACGGCACGGCGGCGGTCAACGTGCTGAAACGAGAGGCTTTCGGTGTCACGGCACTACAACGTCTCTACCTAACAACCTTTGCTGATAATGAGCCGGCTAAGGCGCTCTACTCCTATTGTGGTTTCTGTCGAGAGGGCATCCTTCGGCGGCATGTCATCAAAGATGGTCAGCCTAGAGATGTTATCATCATGGGGATTCTGAAGGGAGACGGATGATCAGCGTCTGTATTCCCGTTGGCCCCTATCCATTCTACCGGGACTATCTGGGTGAGTGCCTGGAGAGTGTGCGTCAGCAAACGATGCCCGCCTCCGAGATCATTCTGGTGGATGATATGGCTAACCTAGACCCTGACGCTTATCCCGACTGCCGAATCTGGCGCTCTCCCTGGCGCTTGGGCATCCCTGCCGTCGCCAATATCGGTTACTCTCTATCCAAGACCGATCTTGTCTTCCAACTCTCTTGCGATGATCGACTCCTTCCTCGATGCTTGGAGCAGTGCCATAGGGAGTGGGATCGTCGCCAAGACTCTCTGGGCTTCTACTGGGTAGACATCGAATACTCCACAGGGGAGCGTCAGGCCCTCCCCACCGGTCATGCCATGATTCACAAGGCACTCTGGAGGCATACTGGGGGCTATCCCCCAGAGTCGGGCGTCGGGGCCTGTGATCACATCTTCATCAACATGCTTATGGAGCACCCTGAAGCTGGGACTCTCTACCGTGTCCCAGGTGGCCCGCTCTATTGGCATCGGGAGCACGAGCATCAATACACGAAGAACCAGAACGTGCATCCGGCCACCATAGCCGATGTTCGCACGGCGTATAGCCAGCGTTGGACGGCTCTGGATGGAAAGTGGGGACGCTATGAATGAACGGCCCCTGGTCGGCATCCTCTTGATTACCTATAAGCGCACCGATCTGGCTGTCTTGACTATCCGGGGCGTGAAGCAGCACTTGTCGTATCCTGACCTGATCTGGCACATCGCTGATGACGGCTCCCAGCCCGGACACGTCGAGACTCTACTTCGGGAGATCGACCGAGATGATACCTCATTGACGGACGCTCGGCGAGCGGGCGTGGGCAAGAGCATGAACCTGGGCATGGATATACTCCTTGCTCGTGGCGCAGAGTATATTCTCTGGCTGGAGGATGACTGGCAGCTAGTCTTCCCCTTCGACCTGGCTCCAGTCGTGGGCCTCATGCAAGAGCGGGAGGACATTGGTATGGTTCGCCTGGGCTATCTAAGCCCTGGCATCTCTGCCCAAATGATTTCTGCTGCTGGGCAACTTTGGTGGCACCTGAAGAGGAATGGAGAAACCTACATCTTTGCCGGTCACGCCTCCCTGCGCTCCCGCTCCTTCTGTCTAGCCTATGGTCACTACGTTGAGGGGTTAGCCCCAGGGGAGACCGAGTTATTTATGTGCGGAAGATTCAACGGAGTCAAGGGGCCAGACATTGCTGTCCCTGCCTGGATTGGCTCCTGGGGTGCATTTGCTCACATCGGCACGGATACTCTCAAGGATGTGAGGCCGGGATGACCAGTAAGATCGAGGAAATAGAAATCGAAGTCGTCGGAGTCGCCGTTCCTGACTACGACTCCCTAGAGTGGTTTCGCTCTCTACAAAAATATCGTGCCTGGAATGAGCAGGCAATATGGGCAGTTCTGGCGTTGATGGGACGCCCTAGAAGTTACCTTGACCTGGGCTGTGGAGACGGGACGATGCTCAAGACAATTCGCCGTGCGGGGGTCGCACAGGTATTAGGTATAGAGGTCTCCTCTTGGGCTAAAATCGCCGCCGGTAAGAGGGTAAAGGTGCCCATCAAGGTCTTTGATCTTGCTAAGGAGCTTGACCTGGGGCGCTCGTTCGATCTCGTGACCTGCATCGAGGTTGCAGAGCACATCCAACCTGAAGGCACGGAGATGTTTCTGGCTAACATCGCCCGGCATGTCAACAACTGGCTCGTCTTTACTGCCGCTCCTCCCGGCCAGGGAGGAGATGGTCATATCAACTGCCGGGAGCCTGTATACTGGATCGAGGCCCTAGAGTCCTTGGGCTTAACCTACGACGGTAGCTCCACCTCCCGGCTGGCCGAGCACTGGCGCTGGGCCACCGGCCCCATGTTTTGGTTGCCTCAAAACTGTATGGTGTTTCGCCGTGAAGATTAGCATACGTCCTAAGTTCGAGGGAGTTGACCGGGGTGATGGTGGCATCCGACGCTGGGTCGAGGCCCAGCATCGCTGGCTGCCTGAGATCGGCATTGGCATCATCGACAAGCCCGAAGACGCTGATCTAATAGTATGCCATGCTGGAGACCTAATCAATACTCCATTACCGATGGTCGCCCACAATCACGGCCTCTACAATACAGCGGATCAAGATTGGAGTCGCTGGGCCTGGATGCTCAATGCCCACGTCATCGAAGTCATGCGTCGAGCAAAGACCGTTACTGTTCCCTCTTCCTGGGTAGCTGATCTGGTGGCCAGAGGGATGAGCATTAAGGCCCATGTCCTCCACGCCGGCATTGAGCCCAATGAATGGCAGCCGGGGGAAAACGAGGGTTACGTGCTCTGGAATAAGACCCGAACTGATCCAGTATGCGATCCCCTGCCGATGATGCGTCTAGCGGCGACGAACCCCCAAGTCCATTTCCTGAGCACCTTCGGTCAGGAGAGGCCCAACGTCCGATTGACGGGTAAACTTCCTTATGAACAAGCAAGGAAGATTATTCAACACGCATCCACGCTCCTCTCGACTACCAAAGAAACCTTTGGCATCGGCACATTGGAAGCGATGGCGTGTGGGATTCCTGTCCTGGGCTGGGCCTGGGGAGGAAACCTGGACATAATCAAGCACCTGGAGACGGGTTATCTAGCAGAGCCAGGAGACTATGATGAACTCTCATACGGCCTCCAGGAGTGCATCCGCCATCGAGACTCCTGGGGGACGGCGGCCCGTGATCTGGTTCTGTCTCGTTTTACCTGGGAGCGAGCGATCCGACAGTGCGCCGACCTGTATCGGGATACCCTGGCCCGTTCTCCTCGCTCACCCAAGGTCTCTGTCGTTGTCACCTGCTACGACCTGGAGCAGTATCTACCCGACTGCCTGACTTCCCTTGTGGCCCAGACCAGCCGTGATTGGGAGTGTCTGGTCATTGATGACTGCTCTCCCCGTAACGAGGAGTGCCAGGAGATCGTCCGTGCATTTTCTGAACGTGACTCTCGATTTCGTTATCTGAAGACTCCCCAGAATCTATATCTAGCGGGGGCTCGCAACTACGGCATCCAACATACTCTCTCTCCTTATGTCCTGTGCTTGGATGCCGATGACATGCTAAACGAGCGGGCCATTGAGGTCTTGTCTGGATTCCTGGACGACAATCCAGGCATCGGTATCACCTACGGAGCCTTTGAGCTTATCGAGCCCGATGGTCGCCGCTGGATTTCCGGCTGGCCTCCTCAGTTCTCCTGGGAACAGCAAATGGCTCACCGGAATCAGCTCTACTACGCCTCTATGTATCGGCGTCAGGTCTGGGAACGCACTGGCGGCTATCGGGAACGCTGCCAAACTGCCGAAGACGCCGACTTCTGGTGCCGAGCCACGAGCTACGGTTTTCGAGCTTACCGGGCCACCGACTACCCCTGTTTACTCTACCGCAATCGCCCCGACTCTATGTCCCATCAGCAGGCCGATCCCGATTGGACGGCCTGGTATCCCTGGGCCAGGGACAAGAAGCTCACTCCCTTTGGATCGGTGGGGCAACCGCCTAATCGCATTTCCTGGCCTGTCCCTAGCTATGATAACCCAGTCGTGTCCTTTATTATCCCCGTCGGCCCTGGTCACGAGCGCCTCGTCCTGGACGCCTTGGATAGTGTTGCCGCTCAAACTATCCCCTCTTGGGAGGCTATCGTGATTAACGATAGTGGCAATCCTCTGCTTGGCCTCCCTTCCTGGGTCAAGCTGCTGGAGAGCCCAACCCCCCTCTCTGGCCCCGCTGTTGCTCGCAATACCGGAATCGCCGTGGCCAGGGCCGAATACTTCGTGTGTCTAGATGCTGACGACTACCTCGACCCCCGATTCCTCTCCGAGTGCCTGACCGAGATTGCCAAGCACGACTGCGGCGAGGGATACATTTATACCGACTGGCTCCAGGTGAATGGAGACGAGACATCGGAGCTAAAACAGGCCCCCGATTTCGACGCAAGGGAGCTAGTCCTCTCTGGGCTTAGTTTTACCGTCACGGCCCTCATCCCCAAGGCCGCCTGGGATTCGGTAGGGGGCTTTGATGCTTCCTCCGGCGGTTGGGAGGACTGGGACTTCTTCTTTGCTCTGGCTACCAGAGGCTATCACGGCATCCACCTCCCGAAGCCGCTCTTCCACTACCGCTATTGGTCAGGTCAACGTCGAGAGGACGGCTACCGGGATCGAGAAACCAATGCCCGTGCCCTGCGAGCCAAGTGGGGACAGGCCATTCACGATGTAATCAACGGGAAAGGAGACCTTGCCATGCCTTGCGCTTCATGTGCTCGGAAGGCCGCAGCTACCGGGCAATCAGTGGCTAATCCAACGACAGAGACCATCGCTGCTCAACAGTCGGGAGACCTGGTGCTCATGGAATACGTAGGTAACTCTCTGGGAACGAGAAGCTATAAGGGGCGGGCTACCGGGCAGGTGTATCGAGCTGGAGCCACCGAGTCTCGACGCCGCTTCTTCGTTCATGCCGCCGATGCCGATTACCTGGCAGCATTGCCGGAACTTCGAATGGTTCAAGTTTCCGACAATGGGAAGGGAGTAACTGACGATATTATGACTACCACTCCCCTAAACGTGCGCCAGAGCCCTAACCGCCTGATCGGGGTCAGGGCGTGAGCTTGCTCGACGTGATAATCCTGGCTTCGGGTTCCTGGCGGCTGGCTCGCTTCCTCTACTGGGATCGAGGCCCCTTTGCTACCTTTGCCCACCTCCGGCATCTGTTCGGAGTAGAACATGATGAAGACGGAAATCCTGTCTCATGGCCCGATACCGAGATCGGTCGAATACTCCGGTGCCTACATTGTCTCAGTGTCTATATCGGTTTGATCGTGGCGTCGCTCTATCTGTGGCAAGCGACACCAATCCTTCTAGTAGGCGCTCCCCTGGCTCTATCAACCTGGATCATCATCATCGAGGAGAGGTTCTCTCGTGGCCAGAGCTAATACCCGCACCCTGCTTCCTCTTGATCGCTGGGCGTCTATCCTGGGCCTGGAGCCCCGTCACTTTAACGGCGTTCAATCCGATCTAGCACCTGTCCACGCTTGTAACCAGGTGTGGCTCCAATACTCCTGGCAAGATGCAGATCGGGTAGGTCGTGAAGATGTCGCTCAGGCCATTGCCCAAGCCGAGGCTGATGTGATCACTGCCTTGGGATTCCTGCCCGTGCCCGATTGGGCTTCCGGTGAGGTAGTAAGGACGACACCACCGCACGATCCAGGCAGTGTCCTCTATGGCCTGAATAATGTCAGAGGCTACTATCCGTCGATTTACTCCAGATTGGGCCGCATCATCAGCGGCGGCATCCGAGCCGTTACTCTGATCTCTACTGCTTCCATCGCCGGCTTCACCATGACATGGCAAGACCTGGACGGCGATGGCTATGAGGAAACAATGCGGATCATCGTCCCTACAACCGTCACCGATACCAACGAGATCAGGGTCTTCTTCCCTAGCCACTCCGCCGACGAGCTTTGGGAAATCCGACCTCTGCGCTCTGTGTCCATATCCGGGGGCAACGTGACTGTCCTCATTGATCGTCACCTGCTGGTCGATCCCGACCTCTGGGAGGCCATCAATGCCGAGGCGGTAGATGGGGATGTTGATGCCAACTTCGTCAGCAGCCTGGGCGTTTACCGAATCTACAACGACATCTCCGAGCAGGCGACCCTGCGGTGGGAGCGTATTCCTGGAGGTTGTGACTGCGGCCTATCCTCCTGCCCTATGTGCTCCTGGACGACTCAGGCTGCCTGCCTCCAGGTGCGTGACCCTCGGCTCCCTATCTTGACCTACCAGCCGGCAATCTATGATGAAGACACGGATTCCTTCACCTCGGCAGCCCTCACCTTATCCCGTCAGCCAGATCAGGTCTCTCTTTCCTACTACTCTGGGTGGCAGGGACAGCATCTCGCCCGTCCTCTCGTCCAAATGGATAGCCTTATGGAGCGAATCATTACTCTCTACTCGGTAACGCTGCTTGATCGTCCTATCTGCGCCTGCAACAATGTAGAGAACTACATTGCTCGATGGCGAGAAGATCGGGCGCTGATTGCCAATGAGGGTGCCCGCTATCAGCTTACAGATCGTAATCTTAGCTGCCCCTGGGGAACCAGGGAAGGGGCGGTCTGGGCCTGGGGACAGGTGCAGAGATATGCACTAGGCCAGGGAGTGAGACGCTGATGCGACAGGTAGATTATATCGATACGGATGGGCGACACTTCAAGGTAATCGTCACCGATTCTTGTCTACCGGAGCTTTATTCAGCGGGTATTCCTATCGGGCCGCCGCCTCTGGAGGCCCTGGGCTTGCCTCTCGATCTGGAGGTGCGCCTTAACAATCAACTCTATAATCGAGGCATTTTTACCCAGCGGGACGCCGCTAAACGTCCCAGGGACTTGATGGCGGCCCTACAGGGGGCGCTCCGGCTGGACATTCAGAGAATCCTGGAGGTGTATCGAGATGCAGGATGACGGCAATGGCAATGACGACTCCTTACCAGGCTTACGCTTACCATCTTCACGCCCAGGGGTCGGGCCTTTCAGGGTATGTCCTCCGTTTTCCCCATCGAACCCTGTCCGATATGGAGACGATCCGGGAGTCTATAGGCATGGACTGCCTTCGGGACAGTCGGGGCCATCCTGTTCCTCCGATTGCTATCTACGCCCAGGGAGAGGGAAAGGCTTGGGGGTCAGGCAATACTATCATCTTGCCCCTCTCCGATTCTCATATGTCTCTACATGCTTCAGAAGAGTTGGGGATTGTTTTCCTTGACCTCTTCTCCTGTCGGGACTTCGATGCCAATAAGGTTCTCAGCTTCATTGAACGCCGCTGGGGTGGCCGATGGACAGCTAAACTCTATGATCGAAGCGAGGAGGATCAGCTTATGTGGACGTATCCAATCCTCTCCCGTCTCTAGTCAATCAAATTAGGAGGTCAACTAGATGCCTACACCAAGATCACTGGTTAAGACCGATCTCACTCGTGTCTGGGTCATGGAGGACGGCGCTGGGCCGAAGGTAGCCCCTGAATATGAGGGGGTCTGGAAGGCTGGGGCCGTTTCCTGGGACTTCGGCGAGGAGACCAAGATCGAGATACCTTCTGACTCCGCCTATGGGGAGTTTCAGGAGGTCGATTCCATCCCCGGCACCGAGGGAAAGCCGAGCATTACCTTCACTGCCCGGTTCGCTCGCAACGTGTCCGATATGCTGCGATTGGCCCGGCGACGCTGCTACCATGATTTCCAGGTTCACATCGGCCTGTGCCAAGACCTCCAGGACTTCAACGGCGGATGGGACAAGGTGCTGGTGTTGGAGCGAGGGCACATTACCCAATACAACACCGATGACTTGGGGGCACTGGCGTCTGATGAGCGTGCCGCCGTGAACGAGAACATCCCCGTCCAGGGCCGAGACTACTACGAGATCAAGCGCCTCGACCTGGCGGAGATTTGCTCGGCCTCGGTCATCCAAGAGGTTATCGCCGTAGTCTTCGCCGACAAGCGCACTTGCGGCGAATGTGGTGATTCATCGGATGGCTGCCAGAAACTCCTGGCCCTGGTTAAGGCAGTCGGCGGTTCCCCTGGATTGGGCGCTCAGATCGTTTACTCCGATGATGCCGGAGCCACCTGTGCTGCCACCCCTATCACGACCCTGGGGGCCACCGAAGAGCCTGATGATATGTCCCCCCTGGGCATCTACACCGTTGTCGTGTCCCAAGACTCCAACTCCCATCACTACGCTGAGACTGAGGACATCCTGGACGGTGCGGAAACCTGGGCTGAACACGGGACAGGCTACGAAGTCGGTGGTGAGCCCAAGGTGATCTTCGTGCTGAAGCCGGGGTATGCTTGGGTTGGCGGGGCCGGGGGTTACATCTACTTCCTGGACAATCCAGCTAACGACCCGGTGATACAAGACGCTGGAGCGGCCACTACCCAGCCCATCAACGCCATTCATGCCTATGATGAGGACAATGTTCTGGCCGTCGGGAACTCCAACGCTGTGATCCACACCACCGACGGAGAGACCTGGGCGGCAGTCACCGGCCCCTCCATAGGCGTCAATCTCAACACCTGCTGGATGCTCTCCAAGACCACCTGGCTTGTTGGGACGGCGGGCGGGCGTCTCTACTATACCTACGATTCTGGCACTACCTGGACGGAGAAGGGGTTTACTGGCTCCGGCGCTGGAGTCGTTAGGGACATCCGCTTTGTCAATGGGCAGGTAGGATACATGAGCCATGACACGGTGACTCCTGCCGGGCGTATCCTTCGCACCATCAACGGGGGCTACTCCTGGTATGTGATGCCGGAGGGGGCGGGCAGCATCCCGGCCAACGACCGGATAAACTCCCTGGCTACCTGTGGTGATCCTAACATCATCGTGGGCGGCGGGCTGGCCGGTGATGCCAGCGACGGGATTCTGGTCAAGGGTAGCTAAGGGTAGTTGGGACAGGCTTTTGAGGAGGACGGAAAGTGCCTAACAAGGGACGACCTAAAGAGGACAAAGAGGACAAAGAGGACAAAGAGGACACAGATCGGAAGGCGGTGGCGAGGGCCATAAATGATGCTGCCCCTGCCACCGCCCCCGACCCCGACAACATACTCCGGCTGAGTTCGGGCGTGGTGCTCAAGATCAGCCCCGTGCCCCCAGGCGTTATCGCCCGAATCGGTAGAGCCGTCAAGCGTCCCGAAGTCCCCCGCCAATGGATCGAGGAGAAGGGCCGAGAGGAAGAGAATCCTGCCCACCCTGATTATCTAGCCGCCCTGGAGCACTGGCAGTTGGCTCAGATGGAGGCCCTAGAAGATGCGGTCATCGCCCTGGGCTCCGAGATTGTTTCTGTGCCTGAGACGTTCGCCGGGCCAGACGATGATTCCTGGACGGAAGAACTGTCGATCCTTGGGATCGACGACATTCCCAAGACGGGCAAGGCTCGCTACCTGAACTGGGTTCGCCTGTGGGCAGTCCACTCCAATTTAGACCTGGTGAACTTGACCAACATGGCCGTGAGACAGAGTCGTATACCTGAGTCGGAGGTAACGGCTGCTGCCGAGTCCTTTCCAGGTGGAGCGTAACGGCGAACCAATATGGGATTATAACCTGAGTCAGGGGGTAGAGACCGGCATAAGCTACGGCCTTGACCTGGGATACGTATCGGAGTTCGAGGAACGGGAGGCCGCAGTCTACTGCAACTATAGCCCAGTGGAGTTTTACGGTCTCCCCCTAGAGGAGCGGGCTCGATGCGTGGCTCAGTGGCGACTGCGGAGATTGGTCGATAACCACATCGAGGATGCCGTGATTCAAGCAGCGCAAAGGAAATCCCGTCGATGATGCAGCAGATCGGTCTGGAAGCCCGGCTGAAGAACGCCCAACAGTTGCAGCGAGACGCCAAGGCATCGGCCCTGGCCATCGATAGCCTGGGCAGGGCTATCCAAACGGCGGCGGCCCACTCTATCAAGGCACGAGGCGCTCTGGGGGCTGTATTGCAGCCCCTGACCAACATCGGATTCGCTATCTTCTCAATACAGGTGGCCATCCGCACCATCGGGGACTTGGGCGAATCCATCTTTGGTGCCGCCGCTGCCTGGGAGCAATACGAGATTCGCTTCAACCGAATGGCGGGGTCGGTTGAGGGCGGACGGAAGATGCTAGAAGACTTGATTGACTTCGCCCAGCGCACCCCCTTTACTATCCCTCAACTGGCAGATGCTGAAGTTCAGGCCCGTGCCTTCGGGTTCGCCAATGAGGAACTGATTGGCATCCTTCAGGACGTGGGCGACGCTGCCGCCAACGTAGGTATGGATAAGCTCCCCCGTATCATCCTGGCCCTGGGGCAGATGAGGCAGGCTGCCAGGGTCAATTCCCGTGATATGCTCCAGTTGACCGAGGCCGGTATTGGAGCCTGGGAGATGCTGGCAGAGGCCCTAGACATCCCAACGAGTAAGCTACGTAAACTGGTCGAGCAGGGCCTTATCCCAGCTAATGAAGCCATCGAGGTTCTGCGGGTAGGCATGGCCCGACGTTTCGCTGGCTCGATGGACGCCCTATCCCGGTCTCTGACCGGCGTCCTGAGTAACCTGCAAGACTTCGCCTTCAATGCCAGTCGCACCTTATTTAAGGGCATGACCGACGTGCTCCGTGTCCAGTTGAATCAACTCTTCGTTGCCCTCAAAGACCCGGCGACTCTGGGGAACCTACAGACGTTCGGGCAGAACATGGCTCAGGCGTTCCTCCAGGCGTTCAGCGTAGGACGGGCTATCATTCAGACTATTGTTAGCATCGGTCAGTCTATTACCACTTATCTCCAGCCCCAAATCAGCCTGATCTCCAATCTGGCCTCGGCACTGCGGGATAATCTGGGAACGGCGGCGATTGTCGTAGGGGGACTCCTAGCCCTGAGACTGATCAGCAACATCATCGCAGTCGGGTTTGCTGCCTGGGACGCCGCCAAGAAAACCTACTTTATGGCAGCGAGCCTCAATGCCGCTGGGGTAGCTATGGCCCTGTTCAGTGCCCTCAGCGGGGTCAGCGCCGCTAATCTGCTTCGGCTCGGCGGTGCCGTCAACGCCATCGGCAATGTCCTGAAGACGATCATCGCCTATGGGAGTCTCTTCGCCGGGGTTTTCATTGCCTGGGCCAGGGGCGCAATGACAGCAGGAGCGGCTCTTGGTGGGTTGAGGGTGCTGTTATCAATGGCGG
>Ga0209521_10001865_pt1 | contig 17228 bp, 15 predicted proteins | sample Rifsed19ft4_FD_184016 | JGI IMG/M metagenome (GOLD analysis project Ga0209521, IMG submission 184016) | Soil microbial communities from Rifle, Colorado, USA - sediment 19ft 4 (version 2) | ecosystem: Environmental > Terrestrial > Deep subsurface > Rock core/Sediment | place: Rifle, Colorado...
CCCTTGAGTCCGTGACCCGCCACTGAAACCCAAATCATTTTGCCACTATATATATCGGAATAAATGCAAGAAAACTTTGGTTTCTTTGGGGGTTTACGAGCAGAAAAAGAGCATAAAAGGTTTAGGTGCCAATTTTTACTGGAGACGCGATTTCTTCTAGGAGGGCGAGCGCAGAAAAAGCGGCTAGTTTACTTGAGCGAGGGTTTATTTGAGACGGGAGATTTTCGACGCTTAGATTAATTTTTCCCAGTTCTCCCTCGGCTTTAATTTGGTGAGTGTTTTTGGTGAGCTTAGGGTCGGCAACAATTTTGACTTTGACTCTCGCCGCTTTACCAGCTGCCAAAGCAAGAGTGGCAGCAATATTAATATTAGCCGGAAAATTTTTAATGGCTTCCTCAACTGTTCCTTCAAAAAGCACAACCTCATTTTCAATATTGGCGATATTAATTTTGGCCTGTTTAAGGTAAGGGGTTTCCTCGAGACCGCCGACTGGCTTACGAGTTACAAGGGTGAGTTCACTAATTTTCCCGAGGCTGGCCGCTTTCAACCAGTCCAGTCCGGCAATGGCTCCGGACGGGAGGTAAATTTTAACCTGTTTATCCTGAGCTAGCTTAAAAATGTCGCTTCTTTTAAAAATAGCTCCGACAGTTAGGACCAAAACGTCTCGACCTTTGTTTAAGGATTCGATAACAATTTGAGGAGCCGCTTCAAAGGAAGTCGCTTCCACGACCACGTCGCTCGCGGAAATTAACGATGGTAAATCCACTACTGCGGGAGGGTGAGTGAGGACGGAAGCTAATTTCTCAGCCCTTTTCTTTTCCTTATCGCATAGCGCGACAAGCTTAATCCCTTTAAGCCCTTCGTCAATCTTTTCGGCAATGATTTGGCCCATGGCGCCGCAGCCAACAATTCCTACCTTAAGCAAGTATCCTCCTAATTAAGTCTCAAAATTAGTACTTTGCGCCACCTTAGAATCCCAAGCTTAGACAGAACTCCCTCCTCTTTGACTTGACATTTTCCCTCAAAACCTTCTAGTTAGCAAGCTCTCTTGTTATACTCTCCTTAAGAAATGAAACTTAATCAAAGAGTTGTAGATAAAATAATAAAAGAGGCTTTAAGAGAAGATTTGGGAGAGAAGGGGGACCTGACAACCCAGGCGATCTTTTCCAAACCAATACGGGCAGAAGCCGAAATTATCAGTAAATCATCGGGAGTGGTCTGCGGTCTGGCGGTGGCGGAAAAGGTCTTTAAAATTCTTGATTCCAAAGTGACCGTTACTTTCTCGGTTAATGAGGGGAGTGAGATCGAGGAAGATCAAATTATTGCGAAAGTAAAAGGCCCGCTGCAGGCGATTTTAGGGGCGGAACGAACGGCTTTAAATTTCATGCAGCACCTATCAGGAATTTCTACTTTAACCAGAAAGTTCATCAATGAAGTTAAGTCTTACCCTGTTCAAATTTTTGACACCAGAAAAACAACTCCTGGCTTAAAGATGTTAGAGAAGTACGCGGTGAAAGTGGGAGGAGGTTTCAACCATCGCTTCGGTCTTTTTGACGCCGTTTTAATAAAGGATAATCACGTTAGGGCGGCCGGAGGAATTACGGCGGCCATTAGAGAAGCTCGTTCTAGTTTTGCCTCGGGAATCACGATCGAGGTGGAGGCGGAAAATCTTGAAGAAGTTGCCGAGGCTCTCGAAGCAGAGGCTGATATAATACTTTTAGACAATATGGAGCTGGAAACTTTAAAAAAAGCGGTTAAATTGGTGGACACGAGAGCGGTTACCGAAGCCTCAGGAGGTATCACCCTAAAGAACGTGGCCGATGTCGCCAGGACGGGTGTTGACAGGATTTCGGTTGGGGCTCTGACCCAGGCGGATTTACCCCTTGACCTGTCTCTTGAAATAATCAGTGTCCAATGAACGAGCTAGTGAACTCCTTAAACCCTAGGTCTTGAAGGGAGGGCTTTTTGGAAGCTGAAATAATGAACTTTTTTTTGAACTACTTTGAGAGGTATGGGTACTGGATAGTTTTTTTGATAATTTTGATAACAATTTTAGAAACCACCGTTTTCATTGGAGTGGTCGTACCGGGAGAAATCCTAGTGTTGGCGGCTAGTTTTTTCTCGGCCCAGAGTGGTTTTAACATTGTCTACGTGTTTTTGGCGGCTGCGCTCGGCAACATTATCGGAAACAATTTAAGCTATTTTTTTGGGAAGAGCGGGGGGCGGGCTCTTCTCGAAAGATATGGCCACAACTTTTTTATCTCCTCCAAAACTATTAAGGCGGCCGAACATTATTTTGACAAACACGGGGCGAAGACGGTTTTTTTCGGACGTTTCGTGCCGGTGGTGAAGGCCTTTTCGAATGCCTTGGCTGGCGCCGCCAAAATGACTTACGGAAAATTTTTTGTTTACAGCACGGCCGCGGTGATTATTTGGGTGGGCATCTTCGTGGCGCTTGGGTTCCTTTTTGGAGAGCAATGGGCCTTAATCATCTCGATTATTAATAGAATCGGCTGGGGATTTTTCATCTTCCTGGTGGGAGCGGTACTAATTTTCTACTTTTACCGACGCCGTAAACGGCTAAAAACCTATTCCAAATAGGATGAAAACCAAAGAAGAGATTTTAAGGCTTTTTAAAGCTAAAAAAGGGCAGTATCTTTCGGGAAGCGACCTTTCCCAGAAATTTCTGGTCTCAAGAACGGCCGTTTGGAAAGAAATTAACCTTTTAAGGGGCGAAGGATACCTCATTGAAGCCGCGCCGCGCCGCGGTTACCGTCTAATTAGGGTTCCTGACTTACTTCTCCCCGCTGAAATAAGATATGACCTTGAAACGAAGATTCTGGGGAAGGAAATCCACCACTTTAAAGAGGTTATTTCTACTATTGATATTGCCCGAGAGTTGGCAGCTCAGGGACACCCCGAAGGAACCCTGGTCGTTGCCGAGGTTCAAGCCGCCGGGAGAGGCAGGTTAGAACGTAAATGGTTTTCGCCACCGGGAGGGATTTGGATATCGCTAGTTCTTAGGCCAAACATTTTGCCAATGGACGCCCCCAAAATAACCTTCTTGATGGCGGTTGCGGCCGCAATCGCTATTGAAGGTCAAACCGGAATCCCAGCTAAAATTAAATGGCCCAATGATATTCTGATTAAAGGCAAGAAGGTGGGGGGAATTTTGTGCGAGATAGACGCCGAACCAGATCGGGTCATTTTTGCCATTTTAAGCTTGGGCCTTAACGCAAATGTGGATTTGGACGAGTTTCCGCCAGAGATAAGGACTGTAGCGGCCTCTTTAAAGCAGGCTACGGGGGAGAAAATTGATAGGGTACGGCTACTCCGAAATATCCTTGAGAATTTGGAAAAGAATTATTCGCAAGCAAAAAAGAGTAATTTTTCCTCAACTTTGAGCCAGTGGAAAGATCTTTGTGACACCTTAGGGAAAAAGATCAAGATTTCCACACCGTATGGTGTTTTTGAGGGGTTAGCTCAGGATATCGATGAGCACGGAGCGCTCCTACTGAAACTTCCTTCCGGTGAAGTTAAGTCTTTCGCCTCTGGAGACGCCACTGTCCTAAATTCCCGCCTTTAAAAAATCCGCCTTTTTCCCGCTGTTACAAAGAGCCGCATAAAAGAAACGGCGAGAGTTAAAAGCAAGTAGCATTAGGTGATTTTCCCTGTTTTCTTGGGTATAGAAAGTTTATAAAGTCCCGATTCATGCCGATAACCATACTGATTTCAAAAACAAAGATACTTTAGATTGATTGTCTAGACGAGGCCGTTTTATGTTACAAAAAAAACCGGTTAATCGGTGGATGAAGCTCATTGAAATTTTTAGTTTTCGTGAGATGCAATCAAAACCGGAGTTTCAAAGCAAAACTTTGGAGAAATTGCCTTACCTCAACTTTGCCATTCTCGCGATCCTTTTTATTGCCACACTTTTCCCTCAAAGGGCCGGAATCAACCGACCGGCAATTTATCTTCTATTAGGCCTCGCATTAACAGTAGCATTTTTCATCAAGTTTTTCCCCCGGGAAAGGGGAAAGGTTAAGCTTATTTTTCTAATAACGCTAGCTTCGTCCTTCTGGACCGCGGCCCTTATTGGATTTAGTGGAGGAAGCCAGAGTTATTTTTATCCCCTTTATTATCTTATTGTGTTTCTCGCGGGAGCATTTTACCAGCCGATTTTGCTAATTATCGTGGTTTTCTCTGTTATTCTTAGTGATACAAGCGTTTCCATAGTTACATCTCTTGGACTTAATGAATTGTTAAAAGTCGCTGTTAGAACGCCAATCTATTTTGCGACCGCTTTTACCTCATATTTTCTGGTGCGACAAATTCTTTATGCTATGGATAAAGAAAAAGAAACCAGATACCTTTTGGATTTAGCAAAGCAGCGGGAAGTTAGACTAATGACTCTATTTGAAATAAGCAAAAAAATTGGGGCCATCTTAAGGCTCGACCATGTTCTGGAAATAGTCGTCGCCGATGTGAAAAAGATTTTGGAGGTCGACTTGTGTTTGGTTTATCTGCTTAAAGAGCATGTTCCTGAGGCTAAAAGCATGGTGTCAACCGAACCAATAACAACTCTGTCTCAATATACACTGGGCAAGGAAGGAGGAGAGTGGGTAGTTGAGAATGCCAAAGTTCTTAATGTTTCCGAGATCAAAAAAGATTCAAGGTTTACGCACCTAGAAGATAAGATCGATTACGCGTCAGTGCTTGCTGTCCCCTTAATTGTGGGAGCCAGAGTGATTGGGGTTTTGATGTGTGCCAGTGAAAAGCGGCGAGATTTTAGCCGGGATGATGTCAATTTCTTAAGCACGTTAGGTTTTCAAGCCGCCATCGCGATCGAAAACGCCCGTTTGTACCAAGAGACCCAGGAGTTAACGGTAACCGATACGCTCACCGGACTATATAACATACGAAGATTTAACGAACAGATTGCCCAAGAAATTATGCGGGCGGAAAGATACGAGAGACCGGTATCTTTACTATTCATCGACGTTGATAACTTTAAACAATACAACGATGCAAATGGCCATATATCCGGAGACATTGTCTTGCATAAAATAGCCTCCGTCCTAAAAAAATCTTCACGAGCGGCTGATCAGGTATACCGCTATGGCGGAGAAGAATTTTGTGTGATTATTCCGGAAACAACGAAGGGATATGCTCTCGCTATCGCCGGAAGACTTCGGACTCTCATTGAAGAGACCCGATTCGATGGGGAGGAAAAACAGCCTACCGGTAAGATAACTGTTTCGATTGGAGTGGCTTCTTATCCTAATGATGCCCAAGACGCAGAAACGCTGGTCGATAGGGCCGATAAAGCGATGTACGAAGCCAAACGAGCCGGCCGAAACAAAGTTTACTCTTTTAAACCCGTGAAAGTGTAGTTATATAGTTATGGCCAAACAAAATTTTTCTTTGTGCGGAAACATCGTCGCCTGACTCATCTGGTGGTTTTGGAGGATAAAAGATTAATGCAACAAATGCAACAACGTCCCCTATTGCTCGATTTTTAGGGTGCGGAGGCGGTTGATGGCGGCGGCGATCTCGTACTTGCGGGGAAGCGCTAGTTCCCCAGGGTGACCTCTAGTTGGTGAAAGAATCTCCAACCCATTCTCTTCAATCTCTCTTAGGACTTCCTTAATTACCTCTTTAAAGCTCCGTTTAGCATCGACAATTTTTTTATTTAGGGCGAAGAGAATAATACTTCCGATGGCTTCGGTTTGATTAGGGTCTTGGAGCTGCTCAACCAGGCTCAAATCAACGGTGCTCCTCCCAAACTCTATGATTGAGACCCCTTTTCCTTTGACTTTTGGTTTTCCCCCACGTCGTGGTTCAAATGAGGCCGGTGCGGGAATCCTGGGGGTAACATTCCCAAAATTTTCCCCGCCCTCAAACATCCTTCTTGTAGTATGTTTTTTCACAATTTCCCGGGCCTCTGTGGTAACCTCTCTTGGGAGGTATTCGTCCATCATAATTACCCGGTTAGCGACGTCAAGATAGTCCCCGGAGCCTCCTAAAACAATAACGCTGGAAGTGCCAATCTCCTCATAAAGAAGCCTGGCTTTGTCAATAAAGGGGGTGATTGGTTCTTTTTCTTTGGCCACAAGCTCCTGCATCCTTTCGTCTCTTATCATAAAGTTGGTGGCGGAGGTGTCTTCGTCGATTAAGAGAAGGGAGGTTCCTACTTCAAGGGCTTCAATTATATTGGCCGCTTGAGACGTGGAGCCGCTCGCATCTTCGGTGGAAAAGGCGGTGGTGTCCTTCATCCGGGGGAGGTTGGTAATAAAGGAGCTGATGTTTACCTTTTCCACTCTTCTGCCGTCTTCGGCCCGGATTTTTACGGCGTCTTCCCTCGTTACGACCAGCTCTCTACCATCGCCAGGAATGTGGTCATAAACTCCCTTTTCGATGGCTTTTAAGAGGGTCGTCTTCCCGTGATAACCGCCTCCGACAATCAGGGTAACTCCCTCTGGAATGCCCATTCCAGCTATTTTTTTTCGGTGAGGAAGCCGAACCTCTTCCCGGAGAGAGGGTGGGGAGGTAAAAACAACCGTTTTTTCCGGCGCCAAGGGCTTGTCGCTTATCCCTGATTCTCGAGGGAGGTGAGCGCCATCGGCCACGAAGGAGACTAGTTTCAGCGACTTTAATTGCTGCCGTAAGGCCTGCTGATCGTCTGCCAAATCTAGGTGTTTGTTCAGATCAAGAGGATCGTAACGGGAGTAAAAGAGCGAATCTAAAGCTATTTTGGGGATTTCTTCAAAAAACATCGCGTACGCGTCCATCGCGGAAATAGTTCTTCCGTAGGCCGGGAGACCCAAGCGCAACCGGGCCTCGAGGGCTCCTTCGTCAAATTTTACCGAGGTTCGCTCCAAGACTTCTTGGCCACAACTTTGAACTGAAATGAGGCCACTTTTGCCGGTGCCGCGGTGCCCCTTAGCGTGTTTAAAAATGGCTTTGGCCACCCCTCGAGTAACATAATCTTCTAAGGCAATCCGGCGAATTTTGGTGGCAAGGTGTTCTTTTGGAAAGCGAGCCATGTTTTGATTAACGACCATTCTTATCTTGGAGGGAATGGCAAAGGGGTCTCCTTGGACGTGGTCGATAAAGAGGGTAAACCTGGGGAACTCATAAGAGCCCGTCAGGGTTTTATAGGCTTTGTAGCCCTTTCGGTCTATTTTTTTGAGGAGTTCTTTAAGCCTCTCCATTTCCTTACTCTAATACCCCTTATTCTATTTCTCTCCCGCGTGGCAAGGGGGAAAGTGTCTGCTCAAGATTTTACCTTATCTTTAAGAAAAATTTCTAATTTGGCCTTGACAATCCTTGGCGAAAAATATAATTGTTAACTTATATTTGAATAATGGTTGACAAAAATGATTAGGTATCAAAAAGCGCTCGCCAAAAGTCGAGGTGGCTTTTTAGGCGCTAGTTGTCTGGTTACCGGCAAAAGGGGGAAGATGGGTGAGGTCAGAAGACCGCCAGAGGATAATGAGTTCACCGGCGATTATGAAGAGTTACTTGGCCAGGTTGAGGGGATAGTCACAGAAGGAGACGGGATAAGCTTTAATCAGGCTCTTTTTCTGACGGAGACTCCCGACCCGCTTATTCCCAGGCTGACTGAAATTGCCAACAGTGTCCGGGGTCACTTTAGTCAGAAGAGGGTGGACTTGTGTTCTATCATAAACGCCCGCTCCGGACGCTGTTCCGAAGACTGCAAATTTTGCGCCCAGTCGGCGCGCTATTCTACCAATGTCCCTACTTATCCGATGAAATCGGTCTCGGGAATTGTTTCCGCGGCCAAGAGGGCCGAAGAAAATGGCGCTCATAGATTTTGTGTTGTAACGAGCGGCTCTGGTTTGAGTGACAAAGATTTTACCGTTGTCTTAGAGTCGATTGAAAAAATAAATTCGGGAACAAACCTTAAACGATGCGCTTCTCTGGGATTATTAACGGCCGAACGGGCCGCTCTACTCAAAGAGGCCGGCCTTGAACGTTTCCATCATAACCTGGAAACCGCTAAAAGCTTCTTCTCCCAAATTTGCACCACCCACCGGTATGAAAACCGGCTCCAAACATTAGGCAATTTAGAGGAGGCGGACATCGAGAGGTGTGTTGGGGGCATCCTAAATCTTGGAGAAACTCCGTTACAACGGGTAGAGCTGGCCTTTGAACTACAGGCTCTTAACCCCGCGTCGGTGCCGCTAAACTTTCTTAATCCCCGACCGGGCACTCCTCTGTCTGACAGGCCCATTATGCGGGCCATAGAGGCGGCAAAGTATTTGGCCATCTTTCGTCTTGTCTTGCCCAAGAGTTACCTAAGACTCGCGGGCGGGCGGCGAGAAACCTTTAGAGAAGAACCCGCCTTACCCTTCAAATCCGGAGCAAACGCCGTTTTAATCGGCGATCTTCTAACGACAAAGGGTCCCGATACAGAAGCTGATTTAAACCTTTTAACGTCCCTCGGCTTTGAAGTTGAGTCCGATGTTTGATGAGGAGCTGGTTAAGCTTAAAGAAAATGGCCTTTACCGACATTTGAGGGCCCAAACGTATCTCTCGCCTAATATAGCTTTGATTGAGGGTCGTGAAGTTATCCTTTTTTCCGGTAATGACTATCTCGGTTTTTCCTCCCACCCTAAGATAAAGCAGGCCGCCTGTGAGGCCATCGCTAAATATGGGACCTCTGCTCGGGCGTCCCGCCTTATCTCGGGAAACAACGAACTTTATCGGACGCTGGAGATGGTCTTAGCGGAGTTTAAGGGCAAAGAAGCGGCTCTTGTTTTTCCTACTGGATATCACGCTAACCTCAGCTTATTAACCGTTCTTGCCACTAAAAATGACGTTATATACATGGATAAACTGAGCCACGCCAGTCTCTATGATGGCTGCTTGCTTAGCGGGGCCATTTTAAGACGATACCGGCACAATGACCTTAATCACCTAGAAAATCTTTTGGCGGGCGAGGCTAGCTCAGGGCGCCCGTTTATTGTTACCGAGGGGGTTTTTTCCATGGACGGGGACTTGGCTCCTCTACCTGGTCTTAAGAACCTAGCTGATAATTACGGCTGTCTTTTGCTGGTCGACGACGCCCACGGGACGGGGGTTCTTGGTTTGGATGGCCAAGGCACCAGCGACCATTGCGGGATTAAACTGGAAATTGAGATGGGGACTCTGAGCAAAGCCCTGGGCGGACTCGGAGGTTATGTAGCAGGCGACCAGGGACTCATTAATTTTTTAATCAACAGAGCCAGACCCTTCATCTTTACCACCGGTCTACCCCCGGCGACCTTAGCCGGAGCTAAAGCGGCGATCGAGCTTATTGCGAAAGAACCGTGGCGCCGGGAAAGAGTTTTAAATCTCGCCAAAAGAGTCCGGAAAATCCTAAAAGAAACCGGCTACAACATCCCTCATGGTTTCTCGCCAATTGTCCCCATTATCCTGGGCGGCGAGGAACAGGCTTTGGCTCTTGCCAAACACTGCTTAAAAAAGGGCCTTTTTATTCCCGCCATAAGGACGCCGGCTGTTCCTAAAAATCAGGCCAGGTTAAGAATGACTTTGAGCGCTCTTCATTCAGATAAGGAAGTAGAGCAAGCGTTGGAAATTTTAACGTCCGCCGGCAAGGAGCTCGAACTGATATGAAGCTTTCCTCCTGCTTTGTTTTAGGCACCGACACCGGCGTTGGGAAGACAGTGGTCACAGCCCTGATGACAAAAACCCTACTTAAAGGGGGCCTACGCGTGGTTCCCTTTAAGCCGGTTGCCACCGGGGCCGTTCTTGCTCCGGTCTTCAATGGCCAGTCGCCCTCACATATCTTCGAGGATACTGTTTTCCTTTCCAAAGTTTCCGGGGTGAGTCCTGAAGATATTAGCCTTTATCAATTACCAAAGCCGTTATCACCTCATTTAGCGGCCGCTGCTGAGAGCGTGAGGATTGATACTTCAGAGATAAAAAAGAAATTTTTAGCTTTGAGCCGGAGGTGTCAGGCGGTGGTGGTGGAAGGCGTTGGCGGCGCATTGGTGCCCTTAAATCAGGATGAGTTTCTAATTGATCTGACCGTGCTTTTGGACATTCCGGTGGTGATTGTGGCGAGACCAGGCCTTGGCACTCTAAATCATACCCTGCTTACCGTTAATGCCTGTGAGCACAGAGGGCTTCATATCGCCGGGTTAATTATCAATCAATACCCGGAAAAACCGGATGAAGCCGAGCGCACCAACCCCACAGAACTTGAAAATCTCACTGGTTTGCCTATTTTAGGCAAGGTCCCTATCATTAGGGGCTTGTCGGTTGAAAAAGTTCGGGAAGGAGAGCTGGAAAATCACCTAAACTCGCTTGATCTAGCCGGAGCTCGCCCACCTGGTTTTAATCACCATCGGGCCCTGACTGCCGACAAGAATTACGTGTGGCATCCATTTACGCCGATGCTCGAGTACCTGGCGGAAAAGCCCCACCCTCTCATGATTGTCAAGGGGAAGGGAAATTATCTAATAGATAATGAGGATAATCACTACTTAGACGGCGTTTCTTCGCTCTGGGTAAATGTCCACGGCCATCGACAAAAAGAGCTGGATCAGGCGGTTACCTCTCAACTTAGCAAAATTGCCCACTCTACCATGCTCGGTCTTACAAATGAGCCGGCTAGTCTTTTAGCCGAAGAGCTGGTGAATATCGCCCCGGGTCCCCTTACCCGCGTTTTTTATTCTGATAGTGGTTCGACCGCGGTCGAGATCGGGCTGAAGGTGGCTTTTCAGTACTGGCAGCAGGCCGGCTATCCTAAGAAGAAGGAGTTTGTGAGCTTTACCAACGCTTATCACGGCGACACCATTGGAGCGGTGAGCGTGGGCGGCATGGAGCTCTTTCACTCTAAGTTTGAGCCCCTTCTTTTTAAGAGTCATTTGATGCCCTCCGCTTACTGCTACCGGTGTCCCCGCGGCCTAGCCTACCCCGCTTGCCGGTTTGATTGTCTGAAGCCCCTTGAAGAGCTGTTTGAGAAGAGGAGTTCCAAGATTGCCGCCGTGGTACTGGAGCCCAAGGTGCAGGCGGCGGCCGGCATTTTGGTTCAACCACCGGGCTATCTAAGAAAGCTCGCCGACCTATGCGAGCGGCACCGGGTCTTGCTCATCCTCGATGAGGTGGCCACCGGCTTTGGCCGGACCGGAAAGATGTTTGCCTGCCAGCACGAGGGCATCGAACCCGATATTCTTATTCTGGCTAAAGGAATAACCGGAGGTTACCTTCCCTTGGCGGCTACTCTGTTTAAAGAGTTTATTTACCAAGCTTTCTTGGGCCGGTTTGAGGAATTAAAAACCTTTTTTCATGGTCACACCTACACTGGAAATCCGCTGGCCTGCGCTGCTTCCTTGGCTAATCTCAAGTTATTTCGAGAAAAAGATGTCATGGGTTCGGTTGAGAAAAAAGCCGCGAAGCTAAAGGAGCTTTTGGAACCGTTACAAGGGATAGAGTGGGTTGGCGACGTCCGCCAGTTGGGTTTCATGGTGGGAATAGAATTGGTCAAGGATAAAGGAAGTAAAGAGCCCTTTGAAGCGGGGGAAAGAATGGGCCGGAGGGTGATTCTCAAGGCTAGGGAGCGAGGGGTAATTATCAGGCCCTTAGGAGACGTAGTAGTGCTTATGCCGCCTCTGTCAATAAGCGAAGAGGAGCTAGCAAATCTTGTCGAGGCCACCAAGTGGGCACTGGTTAAAGTGGGTGAAGGATGCTAAAGGGAACCCGCGCCGTTGAGATCCGCCAACTTGAGCCCCCAATTTATCTGGTATCAACTTTGGAAACGGCTTCGCGAGCGAAAAACAAGGTCCTCAAAGAGGGTCTTGTCATCCACGCCTATGGCAGCAACAAAGAGGAGATTTTAGGGCTTGCGGTTGGGTTGGTTTTACGCCAAGATCTTAAGCTCCTAGTTTTTGACCTTCCGGGCCACGGGCGGAACGAAAACCTCTTGACCTTAGCCAACTGCTTGCAATCCTTAAAACGGGCCAAATCGCTCCTTAACAAACCAACTTTTTTTGTTGGGCACAGTTTAGGAGGTTATCTGGGTCTGATGGCCGGCCTTCCTCTCGGAGTCTTGATTTCAGCGCCAGGTAAGGCCATTTTTGAAAGTAGCCGGCAGGATTTGTTGCGAACCCTGAGGGCAAAGCGGGTCCACGAAAGCACTCCTTACGCTGGTCTAAATGAAATCCTGGCCACTAAAGTAAAACCGGTCTCTAACATGCTTCTTCTTCGGGCTGAGAATGAATTAAAGTCGGTGGTGGATTCGATGGCTAACTGGGAAAGTCTCGGTTTTGAGACGAAGAAGGTTTCGGGTTCAAACCACTTGGATATTGTAAGCTCTCCCTTAGCGGCGGAGGTTATCAGTCTATGGCTCAAAGAAAACCTGAGTTAAGCCCGGCTGATTTTTATAACGGGGTGGCCGTTGATTTCGCGAGCGATTTAAACCGGCCTTTTTACGAAAAGGTCGCGGCGCATCTGCTGAATTTAGTACCGGTGGAGCCGGTTGGATCAACCCCAATTAAGTCAATCCTTGAAGTGGGAGCGGGTTGTGGTTTTGCCACTAGAAAGATAAGAGAGCGGTTTCCAAATGCTAAAATTTTGGCTTTAGAGCCGGCTATATCCCTGTTAAACCACCATAATAGCAAGATTCCCGGTGTTCAGTGGGTTGGCGGGCGACTGGCCGATTTTAAGCCTTCTCACCAGTTTGATCTTGTCGTTTCCTCCATGTCTTATCACTGGCTCTCAAGAGGCGAGCGAGAGAGGTTTATGCGGCTCGCGAAATCAGTGGCTCTCGCCATTCCGGTAACCCGTACCGATTCTAGCGCGACCAATAAATTTTTAGTCAAACTGATGCTAAGCCTTAGAGTTAGGCCCAAGTGGGTCAAGGAGATACGCCAAGCCAGCAGGGTAGCTTGTGAGGTTGGTAAGTTTTTTCGAGAAGTTAAGGAGGCTGATTTAAGTTTAAGAGAACGCTTTGCTAACCACCAATCACTGTCAAAAACCCTCTATAACCGAGGAGTTTTACTGGCCTTGTTTGACGGCCAGGCCGAGCGAGCCAAAGAAATTCTTGGCCAGTCCCCTTTGTCCAGCGAAACTTTTTTTAACTGGAACATCAAGTGTTTCGTTGGCACGAAGTGAAGTTGGGAGTTGTAGGGACTCACGCGCTGAGTCAGGGATCTACTACTGGGACTTCGCGTCTAAGAAATGCTAAAATAATAACAGGACACCTGATAATTCATAGGTTCAAGGAGCATTAAGGTGAAACTTCGAGCTCATCACTTGCTTTGTCTTCAGGGGTTTAGAGGTCTTGGTTACAGCCCCCAATTTATTCAGAGAATGACTGAAGTTAAGGAAAAAATTACCACTCGGCCGGATTTATCTATCGAAGTAACGAACCGAGTTGATGTGATTTGCGAAGCGTGCCCTCACCGGGCTGGTGAAGAATGCCGGAAAGAACCTTCCGCCGAAAAAAGTGTTAGGGGAAGGGACCATAAAGTTTTAAAGGTATTGGGACTCGCAGCCGGTGAAAACCTTAGAAACGAGGAGCTTTCTAAGCTCTTACACGATAAATTTCCCAAGGTTCAGTTAGAAAAACTCTGCCTAAACTGCCAATGGTTCGAGCTCTGTTCCGGCCAAGAATTTGTAAAAGTTGGGCTTAAAAATAGCTAGGAACTCTGGTGTTATTAGCGATTGATGTTGGCAATACTCAGACGGTAATCGGGGTTTTTGAGAAGGATAGTCTTCAAGAGCACTGGCGGATATCTACCAACAAAGAAGAGACGGCCGACGAGTTCGCCATTGTCTTGAATGATCTCCTCCTACTCAAGGGTTTAAAACTCTCGAACATTGAAGCGGTCATAATTTCTTCGGTTGTTCCCCATTGTACGGCCGCCTTACAGGAAATGACCCTAAAAAATCTAAAGCTGGAGCTTTTGGTGGTTGGTCCTGGTCTTAAAACCGGCCTGCCGATTCTTTACGACAATCCTCATGAAGTGGGAGCCGATAGAATCGTAAACAGTGTGGCTGCTTATGAACTTTATGGAGGACCGGTCATAGTGGTGGATTTCGGGACCGCGACAACCTTTGATGTGGTTTCCGGTCAAGGAGAGTATTTGGGTGGAGCCATCGCGCCCGGGATTGAAGTTTCAACCGAGGCTCTATTTTCCGCCGCCGCCCGGCTTTCCCGGGTTGATTTGACGGCCCCAAAAAAAGTTATCGGGAAAAACACCCAAAGCAGCGTCCAATCGGGCGTTATCTTTGGTTCAGCCGGGCTCGTGGACGCTCTCGTGAACAGGATCAGGCAGGAACTAAAGACCGACGCTAAAGTGGTGGCCACAGGGGGGTTGGCCGAACTAATGATTCCTCACTGCGCAACCATCACCGAGATCAATCCCATGCTTACCCTAGTCGGTCTTAAAAAAATCTATGATAGAAACGGGTAGCTCGAATCATAGGTGAGACTCGCAAGTCATCCATTTTTCGCCTCCTAGAAAAACGATTGAGGGCGAGGCGTAAATAGTTTTTGTTTTATTCGAACCAAAAGTTACAAAGGAGAAAAAATGGGAAAAACATTTGATTATAAAGGAAGCTATCGGGGGCTTAAAGAAGATGGAGAAAGTAAAATCAAGAGGGTTGCCAGAAGCCGGCCAACAATTGAGGGGGCTGGAGTTCACCTTAATCGGGCCTTTGGCTACCATGATCCCTCATTGGATCCTTTTTTGCTTCTTGATGACTTCCACTCCGACAACCCTAAAGATTACGTCGCCGGATTTCCCTGGCATCCGCATCGCGGCATTGAAACCATCACCTACATGCTTCACGGCGAAGTGAGACACGGAGACAGCATGGGAAATAAAGGCGTCATCAGAGCGGGGGATGTTCAGTGGATGACCGCTGGCAGCGGTATTATTCACGAGGAAATGCCTCAGCAAACCAATCGGTTATTGTGGGGATTTCAGCTCTGGGCGAATCTCCCGGCTTCCCATAAAATGATGGATCCCCGTTATCGGGAGGTAAAAAGAGACGAGATTCCCGAGGTTTCCCTGAATAACGGCGGCACGGTGCGAGTTATTTGTGGAGAAATTGGGGGTGTTAGAGGACCAGTTAGAGACATCGTGACCGACCCGGAGTATCTGGATGTGACCGTTCAACCAGAACAAGAATTCCACCATGAGGTGAAGGAAGGACACAATGTTTTCGCCTACGTTATCGAAGGAGAAGCCTATTTCGGTTCAGGAGCGAAGGAATTAATCGGACAAGAGCAGCTCGTTATCTTCGAAAATGGGGGCGCGATAAGAATCAAAACCAGCCGCCGTCCAGTTCGTTTTCTTTTGATTTCCGGAAAGCCCATTGGCGAACCAGTGGCCTGGTATGGGCCAATCGTTATGAACACCGAGGAAGAGCTAAGAATTGCCTTTGAAGAATACCACAAAGGCACTTTTATCAAAGCCAAGCGCTGAAGGGTGAGTCGCTTTGAACATCTTTGCCTTTGGCAAAACGCGGGTTAGATTTGGTTCATAAAGCTAGAAACTTTCTTGGCCCAGGCAGGGTTAGTGGCGTAACCCTTGAGACGATGGGGATCTGAGGAGTTCCATCTGTTCTGAATGTAGTTAAACTGGTTCAGGATAGCCTCGGGCCAGGAAGAAAAAGCCATATAGCCGTGGCTATTAGCTTTGCGTCCCCAGGCGTTGTACGCGTTGGCGTTACGTATGCCTCCAACGCTTTCGACCATGGCAATTGCCACTATCAGTTTGGCACTTACTCCGGTCGTATTTTCTCCAACTAAAAGTGTGTCAACGTAACTGGCGAGGGGTGAGCCTCTTTGCCGAAGAAAAGTCTCAAGCTGAGCCCGGTACTCCAGAACAGGATCTCTTTGTGCACCCCGGCTTACCGGCGCGTGTTTTAGCTCGAAATATCTCTCCGATAAGTCGTGGTAATCAGAGGCGGTTTTTCGCCGCTCGACAATAAGAAATTTCTTATCGTTTTTCAGCAGCTTATTTGATTCTTTTAGCTCTTTGATGATTCTTTTTTGGGATTTTACCTCTCCCTTAAGTTTTGGAATTATAAACCAGGGAGAAAGAGCGATTCCAGTTCCAAATACAATAACCAGAGCGATCTGTAAGGGCTTTTTCGCCCACTTTTTTAGCCATTTCTTTAGCTTATTAAGCAACCCAACTCCTTTCTTGAAGGCAGAAATTCCTTGATAAATAAAATACAAGCTCACTAGTTTAACAGCCTCGACTAACTAAGTCAAGCTGTTTTTCTTTGAGTGTTATTCTTAAAGTGATGGAAAATAGGGCAAACCTCGTTCCACAGGAACAGTTCTTGATGCAAAAATGTGACCTCACTAACCCAATAAGCGTTCAGAAAGACCCGAGGTCCCTCCAGACCTTGAAAAATACTGGAAGAAAAAGTAAACTAATGGTAAAATCGTGACCAAGAACTTTTAGGTGATGTCAATGTCTGATGAAATAATAGAGTTAAGCGACGAACAGTTGATATTAGATGCGAAAAGTGGCCACGATACCGCCTGCGAAAAGCTATTAGAGAAATATCAAGGTGACATCTATAATTTTGCCTACACAATCTTGGGTAACACTGAAGATGCCGAGGACACAGCCCGAGAAACTTTCATTAAAGCCTTCAAAACACTCCAAAAACGAAAGAAAAGCCTAAACTTTTCTACCTACCTCTATAAAACCGCCCGCGATCTAGGACTTAATGAGCTTAAAAGGAAACGGAGAGAGGAATACCACGCCGCTCAGTCCCTATCCTTAGCCTCGGAGGCAGAAGGGGATACGAATGTTAATTTTTCTCTGCAAAGAACCGTCGGCGTTGAGGAGCAACAAACTCATCTGAGAAGGACTGCGGCCAGTCTACCCGACGAGCTTAGAATAGTTCTCGCCCTTAAAGAGCTAAAGAATTTGCCATACGAACGGATTTCCTCGATTACGGGGCTGTCCAAAAAGGCCGTGGGCAACCTGCTTTTAAGAGCCAGATTGAAATTTAAACAGGAGCTTAAAAAATCCCCCTTAGATACGGGGAATTTGTCTAAACATTGCAAAAAAAAGCTCCCCTTACTTTCGGCCTACGCAGATGATGAGTTACCTTACAAGCAAAGAGAAAAGGTCGGAATTCATCTTGAAAACTGTCAATCTTGCCAATCAGTTTTAGGTGAGTTAATCGAGGCCTCCAAGAGTTTTCGCTCTCTTACTCCTCTTATA
>Ga0209521_10001866_pt1 | contig 17219 bp, 11 predicted proteins | sample Rifsed19ft4_FD_184016 | JGI IMG/M metagenome (GOLD analysis project Ga0209521, IMG submission 184016) | Soil microbial communities from Rifle, Colorado, USA - sediment 19ft 4 (version 2) | ecosystem: Environmental > Terrestrial > Deep subsurface > Rock core/Sediment | place: Rifle, Colorado...
CGAGGCGCGCGACGAGCTCGCGCGGCGAGACGAACCCGTCGGCGCGGACGTCCAGGATCTTGCCCGCCAGCGGATGCGTGCGGCCGAGCGGGCTCCGCCAGTCGGTCCAGTACACGGGCGCGCAGCCGGCGAGGAGCAGCGCGAGGGCGGCGGCGCCCCGGCGGACGCTCGGCCTCACCGCGGGGCGCCCAGCGTGCCCTCGCGGGTCGTCAGCGTCACGCCGCCGTCGACGACCAGCGTCTGGCCGGTGACCCAGCGCGCCTCGTCGCTCGCCAGGTACACGGCGCCCCAGCCCACGTCCCAGGCCGTCCCCTCGGTGCCGAGCGCGGTGGCGCGCCGCCGGCGCTCGCGCGCCTCGGCGCCGAGGCTCTCCACCATCGGCGTCCAGACGGCGCCCGGCGCGATCGCGTTGACCCGGATGCCCCGGGCGCCGAGCTGCACGGCGACGGAGCGGACGAAGCCGATGACGCCCGCCTTGGCGGCCGCGTACGCGGTGCGGCCGTGGCCGCGGAGCGCCGCGACCGAGGACACGCAGACGACGCTGCCGCCCCGGCGCGCGACCAGCGCCGGCACCGCGGCGCGCGTGGCGAGGAACATGGACTTGAGGTCCACGGCCAGCACGTGGTCCCACTCGTCCTCGGGCGTGTCGAGCAGGTCCTTGCGCGACTCGATCCCGACGTTGTTCTGCAAGATATCGAGCCCGCCCCAGCGCTCGACCGCCCCCCGCACCATGGCCTCGCAGTCGGCCGCGCGCGTGACGTCGGCCGCGAGCGCCGCGGCCTCGCCGCCCTCGCCGCGGATGAGCCCCACGGTCTCCTCGGCGCGCGCGCCCACCTGGTCGACGCAGAGCACGCGCGCGCCCTCGCGCGCGAAGAGGATCGCCGTGGCCTTGCCGTTGCCGAGCCCCGGGCCGCGCGAGCCCGCGCCCGTGACGATCGCCACCTTGCCCCGGAGCCGGTCGCTCATGGTCCGGGAGAGCATACTCCCGAACGCGCGCCGGCACATCCCGCGGCGACGGCGTGCTAGAATCCCGGAGGCTGGTCACGCATCCGGGAGGTGGCCGATGGCCGCTCGCTCCGTTCTCGTCGCTCTCGTCACCGCCGGCGCGGTCTCCGTCGCGGGGGTCGCCACCGCGGGCGCGCCCACGGAGCAGCTCCGGCGCAGCATCGAGCTCGTCCTGAAGGTCGTGCAGGACCCCGCGCTCAAGGCCGAGGCGAAGGCGGCCGAGCGCCGGGCGATGATCCGCACGATCGCCAACGAGATCTTCGACTTCGCCGAGATCTCCCGCCGGAGCCTCGGCCCGCACTGGCGCGGCCGCAACCCCGCCGAGCAGCGGGAGTTCGTGCGGCTGTTCGGCGATCTCCTCGAGCACGCCTACGTCAGCAAGATCGAGGGCTACTCGGGCGAGCGCATCCTCTACGTGAACGAGCAGATGGACGGGGACGTGGCGACCGTGCGGACCAGGCTCGTCACCAAGCAGGGGACCGAGGTCCCGCTCGACTACCGGATGCTCAAGGAGGGCGATCGCTGGCGCGCCTACGACGTGCTCATCGAGGGCGTGAGCCTCGTCGCGAACTACCGCGTGCAGTTCAACTCGATCATCCGCCGGGCGTCCTACCAGGAGCTGGTCGTGAAGCTGCGCGCCAAGACGAGCGAGCCCGTCGAGCGCCCCGCGGCGCCGCGGCCCAAGCTCGAGGCGCCGCCCGCCGGCCCGCAGCGCCAGTCGCCCTAGCGCGCACAATTCGCGAACGGTCGTCGCGCGTGGCGGGCAGGGCGCGCCAGCGCCGTTCGCGAATCACGCGGGCTAGGGATCGGAGCTGCGGATGAGCCGGGCGTAGAAGCGAACGACATCGCCATAGTCGGCGACGGCGATCCGCTCGTTCGGCCCGTGAACCCTCCGGAGGTCCCCGGGACCCGCGCGCAGCGGCACGAACCGATAGACGCTCGCGCCGAGGGTCGCGTAGTGCCGGCTGTCGGTGGTCGCGACGGTCAGGTACGGGGCGACCACGACCCCCGGGAAGGTCTGGCGGATCGTCCGCGCGAGCACCTCGAAGCTCGGCGCGCTCGCCGACGACACGCGGGACGGCTCGCTGGCGCCCGCCAGGGGCCGAACGTGCACCCGCGGATCGTCGATCGCGCGGCGGACGTGGTCGAGCACGTCGGCGATGGTGTCGCCCGGCAGGATCCGGACGTTCACGACCGCCCGCGCTCTGGTCGGTAGCACGTTGTTCCGGTCGCCGGCCTCGAACAGGGTGGGGGCGAGGGTCGTGCGTATCGCGGCGTTCCCCTCGGCGGACGCGGCCAGCCGCCACTCCACGAGCGGGCCGAAGAGCCAGAGGTTGGCGACGAGGGCGCGCTCGGGGAAGGACATCTCCGGTCCGAGGTGCGTCAGGGTCTGCCGGGCGACGCCGGCCAGCCGCCGCGGCATCGGCTGCTGCTCGAGGCGCCGAATCGCGGCGCTCAGGAGGCCGATGGCCGTGTGGGCCGGCGGGCGCGAGGCGTGCCCGCCCAGGTCCCTGACGGTGAGCTCCACATCGAGGTAGCCTTTCTCGGCGATCCCGACCAGCGCCACGGGCGCCGCCACCCCGGCGACGATCCCGTCGGTGATCACGCCGCCCTCGTCGAGGAGGTACCGCGGCCGGACGCGCCTGGCGCGAAGGAGCCTCGCCATGGCGGCAGCGCCCTCGCTCCCGCCGACCTCCTCGTCGTGGCCGAAGGCCAGGTGGAGCGTTCGCCGGGGGGTGAAACCCTGCGCCAGCAAGAGCTCCACGGCCTCCAGCAGGCCCAGGACGCTCACCTTGTGGTCCATGGCGCCCCGACCCCAGACGTAGCCGTCGGCGATCCGCCCGGCGAAGGGCGGATGGGTCCAGTCGGCCTCGACCCCGGCGGGCACGACGTCCAGGTGAGCCACGAAGAGAAGGGGGTCGGCCATGGTGGTGCCCGGCCAGGTGTAGAGGAGGCTGTAGCGTCCAACGACCTCGCGCTCGAGCGCGCGATGCGCTCGGGGGAAGGCCTGGCCGAGGTAGTCGTGGAAGCGCAGGAACTCGGCGCCGTCGACCTGGGCGGGATCGGGGTGTGAGACCGTCCGGAACCGGATGGCTCGCCCCAGCCGTGCGGCGGCCTCCGCGACATCCACGGCGATGGCCGCTCCGGGATCGACCGCCACCTGCCTGGACGCGAAGGACAGCGCCTGCCCGAGGACCACGAGCAGCAGGGCGGCGAGACCCAGGCCGATGGCGAGGATCGCCTGCCGCGTGCGCCGACGAACCGGCACGGCTACTCGACCGGCAGTGGCTCGTCGATCCTGAACGAGACACCGCGGTCGCTGAAGTAGAGCACCTTGCCCGTGCAGGGGAATTCCCCGTCCGCCCCGGTGAGGACCTCCAGGCGGTAGCTCTGGCCGACCGTCAGCGCCGCGATGGGCAGATTGCCGACGCAGAGGCCGTGAGCGCCGGCGTCCACCGCGTGCCCCACGACCGGCTCGGCGCCGGCCCACAGGCGGACCAGCCACGACACCGGTCTGCGCGGGTGCCGCCGGCGCTCGACGGACGGCGGCGTGGCCACTGGCGCGTCGCCGGCGCCCGTGAGCCGGTAGGCGCGTACGGGATGCGCGACGTTCTTCAGCGACTGCGGGCCGAGGTCCTCGGCCGGGAACTCGTCACCGAGCCGGCGCCGCGTCTCCTCGCTCATCACCAGCGCGCCCCCCTCGGCCAGCGCGGCCAGCCGGGCGGCCAGGTTCGTGGTGGGTCCCGAGGCCGTGTAAGTCCACCGGGTGCCCGCGGCGCCCTCGATCTTGGTGGCGCCGACCGACGCCACCCCGGAGTTCACCCCCACGTGCATGGTGATCGGCTCGAACTGTCCGTGCAGCTCCCGGTTGATCCGCTGACTCTGCCGATGGATCCCCAGGGCCGCCAGCACCGCCGACCGGGCGTGCTTGCCCGGATCCGGATCCCGGAAGATGACCATGAGGCCGTCGCCGGCCGTCTCGTTGACGTCGCCGCCATGCTTCATGATCTCGTCCAGGAAGGCGCTGAAGTAGCGCTCCACGAGCCGGTTCACCTGCTCCAGCTCCATCTGGGCGCTGAGCCGGGTGTAGCCGGTGATGTCCGCGAACAGCACCGAGACGTCGGCCTCGCGCTTGTCGAAGACCGGAGCCTCCGGGGACTCCTCGATCAGGTCCTGGACGGTCTTGGGGACGAACTTGGCCAGGTTGGTCTTGATGGACTCGAGGATCTGGATGCGGCGGAGGCTCGCCGCGAGCTCCTCCGCGTAGCGCACCACCTCTTCGTGGGCGTGCGCGTTCTGGATCGCCACGGCGGCCTGACTCGCCATGGTCGTGAGGAGGTCGACGTCTTCCCGCGCGTAGAACTCCCCGGACTTCTTCTCGCCGAGGGCCAGCACGCCCTTGACCTCGTCCCGGTAGACGAGCGGGACCGCGAGCGAGGCCCCCACCGCGGCGAAGCTCGCCAGACAGCCTTCGCGCGCCTCCACGTAGCGTGGATCCTCCTCCAGGTCGTACCTGGTGAGCAGCGCTCGCTCCTCGCGGATCAGGGCCAGGAGGGGATCGTCGTAGCCGATGGCCGCCTGGGGGACCGCGGCCGCCACCTCGTTCACCCGATCGCCGACGACGAACGTGCGGCACTCGCGCCGCTCGGACGCGAGCACGATCAGGGCCGCCCGGTCGACGAACATCTCCTTCCGGACGGTGCCGATCACGTGCTGGACGATCTGGTCCAGGTTCAGCATGGAGGCGAGCGCGTTGCTCACGGCGCTGATCGCTTCCTTGTAGTCGAGCTTCCTCCGGAAGAAAACGCGGTCCACGGTGCCCTGGACCTTGCGGTTCACCGGGTTGAAGAAGAGGACGACCGACAGGGCGAAGATGATCGGGCTGATCCGCCCCCCGCCCTCGCCGAACGCCGCCAGGATGAGCTGGTTCATCACGGTCTGCGTCGAGAGGTAGGTCACGCCGACCAGGGCGGTCATGATGCCGTAGCCGACGGCGCGCTTGATATAGACGTCGACGTCGAAGAGGTTGTGGCGGGCGATGGCGTAGGCGATGGACGCGGGGAAGATGAGGATCGGGATCGCGAGGACGTTGGTCTGGAGCGTCACGCCGAGGAAGGCCCCGCCCACCACGGCCGAGTAGCGGGCGAGCGCCGGGATGGGAAAGGCCAGGGCGGCGCCGACGAGCAGCACCTTCGCGCGCTGCCGGGCCAGCGGCGAGGCGTTCCGGAGCCAGGCGTGCAGGGTGGACGCGAGGAGGAGGAGGGCGCCCGCCACGGCGTAGAGCCGGGTCGCCCGCTGGAGCAGGACGTAGGGGCCGCGGCCGTAGAAGACCTCGTAGGGGACCGCGATCGCGAGGGCGAGCGCGTACGGCGCCAGCAGCACCCACGGGTGGTCGCGGGCGAGGCGGCGCTTTTCCGGGAAGACCAGGGCCAGGTGGACGAACGCCGCCGGCAACAAGGCGTCCGCGAGCAGGTAGAGGCGCACGAAGCCCCAGTGGGTGGCGAAGACGTCGAAGGAGATGATGGAGTAGATCCCGAGGAGGAAGCAGGCGACCAGGAGCGCGAAGCTCGCCTCGGCGTCCGGCTTGAGGACGAAGGCGACGACGCCGATGAGGACGAAGGCCAGCCCGGAGAAGAACGTGATGCCGAAGATGGTCGCCCAGTCGGTCCAGTCGAAGCGCATCGTGGGCACCGAGACCTCGACCTCGGCGCCGCGCCGGGCGATCAGGTAGTTGACCGGGTGGCCGGCCGGGGTGGCGGCGACGATCGCGTCCAGCGCGCGCATCGACGTGATCGGGCGGCCGTTCGCCGAGACGATCCGGTCCGGATTCTGGACGCCGGCGTCCGGCCCGGTCCAGTGGTACTGGCCCACGGTGGCGACGACCATGCGCGGGTTGACCAGGAACCCGGCGAAGGGCCGGTCGAGCCAGCCGAGGGCGTTCACGAAGACGACGGCGCTCGCGGCCGCCACGACCAGGATCAGCCCGAAGAAGGTGAGCCGCGCCGCGAGCTGAGGGCGGGCGAGCCCGGTGAGCGTGAGGATCCGGCGCACGGGCGACTGAAACCGCGCGCGACCGGCGGCGCGCGGCCGCCCGGAGGGCGCGAGGGTGACGGCCTCAGTGTCGCGCGCCATGCTCCTCGTCGGGTGATGCCCTCCTCCGGCGCGGGCGGAAGCGCGCGCCTCCCCAGACCAGGAGGGTGACGGCCACCATGATATACGCGAAGACGTCACCGTAGAGGGTGTACGGGGTCGGCCCGCGGGCGGGGGAGACGCCGCCGACCAGGACGCCCTCGACGAACAGGTCCCGGCCCCCGGGGCCCGTGAGCCGGCGGGTGACCCGGCCGAACGGATCGATGAGCGCCGAGACCCCGGTGTTCGCCGCCCTGGCGATCGCTACCCCGTTCTCCGCCGCGCGGAACGCGCTCATGGCCAGGAGCTGGTAGGGCGCGGCCGTCTTCTCGAACCAGGCCTCGTTGGTGGCGACGATCATGAACCGCGCCCCGCCCCTGACGAACTCGCGGAAGAGGTCGGGGAAGATCGCCTCCCAGCAGATCACGGCACCGAAGGGCACCCCGCCGACGGCGAAGCGCGTGTACCGCTCGCCCGCCAGGAACTTGCCCGTCGCCGCCGCGATCGCGCGCGGCCACGTCAGGACGCTCCCGAGGGGCTCGTACTCGCCGAACGGCACGAGCCGGATCTTCCGGTACTGCCCGCGGATCGCCCCGTCGGGGGCGAAGAGATACAGGCTGTTGTAATAGCGGTCGCCGACGTCCCGCCGGCTGAACTTCGCGTGCTCGGCGCTCCCCACCAGGAGGTGACTGCGCGTCTCGATGGCGACCCGGGCGATCGCGCGCTTGAGCTCGGGCTCGTGCTCGACGTCGCCCGGCACGGCGGTCTCGGGCCAGACGATGAGCAGCGGCGACGACCGGGCCGCCTCCCGCGTGAGGGCGGCGTATCGGTCGAGGATCATCTGCCGTCGCGAGCGGTCCCACTTCTGGTTCTGGGGGATGTTGCCCTGGACCAGCGCGATGGTCGCCTCCTCGGGGGGCGTCGCGCTCAGGAGGACAGCCTGCCCGTAGAGCAGGGTCGCGGCCAGGAGCGCCGCGGCGGCAACCGGCGCGGCAAACGGGAAACGCCGCGGCCCGGCGGCGGGCGCTGACGAGCGCCGGAGCAGGTGCAGGACGATGCCGGCGACCGCCGTGTTCACCAGGACGATCAGGAAGCCGAGCCCGTACGCGCCCGTGACCGAGCTGATCTGGATGAGGGACGGGTAGGCGTGCTGCGAGTGGCCGAGGAGCATCCAGGGGAAGGCGAGCAGCGGGACGTTGGAGCGCAGGTACTCGAGGGTCACCCAGAGCGGCGGCGCGACCAGAGCCGGAGAGACGCCGGTGAGCCGCCGGAGCCACGCCAGCCCGAGGCCCCAGAGGGCCACGTACTGGGGCAGGTAGAGCACGCCGATCAGGAATCCGTCGATCAGGTTCCAGCCCGGCACGGCCCAGATCCAGTAGCAGATGCCGAAGAAGGAGAGGAGGCCGGTCAGGTAGGAGAGAGCGTACGCCGCGCCGGGACCCTTGCCCTCCAGGGCGACCAGGAGCGGCACCAGCGCGACCCAGGCGAGAGCGCCGAGGTCGAACTTCGGGAAAGCCACGACCAGGAGGCCGGCGGAGAGACAGGCCAGGCCGGGATCCCGGAGGCGGATCGCGGCCTCACGGGGCGCGGCCACCTGCTCGCCGGGGTCGAACCGGCGAGGCAGGGGGGCCGTCGCTACAGCGGCTGCCACCAGATCGTCAGCCCGACCACGTTGGTCGCCGCCGTCGTGCCGGGGACCTGCATGGCGCTCGATGGCGTCGGTCCCGAGATCGAGGTGGGGGTGATCACGAACCTCCCGCCGGGCCGGAGCCCGAAGGTCGTCCGGATATGCTCGACCAGCGCGGTCACGGCCGCGATGACACCCGCGTCCGACGTGTCTTCGGGATTCAGGAGGCGGCACGCCAGGTTCTCGTTGTCGAGCCCGACGACGGGAGTGACGAGGCGAGTCCGAAACGTCGCCGCGACCGACCCCTTCTCCAGGACCAGCGTGAAGTCGGTCGTCACCGAGCCGAAGTTGATCTGCAGGATGTTGCCATTATTGGTGTCGATCTCATACGCGTCGTGGACGAGCACCGAAGCGGCGCCGCGGACGGCGACGGCTCCCCCGCCAGGGTTGTCCACCAGACAGCTACCGGCGCCTCCCGCCGCGCCGTTGGCCCAAGCGTCGGCCGCGGGCGCCGCGAGCAGCGCGATCAGAGCCAGCGCCCACACGATGCTCCGGTATCCCATGGTCTCTCCTCTCCTGCGCCCGGCTCAGCGGAGGGCGAAGTCGGTCTGGTCGCCCGGCGCGAAGCAGCAGGGAATGTAGAACGAGTTGAATCCCGACGCGCTCTTGTCGATCTTGGTGGTGATCTGCTGGTCCACGCCGGATCCGGTCAGCGGCGCGTGGTGGTGGCCGTAGGACGTCCGCCGGACCAGTACCTCCGTCGGGGTCAGGTCGAGCGAGTGGACCAGCTCCATCCCGACGTAGAACTGGAGCGCGGCGGAGATGATGACGCCGCGGTCGGCGTCCGTGGGCGCCCCGGCCGACTCGAACCTGACGACCCAGGAGCCGTCCTCGAAAGCGTAGTGCCTGAGCCGCCGGCCCGCCCCCTGGTCGATCAGGCCGTTGATGAAGTCCGCGACGCGCCGCGTGAAGATCAGGGCGTTGTCGGACCCGAGCGGCGTCCCGATCGCGGCGACCCCGAGCGGGCTCGAGAAGGAGTTGTCCAGGCACTCGGTGATCCGGAGTCCCTTCTGGACGGCGGGGCCGTAGAGCGCGTTCCTCTTGATGCTCCGGTCCGAGATGGGCCCGTCGGTGCCGGGCTGGAAGACGAAGCCGGTCAAGGGCGAGAAGCCGGCGAGGTTGTCCACCCACTCGTCGCAGGTCCCGTGGGTCGCGCCGGGCGTGTAGCAGAGAGGGTGGATCCGTGGGCCGGCGGGCCCGGGCGGGAGCAGCGTGTCCATGTTGGCGAAGAGCGACGCCCCGCCCGTGGGATAGGCGCTCGGCCCCACCAGCAGGCTCTGGGTGCTCCCCGCGCTGGTCTGGCACTGCGGGTTCAGCAGGTGCACGAAGAGATCCTTCAACCCCGGATGAGTCCTGAGGTACGCGCCCGACACCCTGAAGCCCCGGTACTCGTCGAAGTTCGCGATCCCGTCGCAGCAGGCCGAGCCCGAGAGGGGACCGGCGTCGATATCCGCGGCCGGCTGGAGACAGTTCGGGGTGCTCGACGGGCAGTGGAGCGCCTCCCAGAGATCGGGCATGCCGTCGTAGTCGGAATCCTGGGGCAGAACGAAGTGGTGAGTCCCGTTGACGAGGACGACGGCCATGCCTCCGCAGTCCTCTGCCGCGAGCTGGTCGCCGGACAGGGTGAAGTCCGCGCCGGTACCCGAGCCGAAGTTGGTGCAGACGCCCGGATAGGCGGACGTCGTGAGGGCGTTGTTCGCCACGGGGTTGGCTGCCGTGACCGCGTCGAACACCAGGCTCAGAGTGGGGCTCGCCAGGCCGTTGACCACGACCTGGACCGTCTGGCCCGGCGTCGGGAGCCAGGAATCCGTGACGTCCACGCCTCCCTGGAAGATCGACACCGTGACCGGCGACGCGACGATCGGCTGCTTCGTCACCGGGTCCACGGGCAGGATGACCCCGGCCCCGGCGCCGCCCGCGCCGATCCCGAGCCACACCAGCAGGCCCGCCAGGCTGCCCGTCAGCGCTCTCGCCGTGCTCATGGGATCTGGAACTCCTTCGAGGCCACGCCGGTCGCGGCGTCGAAGTCCTTCGGCGCCGACGGCTTGCCGTCGTAGACGACCTGGCCCGTCGAGTCGCGGCCCTTGATGATCACCAGGTAATCGCCCTTCCGCTCCTCTCCCGCGAAGCACACGCCGTCGACGTCGGTCACGCAGGTCCCGACCCGGCCGGCGTCCGCCTCGAAGATCGTCCCGTAGAGCGAGCTGTTCGGGTTCTTGCTGCCCGCCACGGCCCGGAACTCGGCGCTGTTGCGGTCGAACACCCGCACCTGGACGCCGGGGATCGGCGCCCTGGTGAACTTCGACGTGACCCTGACCTTGTCGGCGAACGCACAGCCCGTGCCGCCCGCCCCCTCGCCGTAGGCGCCGCCGCTGTCCGGGCACTGGTCCCCGATGGCGATGGTCAGCGCCGCCGGCGCGGTCCCCTGCCAGATCGGCGTGAAGCAGTTGTTGGCCCCGGTCAGGCAGATCCCCGTCGGCCCGAGGTCGGGGTCCTTCACGCCGTGGCTCTCGTAGTTCGTCTCGATCGTGTAGACGCCGGGCGCGAGCGTGTGCCAGTCGGTCACCTCGATGGCGGTGGTGAAGGGCTGGGCCGTCGCGCAGATCTCCCCGAGGTCGCCGCCGGGGAAGGTGATGACGAGCGGGGGGCCCTCCGGCACCCGCTGGGCGATCACCACGTTGCCCGCACGGTCGAGGACCCTCAGGATCACGTTGTAGGGGCTCGGCCGGACGTTGAAGTAGCAGCCCAGCGTGTCGCTGCGCGGGTGGAAGGTGACCTCCACCGTGACCAGCACCGACTCCCCGACGACGTGGCCGCTCGAGGAGAACGGCGCGGAGACGTCCGCGACGGTGGCCTGGACCAGGGCCTGGAAGGCGTTCGGGTCGGGGTCGCAGACGTCGCCCAGGCCGTCACCGTCCAGATCGGACTGATCGGGGTTGGGGACGAACGGGCACTTGTCGACGGCGTCAGGGACGGTGTCCAGGTCGCTGTCGAGGATCGTGTCGTTCACGGTGATCACGATCCGCTCCGTGTCGCTCGCCTGACCGTCGCTCGCCGTGAACGAGACCAGGTAGGTCCCGGCCTGGGCCGCGTTCGGCGTCCAGGAGAACGCCCGCGTCGTGGGATCGAACGTCGCGCCCGGCGGCAGACCGGTCGCCGACAGGATGAGCGCGTCGCCGTCGGGATCGGTCACGCCGACGACGAACTGCAAGGGTTGCCCCTCGTCCACGGTCTGATCCAACACCGCGAGGACCGGCGGGTCGTTCACGGGCGTGACCGTCACCCCGAAGGCGTCCTCGACGAAGGCCCCGGCCGAGTCGGTGGCGCGGACGGTGATGGTGGCCACGCCCTGCGCGTTCGGCTGGTAGGCGAGGGTGAGCGTGGTCCCGGCGAGGGTCGGCACGACCAGGGAGGTGTTGGAGCTGGCGACGCCCAGCGTGAGCGCGTCACCGTTGGTGGCGATGTCCACGTCGGCGAAGGTCCCCGAGAGGTTCAGCGCGGTGGGAGGGGCGTCCTCGGCGACGGTCAGGTCGGCGATGGGCGCGGCCACGGCCGGGGCGTCGTTCACCGGGGTGACGGTGACCACGAACGTGTCCTCGACGAACGCGCCGGTCGAGTCGGTGGCGCGGACCGTGATGCTGGCGACACCGTTCGCGTTCGGCTGGTAGGTCAGCGTGAGGCCGGTCGCCGCGAGGCTCGGGCCGACCAAAGCCGGGTTGGTGTTGCCGACAATACTGAGAATGAGCGCGTCACCGTCGGCGTCGGCGAAGGTCCCCGAGAGGTTCAGCGCGGTGGGAAGGGCGTCCTCGGCGACGGTCAGGTCGGCGATGGGCACGGCCACGGTCGGCGCGTCGTCGACCGGCGTCACGGTGACCACGAACGTGTCCTCGACGAAGGCCCCGGATGAGTCGGTGGCGCGCACGGTGATGGTGGCCGAGCCGTGCTGGTTCGGCTGATAGTCGAGGCTCAGGGTCGTTCCCACGAGCGCGGTGGTCACCAGCGCGGGGTTGGAGTTGCCCACGACGCTGAGGGTGAGCCCATCGCCGTTCGTGGCGACGTCCACGTCGGCGAAGGTTCCCGAGAGGTCGAGGACGGAGTCGGGGGCGTCCTCGCTGACGGTCAGGTCGGCGAGGGGCACGGCCACGGTCGGCGCGTCGTTCACCGGAGCGACCGCGATCGAGACCGTCACGACGTTCGAGCCGGCCGCACCGTCGGAAGCCCGGTACGTGAAGGAATCGGCGCCGTTGAAATTCGGGTTCGGGGTGTAGGTGAACGATCCATCGGCGCCGAGCGCGAGCACGCCGTGGGATGGCCCGCCCACCAGGACGGCCGCGAGAGCGTCGCCGTCGGCATCCGTGTCGTTCGCGAGCACGCCCGGCGCGGGCACGACCAGGACGGAGTCCTCGTCGATGCCGTAGGCGTCGCCGACCGCGACGGGAGGCTGGTTGAGATCGAGCCTGGCGACGAAGGCGTCGAGCCCGCCGGCCAGGCCGCTCTGGAAGGCCCCGGGGGTGGTCGGGAAGGGCGCGTTGCCGGAGGAGGTGTGCCCGGTGACCCAGACGCCCGAGACGCCGTCGAGGGCGAGGCTCCGGCCGACGTCGTCGCCACTGCCGCCGAGGAGCGTCGAGTAGGCGAGTGCCGACCCGGCGGCGTCGAGCGTCGCGACGAACGCGTCGAAAGCCCCGGCGGGGGCGGTCTGGAACGCTCCGGCAGTGACAGGGAACCCGGCTGGCGGCGCCGACGCGGTTTCCCCCGTCACGTAGGCTTTCCCGGCGCCGTCTACGGCGATCGCGCGACCGGTGTCGCTGCTCGCGCCGCCCAGCAGCGTGGAATACGCGAGGGCTGATCCTGCGGGGCTCAGCTTGGCGACGAAGACGTCGCCCGCCCCTCCGCTCCCGAGCTGCGTCGGGGGACCGGGGAAGTCGGAGGACGTGGTCCCGCCGGTGGCGTAGGCAGAGCCGAGCAGGTCGACGGCGATGCCCAGGGCCTCGTCGGCGCCGCTCCCACCCAGGAACGTCGAGTAGGCGAGCCCTGACCCGTCGGCGTTCAGCTTCGCCACGAAGGCGTCGGTGCCCCCGCCGGGCGTGGGCTGGAAGCTTCCCGCCGTCGTGGGGAAGTCCGGCGAATCGGTCGCGCCCGCGACGTAGGCGTTGCAGCTGTCCGGGTCGTCCGGCGAGGTGCAGTGAATGGCGGCCGCCCGGCCGGAGTCCGCCAGGCTCCCGCCGAGGAAGGTGGAGTACTGCAGCGCCGACCCGAACGGATCGAGCTTGGTCACGAAGGCGTCGGAGGCGCCGGCCAGCGCGGTCCGGAACGCGCCGGGGGTGACGGGGAAGTCGGACGAGTCGGTCTCGCCCGTCACGTACGCGTTGCCGAACCCGTCGAGGGCCAGGCCGCGGCCGACCTCGCTGCCGGTGCCCCCCAGGAGGGTCGAGTAGACGGGAACCGATCCGCTCGGACTCAGCTTGGTCACGAAGACATCGGTGGCGCCGTTGTTCGAGCCGTCGAACGCTCCGGTGGTCACGGGGAAGTCGGCAGACTGGGTCTCTCCGGTGACGAAGACGTTGCCGAGCGCGTCGACCGCGATCGCGTGGCCCGCGTCGGGCCCGCCCCCGCCGAGGTAGGTGGAGTAGACGAGGTGGCCCGCGGCGTCGAGCTTCGTCACGAAGGCATCGGTGTGGCCGCCGAGCTTGCGATCGTGGGCGCCGACGGTCGTTCGGAAGTTGGGTGAGGAGGTCGAGCCCGTCACGTAGACGTTCCCGGCCGCATCGACGGCGATGCCGAGGCCCCTGTCGTCCCTGCTCCCTCCGAGGTAGCTCGCATACTCGAGACCCGGATCGATGACCAGCGGCTTCCCGGTATCGTAGGCCGCCACCTGGAAGCCGACCCGGTCTCGGCTCTTGAGGACGTAGGCGCCGGCGACGGGCTTCCGCGTGCCGTCCACTTCCTGGTAGACGAGCGGCTTGCGCAGGCGGAGCTCGCCGGCGGCGGTCCGGAGGACGAGGTTGCCCTGGGCGTCCACGTCGAGCTTGTCGGGGCCCTCGAAGGCCAGCGTGAGGGCACGGGGGTCGGCGCCGGGGGCGACGACGAAGTCGTACTCGAGTTGCCCGTCCCGCCCGTAGTACACGACGTCCACGCCGGGGTAGACGCCCGCGTACTTGACCCCGGAGTAGGTCGGAATATTCGTCCGCCAGCGTGTCGGATCGTTGCCGATGACGTAGTTGACGATCCCGGGGAGCTTTCCCACTCCCGTGACACGCGGCGAGCGCTGGGCCCCGACCAGGCTCATCCGCAGGACGGTTCCGTCGCCTGGCCCCCCGTTCAGGGCCAGCACCGCCTCGGTATCGGTCAGGTAGAGGGTGTAGCCCCGGGCCCGCGACAGGAACCGCACCCGGGGATCGACCTGGCCGACGTTCGGCTCGAAGACGGCAGGCCGGCCCGAGGGGCGGCCGGCGTCGGCCGCCGTGGGGCCGGACGGCTGCGGGTGTGCCGGCCCCGGCCCGAAGGCGATCAGCAGGCCCGCGGCGACAGCCCAGAGCACCGCGACCTTGCGAGGTGCCCGGCGGCCTGAATCCGGAAATGCCGTCGGGAAACGTCGAGCCGCGGGACCGCTGATAGGTCCCCGGAGCAGCCCCGCAAGCGTCTCCCACAGCATTGGCGGACGGACTATCCGCGGATCAAGGAGGCTTGTCAACCGCTAATTTGGTTCGTCCTCATCATGGAAGGCGTGCAGCTGCACTGTTCGCGAGGGCGGTGCAGTTGCCCTATTCGCAGGGCAATCCGGTGTGCGGGGGCGATGGGCGGATGTCGGCCTCGCCCGTGGGTTGGCACATGCGGGTGCTATGCTCGGGCCGTGGAACGAAGGGCGAGCGTCCCCGGCGACGCCGCGCGCCGCGCGGCGTCACGCGCGGCCGAGCTGCTGGCGGCGGACCGGCGGGTCAGGCTCGTGTACGTATTCGGGTCGGCGGCCGATCCGGCCCGCTCGGCCGTCGGCGACGTGGATCTGGCGGTCCTGGCCGACCCGCCGCTCTCCCTCGACGAGCTCGGCCGGCGCCAGGCGGATCTCGCCGAGGCGACGGGCGCCCCGATCGACCTCGTCTCGCTCAACGACGCGCCGATCGTCCTCGCGCACGAGGTGGTCGAAGGCGGGCGCTGCCTCTTCGCGCGCGACGACGACATCGAGACCGAGTTCGTCACGCGGACGCGCACACGCTACTGGGATTTCGCGCCCTACCGCGAGACCCAGTGGCGGCTGGCGGGCGAACGGCAGGCGGAGCGCTCGCGTGGTTCTTAGGCCGGAGGCCGTCCGGGAGCGGCTCCTGCGGCTGGAGGACGTGATCTCGCGGCTCGAGGAGCTCGCGCGCCTGGACCGCCGCGCGCTCCGGGACAGCTTCAGGGACGCCTGGGCCGTCGAGCGTGGGCTGCTGCTCGGCGCCGAGATCGTCTTCGACGTGGGGAATCACATCCTGAGCGCGGAGTTCGGCGCCAGCGCCAGGGACTACGAGGACATCATCGTCCAGCTCGGGACCGTGGGCGTCATCGATCCCGCGCTCCGCGACGAGCTCCGGGGCCTCGGCGGCTTCCGCAACATCCTGGTGCACGGCTACCTGCGCGTCGACCCCGACCGGGTCGCCGAGCACCTGGCGGTGGCGCCGGCGCGCTTCTCGCGCTTCGCGCAGGCGGTCCGGGCCTGGCTCGACCGACGACCGGACTGACGATCGCCGCGGCGCCGCCCGGGGTTCTCCGCGGGCGGCAGAGTTCAGAGGGCATGGCGCTCGCCAGAGGGGTATATACCGCAACCGAACAGCGCTGCGCAAATGTGCTGGCTCGTGTGACGGAGAGTCGCTGCCCTCGACGCAGATGGTACCGGGAGGAGGCTGGTGCGGAGGACTCGACGCGCGGAGTCGCTCGGCTCCCGTGGGCCAATCGAACAGCCCCGATCGGGGGTCGCGAGCGTCGACTCCGCGGTCGCTGTGGCTTCCGCCGCGTCTCAGCAGCACCCAGACTCGGCAGGATGCTCGAACTGTTTCACCGTGAAACAGAGGGGGCGGCGGCGAGAAGTCGCACTTCACAGGCCCTTGGTGGTCGATTTGCTAGGATCGTGAGGACGACCTAAACGTAGCTGGGCTCCACTGCGGGGTCTAGCGGGGGGCCGCGCACTAAGATCGAGAGGGCCTTGCCGACAACAGAAGCGTTCGGGTCTGTGAAGGAGGTGTTCGCGCTGCGGGATGCTGCTCCCCAGTGGCTGAGGATGGATCTAGCATTGGGAGCGGGAGGTGCCGCCATGACGAAGCTGAAGTTCGGAGGACGCATTGGGATGCGGCACTTCGGGGTAATAACACTCCTCCTCCTGACTGCATGTGCCCCCGCGATTCCCGCCGATACACCGTCTGCCCTGGTGCCGCTCGGCAACCGCGAGTTCGGCGATTTTCAGTTCCGCGTCGCCCCGCCGCCTGGCGGCGCCGACGTGTCGGCCTGCCGCGCCGCCGCGCGGCCGAGGGGGTGGTGGGTATACGGGCCGATCCTCATCGCGCCCCTGCTGCGCGACGCCGTGGAGCATGCGCGACAAGCAGACGCCTTTACGGACTGTCTCACCAAGAGGGGATATGCTGTCGAGCGCGTCGATTTGCCACTGGAGCCGTTGAACAACTCGACAAACTTTGGGGTCCGCGAGTGAAACGGCGGCGCCCCCTGGGATCATCACCGAGCAGGTGACCCGTGAACAAAACGGACCCGCCAGGGCTCCACGCCGCGGTGTTTGAAGTTATCGGCCAGGAACACCCCCGGGCAGTTCCTTCGTTGCGTGCGCTTGGAGAAGGGGTACGCAAGTTTTGGACCACCTACTCAGTCGGCCTCACGATGGCAGACGACGAAACCGTTGCCGCCATGGGCGGAACGCCGGAAGAGGCTATCCAACTCCGGATCGCCTACGTTCAGGCGTCGCTGGCGCGGCGGCTCGCGGACCTGTTGGTCAGTCTGATAGATCACATCAACCGAAGTCGGCTCCTTGATGCCGCGCTAAGCACACGTGCCTGCCTCGAGCTGTCAGGCGCAATCGTCTACTACGAGAGCAGGATCACCTCTCTTTTCAGCGCCGCAATTTCGAAGCAAGAACAGATGAACCGGGTCAACGAGATCTTGAAGAAGGCGACGCGAGGCGGACGATTCGACTGGGTTCGATGGTTGCTCGGGGGTGCTGACATGCAGGCGCTCGTCGCCGAGTACGCCGACGAAAACGCACGGCCGACCTCACCAGTTCAGGTAAAGAACGTGCTCGATTTCGTCAACGCCCTTGACGACGCGGTCGCGGCCGAGGAACCACCGCCGGGCGCCATTCGTACCGTGTACGCTCTACTCTGCGAGATATGCCACCCGGCGGTCGGCGGGTACATGCTCTACG
>Ga0209521_10001871_pt1 | contig 17190 bp, 20 predicted proteins | sample Rifsed19ft4_FD_184016 | JGI IMG/M metagenome (GOLD analysis project Ga0209521, IMG submission 184016) | Soil microbial communities from Rifle, Colorado, USA - sediment 19ft 4 (version 2) | ecosystem: Environmental > Terrestrial > Deep subsurface > Rock core/Sediment | place: Rifle, Colorado...
ACCGGCAGCACAACGCGGCGCTGAACATCCTGAAGACCGCCTTGGCCTCCCATGAGGCCCTGGCAAGGGCTGTACGGTTCCAGCCCGGTGCCCTCCGCCGTGACGTGGTGAGTCCCCTCCACGACCTTCCCGCGAGGGACGGCGCACGGGAGGAGCCGAGCGGAGTGGAGTCCCTGGCGGGGTGACATGAGGTCATCACCCGCAAAGGTTACAGAACCCCGCTCAGCTCTTCATAATCGCGAGCAGGAACAGACCGATCGCCGCGGCGGCGCCGACAATCGCCGCAATCAGCACGACGATCGTCTGGATGATGACCTCCGTGAGGGCGAACTCCCCGAAGAAGTTCAGCGGGCCCACCGCGACGACCCACAGGATCCCCACGACGAGGCCCCCCGCGAGGAGCCCGCCGCCGATCTTGCGGCTCTTCCCGCTCCCGAAGTACGCGGTGAACGCGCCCGTGATGACGAGGAAGATCGCGAACGTCAGCAGCAGGATGGTCAGAAACGTCCAAAGGTCGAGTGCCGTGAACGCCATGGAAAACCCCTCAGAACTTGATGCCCGTCAGCGTTTTCGTGTCGATGACGCCGGGGATGGACCGGATCTTGTCCACGACGACCTGGCCCAGGATGTTGAAATCCTCCGCCTCGATCTTCGCGATCAGGTCGTACTCGCCGAACAGGGGGTGGAGCTCCACGATCTCCTTCACCTTGAGGAGCTCGTTGTACACCTCGTGCTCCTTGGCGGGGGCGGTACTGATGAGGACAAAACCGATGGCCATCTCTAACCCCTACGGGGCGGGCGAACCGTGTGGAGCCATATAAAGGCTTCTTAGAAGGCGTAGCACGGTTCCGTTCCCGCCTTACTCCCTTCACCTAAACGATGCATAGCGGGAGGCCCTCGCGACGGCCTGTTCCCACGTCGGGATGTTCGTCTGCGTGCCCCGCCTCTCGATCACGAAGCCCGCGACGGTAGCGCCGATCAGGCCGCAGCGGTACAGGTCGAGCTTCCGCGACAGGCCCGCGTAGAACCCCCCGCGGTACGCGTCCCCTGCACCCGTCACGTCGACCGCCTTGCGGGACCGGACCGCGGGGACCGCGAGCGTCCCCTCGGCCGAGAGGATCGTGCTGCCCTTCGCGCCGCGGGTGATGACGACGACGTCCACCCAGTCGAGCAGGTCCCGCGGTCGCTTCCGGCGGACGAACGACAAGGCCCGCTTCACCTCCGCCTCGTTCCCGAAGAAGAGGTCCGCCTTCGCGAGGAGACCCCGGAACGCGGCGGGCGTGTAGACGTAGTGGATTTCCTGCGAGGGGTCGAACGCGATCCGCTTCCCCGCCTTCCGGGCGAGCGCGGCGATCTTCGAGTAGTACTCGGGGCGGCCCGTCCCGATGTGCACGACCTCGGAGGACGCCACCGTGTGACGAAGGAGCGAGTACCTCGCGGCGCGCTTCATCGGCCCCTGGTCCACGATCGCGACCTGGTTGCCCCTGCGGTCCGAGAAGATCCACGCGGTGGGCGTCGGCACGCCCGCCACGACGCGGAGGTCCGTGAGGTCGACCCCGTCCGCCACCAGGGCCTCCCGGTACTCCGGCGGGAAGTCCTCCCCGACGAAGCTCGCGAGGGCGGTCCGTACCCCGAGGCGGGCCGCGATCCGCGCGATGTTCCCGCCCGTCCCGCCGAAGAACCGCTGCCGGTCGAGGATCTGGACCGACGTGTTCGGCTCCGGGAGCCGCTCGAGCGTCACGATGTAGTCCAGGTTCACGTGCCCGAAGACGCCGAGGAAGTTCACCGCCATGTCCTCATCTCCCGCTCGATGTCCGCGAACGTTTCGAACCGGTGGTACGGGATCGACTCGGAGTCGCAGAGGTCGGCGAGGCGCTCCTTCGCGAACACGACGTCCGCCTCCACCGCGGGGCAGAGGTCCGAGTCGCCGTCGCCGATGTACACGACCCGGTGGCCCGCCACGCGGAGCTCGAAGAGCCTCCGGAGCTTGCACGTCCCGCACAGGATGCACCCGGGCTCCGCGAAGGGGTACTCGATCCGCACCGGTCCGCCGTCGAAGACGGCGCGGTTCGTGCGCACGGGGACGTCGAGGCCCCACATTTTCATCAGGTCATACACATAAAAATCGAGGCCCTCGCTGACGATCTCGAGCGGGAACCCGCGCTCGCGGCAGAACCGCAGGAACGAGGGGAAGGCGGGGTCCAGGCGGGCCTCCCGGTGGACGAAGTCGATCCACGGGCTCGGGTCGCCCCGGAGGAGCGCGAACTGACGGGCCATCGTCTCCCGCGTCCCGAGCCTCCGCGCGCGGTGGAGCTCCTCGATCTCCCACCACTCCGGTGGCGCGAAGCGGGCGAGGATCGCCTCCGCGACGTCCGTCCGCGTGATCGTCCCGTCGAAGTCGCTCAGGACCGCGACCCGGCGCGCGCTCGGCCCCGCCATGGCGGCCCGACCTCAGGTCCCCTCGGTCCAGCTCTCGAGGTACCGTCTCTGCGACTTCGTGAGCGCGTCGATCGCGACGCCCATCGTCTCGAGCTTGAGGCGGGCGACCCGCTCGTCCAGCTCCTGCGGGACGGGCACGACCCGCCTCCCCAGGGACGCCGCGCTGCGGGCGAGGAAGCCCGCGCACAGCGCCTGGATCGAGAAGCTCATGTCCATGATCTCGACGGGGTGGCCCTGGCCCGCCGCGAGGTTCACAAGGCGGCCCTCCGCCAGGAGGTAGACCTTCTTCCCGCCCTTCAGGGCGTACTCGTCGACGAGCTCCCGCACGCGGCGCCTCTTCCCGACCCGCTCGAGGCCCGCCTTGCTGATCTCGTTGTCGAAGTGGCCCGCGTTCGCGAGCACGCACCCGTCCTTGATGTCCCCCAGGTGGGACTCCGTGACGATGTCCTTCACGCCCGTCGCGGAGACGACGAAGTCCGCGATCTTCACGGCCTCCGCCATCGGCATCACCGGGAACCCGTCCATCGTGGCCTCGATCGCCTTCACGGGGTCCACCTCCGTGACGACGACGTGGGCCCCGAGCCCGCGGGCCCGGCTCGCGATCCCCCGCCCGCACCAGCCGTACCCCGCGACGACGAACGTCTTCCCCGCGATTAGGAGGTTCGTCGCGTTCATGATCCCGTCCATCGTGGACTGGCCCGTGCCGTAGCGGTTGTCGAAGAAGTGCTTCATCTTCGCGTCGTTCACGTCGATGACGGGGAAGCCAAGCTTCCCGTCCTTCTCCATCGCCCGCAGGCGGATCACGCCCGTCGTCGTCTCCTCGTTCCCGCCCCGGATCCCCCCGAGGAGCTCGGTCCGCTTCGTGTGGAGTAGGTGGATCAGGTCCGCCCCGTCGTCGACGACGAGGTCCGGCCCGAGGTCCAGGACCTTGTTCAGGTTCTCGTAGTACTGGTCCGTCGTCTCCCACTTCTTCGCGTACGTCTCGAGGCCGAACCGCTCGTTCAGCGCGGCGGCGACGGAGTCGTCCGTCGAGAGCGGGTTGCAGGACGCGAGCCGGACGGACGCGCCCGCCTCCTTCAGCGTGAGGGCGAGGACGCCCGTCTTCGCCTCCGTGTGGAGCGCCATCCCGATCTTCAGGCCTTTGAGGGCCTTCGACTTCACGAGCTCCGCCCGCACGGCCGCGAGGACGGGCATGTGGGTCCGGGCCCACTCCAGGCGCAGGGCCCCACGCTCCGCGAGTTCGGACACGGACGCGCCGAACGCCCCCGCTCGTAATGAAGGTTCTCGTGCCCCCGGGCGGGACTCACTCCTGCTTCCGCCGGCGGACCTGGTACCGCGCGAAGAGCCAGGCGGCACCCGCCACGAGGACGACCATCAGGACCGTGTCGGGCCCGGGGACGCTCCCGACCGGCGTCCCGCCCCGCTCCTTCGCGATCACGGACGTGGAGCCCGTCGCGTCCTCGTAGCCCGCGGCCGTCGCGACGGCGGTGATCCGGAAGTTCGCCTGCGCGCCCACGGACGCGGTCAGCGCGGTCGTGAACGTGCCGTTCGCGGCGGTGGTCCCGGTCGCGGGGGAAAGCTGCCCGCCCACGCCCGAGGGTGACAGCAGGACCGTGACGGACGCGCCCGCCACGGGCGCCCCGGACGTGTCCAGGACGTACACGTTGATCGTCGCGGTCTTCCCCGCCCCGAGCGTCGTCACGGCCCCGCGGTCCACGGTCACCGTGAGGCGCCGGACGACCGCATGCACGGTGATCCCCGCGATGGCGCTCTTGGAGTCGTACCCGGGCTTCGCGGCGTCCGCGCGGACCGTGACGTCCAACGTCTGCGTCACGGCGGGAGCGGTGAATTGCGCGACGAACCGGCCGTTCGGGTCCGTGATCCCGGTGGCGGGGCTGAACGCACCGCCGCTCAGGACGACGTCCGCGTCCTCGACCGCGTTGTCCTGGGAGTCCCGCACGGTCACGATCACGCTCGTGGAGCCGCCCGAGGGGAGGGAGCTCGTGAACGGGGAGACTGTCACGGTGAGCGGGCCCTTCTGGATCACGTGGAGGCCCGCGAAGGACCAGAAGTTGTCGATCCCGCCGGGCTGGTCCACCCAGCCCTCGAACCGCTCCTTGTTGTACGCGTAGATCGCGTTGTAGTGGACGAGGGGTGCCGCGGCCGCGGTCGTCCCGAGCCAGCCCTGGACGTCCCGCGCGGCCTGCTGCCGCGCGCCGAGGTCGAGGTCGTCCCGCACCGCCTCGAGCTTCGCGTCGAGCGACGCGTCCACGACGTTGTTGTAGTTCCGCGCGGAGAGGCGGGTCGAGTGGAACATGTCGAAGAGGAAGCTCGGGTCCGCCTCGGCCTCCATCGTGCCGAGGTAGAAGTCGAACGTGTCCGCCCGCACGCGGTTCAGGATCTCCGCGGCGCTCGGCTCCTCCTCGACGAGGTGGATCCCGACCGCGTTCAGGTTCGTCACGATCCCCTGGACCTTCGCGATCCGCGGGTCGACGGTCGCGTTCAGGTGGAGGAACGTGAGCGTGAACGGGGTCCCGGCGGGCGTCTCTCGCCATCCGTCCCCGTTCCGGTCGAGGTAGCCCGCGCGGTCGAGCATGTCGTTCACGTTGTCGAGGATCGACACGACCCGCCCGCTCTCGACGCCCTTCTCGACCCGGTACTTCGGGACGGAGGTGTTGAACCAGAACGCGTTCGCAGGTGTGACCACGGCGTCCGCGATCTGCGTGGACGGCTCGATCTGCTTCGTGAGCTCGCGGTCCAGCGCGCTCGACACCGCGACGCGGAACGCGGGGTCGTCCAGCGGGGCGTGCTGGGTGTTCATCCCGAACTGGAGGAACTCGAAGCCCGGGTCCGCCGCGACGAAGATGTGCTTCAGGGAGGCGTTGCCGGCCTCCTGGAGCCGCCCGCACGGCCGGTCCGCGGTCAGGTCGTTCGACGTGAGGCGGGCCCCGAGGAAATCCGCGCGCTTCTCGATCAGATCGCACGCCGCATCGTCCAGGGCGGACGGGCCCGCGTGGAACACGTACCGGATCACGTCCGGGTAGGGCCGGCCCCGCCAGTGGTTCGGGTTCGCGGTGATCTCGAGGGAGACGCCGGGGACGGAGGTCCCGAGGGCGAACAGCCCGCTCTCCTTCGCGGGGCCCGTGGCCCCGGTGAACGCGATCGGTAGGGTGACCCACTTCCCCAGGAAGTCCCCGCCGCCGCGCGTGAACGCGAACACCGCGGTCGTGTCGTCCGGCGCGGTGACGGCGAAGCCTGAGAGGATGCCCGCGTCCACGTATCTCTGGTAAGACGCCGCGACGTGCGCGGCGGTGAGAGCCGCGCCGTCCGCCCACTTCGCGTCCGACCGGACGTGGAACGTCACGGTCCCCGCGGTCAGGTTCACGTCCCAGCCTGTCGCGAGCCACGGCTCCGGGACGAGGGTCGTCGGCGAGGGCCGAGCGAGCGCGTCGTACACGAGGGCGTGGAGGACCGCGTTCGCGGGGTCCATGTTCAGCGGGTCCGGGTCGAGGACCGTCGGAACGGAGACGACGAGGGTCTCGCCGTAGAGGCCGCCGGAGCCCTGCGCGGCGGCAGGCGCGGGGAGCAGCAGGAGCAGTAGGATCGCCAGAGCGAGGACGAGCGGAAGACCGAATCGGTGCCCGGACATGCTCCTCCTCTCCCCCAGGTCAGGTCGAGCGTGCGACGGAGCATCCGACGTGGTAATAGCTTTTGTGGTGCGAGCCCGGACCGCGCCATGGAGGGGGCCGCCGGGCCCCGGGGTGCGTCACCCGCCGGGTTCCTTCGCCTGGAGCGCGATCTCCGGGAGCACGTCCTTGGCCGTGAACCCGCGGACGAGCCGCTTCATCAGCGGCGGGGTGCTCAGGGTCGTGACGAGGGCCATGACGATCAGGGCAGAATAGAGGTCCGCGCCGATGAGCCCGGTGGCGAGGCCCACCTGGGCGAGAAGGAGCTCCATCATGCCCCGCGCGTTCAGCCCGACGCCGAGTGCCAGGAGGGGCCTCCCGCGGAACCCCGCGAACAGCCCCCCGAGGATCCCGCCGAAGAGCTTCCCGAAGAACGCGACGGCCGTGACCAGCACGATCACGGGCCACGCCCCGAACGAGAGGGAGAAGTTCAGGCCCACGAAGCCGAAGAAGACCGGCGCCAGGAGGCCGAAGGTGACCGTCTGCACCGCGCTCCGCATCTTCACGAACCGGGCCTCCCCGAGGAGCCGCGGCGTGACCAGGACCCCGCCATAGAAGACGCCGACCGCGAAGTGGATCCCGACCGCCTCCGCAGCCGCGCCGAGGGACAGGGCCAGGATGATGCTGATCGCCATCCCGCGCTCGTGGCCCTTGAGCTTCTCGAGCACGGTCTGGAAGTACGACCCCCCGCTCGGCGCCGCCCGCATCGCGCCCTTCATGACCAGGCTCACGCCGAGGACGAGGCCCAGGAACAGCACGTTCTTGAGGACCGCGTAGCCGAGGATCGCGGGGTCCAGCGCGGTCGCGCCCAGGCGGGAGACCTCGAGGATCATGCCGAGCATCGCGAAGGCGACGAGGTCGTTCGCGAGGGCCACGGAGACGATCGCCCGCCCGATGCGGCTGTGGAGCAGGTTCAGGTCCATCAGGATCCGGACGCTCACCGGGAGGGCCGTGACCGCGAGCGCGGTGCCGAGGAAAAGGCACTGCGGGAAGTTCATGCCCAGGGCCAGCGCCAGGCTGTACCCGAGCGCGAACGGCAGGACGAACTCCACGAACGCGACGTAGATGCTCTTCTCCTTCAGCGCCTTCCGCAGTCCCTCCCGCCCGAGCTCCATCCCCGCCAAGAGGACGAGCACGAGGATGCCGAGCTGGGACACGACCGCCAGGGAGGCGCCGGGCTGGAGGGCCGGGTTCGGGTCGATCACGCCCAGGATGGAGGGGCCGAGGAGGATTCCCGCTGCGACCTCGCCGATCATCGGGGACTGGCCGACCTGCTCCATGGCCTCCCCCGCGAGGCGGGCCGCGACGAACAGGACGAGGAGGGCCACGATGAGGTCCACGGCGGGCCGCGAGCCGCGCGCGGGCTATTTATTCCCTCCCTGCCGGTTATCCGGCACTGAAAGGTTCAGACCTGTTTTGGCGGGGTGGGCCTCCGGAGCGCGGCGACGACGAGCAGGACGACGCCCAGGCCCGCGAGGCCGTAGAAGGCCGCGTCCACGGGCAGGGAGGGATGGATGTCGGCGGGGGTCGAGACCTCCCAGTACTGGAAGGTGAGGAACTCCTGGAGGACCGCGCTCGTGTAGATGTACGAGCCGATCAGGGCGATGGGGCGGGCGTCCCCCGCACGGCCACCGCCGTGTCGACGCCGGGATTGCCGTCCTCGAGCTCCACGATCGAGGTCCCGAACACCTCGGTATACTGGACGTCCAGGACCTTCTCGCGGATCGTGATCCGGGACCCAATCGCGTAGCCCGTGTACGTGCCGTCGGATGCGAGGGCGGCCGCGAGCTTCGCCCCGCTCACGGACGTGAGGGGCCAGAACCCGAGGGCGAGGCCGCCTCCCACAACCGCGAGGACGAGACCGAGGACGGCGAGCTTGCGCACCAGCGCGGGCCACCCTGCGCGGGCTATTTAGGTGTTCGTACCCCGCTATCGCCCGCCTTCCGGCGAACCGCGGCCCGGACCCGGGGAGGCATCTCCCCCGTCACCATGTACACGACCCGCTCCCCGATGTTGACGGCGTGGTCCGCAATCCGCTCCAGGTACCGGGCCACGAGGATGTACCGGGCGCCGACCTCGACCTTCATCGACCCGTCCATCATGTATGTGACGATCTCCCGGAAGATCTCGTCGTTCAGCGCGTCCACGGAGTCGTCGGCCTCCGCGATGTTCCGGACGGACTCCGGGTCCCGCTCCACGAACGCCCGGGTCGCCGTGTCCACCATCTGGATCGTCAGGTCCGCCATGTGCGGGATGCTGACGAGCTTCTTGAAGTGCCTCGAGGTGTCCGCCCGGAACTGGACGGTGACCTCCGCGATGTCCTTCGCATACCGTCCGATGCGGTCCAGGTCCGTCGTGATCTTCAGGGACGTCGTGACCGTCCGCAGGTCCCGCGCGACGGGGGCGTGGAGGGCGATCAGGTCCACGCACGTCCGCTCGATCTCCTCCTGGAGGGCGTAAATCTCCTGGTCGAGGGTGAACACCTCCTCCGCGATCCCCTCGTCGATCCGCGCGAGGCTGTCGATCGCCTTCCGGATCGCGAGCTCGCTCAGCTCCGCGAGCGTCGTCATGTCCTCGTTCAGCTTCCTGAGCCCCGCCGCGAGCGCCTTGCGCTCCGCCTTCTCCGGTGTCATCCGAACCGCCCCGTGATGTACTTCTCCGTGAGTTCCTCTCCGGGCCGCTCGAACAGGTCCCGCGTCCGGTTGAACTCGATGAGCTTCCCCAGGTACAGGAACGCGGTGTAATCCGCGACCCGCGCCGCCTGCTGCATGTTGTGGGTGACGATCACAATCGTCATATCCTTCTTGAGTTCGAACATGAGGTCCTCGATCTTCGCAGTCGCAATCGGATCCAAGGCGGAGCATGGTTCGTCCATCAGGAGAATCTCTGGGTCGACCGCGAGAGCGCGGGCGATGCACAGTCGCTGCTGCTGCCCGCCGGACAGCCCGAGGGCGCTGTCGTCGATCCGGTCCTTCACCTCGTCCCACAGGTTCGCCTGGCGAAGAGCGGACTCGACGACCTTGCCCAGCTCCTCCCTCGTCGCGCGATAGTGGAGCTGCACGCCGAACGCGACGTTCCTGTAGACGCTCTTAGGGAACGGGTTCGGCTTCTGGAAGATCAGGCCGACCTTCTTTCGGAGGAGCACGGGGTCGACGTTCGGGCCGTACACGTCCTCCTCGTCGACGAGGAGCGTGCCCTCGGTCCGGCATCCGCGGATCGTGTCGTTCATGCGGTTGATGGCCCGCAGGTACGTGCTCTTCCCGCATCCGCTCGGACCGATGATCGCGGTAATCGCGTGCCTGGGAATCGACAGGGTCACCCCTGCAATCGCTCGCTTCGCCCCGTACCAGATGGAGAGGTTCTGGGACTGCACCTGCGCGCCGCCGACCCGGGCGCCTACGAACGGCTCCCGGCCGGAGGGCGCTTCCGAGACGGGCTCTCCGACGGCCGACGGCTCCGCCTGAGCCGCTCCCGGCTCTGTCGCCTCTCCACCCGCGAACCGCCAAGCCGTGGTCACCACCTCTGCCGCTGGAGCCGGTTCCGAACGACGATCGCCACGGCGTTGAACGAGAACAGGATCCCCATGAGCACGATCATCCCCGCCGCCGCGACTCCGCCCCACTGGTTCACGGGCAGGATCGTGTACGCGTAGATCTGAACAGGCAGGGCCACGAAGGGGGAATCGGGTCCGTACGGGATGAACGTCTGGAGGAACAGCGCACCGATCACCAAGAGGGGCGCCGTCTCCCCAATCGCGCGGGAGGCCGCAAGGATGGCGCCCGTCAGAAGACCTGGGGCCGCGGCGGGGAGCACTTGCTTCCGAATCGCCTGCCACTTCGTGGACCCGAGGGCGAGCGCGGCATCCCGGATCGATTGCGGGACCGCGCGGACCGCCTCTTGGGTCGTGATCACGACGTACGGGAACACGAGCATCGTGAGCGTCAGGGCGCCAGCAAGGACGACGGGGCCCATCCCGAGGGCCCGGACGAACACCGCGAGGCCGAGGAGGCCGAACACGACGGAGGGAACGCCCGCCAGGTTCGAGACCCCCGCCTGGAGGATTCGGGAGAGGATCCCCCGACCCCCGTACTCCTGCAGGTAGATTCCGGCCGCGATCCCCAGGGGAAGCGAGAACAGGAGTGTGAGCCCGACGATCCAGAGCGTCCCGACGACCGCAGCGGCGTACCCCGCCGTAGCGGGGTTCGTCGAGTTGGAGTAGTTGAAGAGGATCGCGGGCGTGAGGCGGGGCCAGGCCGCCACAAGGATGCTCCCGAGAAGGACCGCGAGAGCGAGGACGGCGATACCGACCGCCACTAGGAAGCCGACGACGAAGGTCCACTCCTCCAGCCTCCGGACCGCGCGGCTCCGGGGGATCAATCGTACTCCTCCCGGAAGCGCGTGCGCAGGTAGTCCGAGACGAGGTTCAGGAACAGGGTGATGAGGAACAGGGTGAACCCGACCGCGAACATCGCGAGGTAGACCGTCTCCCCGACCGCGACGTCCCCCGTCGCCCGTTTCGCGATCCAGCCTGCCATCGTCGTCATCTGCCCGAACACGTTGAACGTGAGGTCGGTGTTCTGGCCCGCGACGATGAGCACGATCATCGTCTCCCCGACCGCACGGCTGAACGCTAGGACGAAGGACGCGACGACCCCGGACAGCGCGGCGGGGAGCACGACGCGCCGGGTCGCCTCGAAGCGCGTCGCCCCGAGAGCGAGCGCGCCGTCCCGCAGGTCGACGGGGACGGCGGTGAGGGCGTCCTCGCTGAGGCTCGAGACCATCGGGATGATCATGATGCCAACCACGAGGATCGCGTTCGCGCCGTTGAAGAAGGAGGCGCCGAACCACGTCTGGAGGACCGGGGCGATGGCGATCAGGGCGAAGAGCCCGTAGACGATCGTCGGAATCCCTGCGAGGATCTCGAGAACCGGTTTGAGGACCTCCCGCACCCGTCCCGGGGCGTACTCCCGGAGGAAGACCGCGGACGCGAGCCCCAGGGGGATGCCGATGAGACACGCCGTGCCCGCGATGATCAGCGTGCCCGCCACGAGCGGAAGAACGCCGAAGATCCCACGGATGTCCGGGCTCCACACGGTGCCCGCGTAGAAGTCGACGGGGCTGACTTGGGTGAAGAACGGCACCGTGTCGACGACCAGGGCGAGGAAGATCGCGACCGTCACGAGGACCGCGAAGGCGGCCGCGAGGAAGAGGGCGCCGCGGACCGCGGTCTCCCCCGCCTCCCACGTCCACCGGGGCGCGAGGGAGTGGACCCCGCGGGCCGCTTGCCGCGCACGGGCACCGCCTTCGGGGCTTGCATCGCTCACCATGGTGCTGAAACCGCCGTCAAGCCGAGCCGATTGGCGTCAGGGAATCTTCGCGCGCTGTCCCGTCCGCTCCGCCTCTGTGAGGCTGACGTACCCGGTGTGGTCCACCAGCTCCGTCCCCCGAGCGGTGTAGCCGAACTCCAGGAAGTCCTGGACGGTCTGGCGTGCGAGGCTCTTCCCGCTCCCGTAGATGAACAAAGGACGGCTGAGGGGTTCGTACGCCCCCGGTCGGCGAATCGTGTCGTGGCTGGGAAGGATCGCACCGTCACCGTCTTCGTTGTCGATCGGCAGGATCCGGAGGCTGTTCGTGTTCTCGATGGCGTACGCGTACCCGAAGTAGCCGAGGGCGTTCCGGTTGCTCGCGACCCCCTGGACGAGGACGTTGTCGTCCTCGCTCGCGAAGTACTGGTCCGTGTGCTCCGATTTCACGTTGCCCAGGATGGCTTCGATGAAGTAGTCGAACGTCCCGCTGTCGGTGCCCGGCCCGTACAGCTGGATCGTCTCCTGAGGCCATGACGCGTTCAGCTCGCTCCACTTCGTCACCCGACCGCCCGCGGTGTTGCAGGCCCCGGCGCTCGTGTTCGACGTCCAGATCCGGCACAGCTGGCTGACCGTGAGGTTCTGGACCCACGTGTTCTGCGGGTTCACCACCACGCTGAGCCCGTCGTACGCGATGAGGTACTCGACGATGCCCGTGATCCCGTTCTGGGTGCACGCGTCCATCTCCGACTGTTTGATGGGACGGGACGCGTCGCTGAGGTCCGTCTCCCCCCGGCAGAACTTCGCGAACCCGCCGCCCGTCCCGCTGAACGCAACGACGACTTGCCGCGAGGGGCCGTTGAACTCCGCGGCCCACGCGGACGTGATCGGGAACACGGTGCTGCTCCCGTCCACCCGCACGATCTCGGGCCGAGGCTGATTGATGTACACAATCGCTGCGCCGACCGCCGCCAGGACCACTGCGACGATCAGGACGACCGCCACGACGATGGCGGTCGTGCTTATGCGGGCCCGCCGGGCCCCCTTCTGGATGCTTGTCTCCGCGCTCATTCTCCTCTCTCCTCGGGTTCGAACAGAGTCTGAAAAATCACTTCGCGGCGATCTCGTCCGCCACGTTCGGCCCGACCTCTCCCCGGAACAGCTTCTCGAGGTCGAAGTCGGGAATCGATTCCGGCTCTTGCTTCGTCTTCTTTTCCTTCATCGGGTCGTCCAGACGGCTAAGGGGTCTAGTCCCTTCGCGACGGAGACTCCGTTGTCAACGGGTGACAGCCGGAGACCTACGTAATCTATATAGAAAGCCGTTAAGTCTCTATAGAAGGTCGAAGACTTAGGAGACGCTCGTATGGAAGGCAGGAAGCTGCAGTTGACGGGAGGATCGACGTTCGTCGTCTCCCTCCCAAAACCGTGGATTCTCGCGACCGGCCTGAAGGCGGGGGACACCGTGTTCCTCGAGGCGCTGGCGGACGGCTCCATGTCCGTGATGCCGCGCCCCGCGGAGAAGCCCGCCGCCCGGAGGAAGGTGTTCGAGATGAAAGGGGAGGAGACCCGGGACCACCTCCTCCGCAAGCTCATCGGGGCGTACATCTCGGGGTTCGGGCTCATCGAGGTCCGGTCCCGTCCGGAGACGGCGCCCTTCGTGCGCCGGGTCGCGCGGGAGTTCTGCCGGATGGCGATCGGCCCCGAGATCATCGAGGAGAGCCGGACCTCGCTCGTGATGCAGGACCTCTCCGACCCCGCGGAGCTGAGCCCGGAGAAGTGCCTGCGCCGGATGTACATGACCGTGCGGGCGATGCTCGAGGACGCGGTCCTGACTCTGAAGTCGAAAGACGAGGCGCTCGCGAGGGACGTCGCGCAGCGGGACCAAGAGGTGGACCGCCTGTACTGGATGGTCGCGAAGCAGTACCACATCGCCCATCTCGCGCCCCCCGGGACGATGGACGCGTCGACGCGGGTCGGGATCCACAACCACCGCCTCGTCGCGAAGCTCATCGAGCGGGTGGGGGACCACGCGCAGCGGATTGCGGAGGCGGGCCTGACGGTGGGGGAACGGGCGCTGGAGCCGAGGATCCTGCGGGAGATTGAGGGCGCGAGCGCGGGCTCCCTCGAAATCCTGGACAAAGCGTTCCGCGCGCTCGTAACCCAGGACATCGACCTCGCGAACGAGGCGATCGACGCACGCGTCCCGCTCCAGAAGCACATCGACGGCCTGTCCCATCACGTCGCCTCGAAGAAGGGGGAAGAGCTCCTCGCGCTCGCGGCGATCGTGGACAGCGTCGGGCGGGCGGGCAGCTACGCGACGGACATCGCGGAGATCGCGATCAACAGCGCGGTCGCCGCGGACGGGGCGGCCTAGGGACCCGCGCACTGGAAGCGCGGCCGACGGCGGGCGCCCCCACGGGTCCGGTCGCCTCGGTGAGCACCCCGCCCAGGGCCTCGATCGCCCGCGGGATGTCCGCCTCGGAGGGGTACGAGTAGTTCAGGCGCATGTGGTTCGCCTCGGGCGGGCCCGGGAAGAACCCGTGGCCGGGGACGAACACGACGCCCCGCTCCGCGGCCCTCGGGAGGAGGGGCCTCGTGTCCACGCCGGGCGGGAGCGTGACCCAGAGGAACATCCCGCCCTGGGGCCGCGTCCACGACACGCCCTCCGGGAAGTGCTCCTCCATCGCCGCGAGCATCAGGTCCCGCTTCCGCCGGTACATCGCGCGGACCTGCGGGAGGTGGCGGTCCAGCATCCCGAGGCGGAGGTACCGCTCCGCGACCCGCTGGCCGAAGGAGTTCGTGAACAGGTCGACGCCCTGCTTCGCGAGGGACATCTTCCCGATCACGTCCGGGTGGCCCGCGGCCCAGCCGACGCGGAACCCCGGCGCGAGGATCTTGCTGAAGCTGCCCACGGAGATCACCCAGCCCTCCTTGTCGAGGGACGCGACGGGCGGGAGGTCCTCCCCCTCGAACCGCAGGTCGTAATACGGGTCGTCCTCGACGACGAGGACGCGGTACTCCGTGGCGAGGTCCGCGAGGCGGCGCCGGCGGCGCGCGGACATCGTGACCCCGGCGGGGTTGTGGAACGTCGGGACGACGTACAGGAACTTCGGCCGGACGCCCTTGCGGTCGAGGGACCGCAGGTCGTCCTCCAGGACGTCCGTGAGGAGGCCCTCGTCGTCCATCCGGATTCCGTGGTACGAGGGCCGGTACGTGGCGAGCGCGGTGAAGATCCCCAGGTACGTGGGCTCCGTCGTGACCACGGTGTCCCCGGGATCCAGGAGGACCCGCCCCAGGAGCTCGATCGCCTGCTGGGCCCCGTGCGTGACGATCACGCCCTCGGTCTCGACCGCCACGCCCCGGGTCTTCAGCCGCTCCACGAGCGCGGCCCGGAGCCTCGCGTCCCCCGGGGTCGGGCCGTATTGGAACGCGCCCGCGTTCTTCTCCTTGAGCAGCTCCTCGAAGATTACGGCCAGATCCTCGAGCGGGAACGAGTCCGGGCTCGGCAACCCGCCGCCCAGGCTGATGATGCCGGGCATCTCCGCGTACTTCAGGATCTCGCGGACGTCGGATGCGCGCATCCACTTCGTGCGCTCGGCGAACAGGGACTCGACCGTGGCAGGCATCGTGGACCCACGCGAGAGAGCGGCGGGTGGGGCCGTGAAGCCGCCGCATATGCTCTATCGTTGATACCGCGTATCACGCGGCCGCTCCGCCGATGGGGGCCGGGACGAGCCGACGATGCCCGAACCGCCCATCGCGCGCGCCGCCACTGATGCCGCCGGGGTCCCCCGCGTACGCAGAGAATCTAGCGGCCATGAACCGCTCCATCCGGATTCCCGAGGTCCCCATCCGAATCCACCGTTCCCGGACACCCACCGGTCGGGCCTTATCAGCTCTGGGTGCAAGAATACATATAGTGTGTGTATTCATGTATCCCCATGGCCGTCCAAGGCAAGGCCCCCCCCGCCAAGTTCGCGAGGCCGGGCGCGAATCCGACCCTCGAAACGATCGAGTACATCCTAGGCGCCCTCCGCGGCGCGGGCGGCCCCATCAGTCGCAACCGGCTCCTCGCGGCTCTGTCCAAATGGGGTCACTCGACGACCCGCCAGAGCCTGAACGCCGCACTCACGTTCCTTGCGGATGGCGGGCTGGTGGCCGAGGGCAGCAAGGGCCTGGTTTGGGTCCCCGAGGCCTCCGAGCCGCTCCTCGAGGCAATCCGGCAGGGGCCGAGCCTCTGATGGGGCTGGGCGCCAAGGACGTCGTCCTGACGGAGGCCGCCTCTGCGGCGCTGTCCTCCCTGGAGGGGGCCGCCTACCCGTCCCATCGCGCCGTCGCCCGGCGGGTGCGCGCGTACCGGTCCATCCTCCTCGCGGACTGCCTGCACGGTGAGGTCGTTCCGAGGGACCGAATTCCGAAGGTGCTCCGGGAGAAATACGGCCTTGGGAACCTGTACGTGGAGGATCTACCCTCGTTCTGGCGGCTTCTCTACACAATCGTGAGGGACCGGGGCCAGCGGTACATCGTGGTGATCGAGATCGTGGACCACCCGACGTACAGCCGGTGGTTCTCCGGGCGCCGGTAGGACGCCACCTTTTTCCCCGCCGGCACGTTCCTGTCCATCGAACGACCCATGACAGACCTGAAGGGAAAGCTCCGGATCGGATGCAGCGGCTGGGGCTACGACGACTGGCTCGGCGGATTCTACCCGCCGAAGACGCCGAAATCGGAGTACCTCAAGCTGTACGCGTCCGTCTTCGACGCGGTCGAGGTCGACTCGTCGTTCTACCGCACGCCCGGTCCCGCGATGACGAAGCAGTGGTACAAAACGACCCCCGCCCCGTTCACGTTCGCGATGAAGATGCCGAAGCGGATCACGCACGAGAAGAAGCTCAACGGCGTGGCGGAGAACCTCGGCTGGTTCTACGCGTCCGCGAAGGAGCTGAAGGAGAAGTGCGGGCCCCTCGTCGCGCAGCTCCCGCCCTCGGTCAAGTACGACGTCCACTGGACCCTGATGCAGGAGTTCGTGAAGGCGCTCGACGCGAAGTACCCGCACGCGATCGAGTTCCGCCACAAGTCCTGGTTCCGGGACGACGTGTACTCCCTCCTGAGGGACCGGAACGTCGCGATGGTGTGGACGGAGAACCAGTACCTGAGGAGCCCGTCGGACGTGACCGCGGACACCGTGTACCTCCGCATGGTCGGGGACCGGGAGATCACGGAGTTCAAGGAGACGCAGCGGGACAAGTCCGCGGAGATGCGGGCGTGGTACAAGGAGCTCGACGAGGCGTCGGACTCGATCAAGGGCGCGTTCGTGTTCTTCAACAACCACTACGCGGGGTTCGGGCCCGGGAGCGTGAACGAGTTCCGCCGGTTGGCGGGCATGATCGAGTACGAGTTCCCCGCCGGGAAGGCGGGCGGGGCCGCGCAGAAGGGGCTCGCGGACTTCGGGTGAGCGTGGGGTGTGGCATCGGGGGCAACGGAATCCGCTTCGGGGTAACCTTCACGTATCCCCCGCGACATCCCGCACCCGTGGGAGACATCGTGAGGCAGGTTGACAGTCGAGGCAGGATTCTCATTCCCGCTTCCCGGAGGAAGAAACACGCCATCGGTGGAAAGGTTCTCCTCACGGAAAAGGGGGATGTCGTCGAAATTCTGCCCTTGGACCAGACGGACCTGACGGTCCATTTCGACGCGGTGGAGGTCGATGTGGAGGCGGACCTCGCAGATTGGCACCGCGTCCGGCGGCAACTCCCGAAGGG
>Ga0209521_10001875_pt1 | contig 17164 bp, 21 predicted proteins | sample Rifsed19ft4_FD_184016 | JGI IMG/M metagenome (GOLD analysis project Ga0209521, IMG submission 184016) | Soil microbial communities from Rifle, Colorado, USA - sediment 19ft 4 (version 2) | ecosystem: Environmental > Terrestrial > Deep subsurface > Rock core/Sediment | place: Rifle, Colorado...
CCTTGGAGCGCGAGCCGATGGCGTCGGCGACGACGAAGGCTTCGAAGCCCTGCGCCTCAAGATCGATCGCGGTCTGAAGCACGCAAACATGGGCTTCAATGCCTCCGATCACGACCTGGGGACGGCCTTGCCGGCGAAGGTCATGCAACCTCTCGCGCAAAGGCTCGCTCCGCAAGCAGGAGAATTCGACCTTGTCGACGACGAAGCCGGCATTGGCGAAGGCTTCGCGGATCGGATCGGCTGTCGGGCCTAGCCCTTGCGGATATTGCTCAGAGAGGGTGATGGGGACGCCGAGCATGCGGGCCGCGCGTACCAGCCGGACGCAACGCTCGACGACGCGATCCTTGCCGGAGATCGCGTCCAGCAGCTTGTCCTGGACGTCGACGATCAGGAGCTGGGACTTGTCGCGGGCAATCAGCATGGCGGCTGCAATATGACGAGATTCGCCGCTGTGGCATAGCTGCCGCATCCCGTCATTCCGGCGTAAGCCGGAATCCAGGATGAAATCCAGGTTCAACCTGGATACCGGCTTTCGCCGGTATGACGAGGAGGAGGCGACAACGCGTCATTTCATAAGCTCTCAACTAAGATGACGGCGATGGTCCGGCGACCTTGAGCGCGAAGGCGTAGGCCAGCGCCACCTCTTTCAGCCGTTCGAAGCGGCCAGACGCACCGGCATGGCCGGCCTCCATATTGGTGCGCAGCAGAATGAGCTCCTCGCCCGTGGCGAGCTCGCGGAGCTTTGCCACCCATTTGGCCGGCTCCCAATAGGTGACGCGGGGGTCGGTGAGGCCGGCCAGCGCGAGAATATGCGGATAGTTCATCGCGCGCACATTGTCGTAGGGGGAATAGGCGGCGATGGTCCGATAGTCCGCTTCGCTCTCGGTCGGGTTTCCCCATTCGGGCCATTCGGGCGGGGTGAGCGGCAAGCTCACGTCAAGCATGGTGGTGAGCACGTCGACGAACGGCACTTCGGCAATGATGCCGAGGAACAGGTCGGGCGCCATATTGGCGACAGCGCCCATCAGCATGCCGCCGGCGCTGCCACCATGGGCAATAATACGGCCGCGTGAGGTGAACCCTTGCTCGGCGAGGAATTCACCAGCGGCGACGAAGTCGCTGAAGCTGTTCATCTTCTTCTCGCGCTTGCCATCCCTGTACCAGCGATAACCCTTGTCCTTGCCGCCGCGCACATGGGCGATGGCGTAGACGAATCCCCGATCGACGAGGCTGAGCGCGTTGGTGGAGAAGCCGGCCGGAATCGACAAGCCATAGGCGCCGTAGCCGTAAAGGAGCAGGGGGGCGCTGCCGTCGAGCGGCGTTTCCTTGCGGTAGAGCAGGGACACCGGCACTGTCTCGCCGTCCTTCGCGGGCGCCATGATGCGGTGCGTGACATAAAGAGAAGGATCGTGGCCGCTCGGAATTTCCTGAGTCTTGCGAAGTTCCCGCGCGCGCGTCTTCATATCGTAGTCGAACACCTGCGCCGGCGTCGTCATCGAGGAGTAGGTGAAGCGCAAGGCCGGCGTGTCGTATTCGTAGCCGGGCGAGATGCCGAGCGCATAGGCCTCCTCGTCGAAGGCAATGGCATGCTCCTCACCATCGGCGAAGCGGCGCACCACGATGCGCGGCAGTCCATTCTCGCGCTCGAGCCGCACCAGAAAATCCTTGTAGGCCACGACATCGAGAATGAGCCGGCCCGGCCTGTGCGGCTCGATTTCGCGCCAATGCTCGCGGCCAGGATTGTCGGCCGGCGCCGCAACGATGCGGTAGTCCTCGGCGCCATCGGAATTGGTCAGGATGATGAGCTGGCCGTCGTGATGGTCCACGGAATAGTCGTGCTCGGCCTCGCGCGGCGCGATCAGGCGGGGAGCCGCGGAAGGATCGGCGGCATCGATCAGGCTGACCTCTGCCGTCTCATGGTCGTGGACGCTGAGCAGGAGGAAGCGCCGATCCTGCGTCGCGTCGAGGCCGAGGAAATAGGCCGGGTCGTCTTGCTCGTGGATCAGGGCGTCGGCAGTGTCCGCGCCGATCGCGTGGCGCAGCACGCGGCGCGGGCGGTGCTCATTGTCGAGCCAGATATAGAGCAGGTTCCGGCTGTCGGCGGCCCATTCGAGCGCGCCGTTACTATCGACGATGCGGGAATCGACCAGGACGCCGGTGCCGGCCTCGATGATTTTGACCGTGTAGAGCTCCGAGCCCTTGGTATCGACAGCATAAGCGACCAGGCTGTGGTCGGGGCTGTGGGTGACGCTGGCGATGTGGAAATAGGCATGGGGCTTGGCCAGCGCATTGCCGTCGAGGAGAATCTGCTCCTCCCCGCCGTCCCTGGCCTTCCGACAGAAGAGCGGATGCTGGCCGCCGATGACGAAGCGCGTGTAGTAGGCGAAGGCCCCATCGGGAGCCGGGACGCCGACATCGTCCTCCTTAATGCGGCCCTTCATCTCGGCGAAGAGCGCTTCTTGGAGCGGCTCGGTGCCGGCCATGCTCGCCTTGGTGTAAGCGTTTTCGGCTTCGAGATAGGACCTGATCTCGGGCTCAAGCAGAGCGGGATCGCGCATCACCGCCTGCCAGTTGGAAGAGCGGAGCCAAGCGTAGTCGTCCACGCGCGCGATGCCGTGGTGGCGCGAGGTCAAGGGACGGCGGGCAGCGCGGGGAGGCCGCGCGCGAGAAGGCTTCTCATTCATGCTTTAAGGCTTATGCGCCGCTCTTGCCGCCGTGCTCGTCGGGATCGAGCTCTAAGGCTACACCATTAATGCAATAGCGCGCACCGGTCGGCTCAGGTCCGTCGGGGAACACATGGCCGAGATGAGCCTCGCATTTGGCGCAACGGACTTCAGTGCGTCGCATGAAGAACTTGCGGTCTTCATGCTCGCTCACCGCCTCTTTCCCTGCCGGAGCGTAGAAGCTAGGCCAGCCTGTGCCTGAGTCGTATTTCGTGTCAGAGTTGAAGAGGGGCGCTCCACAGCAGACGCACCGGTACATCCCAGCGCGCTTGTCTTGGTAATAAGGATGGCTAAAGGCGCGCTCGGTGCCGTGCTCGCGCGTAACATGGAACTGCTCGGGCGTAAGCTTTTTGCGCCACTCCGCCTCCGAGACCGTGCTCTTGGCCTGACCACTTTTGTCGATTTTGTCAGCTTTGCTCATCGATGGAACACTTTCGGGCTCGTGTGCATTTATTCGACCGCAATATAAGCATCAGCAATGCCCTGCCGAAGAGTTTTGGCCGTCGACTCACGCAGGCTTGATTCCCGACAAAGTTGCATTTTTAGATCGCGACGGTCGAGTTGGGGGAGTCTCCGAAATGACATAACCGCTACCAATCAAACTTAAGCAGGGGTGGGAGCCGGGTTGGGTAAACGAAAGTCTCCCCTTCATTTATCATATTCCCTAAGCGTCCAGTCTTCATTAGAAGAGGCGCATTGCGGTTTCATGGAAAGATACTTATAGAGGGGAGATCAGCTTAGCTTGTCAGCGTCCATCACATTCTCTAGTTGCGAAACATTGTAACTTCACGTCACAAAAACGGCGTAATCTGGTGACTCAAGAGTCATGTGGGCCTGGGAGATGCGCAAGCACCCGCAGAATCGGGCGGTGTGCTTGGTAGGACCGGGGTTTAGCCAGGATCAAGGAGCCACTTCATGGAAGCGAATCTGGAGAAGAACGAACTCGTTGAACTCACCGCTGAGATTGTCTCGGCTTATGTCAGCAACAACACGGTTGTCGCGACAGACCTTCCTGGCGTCATCCACAATGTGTTTGACGCGCTGAGCAAAGCCTCGAGCGCCTCGGGTCAACCTGCCAGGGAGGAGTTGAAGCCGGCCATTCCGGTGAAGAAATCGGTCACGCCCGAGTACATCATCTGCCTCGAGGACGGGAAGAAGTTCAAGTCGCTGAAGCGCCATCTGCGCACGCATTACGACCTGTCGCCTGAGGATTACCGGGAGAAATGGGGTCTCCCGCACGACTATCCGATGGTTGCGCCGAACTACGCGGCAGCCCGTTCCGACCTCGCCAAACGCATGGGTCTCGGACAGCGGCGCCGATAAACGCTTCCGAATCGGCGGGAGGTTGCCGGCAAGCGGTGCGGCGAGCGCACGCTACGCTCCAGCCGGTCGCCGTCCCCAAGATCGGGTAGCTGCCTTAAGTGTTACCACAAGCCTTTGTGATTCTTGATGAATCTGGCTTTCCTCGCTTGCATGTCGCGGTCGAACTCCACATAGTCGAACAAAGACGAACGATTCGCGGGCCCCGCAGGAGCTTGCGACAGGGGGATAAAAATGCTGTTCGGACGCGCCTTTCGAGCCCAGCTCGTGATGCAGGGACAGCGTGAGTTATTCGATTATTGGCTCCGGTCGGCGGGCGCGCGGCGCATGCCCGCCAGATCCGATCTCGATCCTCTCAAGGTCCCGCGACTCCTTCCCTCTATCGGCTTGATCGACGTCCGGGACGGCTTGGACGACGCCTCCTTCAGGCTGGCAGGAACTCAGCTCCGCGATATCTATGGGCAGGAGATCACCGGCAAGCGCGCGGGCGAGGTGTTTTCCGGCGAGCAAGCCGACTATTGGCGCCGCATTCATGCCCGCGTGGTGGAGAATGGATTCCCGTTTCATGGCGTGGTGCGGGGGCCCGCCAAGGACCGGGAGCATGTCGTGTTGTTCTGGTTGAGGTTGCCCCTCTCGGAGGATGGCGGCCGGGTCGATCGAATCCTCTGTTTCGATGTGGCCGGTCCCACGGAGAGCGGTCGCGCGCTCACCGAGCGTGCGCTCCTCTGCTATCCCCGCGTTCACCCGCAATCGAAGTCGCTGCCGCGGCGGGTGCAGTTCGGCTGAGCCTCGAGCCGGTTGAGGCCGGCGAGTTCTCCCTTATAGGCACTCAACAAACCGAGATGCCGGTTCAGGTCATAGCTCCAATGGCCTGACAGCGCGCGCCGGCGTTCGGCTCTAAGTGCGCTACGAAGTTTCGCCAGCATGTGGCGGCGCCCTTCGGGGCTCATGTCATCGAGCTCGTGCGGCCACAGTGCGATCAGCTTCGGCAGGTCGCGCGCTCTCTTGTAGGCGACCGCCCCCACCTCGGCCATCGGGCCGAAGATGCGCTCCGCCGCGGAGCGTTGGCGCGCTCGGCGTGTGTCTCTCTCGCTCCGGCGCAGCGTCCTTTGCATTGGCCCGCCTCCTTTCGTGAGGCGCCATGATGCGCGCGTATGGAGCGCTGGGGATTGAGCGGGGATAGAGCGAGGGTCTCTCACCCTTAGGAGTGCTGCGGCCCCGCGGCCGTCTCGAAGCGCGAAGACCTTATCCCCGCGCGCGTCCTTCCGGCTAACATGTGATAGGACTAAATTCCTACCACGGAAGGGAGTGCACGGCGATGGGTTCAGTTCGGTCACTCGAGGGTCGTTGCGCAGTAAAGGGGCTGAGAGCCCGCTTAGGCGGGGTCAGGCCTCAACTCCGGCCGGTCATCGATCCCGCCGTCGCGGCGGTGTTCGAGGTAGACATCCGCGAGTTACGGACGTCGACGCGAGGCTCGCCACGGACGGCCTTCGCTCGCCAAGTGGCGATGTACCTCGCTCATGTCGTCTGCGGCCTCAGCTTTACCGAGGTCGGCACGTTGTTCGCCCGCGACCGGACGACAGTGGCGCATGCCTGCAGCGTGGTCGAGGACCGGCGCGACGATCCTGAACTGGATGGAAGGCTCGAGCATTTGGAACGCGCGGTCGCCGCGCTCATCGATGCGCTGTTCTCGCGGCGAGGCTAGACGATGGGGCGGGTCAAGACGCCGGCACATCGAGGGCGCGGTGAGCTCGGCCGCGAAGCGCGCCTTCTCGAAGGTCGCCGGTCCGGCGCCGAGGGCGATGCCTTCAGAGGGCAGCACCAGCTGCGCACAGTAAGCGATAGGGAGGTCGACGGCGCGCGCCATCGTGTCCTCGTGAATGAAGCGGAAAGTCCGCTCGGCTGGCTCAAGAGCCGGAAGGATCGGAACGGCAGGCCTTTGATCACCGATCATCAATACCAAGCAGGCGAACGCTTGCGCGCCGATTACTGGTTCGCCCATCTCAGTCCGCGCGTGACCTCGACCTGGTCGGCGCTCGCACCCTCGGAGCGTTCTCGCCGAGCGCCGCCGTCAAACGCTGCGGCGCTCCGCGACGAGGTCATCGCCGCGAAGGAAAGGGTGATGCGGGCGCTCATGGCCGTGGGTCCGGAAGTCGCCGGCGTGCTGGTCGATATCTGTTGCGAGCTGAAAGGCCTCGAAGACGCCGAGAAAGAGAACGGTTGGCCGCAGCGGGCGGGCAAGGTCGTTCTGCAGATTGCCTTGACGCGGCTCGCCAGGCATTACGGGCTGATCAAAGACGACAAGCAGAAGCCGGCGCGGCGCGGCCTTCGTCATTGGGGAAGCGAGGACTATCGGCCCACGCTCGACGCGTGGAAGAAGGATCCGAGCGATGAGCGCGAGACGTGAGCAGGATTGCTTAGTGCAAAGTGCGCTGGCTAAGGGCCGTCTCGGCGTCGGCTCTGATCCGCTTCACCATGGCCATGAGCCCGTTCGATCGCTGCGGCGTCAGATGCTCGTTGAGATGCAACTGCCCGAGCCTTTGGCCGGCATCGATGCTCGCGATCTCCTCGGCGGTCTTGCCCGAGTAGAGGGCGAAGAGGATGGCGATCAGCCCGCGGACAATATGGGCGTCGCTGTCGCCAATGAAGGTCAGGCGGGGGACGCCGCCGCTCCGGTCTATGCGCGTCGAAAGCCAGACCTGGCTGACGCAGCCTTGCACCTTGTTGGCGGGGGAGTGCTCCTCCTCGGGCAAGGGCTCCAGCCTCCGGCCGAGCTCGATCACGTAGCGGTAGCGGTCCTCCCAGTCGTCGAGGAGCTCGAAGTCGGCGAGGATCTCCTCGAAGCCCAAGGCCCCGCGCGTCTCATTCAGCGTGTCCATGAGATCAATATAGGCAGGAATGACGGGGGCTGCGACCGGCTTCCACGGTAAAGTTGGGGCGCGCAGATTGGGAGGGAAAGGGCAGAAACCGTCCCAATTGCGCGCCCTTGGCAGGCGGGGGGCTGCCAAAACCTTAGCCGATAGAGCTTTTTGCCGGCGAAATAGTTCTGAAAGAGCGCCGCTTAGGTCCCGGCCGGCCCCGACCAGGCTTCCTCGCGGTCCTCTGGATTGAGCGTGTCCTGCGAGCCGCTCATGTCGAAGCTCGCCGGCGCGAACAGGGCGCTGGCCTCAGGGCTGGGCGTATCCTGATTCTCACTCGGCGAATCCTGATCGTCGGCCCCGGTCCGGTTGTTGATGAGATCCATCAGCATACGCGCGCCAAACTGCGCCTTCTGCACGAACACACTGAACGCATCCTTGCCCCTGGCGCAGGTCTCCGGATTACGGTCGCAGAACGTCGCAACGTCGTGCACCGTCGCCTGCGCGGTCCCGTAGACCTCGCTGCGCTGCTGCTGGTCGGTCGGAAGCAGCAGAACGATGATCATCAGCCAGAAGGCCGTCCTAATGAGGAACAGCATTGCCTTGCCCTCTCCTGTTTAAACTTGCGGCTTTTTCGCCGCTATCATTCCCCTTAAGACGCGCAATATAGCGCAAAGAAAATAAGGGAGTTTCACTGCAATCAATAAAGTTTGAATCGAAAATTCCGATCTATTTTGTAGATGGCAAGATTAGAATTTTCCTAATACTTGCTGCCAATTCATTGGAGAATTATCTCAAATTTTAGAGAATTCGCGGCTTCGGGCCAGCTGCTCGGCACGATAACCGCCTCGGTCAGCAGGGCGGAGGGCTTGTGCAGCGCGCTTTAAGCTTCCTTAAGCGCGCATGACAATAATCCAAGCCAAGACAATCGGGGACGCAGCGGTGCTTGGCCCGCTCCGAGATGCGCGTGTTTGGTCGTGAAAGTGTGCGCGGGTTCTCAGCCTATTTCAGCTCGCTCGTGCACCATTCCGCTCGGGGCGACGCGCTGACCGCTGCCCGCCATCAATCCTTCATTGCTTCGCATCTCATCGGCGGCCTCATCGCGCTCTGCGTCTTTCCGGTTTATCTCGTGATCAGCGGCAAACCGTCGCTCCTCGCGGCTGCCGCCTTTCTCTGGCTTCTGTCCCCCATCGCCATTGCCATCTTTCTGTCGCGAACCGGCAGATTCGCCGCCGCCCATCTCGCCTCGGCGGCGAATTTCGCGGGACTCGTCAGCTACTGCGCCTGGCTCACGGGGGGCCTCGGCTCGTGGCTCATCCCGTGGATGGTGGCCGTGCCATTGGAGGCTGCGCTCGCCACGGACCGGCGTATCGTCGCCTGGGCGGCGGGCGTTGCCGGGCTCGGTCTCATGGCTCTCGCCGCGGCCCAATGGCTGGGTCAGATGCCGGCGCCGCAAACGATGCCGCTGTCGCCGATGCTGCTCGCCTTGATCGGCGCCATGAGCGCCATGGCCTATGCCGCGGCGCTGGCGGTGGTGGTTCAGATCGTGTATCGGCGATCGGAGGATGCGGTCCGGGCCGGCGAAGAGCGTTACCGCTTGCTGGCTGAGAACGCGACCGACATGATCACCCGCCATGACGAGAAGGGTCGCGTTATCTTCGCCTCGTTCGCCGCACAGCAGCTCTTCGGCGAGCCGGCGCAAAAGATCGCCGGCGACGGGCTCTTCGAGCGCGTACATGTCGCCGACCGGCCAGCTTACATGACGGCGTTGTCGCGCTCACTTGCCAACGACGAGCCTATTGCGGTCGAGTTCAGAATACGCCGGGCCGGCCCAGCCGAAACGGCGCGTTATGTCTGGGTCGAGATGCGGTGCCGGCCGATGCAGGCCTCGGAGGGCGGCGTCCTCGATCGAGCCGGCGTTGTCGCTATCACGCGAGACATCTCCGATCGGAAGGCGCAGGAGGCCGAGATCCTGCGCACCCGCGACGAGGCCGAGAGCGCCAGCCGCGCCAAGACGCAGTTCCTCGCCAATATGAGCCATGAGCTGCGCACCCCACTCAACGCCGTGATCGGCTTCTCCGAGATCATCAACCGCGAGCTGTTTGGCACGCTCGGCGAAGCGCGCTACCGCGACTATGCGCGGCTCATCCATGAAAGCGGCGAGCACCTGTTGAACGTCGTCAACGACATCCTCGATATGTCGAAGATCGAGGAAGGTAAATTTAGGATCGTCAAAGAGCCATTCGACGTTGCCCCCCTGGTCAAGTCCTGCTGCGACATCATGCGACATACGGCCGAGCAGCGGTCGCTGTCGCTCATCATGGATGTGGCGCCCGGCATTCCCGAGCTTCCGGCCGACAAGCGCGCCTGCAAGCAGATGCTGCTCAATGTGATCTCAAACGCCATCAAGTTCACCGACCCCGGCGGTTGGGTGCGCGTCTCGGCACGGCTCGCCGACGGGAATGTCGAGTTCAGCGTCGCCGATAACGGCATCGGCATCGCCGAGCAAGATCTGCCCAAGCTCGGCAAGCCATTCGTGCAGGCGAACAACTCTTACGATCGCAGCTATGACGGTGCGGGTCTCGGATTGTCCGTGGTGAAGGGACTGGCACGGCTCCATGGCGGCCGCCTCGCGCTGGCGAGTACCCTCGGAGAGGGGACTACGGCTACCATCGTCCTACCGCTTGAGGGCGCCGGCGAATCGGTCGAGGCGCCGCTGGAACGGCCTGCGGTCTCCGCAGCATAAGCGTGCAGGACTGCTGTGCCTAAGGGCCGTTTAGCATCTCTTTAGTTTCGGACGCCAAGATGGCCAAGGGGAGGGGTAGGCACCTCTCGACCCCCTGGGCACCCTTTGAGTTCACCGTAGCGATGGGCGTAGTGGCAGCGCGGCTCTTGTTCCTGGCCTTCGTTGGCCTGACGGGAAGCATCATTTACAACGCGCTCTATTTGCAGGAGCTGCATGGCACCGCGGCCGTCACGGCGGCCTCGCGGCAGGGATTCTCCACGCCTGCGAGCCCTCCACCCGTTGAGGTCGTGAAGCTCCCGCCGGTCAGCACGGATCTGCCTCCCTTGGAGGCGGAGGAGGGCGGAGCGCAGCTTCTCGTCAGAGCCGTGCAACGCGAGCTCGCGGCGCGCGGCTTCGATGTCGGGCCTGAGGACGGCAAGCCGAGCGACAAGACACGCGCGGCTATCTCGGCCTATGAAAAGGGCCACGGCCTCCCGGTGACGGGGGTCGCCACGGATGAGCTCTTGCGCCAAATCTTGCTCGGCGGCAGCGGGCAACCGGCTGGCGCGACCGGATCGGTCGAGGGGGACACCGTCGCCGGCAAGGCCAAGGACGGCCTTAACGTGAGGGCCGTGCAGCAAGTCCTCGCCGATCTCGGCTATGCGCCGGGACCGGTCGATGGCGCGTTGGGCGACGCCACGACGCGTGCTATCAGTGCCTTTCAACGCGACCGCAAGATGGCCGAGACTGGGCGTATAACGCCCGAGCTGATGCGCGAGCTCAAACGCGTCACGGGACGCGACCTGACCAAGACGGCCGCGGGACACTGAGCTCTCGCGCGAAAGCCCGAGTTGCTATGCGCATCAAGAGCGAGATCTGGGTCAGGGCGTATCTGCGCCGCTGTCACGCCGAGGGCGTTCCCGTCGTGATCGTGCAGCGCGGGGATGAGGCTGCTGGCGCCATTTTTATTTGCGTCGACAGGCTCGACGGCACGGTGTCGCTCTATAGCCCGGCACCAGCAGGCCTGATGGAAAGTGAGACCGATCGGCGATGGGTGAGCTGCTTCGGGTCTCGGCCGGTGAGCGAAGCCGAGGCAGATTCCTATCTCGCGCGCCAGCGCGGGTTCGACCCCGACCTTTGGATCATAGAGATCGAGGACAAAGCGGGACGGCATTTTCTCGGCGATGCCGCGCTCAAGGATTGACGAGCTTTAGGGGGCGGACGGTTAGGGGTTCGTTAACCTTACCCGCGTCTTAATGCTGGTCAGGCGATATGGCGCCCGCGATCTAGGCGAAGCGCGAGCCACCCGTGGAGACCGAGAATGGGGATCATCCTTGAATTTCGCCGCAGCGACGAGGCGGCAGTCCGGATCGCAACGCCCGTCGAGGGTTCGCTCGGCGAGATCATCATCTTTCCGGGGGTGAGGATCGATCGCCGTGCCTCGAGCGACTTGCCGGAGCAGACCGGCGCAGCATCACGCGGGCGCGTCCAGCGCAGCCGAAAAAAATAACACAGGAAGCCTTCAGCCTGACTTCGTGTACGGGCCGCAGGATGTGGACCTGAGAGCTCGCTCCGCGCCGGTCGCACGGCTTGGCCCCGCCAGCGGCGCGCGGATGAGCGCGATCCCTTCCGTGACCGGCGAGTTGACGACGATAACATCGTCTGACGATTCGGGAGCGTCGACGCCGGCCTCCTCGACGGTCTGATCGGCGGCGGCGATGACGAGATCGATCTCCGCCCGCTTCATGTCGGCGCCGGCAACCGAATAGAAGTTTTCTCCCTCCGGCGTGTAAAGCGCGATCAGCCAAAGTTCATCGGCAACCGTTGCCTTGAGCCGCACGGGGCCATTGGTAAGATCGAAGCGGCAGAAGGCGTAGCGAACGTCTGGCGCCATCAGCGGCATGATCTGCCGGCCGGGGGCTGCCGCAGGGAGCTCAATCATCGCGTTGGCCGGCCCGAGCGTCGCTAATCGTGCATGCGCACTCTTGGGAGCAAGCATAGGCAGCGTGAGCACGGCCACGATGTGGATGAGGCCCGCAAGCACGAGTCCAAGCACGATATAAAGTCCGGGGATCCTTACTCGCATTCTTTGCGCTCGATCTTGGGCAGCCGGTCGCCGGGAATTAGCCCGATGCCCGAGGCGTCGGTTTCGCGCGGACTGTAAATGCGCAAGAGCAGCACGAGGTGCTGATCCGCAGTCCCGCTCGGAAGCCAGTTCTCGGGGCGTGCTTTGCTTGAAAGGTTGATGCGAAACGTGCCGTCGGAATGACGAAGCGCCTCCTCGCTGTTGAAGCTGTAGCGCGCCGAGGGATTTTCGATCAGGCCGCCGTTTTCGTCATAGACGGCGAGCGACCACCAGCGAGCGTTGAGCGGCGAACCCTCGACTGAGTATTCGCAGGTCGAAGTGAGGGTGCGCCCTGCGCTGTCAGTACGGGCCACGAAATAGCGGGCGACCGTCGAGGTGAGGGGAAGTCTGCCGCTCCGCGCGACATGCGCCTTGGTGTAAGGGTCGGCATTGGGGTTCCCCTCGCTGATCCAGCCGCTCCAAGGCCCCACCTTGGTCGTCGTCAGAAGGGAGCCGCGTTCGATCATGTACCAGGCCGAGCCGATGCCGAGCATCAGAGCCGCCACGAACGTCCCGATGAAGTAGGCCAGGGACCGCATGGAGTGGCTGGCTTCTTCTTCGCGCCAAGGCGTTGCCTGCGAAGGGGCGAGCACAAGCGGGGAGTTGGTTGGCAGCACGCTGGTCAAGCGATTGGTGTCCATCGATAGGGAGCGGGGCGCTGGAGGCGCCTAATGCGGGGTTGCCGCACCGCCGTCTCTCTCCGCCGAAAGAGCGGTCTGCGGCTCGCCCGAAGCTGAGGAATTGTCGGGCGCAGGTCGCGGTGCATTATCGGCATTAGCGGCCGAGGCTAGGCTCGGCTGGGATCCTGCCGCCGGAGTAACCGGCGCCTCGGCGCGATCCGGTCGCGCATCGCTCGGGTTAAGCGGGCGAGCGTCCTTGAGCATAGAACTGAGCTTTTCGAGCACCTGCCGCGTTGTCGAGGACATGTCCTTGACGCTCTCGGGCGCTGGCGCCGCAATCTCCGTATTGGCAGCAGCATTCTGCGCCATGGCAGCAGCGATCCGCGCCTGCTCGGCGGCCTGGACAGGATGCACGGGTAGGCCCGCGATCTGCGGAATGTTGTCGGTATCGTGCGCCGCCACCATGTAAGCCTTCCAAGTCTGTGCCGGGAAACTACCGCCGGTCACCCGCGCCATGGGTGTGAAGTCGTCATTGCCGAGCCACACTCCGGTGACGTATTGCCCGGTGTAACCTATGAACCAGGCGTCGCGGTAGGCCGAGCTCGTTCCGGTCTTACCGGCAGAGTAGGTGTAGTCGAGCTGGGCAGCCTTGCCGGTTCCCTCCAGAACCACCGCCTGCAGCATCGTGTTCAGCTCTTCGATCACCTTGGGGTCGAAAATCTGCTTGCGGGGACGCTCATCGCGGTCGTGATTGTAAACGACCTCACCACCTGAGAGCGTCCGGATCTCCTCGATGCCGTAGGGGCGCACCTCGAGGCCGCCGGCGGCGAAGACGGCGTAGCCCCCGGTGTGCTCAAGCGGCGTCATGCCGTTGTCGCCGAGCGCGAGCGAGCAGGTCTTCTTGAGGTGGTTGATACCCATCTTGGACAGGTTCGCGAGCACCTTTTCGCGCCCGACCTGTAGCGAGAGCTTCACGGCAATGGTGTTGATCGACTTTGCCAGCGCCATCCGCAGCGTCATGCGGCCTCTATAGCCGCCGGAGTAGTTCTTCGGCGCCCAGCGGCCGCAGCTGACCGGACCGTCGCTGACCGACGATTCGGGAGTGAAGCCGTTCTCAAGTGCGGTCAGATAGACGTAGCCTTTGAACGAGGAGCCTGGCTGGCGGTAGGCGTGGCTCACGCGGTTGAACTGGCTTTCGCCGTAGTCCTTGCCGCCGACCATGGCGCGCACCGCCCCGTCGGTCTCCATGGAGACGAGGGCGCCATTATCGAAGTTTCTTGATCGACCAGTTTGCTTGATGGTCTGGTCGAGGGCCTGCTCGGCCGACTTTTGCAGACCAAGATCCACGGTGGTGCGGGCGATAAGGATGTGGTCCTCCTTGGTTCGCATCAGCCGCTGCACCTCTTCGAAGGCCCAGTCGAGAAAATAGTCGGGCGTGTTGCCGTCGCCGCGCTCGACGATCTTGGCGGGGTTCATGCGGGCGCCATAGACTTGGCCTTCGCTCATGAAGCCGGCTTCAACCATGTTGCTCAGCACCTCGTTGGCCCGGGCGCGCGAGGCGGCAAGGTTAACGTGAGGCGCATAACGCGTGGGCGCCTTGAACATGCCGGCGAGCATGACCGCTTCGGCTAGGTTCACCTCACGGATCGATTTGTTGAAATAGTATTGGGCCGCTGCCTCGACCCCGTATGAGCCGCCGCCGAGATAAGCACGATCAAAATAGAGCTTCAGGAGTTCGGGCTTCGAGTAATGGTTCTCTAGATAGATGGCGATGATCGCCTCTTTGATTTTTCTGCTGAGAGACCGCTCCGGCGTCAGGAACATATTTTTGGCGAGCTGCTGGGTGATCGAGCTGCCGCCTTGCACGACCTGTTCATTACGGGCGTTCGCGGCAAGGGCCCGGAACGTGCCCATGACGTCGATGCCGAAATGCTCAAAGAAGCGCCGGTCCTCGGTCGCCAAGGTCGCTTTGATCATGACGTCCGGGATTTCTTCGAGCGGCACCGAGTCGTCGCGCAGCAGGCCGCGCTTGCCGATCTCGTTGCCAAAGCGATCGAGGAAGGTGACGCTGTACTCGTCGGCGAGGTTGATCTTGCCTTGCGCGATCTCAAAGGAGGGAAGCGCGAAGGTGGCGAGAACGAGAAGCCCGCCCACGCTAAGCGTCATCCCTTCACAAGCAACCTCGTTGAGAGCGCGGATAAAGCCTTTGACCTCGAAGCGGCCGAAGAAGGAGGAATAGCCGCTCCACCAGTCGCGGAAGCCGATCCAGGCGTTATAGAGCCCGGAATCGATCCAAGAATCGATCTTCAGCCAATCGATCAGCTTGGCCCGGCGATTACCTTGGAGAATGTCCCGCAATTTGCCCCGACCTCTCGCATGCGAAGCCGCCCCGGCCGATTGGCATCCCCGAATCTACCGCCTGGACGGGCTGATTGGAGGCGCAAATTACACCGGGATTGAGGCCTTTTATAGAGAATCTGCGATGGGCCGCAAGGCCGAGCCGTCGTTCGGGGGATCGGCACTTTGGGCGCCTCGCGGAACCGGCATATACTTCCCGCCACTGGCAGAGGGAGGACACCATGACCAAAAATGAAAGGTCGGGAGACGCCACGGGGAAGATCGCGTCAAGGGCGTTGCGTGATCCAGGCTCGCTCACGGAGGCCGAAATCAAGACGCTTGCCGCATCGGTGCTGACGCAGCGTCCGGACAAACCGAAGACGGCGAGCAAAGCAAAGCCGCGCTTCCGCTGACCCGCAAGATGCGCTGGACCGAAGCGGTCGGGATGGTGGTCAGGCCCGAGGCTTGATCGAACTGGCCATTGCCGTCGCTGGCGCCAAGATTGGGCGCGAGCACCTTCGCTTGGGCGTCGTCTTGCACCAGAAAACCGACCGAAACGCAGCGGTGCGGGCGGCGGTCCCTGATGGTGTCGAGCCATTGCCAAGCCGGTACGGGCTGGCCGCTGTCGAGCCACTCGATCAGCACAAGCGGCGGGAGATCGGGCCTATCCATGGAGCCATCAACGCCTTGGTTTGCGAGGCCTCGTCAAAACCGGCCGCAAGGCCATGCTCGCGCAACTTGCTTAACAAGCGCTATCCAAAGCGCTTAGGCCCGCTCTGGGCGACCGGCGCGAGGCTATTGCTATGGTTTGACTTCGTAGCCGCGCGCCTTCATGCAGGCGACATAGTCCTCGTCGGCCGATCCCTTGCGGAAGCGCGAAAAGATGGCGACGACCGAGCCGATGCCCTTTTTCTTGGTCTCGGCCTTGCAGGCCAGCTCCGCCGCTGCGAGCGTATTGCCGGCCTCTTCGGCCTTGGCGGGGCGCTGGATCAGGGTGAAGTCTTTGGGCGTGGGCTCGGCCTGGCTGCAAGCGGACGCCAGCGTCCCGAGCAGGCACGCCACGAGCATCGCTGGTCTGACCCTCGACATGGCCGAAACCCGACCCCCTTCACCGCCCAGTATCGCAATTCGAGGCCGGCGAGGCGAGCCAGTAGCGCGCGCCTCTGGGCCGGGCATCTCGATCGACGAACCAATTGCGCGGAAGTTGAGGCCGAATAATGAAGAGCGGCTTGCTACCAAAGATGCGGAACGAGGCGGTAGCGGACGCGGGCCGCATAATCCGCGTAGCCGGCGAGCTCGGCCATGAGGGTTCGCTCCTCGAGCACGGCTCTCATCGCGATGACGAGGACGAGACCCGCCCCGGCGGCAAGACCCCACCATGAGCCGAGCAGGAGCGGCGCGCCCGCGATGAACAGGAGAGCGCCCGCATACATGGGGTGACGCACATAGGCGTAAGGCCCGGTCGTCACCACCAGGTGCCCACGCTCTTTCTGGATCTTGACCACCGGCGCCGCAAAGCTGTTCGCCTTGAGCGTGAGCCAGACGAGGTAGGACCCAAGGCAGAGCAGCACGAAGCCTGCGCCTTGAAGGGCGAGGGGAATTTGGGACCAGCGATAGCGCCCGGCATCGAGCCCGATCAGGATGAGCCAGCCCGTCCATAGCGCGAGCATGGCCACCATGAAGAACTTGTCCCAGGTTTTCTGCTCCCGCTGGATCAGGGCGCCTAGGCGCTCGTTGAGCAGGTCAGGGTCGTGGCGGCCGAGCCAAAATCCCCCGGCGAAACTCATGGCGGCGGTGAACGCAAGATAGACCCAGGCTTGCGGCCAGTTGAGCGTGCCGGCGGCGCCGAACAGGATGACGCCCAAAAAGACAAGCGCGACCAGGGTGCGGCGCATGAACTTGCGCATGGGGTCCCGGGAGGCGGTGAGGGAGGCGTTCATGGGCAGCGTGCCTAGCCGCGCGATGTGGTTTCACGATGGCGTGAAGCCGGGGCTTGCCCATCGCCAAGTTGTCCCCGCGCCTCTAGCATCGCATAGACTGGGTGAGGACGTTGCTGGAAGGAGGCGCTCGAGATGAGATATCGCATCGCTTTTCTCTCGATGCTGGTCATGGGTTTGGCGGTTTTGGCGAACCCACAGAAGGTGGCGGCGGAGGAGGCCCAAGCCGCCGATTGCGGTCAAGGCGCCATGGAGGTGCAGGTCGCTTGCCTCAACCGGAAGGTCGCCGCGCTCGAGGCGAAGACGGCCGAGCTGGTGAAGGAAACGCTCAAATGGAACGACCGCATCTCGCTGCTCAACGAAGACATGCGCATCTTTCCGCGGTGCCTCGATAACCCCGGCCCCAACACCCCGCAGTTGACCGACGTCTACGCCACCTCCTGCGCCAAAACCCCGGCGCAGGCCTGGATGATCCGCAAGCCCTATCAGTAGGTCGCTTGGCGGGGGCCGTGGCCCGCT
>Ga0209521_10001878_pt1 | contig 17155 bp, 20 predicted proteins | sample Rifsed19ft4_FD_184016 | JGI IMG/M metagenome (GOLD analysis project Ga0209521, IMG submission 184016) | Soil microbial communities from Rifle, Colorado, USA - sediment 19ft 4 (version 2) | ecosystem: Environmental > Terrestrial > Deep subsurface > Rock core/Sediment | place: Rifle, Colorado...
GCCCTACCTATCCGCCGCGATTGAGAAATCGATTTTCAGATCGGTGTAGAACTCAGGATGAGCCTCGCGCGATTCGTATAGGTGCTCGATGCGCTGCCACAGGGTTTCGGCATTGTCGGTTGCGGTAAGAAACGTGTCGCGCAGTTCATCCATCCATTCGCGCACGTCGCCGCCGCCGCGCGCGTATTCGGTCAAGTCCTTTGAGCCGTCGAGAAATGGCGGCGCACTCACGGCCCGCCCGGTGGTGCTGATCAAGTTGCGCCACACACCGCGCTGACCGGCTTCGTCGTTGTCGTAACAGCCGATGATCACATCGGCATTGAGCATGTGGCCCGTCCACATGCGAGACCACGTACTCCCCTCGCCGGTGCTGGGCGAACACGAGCCGCCCAACACTGCGCCCTCCTGCTCGGCGAGCATGGCATCGAACTCGCCGCCCCAGATGAACACACACCGCCGATCCACATTCTGCGAGCCCCACAGACTCTTTTTACTGCCGGTGATGTGTGGGTACTTCGGATCGCCTTCGGCCCGGCGAACGTGGATCGCCCACAGCCGGTTCGACGAGTCGAACGTTGGGATGACGATGCCGCGCGGCAGCCACAGACCGCGTGGGCGATCTGGCACGGCGGGCAGGCCCCACGCATCGAAGGGCATGTAGGTGTCGGCGGGGATGAAACCCAAATGCCAACGCTCAATCGTCCAATCGTTCAACAAGCGTCGATTGCACAGATAGACCCGCGCTTTGCTTCCGCTCGGCGAATGCAAAATTTCTTGGGCGCGTCCGACGAGTTTCGATCCCATCGCCTGCCACTGCACCGAGGGCGGCGCATCGGGTGTGGCCGGCCTGGGTGTGCGGACTGCCAGCTGAGTCACTTCGCCGCCGAGGCGCTCGCACGCTTCGACGAACGAGATACCGTCGCGTTTCATCACGAAGGCAATCACGTCGCCGCCCTCGGCGCACACACCGAAGCAACGCCATGTCCCCGTTTCGGGCCAGACGACGAACGAGGGCGTGCGCCGGTTATCGTGGAAGGGGCAGAAGCCGGTGAACGTCGCGCCACTGCGTTTGAGCGCAACGCTCTTTCTTACGATGTCCACGATGGGATTGCGCTTGCGAATGGAGTCGGTGTCGAATTGCTCTTTCATGGTGCTATGTCCTCATCGTCACTTCCGCCGATGGCCGCGCGCATCGCCATTTCAGACGGTGTCGCCGGCAGTAAAGATTAGACATCCGTCTAATCTCCGCTCAATTGTCGGGTGCCGTAGGTGATCCTGATTCGGGGTTTTTTTCCATGAGTCGGGATTCCTAGAAAAATACCCTAAATAGGATCACCTACGGCACCCGAGTCTTTCCTTTCAGCCAACAAGCCGAGGCCTCGATACACCCAAATTCCATGCGTTCGGTCGCGCTCGAAGTCGCGTTCGGCGATGCGCATACTGAACGAACGTTGACTATCGATCTGTTCGCCCGCGACCTCGGCCCACTTCTTATAAGCCCGGTAGAGATCACCAATCACGACTCGCGCATCGGCGTTGATCACACAACACTCGTCGATGAATGCCGCAATCACATCCATCTCGGCCCGGTACTCTTTCGTGGCGGCGATCACAGCCTCGGGTGGTCTCCAGCCGTCGCGCTGCCACTTGATGCAGCCGCGCACCATCCATGCCAGGATGCCCGCCCGCTCTTCGTTCAACTTCGCTAGCAGGTTGCGGTCAACTTCTTTCGGCGGGATGGTCACGTCGAAGGGCACGAGCAGCACGCGCCGCCAGATCGCTTCGTCGGTGCCGCGAATGATCGGCTTGTGGTTGGCGGCCATCCACAATTTGAATTGCGGCACGAACTCGAAGTATTCGCGGTGCAGAAAGCGGGCGGTGATGGTGTCCTGCCCGGTGACTTGCTTGACCAACGTTTCATTCAGCCGCCGCCCCTCACCCACTTCGATAGCGGCCACGAAGCGCACCCCGGCCATGCGCGCAATGTCGTTGCGGATGGAGTCGCTGGGCCGGAGCAAAAAAGTAGACGACTCGGACTGTTGGGCGTAATCGCCCAGCACCGCACGCATGATTTCCAGCAGTGTGCTCTTGCCGTTGCGCCCGGAGCCGTAGCAGAAGAGCATCACCTGTTCGCCAGTGTCTCCCGTAAGTGAGTAGCCACAGGCGCACTGAGTGAAATTGATGAGGGCTTCACTGCCGTCAAAGATGCGATGCAAGAATTTCAGGAACGTGGGGCACTCGGCCTTCCGGTCGTAGTCGCATCCGGTCATGCGGGTGATGAGATCGGCGGCGTTGTGCGGGCGAAGTTTGCCGGTTCGCAAGTCCACGACTCCATTGCGGCAGTTGAGCAAGTAGGGGTCGCAGTCGAATTGATTAGGCTCGGCGATCACACCGGCTTCGCTCTCGGCCAGTTTCAGCATGGCGTCGAGGCGGGTGCGGGCTTCGCTCTTCACAGCCCAGCCCGCTACCTTCTTGCGCCGGTCATCGTCTTCGGTGTGCTCGGTCTCGCCGTAGATTCGGCGCACGGTGAGTTTGGCGGCGCGCACGGCGGCGGCCGGGTTCTTCTCCCAGCGCCCGCTTCGCCAGTGCATCCAATCCCATTCGCGCACAAAGCGCAGATGGCCGCTGTGTTGCTCGGCGAGGCGTTCGGCGTTGCCCATGTCGGTGAGGTTGTAGTCTCCGGTCTCGGCCGGCGGCGGCGGTGTGTTGGGCCGGTGGGCGAACACAGCCTGCTTGATGGCCTCGTGGCCGGGCTGGGCCAGCCACGCTTGCAGGGCGTGGGGCCCGCGCCCGTTGGACGACTCGTAAGCGGCGAGGGCCTCGGCCCACTCGCCTACAAATTTTGGATTGATATTCGGCGTGAGACCGGCCACAAGTTGGGCCAGATACCACGCCGCTTGGTTGGATGCACTCATATGCGACTCGGTTGGCGAAAACTAAAACGGCCTGCGACCGCGCCACATTTCGATCTCGTTGATTCGATCCTCGTCAACGGCAAAGCGCACATCGGTTTCGGAGTTGCCCGCCCTCGGTGTGTCTTCCAACGCCACTGCAACCAACGGCGTGGCGATCTCGTCCATGAACGCGATGAACTTATCGCCGGCGTCACCGTCAAGAATGACGTTGCCACCATCCGTCAACCAAATGATTATGCTGCGTGGCACATTCAGATGAATTTTCGTAACGTGGCACAGGTTGACGAAATCGCCCGGCGTTCGCACGAACTCATACGGTTCTCTTTGGCGAAAGGTGAACGGCGCACGCGAGTTGGCGACGGCCTTGACGATTGACTCGAGCACGGCGGCGGCCACCCCCCACACCCCAAAGAACAGTGACAGAATGATGGTGACGACCAGCGGCAGGCGCAGGATGAAGGCCATGAGCAGGAAGCCCACGGCGCCGCCGATGATGAGCAGTGCGCCCCAGCGAAAGCGTTTGGCGATCCAGACATCCCAGATAGTTTTCATGGCTGCTCTCCTTTGTCGATGGTTTGAATGGATTGTTGCACGGCGATTATGGCGTTGGCGAGCAGGTTTGCGATGTGAGCGTGATAGGCGCACAATCCGTTACTGCTACATACGCACCCCAATTTTGATTTATGCAAGTCCTCGTCAATGCTCTGCATCTTTTCCATCACGGCGACGAGTTCTTTACGGGTGTAAACGTCCATAGGTGTTTGCATAGAGATTCCTTTCAGCCTTCAGCGGCCTGGTCTAAGAGATAATGGCAGTCCGGGCGCGTATTTCCAGAACTTGCATGATGGCCGGGTAGCGAATGAGCAGACATCGGAAGGCGAGATCACTCACCCACGAATGCTTGCTTTGAATGAGTGTGATCAGGGTCTTATCCGAGGGTGACGTTTCGCCCCGTGCCCACTGGTTGACGCATTGGAATGACTTGCCGAAGTACGGCGCGGCCTGCCTGAAGTCAAGGCCCCGGTCAGAAATCTCATGGTGGATGATTTGGTTGATTCGCTTGTGGTTCATGCAATAGTGAATTGATTATACAGAACTGTATGGAAATGTCAAGAGCCCTAGACACTTTTCCGGAAGGAACTCGGTTTGCTTTTAATCGAGTCATAGCCTCCCCATGCCCTTTTGTGATAGTTTGGGCGCGTGCAACATTCCCTCGCCAGTTTGATGGTAGGTTTTCGCCGCCACGTACCCCGCATTCAGCGGGCGCTTGTGGTTCTGGCCATCATCGCCGGAATTGTCGGTGCCGCCTGGCCCGCCCCGGCCACGGCCGCCCCACAAGCCGCGCCCCCGGACGCGCCCTACGTTCGCCCCGCCGTCTCACTCAGCGACTCGCTCATCGCCTACTGGCGACTCGAGGAGGCCAGCGGCACGCGCCTCGACGAACTGAGCGGGTGCGGCGGTGGAGGGTGCGATCTTGCCGATATCAACACGGTGACGCAGAACACCGGTGTGATTGGAAATGCCGGTCAGTTTGTAGCGGCTAGTTCGGAGTATCTGAGTCATGCCGACGATGCGGATTTGAGCGTAGGCGGCAATATCGATGTCGCATTTGTCGCGTGGTTGTTGTTGGATAGCAAAACGTCGGATCGCGGCATAATTCAAAAGTATAACGCCGGTGCCGCAACGAGGGAATATCGTCTGTTGTACGATAGTGCCGCCGACAGGTTTCAATTCGGATTCTGTAACAGTGGTACTAGTTGTCAAACTATCAATGCTGATGCGCTTGGTTCGCCGTCGGTTTCGACGTGGTATTTTATCGCGGCTTGGCATGATAGCGTTGCTAACACAATCAATATGCAGGTCAACAATGGCTCGGTAAATTCGGTTGCGTGGACTCAGGGCGGGTGGGATGGGAATAGCATATTTGCTCTCGGATTATCTTCTGTCGGAGGGGCGTCGCATGATGGCCGCATCGACGCCGTTGGTTTCTGGAAGAAGGTGTTGACCGCCGATGAGCGTAGCTACCTATGGAACGACGGCGCGGGTTGCGAATACCCATTTACCACTTGCGAGCCGACGCCCACGCCGACGCTCACGCCCACCCACACGCCGACGTTCACCCCAACCGATACGCCAACCTTCACGCCCACTGTGACCGATACGCCAACGGTCACTCACACTCCCACAGACACGCCGACGATTACCAACACGCCCACCATCACCAACACGCCGACCGATACGCCGACGATCACGAACACCCTAACCGAAACGCCCACCGTCACCCACACCCCAACGGTGACGAACACACCCACCGTCACCCACACGCCCACGGTGACGAACACCCCGGCCTATCCCTACAGTTACACCACCGTTCTGTCCAGCGGCAATGAAATGATCATCGAGCGCCGTTGGACGTTCGGCGAGATCGTCACCGACATCCTGCTCGTCATGATCGTCTTGCTCCTGGCGGGCCGGTTTATCTACGAGGTCGCCCAACGATGGATTTGATTCAACCCACACTCAATTGTCTTGGCGGCTTCGGGCTGGTCATTGGTCTGGTAGTCATCTCCGTGTTCGGCGGTTTGTTTTTCTACCGCTGGCTCGACGAGCAGTTTGAAGGCTGGGAGGGCGTGAGCAATGAATAACTTCTTTGCCGATTTGCAGGAGGGCGTGTTCGTTGTGCTTGGCCAGGCCCTGCCCTATCTCTTCGCCGGTTTTCTTGGCGGCTCGGTTCTGCTCATCCTGGTCGTGGTGGGCATCGGCGCCGTGCGCCGGTACTTCCGCTGAAAGCGAAAGGAGGTGAGAAAACAATGTCATTCAGTCTGGATATGGCGGCGCTCTTTACCAACGCACAGCTGATCGTGAATGCGCTCTGGCCCATCGCGGCCATCGCCACCGGCTTCGCGCTGGGGTTCGCCATCCTGAACATGGTTCGCAAGGCTTTGAAAGATGTCGTGTAGCGGCGTATGCCGCTCAATCTGTAAACGAAAGGAGGTGTGAAAACAATGTCATTCAGTCTTGATATGGCGGCCCTGTTCGCCAATGCGTCGCTGATCGTGAATGCGCTCTGGCCTATCGCGGCCATCGCCACGGGTTTCGCGCTCGGCTTCGCCATCCTGAACATGGTTCGCAAGGCGCTCAAGGACGTGGTCTAGTCCCGCGCCCCTCTCAGCGAGTCGCGCGGGTGCATAAGCCGGTCTTGTGCGCCCGCGCGACCCCCGGAGTTTCACATGAAGTTCACTCACCGTTTTGCGCTTATCCTTCTCACCCCCGTCCTCGTCGTCTCGCTCTTGCTGGCCGCGCTCTTGCCGGTTCTCGCATCGCCGCCCGGCCGGCCGCTCACCGATCTCTCCGAAGGTCTGGTGAGTTATTGGGCGCTCGATGACTCTGCAACGACCAGCATTACCGCCGCCGACAGTTCGGGCGCGAACGATCTCGCCGGGAGCGTTGCCGTGAATTTCACGGCAGGGCAATTGGGCTATGCGACAAATTTCACCACTCACGGAAATCCTACCGCGAGGGAGTTCTACGTCGCCGACAATGCGACGCTCGATCTCTCCGGCAATGGCTTTACCGTCTCGGCTTGGTTCTACCCCAATCACATGAGCCACGGTGGGTTCAACGAGGCGATTATCACGAAAACCGGAGATGCGGGTCAAAGAGAATGGCAATTGTACGGCAACTCCAGCAACAAAATAGGGTTTGGTGTTTCGAGTGACAACACCAATTACACCACCATCCAATCGGGCACCTTCACACAAGCCTGGCATTTCGTGGTGGCATGGTTCGACGCGAACGCCAACACTATCAACGTGCAGATCGATAATGGCACGGTCTATAGCACAGCGTTCAGCAGTGACGTATACAACGGCGCCGCCCGGCTGGAGATTGGAGGCTGGGGCACCACCGGCACAAACTATGCCGATAGCGGCATGAAGGTGGACGAGGTGGGATTGTGGGAACGGGCGCTTGGCGACGCAGAGCGCACGGCGCTGTACAACGGCGGGGTGGGGTGTGCCCACCCGTTTGGTGGGTGTGGGGATTTTATTTCCGTCTGGCACGTTGGCAATTACGTCGAAGATGATTCCTTCGAGGGCATCAACTGGTTTGAAGATATTTTCAATCCACGCTGGGACGAGTGGGGCGGCCATATTTTTCGCGGCTCGACTGATAGCGCATTGTGCGGGAACTATTACAAGCGGATGTATACCAGCACTTCTGTTGCCGGTGTGGAAACCTACACGCCGCAACCTTATGGCTTCTGGCAGGACGACATTCTTTGGTGGGGCGGGGAGATGTACATTTCGTTTGGCTACCGCAATCAGTCGGGTGCATCCCTCACGGCGTATCTCGTCGATCCATTCGGCGAGCGGATTCCAATTGCGACGAGCCTGACGTACACCAGCGGTTGGAAGGTTTTCTACGACAATCTCGGCGATATGCCGCTTGGCCGATACACCCTGGCATTCGAGGGCAACGACCCGTCACTGGCTGCCTATATCGACGTGGACGCAGTGTCCATAAGCGAAAGAGGCTACGTGCATTGTAATTACAACAGCGCGCCGTCCACCCCGCCGCCTGATGCGCCGTTGCAGACGCCGCGCATTGAAACGCCCAGCGCGAGCACGGCCCCCATGGCCATTGATTGGCATTTGCCCGGTAACGCATCTACGTCTGGCTCGGGTTGGAATCAGGTGATTGCGATTGCGCCTTTCGTCGGCACTGCTACGAATCCGCTCGAGGCGCTGTACAACGCTCCGATGGTTGCCAGCGAAAACGTGATCGAAGTGATGTATAACTCGCCGACCGCGCCGCAAGGCTTTAGCCTCGATAACCACGATGTTTTTCTGAGTGAGAGCGTCACGGGTCAAGTGCTTTCAGCGGTTTGGGTGATCAGCGAGTTTCAGCAGCACGCCATTGCGCTCGAAAACATTGAAACCGGAACCATCATCACGATTAGTGATGTGTTCACTGGCGTTGACCCCGAAACTGGTTGGTACTCATACGAATCCGAAGTGGCTTTGTCACCGGGAAAATACCGTCTGATTTATCCCAACGAGAATCTGAACTCGACGGTTTACTTGACGAAGGTTTGTGTTCACGCGCTGGAGATAGTCGTCACTAGCAACTGTGGTGGCGCTTTCTCGTGGGTGCCGCCACAGGGCGCAACCACAACGGCTATGGCCGCACAAGTGACGGCCGTATATGCCGCGACGCAAGCCGTGCAAGCGCAAACGACCAGCATGGCTTACGCGCAGTGGGCCGCCACCGCCACGCCGCGCGCCGCGGCAACCCAAACTGCCGTCGTAGCCAGCGGCAACACAACCAGCATCGCGCAGACCACTCAAACTCAGGCGTGGGCGCTCACTGCCACGCCACGCTATGTTGCTACTCAAACCGCCTGGGTCAGTCAGTTTCGCGCCACCCTGACAGCTCAGGCAAATAGAACCCGCACACAATCGGCGCTGAATGCAACAGCGGTTGCGCAAGGGAGCATCAACGCGACCGCTCAGGCTGGCTTAGTCCAAACTGCGTATGCCCAAGCTACCATCGTCGCCCAACAAACCGGGCTGGCTAATTACCAGACCACACTTCAGGCCGGAGGCACGGCGCAAGTTCAAAACCAGCCTACCGTTGCCGCGTACTCGACCGGCGCGGCGGCTACCCTGAGCGTGGCTAAGACAGAACTTGCCCAGCAGAGTAACGCCACCACTCAGGCGCAGGCAACGGCGGCGGCGATCTACCAGCAACAAATCAATGCGCAGGCCACGCTCTATGCTAATCAGCAAACGACGCTGATCGCTCAGATGACGGCCGCCGGGCAAACCAACGCCACGCTCGTCGCGCAAGCAACGACGATAGCCCAACAGCAAGCAACGCTCATTGCCACGCTTCAAGCGCAAGCGACTCAACAGGCGTTGCAGTACCCGGCTGACCAACCCCGGCCAGAAGATTTGGACGCCCAAGTTGCCTGCTCCGCTCCAGACAATCCCATCAATTTGGCGTGGTGGATTGATTACGAAATTTGCCGCGTCCTTTGGTACTTCACCCCCAACAGCGCCAATGTCCAGCAGATAAATGACCTCGCCGAGCAAGTGGGAGATTATGAGCCGTGGGGGACGGTGAGTGAGTTGAGCGGCGCATATGAGGACTTGCGGGTTGAGTTTGAAAAATACGATTGGTACCAGACTGGCATCGAAGGGTCGCAATCCAGCGTGGCGATTGTGGACAGCAGTCTGGTGACGCCACCGCCTGATGGCATTGCCATTCTGCGTTTAGCAACTGAAGTGCCATTGCTGATGGGCGATCTGGATTTCAATGATCCAAATCTGAATTATGTTTTTGCGCTCGACTGCGAACTCAGGCTCGAAGAGAACATCGGCCCATACCTCACGCCGCCTATTTGTTTTCTCATCGACGTGACTCGCAGCACCGGATATTTACCCATCGTCAGAATTGCATTCGACATTGGCGCGATCATTCTTCTGCTCAAGTGGGCCAACAGCACGCTGAAAGAATTTGCGGGTGAGAACGGCGGCCCGCCCGGAAAGGGATGATATGGACATTCAACTTGTGGGCAACTTCTGGGGGTATCTCATCTATTGGTTTGCGGGTGACGTGATCGACCTGTTCACGTTTGCGCCACACGTCAACAGTGGTCTTCGTGATTACTTTGGCGGCGCCATCGATTCGCCAATCTTCGCTGTGTTCGTGATCGTCGGGACGTTCATAGACCTACGAATTTTTGCGGTGGTGGTTTTGATGATATTGCTACTAACGCCAGCGAGGATCTTGAACACGTTCATTTTGAGAATCATGCGCATTCTGGATCGCATGCCCCTCATCCCGTAGAACATGTTTCAAAAGGTTGAATTCATCGAGGCGGGCACCGACCCGTTGCAGTCACCGACCAAACGCAAGAAAAAGCGGCCGTGGGTGTTAGTGGTTGGCATCGCCTTGCTGTTGCTATTGTGTCTTGGCGGCTATGGCTTGTCGCGCGTGCTTGCCCAGCCCGCGCCTACGATGACACCGACCGCGACACTACCCGCGCCAAACGTGATGTTTGTCAACGATCAGATCGTGACCATCACCCCAAACATCTCCGCCACTTATCAGGCCGCGACGGCTGAGTCGTTACTCGGCATTCTCAACGGAAACACGATTACACCAACGCTAACCATTACATCGACGAACACGGCCATATTCCTGAAGTCAAACACTCCTACGGTTGAAAATTGCCAGCAGAATTTTTTGACCCAGCAAGTTTGCGACGACCGCGATATGACCGCCACGTTTGCGGCAGTCGGCATTGGCACGCCCATCAACGTGAGCGGCGTTGACCCGCGCGAGACGATTGTGTATCTCTATCCGAGCAACACATTCACCCCCTGGGTGATTTCCGCTACACCCACCGCCACCGACCGCATCGCTACGGTCGAAGTGACGCGCATCGTGACGGCCACACCCGGCCCGCCCCAGCCCACGCAAACCCCGTGGTTCTTTATCACTCAACCCCCGGTGGTGACGGTTGTTTGGACTCAGCTGGTCACTGTGGTGGTGACGGCTACCCACACCGACACACCCTCGCCCAGCGAGACGCCCACCCTCACCGCCACGCCAACGGAGACACCCACACCATGAGCACAATCGTGTACGCCCTCAGCATTGCGATCATTCTCTTCGCTCTGCTTTGGTTTGGTTTCAGTTCGCTGGTGTTCATCACCGACATTTGGCGGCACAAATGATTGTAATCACCGATCTATTCTTTCAAATTCTGTTTGTTATCGTGATGTTGATCATCTTGGTGTTACTCTTCGGGCCAGATTTACGTGAAAGGTAGCTCGCATCTCCTCATCGGCCTTGCGGCCACCTATGCTCTGCACCGGCTGGCTCTGCCATTGGCGGTTGCCCCGCTGGACTGGTTGCCCATCGGCGCGGCGGCGGCAGTGGGTGCGTTCCTGCCCGACATCGATAGCGACGAGTCGGCCATCCGGCAGGGCACCGGCACCGCGCGCAGTCAGGGATGTTGGGGCAAGTTCGTCTCGCTCGTTGTTCATACGCTCACGGGCGGCCACCGCAATCTAACTCACACACTGGCCGCGTGTGGCGTTCTCTCCATCACTGCAATCGTCCTCAGCCTGCTCGTCGTTCACTATGCCGCGCCGGGCATCGCTTTCGGAGTGGCATATCTCTCGCACTTGATCGCCGATGCACTCACTGTGCAGGGCGTGCCCCTGGCCTGGCCTGTGAGTCACAAAAACATCAACCTGTTGCCGCGCCCGTTGCGAGTGCGCACCGGCTCGTGGGCCGAGTACGCGCTGATGGTGGCAATGGGCGTTGGTATTTTCAACCTGTGGAGCGGCGTATGAATAGAGCAATCATCCTCGGCGGTGTAATGGCGCTGGCCGTCGCCATCATGCTCATCTGGACTCGCGTGGACGGCATGAGTGATGCAGAGCGGGCGCGCACGGTTGGCATGGCGATGGCCGTGTGGCTGTGCTGCGGTTCGCCTCTGCTCGCGTTCGCCGGTGGCTGGGCGGCGCACTCGTTTGTGCGCAACCGGCGATCTCCGATTGGAAAGGAACTGTGAAATGACCGACGTTAGAACCAAACTCATCAATGCCGTGCGGCCCATCGGCAACAAGCGCCGCGCGTTCATCCTGCTGGGCGCGTTCGCCTGGCTATTTCTTACCGGCGTCATCGGCGGCGCTGGCGTGGTGGCTGCGAACTATGCGCCGCCCGGCGTGAGCACCACCCTGGCCGGGCTGTGGCTCGGCGTCTCCATTGTTGGCGCGATCATCGTTGGCGGCGTGTCGGCGCGCATGGCCGCCGACGAACCCACGTCACTGCTCGACCGGGTGCTGACCACCATCGCGGGCTATGGCGATCATGGTGTGCGCCCGGCTCTGTTGGCCGACCGGCTCAACATTAACCGCACGGATCTAGATCGCTTGCTGGCAATCTTGTTTGACGATGGCAAAATCGAAACGCATTCCAACGGCGAGAAGCAGGTGCTCTACCGGGTGACGCAATGAGTGACCGCTACACCGCCTGGCTCGGCGTGCTGGCCGAACGAGATCGGGCGCTGTGGAGTCTGTTCGTGCTGGCCGGGCTATTCGTCGTGGCCTGGCACGTCACGCCGCTCGTCGGCGATCTCCCTGTGCGGAAAAAAGTTCAGGTAATCTTCCTCATCGGCGGCTTGATTGTGTTCTATGGATCGCTGGCGTACTTACTCTTGGCTGGCGGTTAGCGCGGGCATTGCGCTGAGAGTGAGCGGCCTCGGCGCGTCGGCCATCTGGTACGACGAATCCTTTTCGCTGGCGATGGCCCGCCTGCCACTGCTCGACATGATTCGCACTGCCGCGCTCGACTTCAATCCGCCGCTGTGGGAGATGATCGCCTGGGTGAGCGTGCGCATCTTCGGCGTGAACGAGATCGGCCTGCGCGCGCCCGCGCTCGTTGCCAGCATCCTGACTCTTCTCCTGGCCCGCTATCTCGCTCATACCCTACTGCCAGATATGCCCGCCGCGCTCGGCGTGGGCGCCGTAGCCCTCCTGCCCTATCAGCTCTGGATGGCACAGGAAGGCCGCATGTACGCGATGATGAGCCTGCTCTATCTGTTTGCCTTTGCGCTGGCCCGCCGCGGCCACTGGTTGGGACTGAGCGCCGTGCTGGGCCTTCTGCTCTACAGCCACATGACCGCGCCATTCTATTGCGCCGCTGTTGGACTGTACGCGCTAGTGAAGGCGCGAGGCGAACGAACGCAAGTGCTCGTCACCGGCGCAACGGCAATCTCGGCTTTTTTACCGTGGGCCACGTCCTACCTTCACTCTGCAACGGCAAAGGATTTTTGGTATGTACCACGCACCCTGGGTTGGATCATCACTGCTCTTGTTCGAGCGACTATGGCGGATGCTATGCCGGGTGAGTGGTGGCAAGCCGTTGCCATGCTCACCCTGTTGGGTTCACTCGTGGCCGGATTGCTCATTACCGCGCAACGGAGAGAGAGCGCCGCCCTTTCGCTCTGCGTCATTGCGCTTGGCCCGTTCCTGTTGATGCTCGCCGTCATGCCACTGCAAAATGTAATCTTCTATCGCACCCTGAGCGCTCTCACTGTGCCGCTCCTGCTGTGGCTCGGCGCGACGCTCGTGCATCTGCCCGGCGTGTGGTTGCGCTCACTGTTCGGCGCGGCGTGGGCGCTTATGGCAGTGAGCGGTCTGGTTGCGTGGCAGCCAGCTGCTAAAGGCGGCGAACTGCGCGACGTGGCCGAGTTCGTCAACGATGCGTGGAGGCCGGGCGACGTGATCTACCACGCGACGGCCACGACTGAATTACCGTTTGAGTTTTATCTGAATCATCCCGCGTATCTGCTCGACGAACGGCAACACGACGGCCTGCTCGCGTGGGAAGTGCAGGACGCGCTCGGTGTGCAACGCGCCGCGCTCGAAGACATCCCGCACAAACGGGCGTGGGTGGTTTGGGCGCTCGACGGATTTATGAGCGAGCGCGCGATTGAGCGCATGGAGGGCTACACCGCTAACGGCGTGCTGGTTGCATACGTGCACTACTGGCAGGCGGCAAAGGTGGCGGTGTGGTTGGTGGACAAGTGATAGTCATCATGTTGTTCGCTCTGGCTCTCCGTCTCATCAACCTCGGCGGCCCGGCGCTGTGGTACGACGAAAGCGGCTCGGTGTGGATGGCGTCACTGCCATTCGACCGGATGATCGCGGCGACGGCCGGTGACACTCACCCTCCGCTCTATCTCGCATTGCTGTGGGCGTGGGTGCGCGTGGCCGGCCTGTCTCCGTTCGCTGTTCGTTTGCCTAGTCTCGTGTTCAGCGCCGCCGCAATCCCGGTGCTGTGGAAAATCGGCGAGCGGCTTGCGCTGGGTAAAACTGCTATCACCGCCGCCGCATTGCTCGTGGCTGTTCTGCCATCACAACTGCACTACGCTCAGGAAACGCGCATGTATTCGCTCCTGCAACTCGAATTGCTCATCGCGGTGTGGGGCGCGCTCTCGTGGCGCTGGTGGGTGATGGGCCTCGGTTTGGCGCTCATGCTCTGGACTCACAACTATGGCCTGATGTATTTCGCGCCGGTCGCGGCGCTCGGCCTGTGGCAGGTGTGGCAACAGTGCAAGAGTCAAAACGTGGCGGTGCTGACATCGTGGCCGCTCATGTCGTGGTTGTGGGCCTGCCTGCTGGCTGTGGTGGTTTGGTTCCCGTGGTTCGCCGCACTCGTTCAACAAATGCGTGACGTGGCCGCGGGCTACTGGCTCTCGGCCGTCACGCCGGGCAGTGTGGTCTACCCACTCTATTTCGTTTGGTGGGGATTCGCGCCGACCGGCGAGATACAGGTGCACGCGGCACTGCTCGCGTTCGGCGCGTTGGGCTTTGCGCTGGTCAAGGCAATTCGCGCGCGGCACGTCGGCGCGCTTTCGTTGTTGGCGCTGGCCCTCGGGCCGTGGGCGGCCGCTATCGCCGTTTCCGTCGTGTGGCAACCGGTGCTGTTGTTTCGCGGCCTGTTCCCGTCGAGTGCACTGCTTGCGCTGGCTGTAGCCTGGTCAGTCACGGATGGCGTCTCACTCCCGCGCCGGTGGTGGGTTGCATACATCACCGCGCCAACTGTGCTGGCGATCACCGTCGCGTATTTTCTGAGCATCGGCAACTCGAAAGGCGGCGCACTCCACACCGCCGAAGTGATCGCCTGGAAGCCGGGCGACATTGTGTATCACGTCAACGATGGCTCGCTCATGGCCTTGCACTTCTACACACCCGAGGCGTGGCCGCAGTTCGTCATGCCAGCCGCCGCGCGAAACCTCGGCGCACTCTCCGATCGGACCCGGGAAGCGATGGGCTTTCGCATCGCGCCGCTCGGCGATGTGGCCTGGCATCGCGCGTGGGTGGTGTACGCTGGTTCACCCACCACCGCCGCCGCCGAAGATGAGGCCCTGCAAAACCTGCTCACCGAGTATCCCCACCAACTCGTGCGCGACGTTGCCACCGATTTGACGCACGAGGCGGTTTATTTGATTTGGAACAAAGGAGTCGGAGTGCCATAGCGCTGCGTGACTTAGCCGGCGTGCGCAACTGTTGACAAGTCACACAGAAAATGCTATGGTTACTGCGTGCTGATTTTATCTGTGTTCCCGGGCATCGATTTGCTTGGTCGCGGATTTGAAGAGGAGGGGCATTGCGTAGTGCGCGGCCCCGATCTGCTTTGGGGTGGCGACATTCGCGCCTTTCATCCGACTGCCGGTAGGTTCGATGGGGTTATTGGCGGCTCACCCTGTCAGGACTTCTCGAAGTTGCGCCGGACGCCTCCAACGGGTTACGGGGTGGAAATGCTCAATGAGTTCTGCCGCGTGGTCGCCGAGTCACAGCCCAACTGGTTTCTGCTCGAAAACGTTCCTACCGTGCCCGACATTCGCATAGACGGTTACACCATCCAGAGACTCGATCTCAATGCCCGCGAGTGCGGTGCATCTCAAAATCGCCCACGTCATTTTCAGTTCGGCAGTCGTGACGGTCTGGTAATCGTGCCTGCACGTGCAGTCACTCAGCCGGGCCGGTCACAGCCAGCCGCATTAGCCACGGAAGGCAGACGACCCGACCGGCGAGGGTGGGCAGAGTTCTGTGAATTACAGGGATTGCCACCTGACTACGAGTTACCCGGCCTGAGCCGCACTGCCAAATATGCGGCAGTCGGCAATGGCGTGCATGTCACTGTAGCCCGAACTCTGGCGCGTGCTATCCGCGAGGCGCATGATCGCACCGAGCCTATTCATGTATGTGCCTGCAACTGCGGGCGACCCATCGTTGGTAAGCAGGCTATGGCAACGCCCGCGTGCAGAAAACGGATGGAGCGACGGCGTAAGCGTGTCTCAACCGGCGGGGCTGCCCCTGGGTTGGTCACAGGTGATGGGGTCACGAGTGTCGCGGCAGCGGATGCGTGACTAAGCTCAGTCACAGTGACTTGGCCACGTCACATCAGCCGTGCTCTGTCACACCCGTGCCCGGCACGCACTGGGTGCGGGCAAGTGACAGCCTGCCGTGACTCGGCGGTCGCCGAGACACACCGGCCATTCACACCTCACGGCGGGTCACACCACGGTGACTGAGCTGGCTGTGTGACCGCTCGAAGCGTCACCGGCTGAGCACGGTCACGCTATTTGGAACGAAGGAGTCGCAATGCCAAAACTGAAATTGGAACTGTCCGAATGCACCTGAACAAAGAACAGGTTGCCGCTCTTATTCCATTGCTCGAGCGGTTTGTGAAAACTGGTAAATTATCCGCGAGCGGCTGAAGTTCACGATGAACGAAGCCACAGGAAGGCCCAGGACGAACGCAGTGAGGGGCACAGGTCATTTATTACCTTGTGTTTTGGCGTTCCGTGATCACATCGCCCGATACAGCGATGGGCGCCGGAAACCATCGTCAAAATTAGCGATGAGATATCGTCACTTGACACCATCGCCAGAAATGCCGATAATGGCCAAATGACTTACCCAGGCGGAAAGAATAAGAGCGGCGTCTATCAGACCATCATCAACCAAATGCCGCCCCACCGAACTTACATCGAAGCCTTCCTCGGCGGCGGTGCCATCATGCGCATGAAACGGCCAGCCATGGCCAGCATCGGCATCGATAGCGATGCTCGAGCAATTGCAGAGTTCATGAACCAGCCGGACTTGGTGTCCACCAAACTCATTGTGGCCGACGCGCTTGTGTTTCTGGCCAACATCCACTTTTGTGGCGATGACCTTGTTTACCTTGACCCGCCCTATCTCATGTCAACCCGTTCGTCCCAGCGTCCAATCTATCGTCACGAATTCAACACCGAGGACGAGCACGCCGAGTTACTTGCGCTCATCAAGCGCTTGCCCTGTATGGTGATGATCAGCGGCTACTACTCTGATCTGTATGCCGAAGCGTTGCGGGGTTGGCGCACGATCTCCTATCAGACTGTCACGCGTGGAGCAACGGTTGTAACCGAATGGCTTTGGATGAATTACCCTGAGCCGTTGGAGTTGCATGACTACCGCTACGTGGGCCGGAACTTCCGCGCGCGAGAGCGCATCAAGCGCAAGACGAATCGCTGGAAAGCGAGGCTGGCAAAAATGAACAGTATCGAGCGGGCCGCCATGATGATGGCTATCGAAGAGTTACGATCGCCGACATCGCTCAACTCGACGATGCTGGATCCCATCGCCAAAAGTGACGATCCTCGAGGATCGTCA
>Ga0209521_10001879_pt1 | contig 17153 bp, 10 predicted proteins | sample Rifsed19ft4_FD_184016 | JGI IMG/M metagenome (GOLD analysis project Ga0209521, IMG submission 184016) | Soil microbial communities from Rifle, Colorado, USA - sediment 19ft 4 (version 2) | ecosystem: Environmental > Terrestrial > Deep subsurface > Rock core/Sediment | place: Rifle, Colorado...
GATCGACGTAGCCGTCGGTCGGCGTGTAGGCGGCGCCGAGGACGCCGTCGAGCGAGAGGATCGGACACAGCCGGCCGATCTCGTCGGGCCCGATGATCTCGAACGGGAGCCCCGCGATCCGCGCTCGGCCGCGAGCCTCGAGGTACTGGTCGAGCCGGTCGGGCACGGTCGCGAGGCGGACGCTGCCGACCTCGTGAAAGTCGACGGCCTGGCCGGTCTCGGCCTCCAGGCGCTTGTACAGGTCGACGCCATACATGAGCAGGCGCGTCACGTTGAGGCTGGCGTTGAACTGGGTGCACAGCCCTGCCGCGTGCCACGTCGAGCCTGCGGTCAGCTCGCTCTTCTCGAGGAGCAGCGTATCCCGCCAGCCCATCTTCGCGAGGTGATAGAGCAGGCTGCATCCGACCACGCCCCCGCCGACGATCACCACCCGTGCCTGCGTCCGCACCACCGAACCTCCGTCCCCTGTCGGTCAACACCAAGTCGGCCCCACCCAGCCGGGTCAGGTGGTGAACCATACCGTCAGCGCGGCTGCGAGTACGCGACCGTGCTCGAGTGGGTGCTCTTGCGGAGCCGGGCCTGGCGGTCATCGCCGTGCCGGCGGTGCCATCTAGGCGTCGCGTCCGACCTCCGCGTTCGACTCGACCATCGCCGCTCGCAGCGCCGCCTCGATCCAGGCGCGCTCGGGGACGCCGCGGAGGCCCTGCGCGGTCCAGTAGAGGCGACAGCGCGGCGTGTAATCGCCCGGGTCGAGGTACCGCGGATCGACATCCCGGCCGTTGACGCGGACCGTCGGGGAGCCGGGGAAACGGAGGCGCGCGGCGTCGTCCGGGTCGCTGGCGTTCCGCTCGATCATGGTCGCGCCCGGCGCCAGCTCCGCGACGACCTCGCGCAGCATCTGGCGCACGCTCTCGTGGTTGGGGCAATCGTCGAACCAGAGCAGCTCGACCACCGGTGCTCTACCCATCCCACCGCCTCCGCTCGGGCCCCGTCGTGGCTGCACCCCACCGGTACCGTACCCCGGCGGACGAAAGTACGGCTTGTCCCCCTCTACCCGTCAGGCCAGCATTCGGCACGCGAGTCGGACGGACCGCACAACTCCGGACCAGGGCGGACCGGCCCGTTCGAAGCTCGACGAGCGTAGCGCGAGGGCGAATCACAGCATGGCCTCCATGGCGGTCCAGGAGATCGGACCGATGATGACGGCGTCCGAGGTGGCGGAGATGCTTCACCTCCACGTCAACACCGTGAAGCGTCTCGGGGATCGCGGCGAGCTGCCCTTCTACCGGGTCTGCAAGCGCGGCGACCGCCGCTTCCGCGCCGAGGATGTCCTCGCCTTCCTGCACAAGAACCGATAACCACCGCGGGTCCCTCCACCCGCGTCACGACGCTCAACGTCCGCGACAGCGCCGCCGGTACCCTCCTCCCGGCGGCGTTGCCGTGTCCGTCGTGGTCGCAACCGAAACGCACCGCTTTCGTCGCCCGGTCCACGTGGTAGACAGCGTCCTCCGTCACTAGCCTCCCCGCAGGGCCCGCGCCGCTCGGCACGAGCCACGACGGGAGGACGCGTGGATGGCGGAGCCGAACACCGGGGACACGGCATGGCTGCTGGTGGCCACCGCACTGGTCATGGTCATGCTGCCGGGGCTGGCGTTCTTCTACGGCGGCCTGGTGCGGCGCAAGAACGTCCTCTCGACGATCATGCACAGCTTCTTCGGGCTGGCCATCGTGAGCGTCACCTGGGTCCTGCTGGGCTACACGCTCGCCTTCGGGCCCGACACCGGTCTGGGCCTGATCGGCGGCCTCGACTTCGCGGGCTTCTCCGGCGTGACCGGCGCCGTCGACTCCCGCTATGCCCCCACCATCCCCCACGTCCTCTTCGCCGCCTTCCAGCTCATGTTCGCGGCCATCACGCCCGCGCTCATCACGGGCGCCTTCGCCGAGCGCAAGCGGTTCGGCTCGTTCGTCCTCTTCACCGTCCTCTGGTCCACGCTCGTCTATGCCCCGCTCGCCCACTGGGTGTGGGCGCCCGGCGGCTGGCTGCGCACGCTCGGGGCGCTCGATTTCGCCGGTGGCACCGTGGTGCACATCAGCTCGGGGGTGTCGGCCTTCGTGGTCGCGCTGCTCATCGGCCGGCGGGCCGCCAGCGACGAGAACCACGATCCGCACGACGTGCCCATGACGGTGCTGGGCGCGGGGCTCCTCTGGTTCGGCTGGTTCGGCTTCAACGCCGGCTCCGCCCTCGGGGCGACCGGGCAGGCCGCCAACGCCCTGCTGGTGACGAACACCGCCGCCGGGGCGGCGACGCTCAGCTGGGTCCTGGCGAGCTACCTCCACAAGGGCAAGGTCAGCGTCATCGGGGCGGCCTGCGGCGCCGTGGCCGGGCTGGTCGCGATCACGCCCGCCTCGGGCTTCGTGACCGCGGGCGGCGCCCTGCTCATCGGCACGGCCGCCGGAGGCCTGTGCTACTCGGCGACCCTCCTGCGCGAACGCCTCCGGATCGACGACGCGCTCGACGTCTTCGCCGTCCACGGGGTGGGCGGGACGCTCGGCGCCGTGGCGACCGGCGTCTTCGCCGTCGCCGCGGTGGGTGGCGTCTCGGGGGCGATCGAGGGCAACCTCGGCCAGGTCGGCATCCAGCTCGTGGCCGTCGCCGCCACCTACGCCTTCGCCGGCAGCGCCACGTTCGGCATCGTGAAGCTCGTCGATCTCCTGCTCGGCCTGCGGGTATCCGTCCATGACGAGCAGGTCGGCCTCGACCTCAGCCAGCACGGCGAAGCCGCCTACGGATCCTGATCCTCCACCGTGATGAACGCTCGCGCCCGCCGCTCCGCGGCCGCTCCCCTATACGACCCGCGTTTCGAGCACGACGCGTGCGGTGTCGGCTTCGTCGCCGATGCGGGCGGCAGCTCCCGCCATCGAGTCCTGCAGCTGGCGCTGGCCGGCCTGGCCGCCCTCGGCCACCGGGGCGCCTTCGCGGCCGACGGCGAATCGTCCGACGGAGCAGGGGTCGCTCTGCCGCTCGAACCGGCGGTCATCGAGCGCATCGCCGGCCCCGGGGCGGGCCGGCCCGGGATCGTCTCGCTGTTACTGCCCCGGGGGCGGGCGCGCCGGGAGGCGGCGCGGCGGATCGTCCCCGAGGCCCTCGCCGTCGAAGGACTCCGAGTGGTCGCCTGGCGGGACGTGCCGGTGTGTCCGGCGGTCCTGGGCACGGACGCGGCGCTGTCGCGCCCCTCGTTCGTCCAGGCGATCGTGGAGCGACCGCGCGGAGCGTCCGACGCTGCCTTCGAGCTGCGCCTCGTCGCGGCCCGGCGGCGGATGCAGGTCGTCGCCCGCGAGGCCCGCCTGCGGGCGTTCGCGGTCCCCTCGGCGTCGTGCCGGACGGTCGTCTACAAGGGCCTCGTGGCGGGCGCGCGCCTGGCCGGCTTCTATCCCGACCTGGCCCCGCCCCTGCCCGTCGGCTATGCCGTGTTCCATCAGCGGTACGCGACGAACACGCACCCGGCCTGGCACCTTGCCCAGCCGTTCCGGCTGCTCGCCCATAACGGCGAGATCAACACCGTGCGCGGCAACCGACAGCAGGTCCAGGGGCGGGCCGGCGACCCGGCACGGTCGGCGGCGGCGCGACGCCTTGCCGCAGCGGGCCCGCTGATCTCCCCCGACGGGTCCGATTCGCTGTCGCTCGACGAAGCGGTGGAGGCGTTGTCGCTCACCGGCTGGACCGTCGAGGCGGCCCTGCTGGCCCTGGTCCCGGAGGCGCACGCCCTCCGCCGCGAGCCGCACCCCCTGGCCGCGGCGTTCACCCGCCGGGTGGCCGGCTTCCTGGCGCCGTGGGACGGTCCCGCCGCGATCGTCTTCTCGGACGGCGGGCGAGTCGGCGCGCTGCTCGATCGCAACGGGTTGCGCCCGGCCGCGTTCGCGGTCTCCCGGGATCGGCTGGTGGCCGTGGCCTCGGAGGCCGGAGCGGTCCCCCTGCGGGCCGACGAGACGGTCCGCCGGGGCCGGCTCGGACCCGGTGAACTCCTGCTCGTCGACCCCTCGCGGGGGCTGATCCTGGGGGACGCCGAGGCGAAGGTCGAGACGCTGCATCGCGCCTGGGAGCCCGACACGCCGCGCCCGGCGCATCGCGACCGGATCCCGAGCGCACGGCCCGCGCCGATGCCCGCGCACCTTCGCTTCCTGGCCGGGCTCGATGCGGAGCGGCACCGTCTCCACCTGAAGCCGATGGCCCTCGAGGGCCATGAACCGCTCTGGAGCATGGGCGACGACACACCGACGCCGGGCCGGGCGAGGGTCGACCGGCCCCTCACCGACCACCTGCGCCAGGCGTTCGCGCAGGTGACGAATCCGCCCATCGACCCGGAGCGGGAGCGAGCGGTCGTCGACCTCTCCGTCGAGCTCGGACGTCGGCCGGCGCTGCTGGGCGGACTGCCCGGGGACCGTCGCCGGCGGACCCTTCGCCTGGAGCGTCCGTACATCGCGGACCTCGACGGCCTCATCGCCGCGTTCCCCGGTCGGGTCCGCACGCTCGACGCCACGTGGGACGCCGGGCAGGGCAGCGGTGGGCTGGAGCGCCGTCTCGACGGGCTGGCAGCGGAGGCCCGAGCGGCTGCCGCGGCCGGCGTCGAGCTGCTCGTCGTGACCGACCGCGCGTTCGGCCTCGAGCGCCCGCCCATCCCCTCGGCCCTGGCCGTGGGCGCCGTCCACACCGCCCTCACGCGGGCCGGACTGCGCGGCCGCACCGACGTGCTGTGCGACGCGGCCGATGTCCTCGATGTCCATGGCGCGGCGATGGTCCTCGCCGTGGGTGCGACGGCGCTCCGTCCGCGCCTGGCGATGGAGCTGGCAGCCGAGCTGGCCGGATCCCGAGGCGCCGAGGAGCTGTCCATCGAGGACGCCGTCGGCAATCTGCTCGCCGCGTTCGAGGGCGGCCTGCGCAAGACCCTCGCTCGGATGGGCATCTGCACGGTCGCCTCCTATGTCGGCGGTGCGCACTTCGAGGTGCTGGAGCTGGCCCCGGAGGTCATCCACCGCTGCTTCCCGGCCGCACCGGCGTGGCCGGGCACGAGCGGCTTCACGGAGCTCGCGGCTCGGGCGCTCCGCCGGCACGGGACGGCGGGCACGATCGCCCCGGATACGCCGCCCCAGCGCCTCGTCGACCCGGGCCTGGCGCGGTTCCGCGGCGACGGTGAGCTCCATCTCTACGCGCCACGCGTGGTAGAGGAGATCCAGGTCCTCTCGCGCGACGGAGCGCAGCGCGAGGGTGCCCTGGACCGCTACCGGGTCGGCCTGCGGCGCGACGCAGCGGTGGTCCGCGACCAGCTTGCCTTCCGCCCCTCGCCGACACCGGTGGCACCGGCCGAGGTCGAGCCGGCGCGCGCGATCGTGCGTCGCTTCGTGGCCGCGGCGATGAGCGTGGGCGCCCTGTCGCCCGAGGCCCACCAGGCCGTCACGCTCGGCATCCAGCGTGCCGGCGGAGCCGCCAACACCGGAGAAGGCGGCGAGGACCCCTCGTGGTACGAGCCCGGCCTCGGCGGCGAGCGGCGCGACGCGCGCATCAAGCAGGTCGCCTCGGCCCGCTTCGGCGTGACGGCGCGCTACCTCGCCCGGGCCGACCAGCTCGAGATCAAGATGGCCCAGGGGTCGAAGCCCGGCGAGGGCGGACAGTTGCCCGGGAAGAAGGCGACCGCCTACATCGCCGCGCTGCGCCGGGGCCAGCCGGGCCAGGCCTACATCAGCCCGCCACCGCACCACGACATCTACTCGATCGAGGACCTGGCCCAGCTGATCGCCGACCTGCGCGCGATCAACCCCCGCGCACGGATCGGGGTCAAGCTGGTCGCCACGCGGGGCATCGGGACGATCGCCGCCGGGGTCGCCAAGGCCGGCGCCGACTACATCCACGTCGCCGGGCACGCCGGCGGGACCGGAGCCTCGCCGCTCAGCTCGATCAAGCACGTCGGCGCCCCCTGGGAGCTGGGCCTCGCCGAGGTTCACCAGGTCCTCGTGCGCAACGGCCTGCGCGACCGGGTCGCCCTGCGCGCCGATGGCGGACTGCAGACGGGTCGCGACATCGTCGTGGCGGCGCTCCTGGGCGCCGAGGAGTTCGCCTTCGGGACGGCGCTCCTGGTCGCGCTCGGCTGCGACATGGCGCGCCAGTGTCACCTCGACACCTGTCCCACCGGGATCGCAACGCAGCGCGAGGACCTGCGGGCGAAGTTCTCGGGCACGCCCGAGCAGGTCGAGCGGTATGTCACCGCCCTGGCCGAGGACGTCCGGCACGAGCTTGCCGCCCTGGGGGCGCGCAGCGTGGGGGAGATCATCGGCGAGGGTGCCCGGTTCCTGCGGTCGACCCGGCGATCCGGCACGCTCGACCTGCGAGCGCTCGTGGCCGCCGGCCCCTGGCCTGCGGCCGTTCGGCGACGGGCGGACCCGTCCGCGGCGATGCACGTCGTCGAGCGGGAGCCTGCGTCGCGCCTCGAGGAACGCCTCGTCGCCGAGTTCGCGGCTTCGGGGCGCGGCACCGTCGACGGCCTGGCGATCACGACCGCCGATCGCTCGTTCGGTGCCCGGCTCTCGGGTGCGGTCGAGCGCCGGGAGGTGCGGGCGCCGATCCGCCTGGGCCTCACCGGGGCCGCCGGCCAGAGCTTCGGGGCCTTCCTCGCCGACGGCATCGAGCTGCGGCTCGAGGGCCAGGCCAACGACTACGTGGCCAAGGGCCTGTCGGGCGGGACCGTCGTCATAGCGCCCGAGCCGGACTTCGCGGCGGCGCCCGAGGAGCAGGCGATCGTCGGCAATACCTGCCTCTACGGCGCGACCGCCGGCCGGCTGCACGTCGTGGGCAGGGCGGGCATGCGCTTCGCCGTTCGCAACAGCGGCGCGGAGGCCGTGGTCGAGGGTCTCGGCCCGCATGGCTGCGAGTACATGACCGGCGGGATCGTCGTCGTGCTGGGACCCGTCGGCGCGAACTTCGGGGCGGGGATGACCGGCGGCCGCGCGTATGTCGTCGACCCGACCGGTCGGCAGGCGGCGGCCTTCGATGCGCGTTCGGTGGGCGCCGTGCGCCTCTCGACGGCGATGCGCGAGCGCGCGCATGGGGAGGCCCTGGCCGGGGAGCTGCGTCGGCTCCTCGAGGCGCACGCCCGGGCGGGCTCACTGCTGGCCGAGCGCCACCTGGTCGCCGGCGGGCCGGCGACCGAGGAGGTATGGGTCGTCGAGCCGCATCCCGTCGAGGCGCCGACCGTGTCCGCGCCGGCGACGCGGACGGTCGAGAAGGATGCGCGCGCGGCGGGAGCTGGACACGTGCCCGCGGTTGCCAGTGGCGCCACGTCCGCCGCCGCCCCCTGAGCGGGGCGATACCGGATCGCAACCTTCCCGAACCCATGATGTGGCCGACACCGGCGCCGCCGTCCCGTACCGTGGCAAACGGGAGGCACTTCCACCTCAGCTCCAGCCGACGAGGAAGCCGATGTATCGGTCCGATCCAGCCCCGCGCTATTCGTTCGGCGCCCGCGACGACCGTGTGGGGCCGGTCACCTGCGAGGTCTGCGGGTGTCGCCTACAGCCGAGCGGCACGGAAGGCACCTGGGTGCACTTCGGGGCGCTAGGTGGCCGCGATGCCATGGGCTGCCGCGTTGCCTGCGTCGGTCTGGTGCACGACGGGAGCGGCCGCGCGGCCCAGGTGTCGGTCGCGATCTGACGGCGCCGGCGGGCGGTGCCCGCCGCTGCGCCACGCGTGCCGTCAGCGATCGTCGGTCACGAGCCTGTAGCCCACGCCCCGGACCGCGACGACCGCCGGCCCCCCGGCCTCCAGGACCTTGCTGCGGAGGCGCGTGAGGTGCGGCTTGAGCCAGAGGACGTCCGGATCCGGCTCGGCGGGCCATCCGCCCCGGGCGAGCCGATGGTGCGGCACGACGTCGCCCCCGGAGCGTGCGAGCGCCTCGAGCAGCCGGAACTCGATGGGTGTCAGGCGGAGTGTCACGTCGCCCACCCGCGCCTCATGGCGGCCGGGCTCGACCGTGAGGTCGCCTACCCGCAGCACGCCACCCTCGGCCGTGCCACCGGCGCTCCCGGCCATCTCGGAACGCCGCACCAGCGCATTGATCCGGGCGAGCAGCTCGGCACGCCCGAATGGCTTGGTCAGGTAGTCGTCGGCGCCGATCTGGAGCGCCCGGACCTTGGCCGGTTCACCGCTCTCACCCGACACCACGAGGATCGGAGCCGTGCCGGCGGCGCGCATCAGGCCGGCCACGGTGAAGCCGTCGGGTCCCGGCATGGCCAGGTCGAGCAGGACGATGTCGGGCCGCTCTTCGGCGAAGCGCTTCACCGCGGTCAGGCCGTCGTAGGCGGTGACGACCTGGTGTCCCTCGAGGCCCACCAGCGCGGTGATCGCGCCGACCATGGCCGGGTCGTCGTCCACGACGAGGATCCGCAGCGACCGCCGGGCCGTCATCGCGGCAGTCTGCTACAGCGCCGCGGCGGCCGGCAGGGCCACTACGAACCTGGTGCCCGCGGGCCGACCCGGCTCGCACCAGAGTCGCGCGCCCATCGCCTCGCCCAGTCGCCGGGCCGCGTAGAGGCCGATCCCCGAGCCGCGCGCGGTGTGCGTCTCGCGGCGCGTGTACGGCTCGAAGATCCTCTCGCGCCACTCGGGCGGCACGCCCGGTCCCTGGTCGCTCACCGCCAGCTGGACCACCCCCTCGACGAGCGTCGTCTCGATGGTGATGGTCGTGTCGGGTGGCGCGTACTTGACGGCGTTCTCCATGAGGTGCTCAAGGATCTGGCGCAGCTTGGGCGGGTCGGCGAGGACGTGGCGCCGCACGTCCATGCACACCTCGACCCGGTGGTGCCGCAGGAGTGGGGCGAGCTCGGCGACGACCTCGTCCACCAGGCTCGCCGGGTCGACCGGCACGACCTCGGCCGACGCCTCGTCCTCGGCCGCCGGTCGGACGGAGGCGATGATGGAGTCGACGAGGCGATCGATCCGTTCGATCTGGCCGGTGGCCGCCTCATGCCATTCGGCGCGGGCCGCCCGCCGCGCCGCATCCCGCGACCGGCGACCCTTCAGCGGGGGCTCCTCGGCCAGCAGGTCGGCATACGCTCGCACCACGGCCAGCGGGGTCCGCAGCTCGTGCGTGACGAGCGCGATGAGCTCCACGCGGGCCTGGTCGATGGCGCGCAGCTGTGCCACCCGGCCCTCCGCCTCGCGCTGCAGCCGGACCCGCTCGACGATACCGGCCAGGAGGTCGGCGATCGCCCGCAGCTGGTCGACATCGGAGGCCGTGAAGTCCCGCGGCTGCTCGGTCTGCACGTTGAGCACGCCCACGACCCCGTCGTGCCAGATGAGCGGGACCGAGAGCATCGAGGCGATGAAACGGCGCTGGTCGAGGCCGCGCACCCACAGGAAGCGCGGGTCGGCTCCGACGTCCGGGATGATCAACGGCTCGCGCGCCGCCGCGACGTGGCCGGTGACGCCCCGGCCGAAGGGAACGCGGGCGCGACCGATCTGGAACCTGTCCAGCCCGTTGGTGGCGGCGAGGGTCAGGTTCTCCCCGTCGCGATCGAGCAGGTAGAGCGAGCTGACGGTCGCGCGCAGCGCGTCGCGGGTCCCGTCCACGACGGTCTCCAGGAGCTCGTCCCACGTCCGTGCGGTCGTGGCCAGCCGGATGACGCGGTAGAGGAAGCGGAGCTGCTCGAGCTGCTCGGAAGCCGGCGTCGTCGCCGGCGCCTGCGCCGGGGCCGGCTCACGTGCCGGCTCGTCCGAGCCGGGGTCCAGGTCGAGGATGGCCATGCGCTCCACGATACAGAGAGTACGGAAACCGGCAGCGGGCGAAGGTTGCGGCCCGGTTCCGGCAGCGTGGCGAAACGGCTCCGCCGCGGCGCGCCATGATGTCGCCGATGAGAGGCAGGAGCGTTCGGCGCAACCCAGCCGTGCGTGCCGAGCCGCGCGGCATCGGCACCGCGCGTGCCCGCGACCCGCTCGCCCGCGAGGTGAAGCTGCTGGGCGCGCTCCTCGGCCAGGTCATCGTCGAGCAGGAGGGGCCTGAGCTGCTCGAGCTGGTGGAGCGGATCCGGCGCCGGACCATCGCCCTTCGTCGGGCCGACGACCCGGTCGACCGCGCGCGCCTGGCGGCCGACCTCGACGGCCTCGACGCCGACGGGGCCGAGACGGTCATCCGCGCCTTCGCGCTGTACTTCCAGCTGGCCAACCTGGCCGAGGAGCGCCACCGCGTTCGAACGCTCCGGCGCCGCGAACGGGCGGCCCGCGGCGGCGCGCTCGACGGCTCGGTCGCCGAGGCGGTCCTCCGTCTCGGCGCGAGCGCCGTGCCCGGAGCGGATCCGGTGGCGATCATCGGACGGCTGGCCATCACGCCCGTCCTCACCGCCCACCCGACCGAGGCGCGACGGCGCACCCTCCTCGTCGCCCTGCGGCGCTGTCGGCGACTGCTCGAGCGGCTGGACGACCTTCGCCTGACGCCCGACGAAGACCGCGACGTCCGCCGCCGGCTGCGCGAGGAGATCACCATCCTGTGGCGCACGGCCGGCCTCCGGTCGGTGGTGCCGAGCCCACTCGACGAGGTCCGGGCGGCGCTGGTCTTCTTCGACGAGACGCTCTTCACGGTCGTGCCCCGCCTCTACCGCGCGCTCGACGCGGCGCTCGACCGGCTGGCCGGCGAGACCACCCGACGGGACCGGCGCAGGGACCGGGGGGCCCTGCTCGATCCGCCCGCCGGCGACACGGGCCGGACCGGCGCGCGGCCGCCCCGGGTGCCGGCCTTCCTGCGCTGGGGCTCGTGGATCGGCGGCGACCGCGACGGCAATCCCAGCGTCACCGCCGAGGTGACGGCCCAGACGCTGCGCATCTGCAGCGACCACGTCCTGCGGGGCTACGAGGCCGTCTGCGCCCGGCTCATGCAGACGATCTCGGCCACGGTCCCGCCGGAGCGGCTGGCCGGATCGCTCGCTCGGCAGCTCGCCCGTGACGAGGAGGAGCTGCCCGAGACGATGCGCATGCTTCGGCGACGCTTCCCCGAAGAGCCCTATCGCCGGCGACTCGGCGCGATGGTCGAGCGGTTGCGCCGGACGCGGGCGCAACTGACCGAGACCCGTGCACCGCTGGCGGGCCGCTACCCGTCTGCCGACGGCTTCCGGGCCGAGCTCCGTGAGCTGGCCGAGGCACTCACCGAGGATGGCCTGGGTCGCGTCGCCTGGGGAGAGGTCGCCGACCTGCGCTGGCAGGCCGAGACGTTCGGCTTCCACCTCGCCTCGCTCGAGGTCCGCCAGCACGCCGCCGTCCACGAGGCGACGCTGGCCGCGCTGCGCGAGCCGGACGCGAAACTCGCCGCCGACCTTCCCGTGGCGCCGTCCGTTTCGGCCGCGGAGGTCCTGGCCACCTTCCGGGCCATGGCCGAGGTCCAGCGACGCTTCGGCGAGGACGCCTGCCGGCGCTACATCGTCAGCTTCACGCGTGGCGCCGGCGACGTCGCCGCCGTGCTCGAGCTCGCGCAGCGCGCCGGTGAGCCGGTCCCGGAGGCGGCGGCCACGGCGGGCTTCGCCCCCGCCACGCCGGTCGTCGACGTCGTGCCGCTCCTCGAGACCGCCGACGCCCTCACCGCGGCGGGGACGATCCTCGGCGACATGCTCGGAGACCCGGCCTACCGGGCGCACCTGGCGCGGCGGGGCGACCGGCAGGAGGTGATGCTGGGCTACTCCGACTCGAACAAGGAGTCCGGTTTCCTCGCCGCGAGCTGGATGCTCTACCGGGCGCAGGAAGCACTCGTCGCGGTGGCGCGGCGGCAGGGGGTCGAGGTGACCCTCTTCCACGGGCGCGGAGGCGCCACGGGCCGCGGCGGAGGGCCGGCTCGCCGGGCGATCCTCGCCCAGGCGCCGGGCTCGATCGACGGGCGGCTGAAGCTGACCGAGCAGGGTGAGGTCATCGCCGCCCGCTACGGCGATCCGGTCATCGCCCGGCGACACCTGGAGCAGATGACCGGGGCGGTCCTGCTGGCATCCTCGCCCGAGCACGAGGCGACCATCGCGGCCGCCGCCGCCTCCGGGGCCGCGCTGATGGATGAGCTGGCGCAGCGGTCGCGCGACGCGTATCGTGCCCTCGTCTGGGAGGAGCCGGATTTCGCCGCGTTCTTCCGCGACGTGACGCCCATCGCGGAGATCTCGGCGCTGCGCCTGGGTTCGCGCTCGGCCGTCAGGCAGGACGCCGTGGGCGTCGCCGCCGACGCCCACGGCCAGCCACCGCCCATCGAGGCGCTGCGAGCCATCCCCTGGGTCTTCGCCTGGTCGCAGTCGCGCCTCTCGCTGCCCGGCTGGTACGGCCTCGGCTCCGCCCTCGAGAGCTTCCGGACGGAGCACGGCGAAGCCGGCCTCGACGACCTCGCCCGCCTGTACCGCACGTGGCCGTTCTTCGAGTCGCTGCTCGACAACGCCGAGCTGGTCCTGGCGCGGAGCGACCTCGGGGTGGCCCGCGCTTACGCGGCCCTCGCCGGGGGACCGGATGCGCCGCGGCTCTGGGAACGGATCGAGCGGGAGCATCGGTCGACCGTGGCACTGCTGCTTCGCGTGACCGGCCGCGGCGCCCTCCTCGACGGCCAGCCCGCGCTCCAGCGCTCGATCGCCCTGCGCAACCCGTATATCGACTCTCTTTCCGAGCTCCAGGTACGACTGCTGCGCCGCCTGCGGACGCTCCCGGTCGAAGATCCCGAGCGCGAGCGGCTGCTCCGCCTCGTCCAGCTGACCGTCAACGGGGTGGCGGCGGGCCTCCAGGGGACCGGCTAGGCCCGCCGGTTCCGCGCGCGCCCCCGGGCCGAGTCCCATCTCCCCGGGGCATAGGATCTGCGCTAAGACCCGCTCGGCCGCGTCCCCGGGCCGTGTTCCATCGCCCCGGGGCATGGATTCGGCGCCAGGGATCCCCTTCGGGTCCAGCTGGCGGGAATCCTATGCCTGTGGCGAATGGTCCGCCCGCGTGCGCGGGTCCTCGCCCGCGTTCGCGGGTTGCGGCTAGGCCGCCGACCGGCTAGGCCGAGCGCAGCGCCTCGGCGAAGATGGCCAGCGCCTCGTCGATCTCGGCCGCCGTGACGTCGAGCGGCGCGATCCAGCGCACGACGTCGTGATCCACGCCGCAGGACAGGACCAGCAGCCCGAGGTCGGCGCAGCGCTGGATGACGCGCTCGGCGCGCTCGCCGTCGGGGGCGCGCGTGGTCCGATCGCGCACCAACGCCGTGCCCACCATGAGGCCCGGGCCGCGCACGTCGCCGATGCCGGGGTCCGTGGCCATCAGCGCGCGCAGGCCGGCCGTCAGCTGCGCCCCGCGCTCCGCCGCGTTGGCCACCAGTCCCTCGGCGCGGATGGTCTCGAGCACCGCGATGCCCGCCGCGCACGCGACCGGGTTGCCGCCGAAGGTCGTGCCGTGGGCGCTCCGTCCCCAGCGCTCCTGCAGCTCGCGGCGCGAGACGATGGCCGACAGCGGAAGCCCGTTGGCGATGCTCTTGGCCAGGCAGACCACGTCGGGCACGATCCCCGCGTGCTCGAAGCCCCACATCCGGCCCGTGCGCCCGAAGCCGCACTGGACCTCGTCGGCGATGAGCAGGATGCCGTGCTCGTCGCAGAACTCCCGCAGCCCGCGCAGGAACGCCGCCGGCGCCGGGCGATAGCCGCCCTCGCCCTGGATCGGCTCGATGAGCACCGTGGCGATCGCCGAGGCCGGCAGCGTCGTCCGGGTCAGCTCGCGCAATGCGGCCAGGCACTCGCGCGTCGCGCGCGCCTCGTCGCCGCCGAACTCGCGATAGACGTCCGGGAAGGGCACGATGTGGACCCCGGGCAGCAGCGGCTCGTAGCCCTCACGGTAGTTGGGGTTCGAGCTGGTCACCGACGTCGCGCCGTACGTCCGCCCGTGGAACCCGCCGCGGAAGGCCACGATCCCGGGCCGGCCGGAGACGCGCCGCGCCATCTTCAGGGCGCCCTCGATGGCCTCCGAGCCCGAGTTGAGGAAGAAGACGGTGTCGAGCGGCGCCGGCAGCTCCTCGACGAGCATCGTTGCCAGCCGGTCGACCGGCTCGGCAGATCCGACCGCGTTGACGGGCGCGATGAGCCGGTCCACCTGGGCGTGGATCGCGGCGGTCACCGCCGGATGGTGATGGCCCAGCCCCGCCACGGCGATGCCGTTGGCGAAGTCGAGGTAGGCACGCCCATCCGTGTCGAAGAGGCGGTGACCCTCGCCGTGGCTCCACGTCCGCGTGAAGTAGCGGCCCAGGACGGGCGTGAGGTGGTCGGGGGCGGTGGCGGTGGTCGAGGTCGTCGATCGCATGGTGCGGAGTCTAACGGTCACGGCAGACCTAGAATGGGCCCGACCCGGCCCCCCGACCGAAAGGACCGCGCCGTCCCGTGATCGACCTCGCCCTGACCCCCGAGAACACGCTCGTCCAGCAGGCCGTCCGCGCCTTCGCCGAGGCGGAGATCCTGCCCCACATCCGCGAGTGGGACGAGCGTCACGAGGTGCCCCTGCCCACCTTCCGCAAGATGGGCGAGCTGGGCTTCCTCGGCGCGCCGATCCCCGAGCGCTACGGCGGTGCGGGCATGGACTACATCAGCCTGGGCCTCCTGTGCGAGGAGCTGGAGCGGGCGGACACGGCCTTCAGGGTGATCATGAGCGTCCACGTCGGGCTGAACTCGCTGACGCTCCTGCAGTGGGGCACGGAGGACCAGAAGCGGCGCTTCCTCGTGCCGCAGGCCAAGGGCGAGAAGCTGGCGACCTTCGCCCTTACCGAGCCGGGCGTCGGGACGGACGCGGCCAACCTCCAGACGACAGCCCGTCGCGAGGGCGACACGTACATCCTCAACGGCGCCAAGATCTGGATCAGCCTGGGCGACGTGGCCGACCATTTCCTCCTCTTCGCCACGCTCGACCGGGCGAAGAAGCACCGGGGCATCACGGCCTTCATCGTCGAGCGCGGCATGCCCGGCTTCACGACCAGCACCATCCACGGCAAGCTCGGCATCAACGCCGGCAACACCGGCCAGCTCTTCCTCGACGAGGTCCGGGTCCCCGCGGCCAACCGCGTGGGCGAGGAGGGCGAGGGCTTCACCATCGCCATGAGCGCCATCGACCAGGGTCGATACACGGTGGCCACCGGTGCGGTGGGGCTCGCCCAGGCCTGCCTCGATGCCTCGCTGAAGTACGCCCACGAGCGCCACACCTTCGGCGTCGAGATCGGCGAGCACCAGCTCGTGAAGCAGATGATCGCGCGCATGGGCCAGGGCATCGAGGCCGGCCGGCTGCTCTGCTGGCAGGCCGCCTGGCTGAAGAACCGCGGCCTGCGCAACACCCGCGAGACGAGCCTGGCCAAATGGTTCGCGACCGATCACGCGGTGCAGAGCGCGCTCGACGCGATCCAGATCCACGGCGCCTACGGCTACTCCAACGAGTACCCCGTCGAACGCTACCTGCGCAACTCCAAGGCGGCCGTCATCTACGAGGGCACGAGCCAGCTGCACACGCTCATCCAGGCCGACTACCTGCTCGGCTACCGCGAGGACCGGCCGCTGCGCTGCCCGCCGCTGCCCGCGCCCGGCTTCGAGCCGGGGTGACGATCCCCGAGCCCGCGGCGCCGCCGGGCTGGTCGGAGGCCGATGTCTAGCCGGCGGCCAGGCGCTGCGCCGGGACCTCCCCGCCGCGGGCGTAGGCGACCGCCTCGTCGAGGGAGAGCGATCGTCCCTCCGCCGCGTGGCGGGCGACGTCATCCGCTGAGAGGTCGCCAGCCGGTACGCCGCCGGCGCGCATGAACTCGTTGGCCAGGCCGGCCAGGTTCGTGCCGGTCTGCTCCTGGAGCGTCCGGGCGGCCGCCTGCAAGCGGAGAGCCCGGGGCAGATCCCCGCTGCGCCAGGCCAGCTCCGCGAAGTCATCGAGGACGAGGACGATGCCGGTGATCTCGCCGCTGGCGACCATCATGGCCAGGCCTTCGTCGAGGTGCCCTCGCGACGCGTCAAGCTCGCCCAGGGCGGCCTCCGAACCTCCGAGCATGTGCAGCGACCAGGCCGTCCAATAGGAATCGTGCAGTGCGCGCGCACGCGCCAGGGCGTCGCTGAAGGTCGCCTTGGCGCGTTGCCAGTCCGAGCTGCGGTAGTCGACGGTCGCCCGCGCCCATGTCGTGCGCATCACGCCCCCCTCGTCGTCCAGCCCGCGGAAGAGCGCCACGCTCTCATCCAGCAGCTCGGCCGCGCCGGCCACGTCGCCCCTCCCGAACATGTGGGCGAAGGACAGGTTGAAGAGCGCCTGCGCCAGGTCGGCCGGCGCGCCGAGCTCACGTGCGATCGCCAGCGCCTCCTCGTAGAAGACGCCCGCCCCGGCCATGTCGCCCAGCCAGTAGGCCATGCCCCCGGCAGCCTCCAAGGCCCGCAGCCGCAGGACCGGGAAGGCGGCGCAGCCGGGGATGTCGAGGACCGCCTGGAGCCGCATGAGGCCCTCGCGCAGATGGCCCCGCGTCTGCCAGAAGCGCCACAGGGCGGCCCCCAGGCGGGCCCCGACGCTCGGCTCGGAGGTCTCGACCGCCCAAGTGATCGCGGCCCGCAGGTTGTCGTGCTCGTGCTCGACGTAGTCGAGCCACTCGCCGCGATCCTCGGCCGTGAGGTGGGGCAGTGCCCGCTCCGCGAAATCGGCGAAGTACCCGGCGTGCCGGCGCCGGATCTCATCGCGCTCGCCGCATTCTCCGAGTGCGTCCCAGGCGTACTCGCGGATGGTCCCGAGCATGACGAAGCGGGCGTGCGCATGCTGGTCCGACTGCCGCAGCAGGCTCTGGTCGACCAGCGCGCCGAGGCCTTCGAGGACGTCGGTGGCCGGTCCAGCCGAACCCTCCGCGGCCGGTCCGCAGATCGCCTCGGCTGCCTCGAGCACGAAGCCGCCCACGAAGACCGAGAGGCGCCGGAAGAGGCGCCGAGAATCCTCGTCTAGGAGGTCGTAGCTCCACGCGATCGCCCCGCGCAGCGTCTGCTGACGGGCCGGAAGGTCGCGTGCGACCCCACCCCCGAAGAGATCGAGACGGCTCTGCAGCCGGGCCAGCATCGCCTGCGGGCTGAACAGCTTGATGCGGGCGGCGGCCAGCTCGATGGCCAGGGGCAGGCCGTCGAGCCGGGAGCACACCTCGGCC
>Ga0209521_10001886_pt1 | contig 17120 bp, 19 predicted proteins | sample Rifsed19ft4_FD_184016 | JGI IMG/M metagenome (GOLD analysis project Ga0209521, IMG submission 184016) | Soil microbial communities from Rifle, Colorado, USA - sediment 19ft 4 (version 2) | ecosystem: Environmental > Terrestrial > Deep subsurface > Rock core/Sediment | place: Rifle, Colorado...
AAACTAACCCAAACAATGCGCCTGTTGAAAGTCCCAATATGCCACCTGCAAGGATCTGGCCACCTTTTTGCCACATTCTGTATGTATTGAATTCCTGCCAAAATTGTGGGGTGTCCTGTGCCTCACCAGAGGCAAATAGGTTTTGATTTTCTATTCCTATGGCTTGGTCTAGAAATGGTTCTACCACAGCCAAATTCACAAGACCGTGAATTATTCCTGAGGAAAAACCGGAAACAAGTACAATGACAAGAAAAAGAGGTGTTTTCATATTAGACCATTAGTGGCATGGATAACCTGCAGCATGTCGCATATCATGGTATAACTCATGTAAATATAGATCTTCAAATGCTTGCTCTCCCATAGCAATACTGAACATGTGCCCCTGATCGAATCCAACAATAAAAATTCCAAAAGCAAATATGGCAAAAAGCAAGCCAGCAGCGATCTTTGGAATTTTCTGTGACGTAATTGTGATCTGTTTTCCTATTGTCATCTTCTGCAGTTATTTTTTACATGTATTTAAACAGTTGGATGGTTTATCCAACTCACTAAATTAATATAATCAGCTGAATCACTTTTATGTGACAAGCGGATTGCATCAAATAATCAGAACTCTTGCACTAGTAACAGACAGATATGCGCCTAGCAGAATACTTTCTTTTGGTTTGGCTCATGTTTTCAAAACAATGCAACTGATGGAGAACAATGGTCGAATAAGCAGAGCATTACTTATGGAGGGACTGGATCTTAGAGAAGGTTCTATCAAAACACTTGTAAAACATATGAAAATGAATGGTTTGATTGAGAATTCCAATGCCGGAATGTGGCTTACAAATAAAGGAAAAACTATGTTTGCAAAATTGCAATCTGCAATTCCGGCTGAAATGGACGTTCCAAAGTGTTCCATAGCTATCGGCAGATTCAACCACGCAATACTGGTTAAAGGACTTGCTGACAATATAAGATCTGGAATTGAACAAAGAGATGTGGCAATAAAAATTGGTGCAGTAGGAGCAACTACACTGATATTCAGAGATGGCAGATTCATGATGCCTGAGAGGAATCAAAATCCGCTCAAGAAGGATCCACAAGTACGTGTTTCTATGATAAAGAATCTAAAACCTGATGACAATGATGTTGTAATTATAGGAAGTGCTACAGATAAAAGGACTGCTGAAATGGCTGCAAAGAGTGCAGCACTACAGACTGTAGCAGGCCACGAGAGACATATTTAGTACTATCTGGTTTTAGTTCCGGTATACATGAAAAAATATTATTTCTTAGCAATACCAGCCATTGCAGCAATCATTGCTACATATTATTTACTTGCACCAAATGAAACTCCACAAGAAGAGAAGATAACCACGCAATCTCTTATCCAAAATGGTTCGCCTATCATGGGCAATCCAAATGCACCGATCACGATAGTAGAATGGGGAGATTACCAATGCACATTTTGCTACAAGTTTCACCAATCTAGCAAAAATACCCTCATAGAAGAATATGTTAATACAGGAAGGATCAACTTTGTATTCAGAGATTTTCCCTTAAATGGATCAGATTCGGTACTTGCAGCTCAAGCATCATACTGTGCTGATGATCAAGGCAAGTATTGGGAGTATCATGATGAAATATACAAAAACTGGGCTGGCGAAAGGACTGGATGGGTAACAAGACAATCTTTGGATCAGTTTGCCAATACAGTAGGACTTGATTTAGTACAATTTAACAAGTGTCTTGATGATGAAAAATATCAACAAAGAGTTTTGGAAAATGAAAAATTTGGAGTAAAAATTGGAATCAAGGCAACGCCATCGTTTTTGATATTTAATAATGAAAAAATAACAAAGGTAGAAGGAAATCAACCATTTTCTGTTTTCAGACAAGTCATAGATGCAATCTAACCAAACTTAATATTTTGAACTAGTAAGGTCAAACCATGGGCAAGCCAACAATAGAAAAGCAAGATTCTGTAAAACTATACAAATTACGCAAGACACTAGAAGAGCTTTCTGACAAGTCAGGTCGCGGGACAGAGCTGATATCGCTTTATGTTCCTCCAAAAAAGGCATTACATGAGGTAATAAATGGACTACGAGAGGAGCAAGGAACTGCTGACAACATAAAGTCTGATCTTACAAGAACTCATGTTGTCGATGCACTCTCACGAGTCATACAACGATTAAAGCTGTACAAAAAACCCCCAGAAAAAGGTCTAGTTGTTTTTTGCGGTGCTCTTCCTCCTGAAGGAGGCGGACCAATAGGAAGTGAAGTAATCAAGATGTACGAGCTTGAACCACCAAAAGAATTGCAGACATTTTTGTACAGATGCGATGACCATTTTCATGTTGATTTGCTAAAAGATATGCTAAAGGATACCAACATGATTGGTTTTTTGGCAATTGATGCAAAAGATGCAGGTTGGGGTCTTTTACATGGAGACAAGCTCGAGGTTTTATCTGAGACATCTTCTGGTGTTGCAGGAAAACACAGACAGGGGGGTCAGTCTGCAAGAAGATTTGAGAGACTACGAGAGATGGAGCTTAATGAATACTATCGCAGAGTAGCACATACAACAAAAGAATACTTTATTGACATTTATCCAATAAAAGGACTAGTAATATCAGGTCCTGGCCCAACAAAAGAGAATTTCATAAGAGAAGAGTATCTAGAATACAGGTTGCAAAACATGATAATAGCAACACTTGACACATCATATGCAGGTTCAGAAGGGGTTCGCGAAGCTTTTGTAAGAGCGCAAGAAGTTTTATCAGACTATAGAATGGTGGAGGAAAAGAAATTTGTTGACAAACTATTTGAAGAGATCAACTCGTCAAAAGGTCTTGCAGTCTATGGCCTAAATGATATACTTGATCTTCTAAAGCGAAACGTCGTAAGTTTGGTTTTGATCACAGATGATACTAATCTTAGAAAAGTTGACATTACATGTAAAAGGTGTCAGAATATACAAACTGAAATCTTAGAACGGTCAAAGGTTATCCAAAGGATACAGGAGCTTTTAAGCTCTCCTTGTCCAAACTGTAAAAGCATGGATTCTGAATCTACAGAACGTGACATAGTAGATTATCTTGCTTTGCTAGCAGGTGAGGCTGGTGCAAAAGTCGAAGTAATTTCTGGCACAACAGAACACGGCTCAATGCTTTCAAGCATTGGAAAAGTTGGGGCGTTTTTGAGATATAATCCAAACCAGTAGGAAAATTCAATTATAATTTAGGATGCTAGATTAAATCTTAATTGTTTGGTACTTGATCAGTTTTTTTTGGCGGACCTTTTGCCACTGCACCATACACCATTACTCCAAATCCAACAACTGCGGTAACTACAACACCAAACTGCATCAGTTTTAAATTATCACACATCTCTGCCAGATATACCTTAAACATACCGCCCTGAGCCATTTGATCTTGGCATTGTGTCAGAAAATCTTCCATGGAATAATTTCCCCCTATTCCCATCACTATAAGAATAATACCGGCAGCCAAAACAGTAGGCTTCATATCATATTATTAAAAATCACACTAATGAAGTAATGTATGTAATATCGATATACTTTGACTCATAAGCTAATTTTAGACACTTTAGCTAGTTACATCTGGATACACTATTGTTCATTTTTTAATATAAAATCTGGAATTTTTATACCGTTTCTTTTCAGATATGAAATTAGCATTGTGTGTTTTTTTTCAAGTTCGTTATGTTTTTCTTTTGTATCCTCAAGGCTTTTTACTATTTTTAAAACATCAGAAGTAGTAAAAGATGGTTCATGATGTACCGTCGTCGATGGTTTTTCTACAATTTTCTTTTTTGCTACTGCGCCATAAATTGTTATCCCAAATCCAGAAACAGCTGTAGCTGTTAGACCATATTGAATTAATTGGAGCTGACCACACATTTCTCTAATATATCCTGCCAGTGGCCCAGCATTGTTTACCGATGATTGGCAATCTGTCATAAAGTCTTGCATTGTTACATAGCTCACTATTCCCATTATTATCAAAACAATACCCATAGCTAAGACAACAGGTTTCATCTTTTGGGAGATAGGATGCTATGGCTTATGAAGTGATGTATGTAGCTTTGTTATACTATCATGCGGATTTTATGCACCTTCGTATCTTGGCTGCAAGCTCTTCTAACTCCTTTTCATCTGCAATGCTTCGCTTTGGCCATGCAACACCCACTTGACTATATCTAGGAATCACATGCACATGGACATGTGGAATAATCTGGTTTGCAGCTCTTCCATTATTTTGTCCAATGTTAAATCCATCAGCATTAGTAGCTTCTATTACCCCGCGTGCGATAGGAAGAACACTTGTAAATAATTCGGAGACACTCTGTATTGTCATGTCTATAATTTTTTCATGGTGCGCTCGTGGGATTACAAGTGTATGTCCCCTATGAATTGGGTACCTGTCCATGATGGCAACATGTGTAGAATCTTCATAAACAAAATATGCTGGCGTTTTCCCAGCAATAATCTCGCAGAAGAGACAACCCATGTCCTATTTCGCCTGTATATTTTATTTAATGATTTACGTAAGCACGGTTCAAAATCGATTTGTGCTTTCCACGGAGACACTCACTGAACCATATATTCTCATTTTTACGTATGTCTCGTATGGCGCTCGAAATACAAGACATGGCAGAAATAGAGAAGTGTACAAGTTCTATGGACGGAAAACATAGTTGGATTATCGAAAATAGGCATTTTGACAAATGCTCTGCTTGTGGTAAAAAACAGTACATCTTCGAGTAACAAGATGTAGAATACTAAAATCAAAAAGTTGGATAAAAAAGAAAAACGTCAGCTAATCAGATTAATCGATAGTAATAATTAGGGTGAAAATTTGAGTCTGATTGATCTATGGGCAAAAAAAGTAGAGAAGAACGAGAACAAAAACGTGAGAGTTACGCTGAAAAACGCATTAGAGAAAAACGAAAATTCACATTAATAGCAGGCGGTATCGCTGCGGGAGTTGCTATAGTTATTGGAATTACAGGATACATGTTCTATCAAAGTACTTTTACTGCACCAGACGCACCGCCAGGTGCTGGGCCACTTGGGGATGAACATGAACATGCTGCCATAAATGTAATGATATTTGGGGACGAGTTTGACTTTTCTTCTCCAGCCTTTCAGATAAAGAACAGATACATTCATTTTGAGAATCAAAATGGTGAGACTATTCACCGTCATGCATCTGGCGTTCCACTGGGATTTCTTTTTGATACACTAAATGTAGGGTTAACTGAACAATGCTATATCTTTCCAGATAAAAGAGAATTCTGTACTAATGAGGATTATTCTTTAAAGTTTTACATAAATCACCAAAAAATACCAAGCATAGCTGATTACGTTTTGGAAGATGGCGATAAGATTCTAATCTCATATGGTAATGAGAACAGCACACAGATTGATGAACAACTTGCCAGAGTTGATGCTGTTTCCATAGAACGTTCTAACTAATCATTTACAATATTTACTAGGGTTCTCTTAGTGCTTCTTTTAATGCGTTATATTCATCAATTGTTATTTCGCCCTTGGCAAGCCTATTCTTAAGAATCATTAAAGCATAATCATCTTCTGATGGTATTGATGATCTCTCAGATGGTTCTCTAATCTTTACTACAGGTTTGTTGCCTTGGTTATGCCTATTCTTATTTTTAATGCCATAAACAACTCCTGCTACGGCACCCGCTCCACCAAGACCAATTACTACATACAGCAGATTAGAACCAAGATCGATTGCAGTGCTTACTCCGCTTGTAGCAGGTTCATTGCCAGTAACTTTTGTATCATCTGTGGAGGTAGTAGATTCCCCAGTAGTTGTTTGGTTAACTGCAGTCTCATCGGATCCTGTTTGGGGTGGTGTGGTGGTCTGGGCTTCTCTTTCCTTCTTTGCAGCTTCAATTCTTTCTTTAATTTTTTCCTGAATTGTCGTATCTTCACTATCAGTTTCAGACTCAACCTCTTCATTTGGTTGCGGCGTTGGTGATGGTTGTTGTGTTTGAGAAGGTTCTTGTTGAGCTGGTTGTTGGGCTGGAGCTGGTTCTGTGGTGGGAGCTGGTTGTTGTGTTTGATGAATAACAGGTGAACCGTCAAGTGAAAAATCAAAAACCACCCATTTGGAATTAGTTTTGTTTTCAACAAAGCCAGTAGCATTATAGACCCCGTGGGAGAGAAATTTCTCTTTAGTGTCTATTGTTACCTCAAAATCCTTATCAATTGTCACAAATCCCTGACGCAGTGTTACAAAGTTGCCAGCAGGATCTTCTACTACAACTGTGATAAACTCACCGACGTCTTCATCCTCTACAGTGCCAGAAAATATTATTTTGTCTCCTTTTTTGTAAAAAGTTTTGTCAGTCTTGAGTGATTTGATATCAGCATAGGCTGGCATGATAAGTGCCGCCGCAATTACAAAAAAACAACATAGTGCAAACAGCTTTTCCTTTCTAATCGCCATATTCCTACTTTGTATGAACTTAATTATTAAAAACGCGTATAAATGATACTTTTTGATGCAAAGCTAAAATTATGCCTGTTAACACCATTGTCATCTAACATGGAAATATCAAGTAGAAACGTAGTTGAAGGCACGTCAAGAGCGCCCCACAGAGCCATGTACAAGGCAATGGGTTTGACCGATGAGGATCTTGGTAAACCATTCATTGGTGTATCCCATACAGGAAATGAAGCTACCCCGTGTAACATACATCTTGGAAAACTTGCCCAACATGCAAAACGTGGCGTAAGTGAAGCAGGTGCCACACCAAGAGAGTTTGCAACCATAGCAGTTAGCGACGGTATTGCCATGGGCCATGAAGGTATGAAATCTTCTCTAGTAAGCAGGGAAATAATTGCGGATTCAATTGAGATAATGGTCAGAGCACATCAGTATGATGGATTGGTAGGACTTGCAGGATGTGATAAAAGTTTGCCTGGAACAATGATGGGAATGGCAAGACTCAACATTCCATCAGTATTTGTTTATGGCGGTACCATCATGCCAGGAATATATGAAGGAAAACAGGTGACTGTACAGGATGTGTATGAAGCAGTAGGAGCTTATGATGCTGGACAGTTGACGCTAGAAGCTCTAAAAAATTTAGAAAATGTTGCATGCCCTAACGCCGGTTCATGTGGAGGAATGTATACAGCAAATACCATGGCTTCAATAAGTGAAGCAATTGGAATTGCTTTACCAGGAAGTGCTTCGCCTCCTGCAGAAGACCCCCGAAGGGACAAGGTGTGTTATGATAGTGGAAAAGCAGTACTAAATCTTCTTGAAAATGGCATACGCCCAAAAGATATTCTGACCTTTGAGGCATTTGAAAATGCAATTACTGTTTTAAATGCGATAGGAGGTTCTACAAATGCAGTTTTACATCTTTTAGCTATATCATATGAAATTGGCGTACATCTTTCATTGGAAGATTTTGAAAGAATAAGAAAAAAGACTCCGCATATAGCTGACATGAGACCTGGTGGGGTCTATGTGATGCTTGATCTTGATAAGATTGGCGGAATTCCTCTTTTAATGAAAAGTTTGGCTAAAAAGAATCTATTAAACGAGAATGTTATGACAGTAACTGGAAAAACGCTAAAACAAAACCTTGATTCAATCAATCTCACATTTGATGCGAATCAAAAAGTACTCAAACCAATAGAATCACCAATACATGAAGTTGGTACTGTATTAATTCTCAAAGGTATACTTGCGCCTGATGGTGCAGTAGTGAAGGTTGCAGGTGTAAAAACCATAGAATTTAGAGGAAAGGCCAAAGTGTTTGACAGAGAAGAAGATGCCTTTGACGCAGTATCAAAAAGAGAGATCAAAGAAGGCGATGTAGTAATCATCAGATATGAGGGACCCAAGGGCGGACCTGGCATGCGAGAGATGCTTGCAGTCACTGCGGCACTTGCAGGTCAGAAACTAGGAGAAAAGGTGGCTCTTGTCACAGATGGTAGATTTTCAGGAGCCACACGAGGTCTAATGATTGGGCATGTATCTCCTGAAGCAGCCGTTGGTGGAAATATAGCACTAGTAAAAGAGGGTGATGAAATCAGGATTAATGTAGAAAAGAATTCTTTGGATTTGATTGTATCAGAAAGCGAGCTTGAACAACGACGCAAAGCTTGGAAACCAAAAAAACCAAATTATGAGACTGGCGCCCTTGCAAAATATGCATCGCTTGTTGGCTCTGCATCTGAAGGTGCCATTACAAAACCATTTATAAAATAAAATGTGCTAGTTTGGAAAGTGGTTACCACAAAATAGTTTTGTTTTTTGACCAATTGTTTTTGCAGTCACAGAAAGACCGTCTTCTAATCCTTTTTTGCAGATATCACAAACTACCTCTTCTACACCACTCTTTACGGCTGGCGATTTTCGTATAAAGTACAGATCCTGAAAGAGTAGATTTTCATTGCGTTTTTGCTTGTGAACTAGCATCTGTGACATGTGTATACTACACACCTGATCGCATATAAAGGTACCGTACTATACCGTAATAGCTTCTAATGCGGTGTGTTTCATTGAGGTAAAGCAATGAAATGGCATCCAGTCTAACAAACTTAATTTTAAATATAGTCAGCATGGCACCAAACTGCATGGGTGACCACATTTGGACATTCAGAGCTTAGGATAATACCCCTAGACTATTCTGGCCATCAATTTGATCTATACAACAGCATTTCAAGAAACTATAGCTATTCGTTTTTGTTTGAGTCATTAACTGGACCTGAGGAATTAGCTGAAACATCGATAATGGGTTTTGAGCCTGCCATAGTGGTAAAAGGCTATGCTGACAGGGTTGTATTGCGTGATAAAAATGGAAATACAAAAACAATATTCACTAGTGACCCGTTGGCAGAAATAAAGAAACTTCTTACTACAGTTACAGACCAAAAATATCGTTATCTTGGCGGAGCTGTCGGAATAATAAATTATGACGCAATTAGATTGTGGGAAAATATTCCAGATTCACACAAAAAAGACGAATCATTAATGGAATTTGGGATCTATACCGATGGGATATTGTATGATAACAAAGAGAAAAAAGCAGTCTACTTTTATTATGACAAAAATAGAATAGACCAAATATCATTTTCAGATACAAAGTTTGGAGATTTTGAAGCTTCAGAAATTTCAGAAAACCTAGGCAAACAAAGATTTGCAACTATGGTAGAGAAGGCAAAAAAATACATCTATGATGGAGATGTTTTCCAAGTTGTACTTTCCAGAAAGTTTAACTTTGAAGCGAAAGGGGACTTACTTAAGGTCTACAAATTACTCAGGCAGATCAATCCATCACCATACATGTACCACATGAAAATGGGCGACAGGGCAATAATAGGTTCTAGCCCAGAGATGCTTCTGAGGGTTACCGGAAGCACAGTCGAAACCTTCCCAATTGCCGGAACAAGGGCAATAACCGATGATGAGACAAAAAATGAAAAGCTAAAGCAAGAAATGCTAAACGACGAAAAAGAGCTTGCAGAGCACACTATGCTTGTAGACCTTGGAAGAAACGATATTGGACGAGTTTGTAAATATGGTTCTGTCTATGTCAAAGAACTCATGGCTGTAAAAAAGTTCAGCCATGTACAACACATGGTTACACATGTGATTGGAACTTTGGATAAACAGTTTGAGGCGTTTGACGCAATCAAGGCGGTATTTCCAGCAGGAACAGTTTCTGGCGCTCCAAAGATTCGTGCAATGGAAATAATTGACGAGTTAGAACCAGAGTCGCGTGGATCATATGCGGGTGCAGTTGGATATTTTTCATTTAATGGTTGTTGCGACTTTGCCATTGCAATTCGAACAATATTTTTTGATGGTACAAAAGGATTTGTTCAAACTGGTGCAGGAATTGTATCCGATTCTGTTGCAGAAAATGAATGGCTTGAAACGCAACACAAAGCAAATGCAATGCTTGACGCATTAAAGGAGGCATCAAAATGAAGTTTCTAATAATAGACAACTATGATTCATTTGTCTATAATATAGCACAACTCCTTGGTGAGCTTGGAGTTTCGTCAGATGTAGTAAGAAACGACAAGATAACAGTTGATGAAATCAAAAAACGAAACTATGATGCAATTGTATTATCACCTGGACCAGGAACACCTGAAGATGAGAGATATTTTGGAATCTGCACTAAAGTGATTACAGAGATTGGCCCCACAAAACCAATCTTGGGAATTTGTCTTGGACATCAAGGAATAATTCATGCATTTGGCGGAAAGGTGGTAAACGCAGGTCATGTCAGACATGGAAAGACAAGCCCCATCCAATACTCTGAATCGCCTTTGTTTGAGGGTGTTCAGAATCCATTCAGAGCCACAAGATATCATTCTCTTGTAGGTGACAAAACCATAATTCCTGATGTGCTAGAAGTGACAGCTACTGCACTTGATGATAAGGAGATAATGGCGGTACGACACAAAAAGTACCCCATTGAGGGAGTACAGTTTCACCCAGAATCTGTCATGACAGGAGAAGGCAAAAAGATCCTAAGTAATTTTGTAAGGCTGGTAAAAAAATGATTAATGAACTAATATCCAAGCTTTCACTTTATGAAGATCTCACTTATGATGAAATGAGTCAAGCAATGGATGAAATTCTAAAAGGACGTATTCCAACACAGGTGACTGCTGACTTTTTGAGAAATTTGACTGACAAAGGCGAATCTGATCAAGAGCTTTTGGCAATGCTTGACAAGATGCAACAGTATGCTATTCACATAGCTCCAAAACGATCTGGAAAAATAATTGATGTCTGCGGTACTGGCGGCGATAAAATGAAAACCTTCAATGTTTCCACAACTGCTGCGTTTGTAATAGCTGGTGCAGGCGGCACAGTAGCAAAACACGGAAACAGATCAGTTTCCGGAGTTTGTGGGAGTGCAGACATTTTTGAATATTTTGGATATGACCTTAATATGGCGCCAGAAAAAGTTACACACGCAATAGAAAGATTTGGAATTGGCTTTATGTTTGCTCAAAAATTTCATCCTGCAATGAAAAACGTTGCAGAAGCAAGAAAGATGCTTGGAACAAGAACGGCGTTTAATCTGCTTGGGCCATTAAGCAATCCAGCTGGAGTAAAAAACCAACTTGTGGGGGTATTTTCTGCAGATTATCTTGAACGATTGATCTTGTTGTTAAAGGCACGAGGGGCAGAAAGCGCGATGACAGTATTGTCTCATGATGGACTTGACGAGCTTTCTACCACATCAAAAAACCAGATTTGTCTTCTCAAAGATGGCAAAATAAGTTTGAAAATTCTAAATCCAACCGATCTTGGACTTGCAAATGCGGACCTTGGCGATATTCAAGTCTACTCAAAAGAAGATTCGATCAAGGCATTTGTCACAGTATTAAAAGGAACAGCAAACAAACCAATGATTGAAGTAACTGCACTAAATGCTGCAGCTGGTCTGATAATTTCTGATATGGCAGATGACTTTCATGATGCTGTACCGATTGCATTAAACTCAATAAAGAGCGGCAAAGCATATGACGTTTTTAAGAACCTGATTCGTTTTTGTGGGGACATAAACAAAGTAGAGGAGTTTGATAAATCATGAGAAACATGTTACAAAGACTAGCAGACAATTCACAAATGGCAATAGATAATGGCGTTTACAAAATTTCACAAAAATTACCAAGATCCAAAATAAACATCGTAGATAGCATACGCAAGAATAATCATGCGTCTCTAATAACAGAAATAAAATTTTCTTCTCCATCACTTGGAAATATACGTAAGATGTCTGATCCGGTAGAAATTGCAAAGTCTATGATTCAGGGAGGAGCCATAGGACTTTCAATTCTCACACAACCACATCTGTTTAATGGATCACCTGAATATTTCCAGAAAATACGCAAAGCAGTCAAAGTGCCACTCTTGATGAAAGACGTTGTGGTGGACAAGATCCAGATAGATGCTGCTGATAGAATTGGTGCGGACTGTATACTGCTGATACAATCCATATTTGATAAAAAACTAGCAAAGGATATCGACGAGTTTATTTCTTATTCACATAAGAAAGGTTTGGTGGTTTTATTAGAATCACATACAAAAAAAGAATTTGTAAATTCTTCGCAAACCGATGCAGACTTGCTTGGAATTAACAACCGTAATCTAGACACGCTGGCAATTGACCTTAAAACCACAAAAAACATCCTCAAAGACAGAAAAGAAGACAGAATAATACTCTCTGAGAGTGGAATAGAATCTCCTAAAGATATAAAGTTCCTTCATGAGTGTGGAGCTGATGCCTTTCTTGTAGGCAGCAGCATAATGAAGAGTAAAGATATCAAGAGACAGGTCAAAAAGTTGGTGTTAGCAATATGAAGATAGGATTCCCAAAGGATGGAAAGTTCGGTCAGTTTGGTGGCAAGTACATCCCAGAAACTCTAGTTCCCGCAGTACAGGAACTAGAAGAAGCATACCTGAAATTCAAAGCTGACAAAAATTTTAGAAAAGAACTAGATTACTATTTACGAGAATATGCAGGAAGGCCTACTCCTCTTTATTTTGCAAAGAACCTAACTGAAGAAGTTGGTGGGGCAAAGATCTATCTTAAGCGAGAGGATCTTTTGCATGGTGGCGCACACAAAATAAACAACACGTTAGGGCAAGCACTTCTTGCAAAAAAAATGAAAAAGAAAAGAATTATTGCAGAAACAGGAGCTGGGCAACATGGCGTTGCTACTGCCATGGCTTGTTCCTGTCTTGGATTAAGATCCGAGGTGTATATGGGATACAAGGACACACAAAGACAAAGACTAAACATGTTTAGAATGAAGCTTCTTGGTTCTATTGTTCATCCAGTAATGAGTGGAACTCAGACACTAAAAGATGCAATAAATGAAGCGATTAGAGACTGGATCACAAACGTAGAAACAACATATTACTTGCTTGGTTCTGCTGTTGGTCCGCACCCGTATCCTGTCATGGTAAGAGACTTTCAATCAGTCATAGGTAAAGAAATCATGCAACAAATGAAAGCACTTGGGAAAAAATCTCCCGATTCACTAGTTGCCTGTGTTGGCGGAGGTTCTAACGCAATTGGAACGTTTTATCCGCTACTAGAAAGTGATGCAGAAATGTTTGGAGTTGAAGCTGGAGGAGAAGGGCTTGACACAGATCATCATTCTGCTACACTAAATGTAGGAACAAAAGGAGTGCTACATGGTATGATGACCTATCTATTGCAAGATGAGGAGGGCCAGATACGTGATACACACAGCATAGCTGCTGGCCTTGATTATCCTGGAGTTGGCCCAGAGCACTCTTACCTCAAAGATTCAAAACGTGTAAAATATGATAGCGTCAGTGATCAAGATGCAGTAAATGCGTTTTTGATGCTTGCAAAACACGAAGGCATCATACCTGCACTAGAGTCAGCTCACGCAGTATCTTACGCAATTAAGATTGCAAAAATAAGACCAAAAAGTGAAATCATCGTTGTAACCTTGTCTGGTCGTGGAGACAAGGATGTCGAAGTGGTAGAGAATTACCTGAATCAAAATGTCAAAAATAAAAGATAAGTTTTTGGAGCTAAGATCCAAAAAACAAAAAGCACTGATAGCATACATTGTGGCTGGTTATCCAAACGAGAGTGGAGCACTGTCTGCAGTACGTGGATTAGTAAAGGGCGGCGCGGACATAATTGAGCTTGGGCTTCCTTTTTCAGATCCTCTTGCGGATGGGCCTGTAATTCAAAACGCAAGTCATGCTGCTCTTGAAAAAGGCATCAATCTTGCAAAGTTTATTTCATTAGTCAAAAAAATACGAAAAGAAACAGATCTTCCACTTGTTTTAATGACCTACACAAATCTACTTTACAGGCGTGGATATGACAAGTTCATTTCGCTTGCAAAAAAGGCAGGAATAGATGGATTCATACTACCTGACATGCCGGTGGAAGAGTCAAAAGAATACTTGAAGGCAATACGCAAAAACAATGCTGACGCAATATTTCTAATATCCCCTAACACAGCTAAAGAGCGAATCAAAAAGATAGTAAAGATGAGTTCTGGATTCTTGTATCTTGTTTCTATATATGGAACAACAGGAAAACAACAAGAAATTCAACAGTATACGATAGATGCGATCAAAAACACCAAAAAAATAGTAAACGGAAAAATTCCACTGGGCGTGGGCTTTGGTGTAAGCAATCAAAGCCAAGCCAGGTTCATCATAAAGTGTGGTGCAGACGCAGTGATTATTGGAAGCGCATTTCTGAGATTAATTGAGAGCTTGCCCCAAAAAAAGATCGAGGCTGGAATTACATCGTTTACAAGAAATCTCAAAACTGCAACAAAACCACAATAACGAATAAAAAGGCCATTTGTTATCCCTATATATGCAGACAGAAGCTGTAAAGTATATTTTTGTAACAGGCGGAGTGATGTCTGGCCTTGGCAAGGGCGTGGTTACTTCTTCGATTGCAAAGCTGTTACAACTTTCAAATCAAAAAGTTTCTTGTGTAAAGATAGATCCGTATCTAAACTATGATGCTGGTACAATGAATCCTATTGCACATGGCGAGGTCTTTGTAACAGAAGATGGTGGCGAGTGCGATATGGACATCGGAAACTATGAAAGATTTCTAAACCAAAACATTGCAAAATCTCACAACATTACCACTGCGCAAATATATTCAAGTGTGATTGAGGCAGAAAGGCGAGGAGGGTACCTTGGTGCATGTGTACAAATAATTCCACATGTCACTGATGCCATAAAAAATAGAATACGCAGCATTGCAACCAACGAAAACTTGGACATTTTAGTAGTAGAATGCGGAGGAACGGTTGGCGACATAGAAAGCCTGCCTTTTCTTGAGGCGTTAAGACAGATCAGGCTTGAGGATGGCCCTGAAAATGTCATTTTTGTGCATGTAACCCTTGCACCATCTCTTGATGTAGTAGGCGAACAAAAGACAAAACCCACACAACACAGCGTACAAGAGCTACGCAGAATTGGCATACAACCAGACCTTTTGGCGGTAAGATGTACATCGCCGCTTGAAATTGCTGCAAAGAAAAAGATCTCACTTTTTTCAAATGTTTCAACCAAAGATGTGTTTTCGTGCCATGATGTAGAATCCATCCTAATGGTTCCACAAATGCTTTATGATCAGGGCATTGTTGATGTAATCTTTAAAAAATTCACAAAAGTTGGGTTGGTGAACGCATCAACAAATTGGGACAAATGGAATGCAATTGTAAATTCTTTTACAAATACTACTGAAAGCGTGAAGATAGCAATGGTTGGAAAATACGTAACTCTTGCCGATAGTTATGTCAGTGTTAATCACGCGCTAAAACACGCTGGTGCAAAAATTGGCAAAAATGTCGTAATAGACTGGATTGATTCTGAAGAGTTAAACGGAAACATCAACAAGCTTGCCCTCTATCAAGGAATACTAGTTCCAGGGGGTTTTGGAGAGCGAGGTTCCGATGGAATTATAAACACAGCAAACTATGCAAGAGAAAAAAATATTCCATATCTTGGAATATGTTTTGGATTCCAGCTTGCAGCTATTGCATTTGCTCGTTTTGTTTGTAATTTACCAAATGCAAACTCTACTGAGCTTGCTCCAAATACTGAAAATCCTGTGATTGATCTTTTACCAGAACAAAAATCTGTCTCAAATCTTGGCGGCTCACTAAGACTTGGTGCAAACGAAATCAAAGTAGAAGACAGCACTCTTGCATTCAAGCTTTACAAATCAAATACAATCAAAAGGCGACACAGACACAGATATGAATTCAATCAAAAGTACTTAGATTTGTTTACACAAAAAGGCATGGTTTTCTCAGGACATAGCGACAATAAAAAAAGAATGGAGATACTTGAAATTCCAACACACCGATTCTATCTTGGGGTACAGTTCCATCCAGAATTTAACAGCAGACCTGGATTTCCGGAAATTTCCTTTGAGGCCTTTGTGACAGCGGCAGCCAAAGCTTAATTATTTTGGAATCTCGTAGATCCTTTGTCTTGTGTCTCTAAGTGAGACTCTCTTTTTCACATAGCCTTTTTCAAGCAAATGTCTTAGTGCAAGTCTTACAGTTCTATCTGGCAAAAGAGTTTTTGTAGATAGCTCTTTTTGTGTAAGGGATCCTTCATACTCTAGTGTTTTTAGCAAGAGTTTTGAGCTTGGAGGCATGTTTAGGAGTTCCTCGGCAAGCTTTACTTTCTTTGCAAGTGCTGAAACTGCAGTAGAGTCCTTTTTCATTCGGATAATGTTTGCTGGTTGGGCAAACTTGGTACATGTGACAAGATTATCTACCTTAAAACGATCTTTACCATCAAGAATAGCTTCACATCTAAGTTTTGATGAGATGCCATCTATCTCAATGAAGCTGTCTTCTGATACAACAAGTGGTCTTCGTGTAACATCAAGCGAGTTTACAGAGACAATACCAAAAACTTTGGAGTCTTGAAATATAACAGGACCGCCAGCTGACATAGAATATGCCGAAGAACCAATTGGTGTTGATATGATCACTCCGTCGCTATTGTCATGCCAGATCTCTTCTCCATTTACACGTAAGACATGCTCCATTAGCATCGCACTTTTTGATGAAAAGATTGCAACATCGTTTAGCGCAGGATATACATTTTTCCCATCAATTTTAATGCCAATGCGTGGAACCTGTTCTATCGTAAAATCTCCACTTTTCAATCTTTTTACAAATGAAGGAAATTCTCGTAGATCGATTTGGGCCAAAAATCCACTTGATTCAGACTCATTTATTCCAAATACTGGTATCGCAGAATCCAAAATCTTATGAAAATAATTTCTTACTCCTCTATCTCCGCCAGTAACTATTACACAATCAGCATCCTTGACTACAGATTTGTTTCCAAGCAAATACGAATCTATACCATGGCCATCAAGAGACGTCTTGACAGATTTTATTGCTTGATCGTTTTGATCTTGGCTTGAAAGGGCAACACGCATAAAACAAATCAGCTTTTGCACAATAAAAGCCTAGACCTCTGAAAACTTGACCAAATTATACAGGTATGAGGCGTTTGTTTCTACTGTGCCCCTTTGTGGAATCT
>Ga0209521_10001892_pt1 | contig 17095 bp, 20 predicted proteins | sample Rifsed19ft4_FD_184016 | JGI IMG/M metagenome (GOLD analysis project Ga0209521, IMG submission 184016) | Soil microbial communities from Rifle, Colorado, USA - sediment 19ft 4 (version 2) | ecosystem: Environmental > Terrestrial > Deep subsurface > Rock core/Sediment | place: Rifle, Colorado...
CGAGGCTCTTCGCGCCCGTGCATACGACCTTCCCGCTGCGGAACAGGAGGGTCGCCGTCTTTGGTTCCTTGAGGCGATAGATCAGCCCGGGGAACTGCTCCGGCTCGTACTCGGCGCCACCGAGGGCGAGGGCGATTGCTTGGAGGTCCAACTGCTCGCCCAGCGAGGTCGAGGCGACGACATTTTCGATCTTAATCTTCGCCATGGGGGGTCCTTCTGCCGCTGCGATCGCGTCCGGAGGAGCAGGGGTTGCGGGATTTAAGCAGCCATTTATAAACGTTCGGCCCTCCTTGAACCCCGGACGGAGCACGAGTCAGACGGAACCGGACCCTTCCCGGGCCCGTACGAGAGCGTACAGAGCCTCGTTGAGCGGGACGGGAAGATCCCGCCGATGGGCGGCGCGAACGATTGCCCCCGTGATCGAGTCGATCTCCGTCCGGCGTCCCCGGTCCAGGTCCTGCAGCATGCTGCACCGGTTCGTCGCGGTCCGCCGAGCAACGAGGACGGTTCGATGCAGCACGCCCGCTGGGTCGATCGCGGCTCCCTCCGCCTTCGCGACGCGTGCGGCTTCCAGGCACACCGCCTCAAAGGTCCTTGCGAGGCGCGGGTCCTTCACGAGCCGTCCGTTCGGGACCCTCGCAAGCGCTGCGAGGGGGTTGATCGATGCGTTGATGACGGCCTTCGCCCACAGTTCCGTGCGCACGTCGCTCGCGATTCGAGTCGGAATTCCTGCGTCTTCGAGGAGCGCCCGGAGCCGGACGAGATCCTCGTCGCCAACGTTCGCCCAGGGGCCGATGACCGTCTCGCCGGTCCCCGCGTGACGAATCTCCCCGGGTCCGAGGAACGTCACCCCGTGTGACGTCGTCCCGACGACGACGCGCCGCACGCCCTTCGCGACGACGTCACCGTTGTCCAAGCCGTTCTGGAGGCTGAGAACCACAGGATCCGAACCGATCGGGGCGATCTGTTTCGTCGCCGCGGCAGTGTCAAAGGCTTTCGTCGCGACGAGGACGAGCTGCGGAGACGCACCGCGCGGGACTCTCGTGCCCGTCCGGGGTCTTGCGATCCGGGACGTCTTGCCCGTGATGCGCAGGCCGTGTCGCCGGATCGCCTCGACGTGCTCTTTCCTCCCGATGAGGGTCACGTCGTGGCGGGCGGAGAGGAGCCCCCCGAAAAGGCTCCCCATCGCCCCCGCGCCGAAAACGAGAATTCGCACGTCGTGCGTATCGTCCGGCCTCAGTAAAACGATTTCGGAGGCGCGATTTACATGCATCGAACATTATATAAATGCATGAATGAGCTACGCAATCGAAAATTCCCGCCGTCGCTACTTTTAAGATTCGATTTTCCATTCTCCATCTAGGGAGGAACCCAGTGGCGAAGAAAGGGAAGAAGGGCAAGAAGAAGAAGCGATAGGCCCTCGAGCCCCTGAGCGATGCGCGGACCGCGCGCGTCAGATATGCGAACCTCTTTCCCGTTTTTCCTCGTTCTTCCTTTTCCTTGCATGGGCGTCCGCCGTGCGGAGGGGCTCCGGCATCCCCCGCTTCGTCGTGCTTTGCACGAGATCGAGCGCGGTCTCCAGGCCGACGCGATGCCCCGCCGAGACGAAGAGAGACCGCGAGCAGCCGGGGGGAGTCCACGCGTATCCTTCCGCCACCCCGTCGATTTCGACGAGTGATGCGGAGTGTCGCCTCCCCCCCGGCCGCACACGGCCCGCGAGGGGACGCTTTGCGACGCCAATCGTCGGGATGTCCAGGACGACACCCGCATGACAGGCGATACCGAATCGCTCCGGATGAAGCCGGCCGTGGCCGTCGATGAGAAGGACGTCCGGCCGCGGCTCGAGTCGCTTCACGGCCGCTTCGATCGCAGGCAGCTCCCGGAACGCAAGGTACGTCGGGATGTAGGGAAAGTCGACCGCCACCGACGTTCCGACGACCTGGATGGGGTCCAACCGGCGGTCGAACGTCGTCCCGGCCACGTACGCTACCTCATCCAGGTACGCCGCGTCCACGCCCCCGACGACATCGGGCCCGGCAAAATCGTCTCGGTTGATGACCCGCTCCGAGAGGCGTCTCTGCCCGGCGCGAAGGGAGAGCAGGTATCCGTCCGGTTCGAGCGGCTCGAGGAACCGGGAGGCGGGGACACGACCGCCCGTCAAGGCCACGCCGTCCCCTCGCAACCGATCCGCCGCGTCCCTCGAAACGGGGCCGCCATCCGCGCGGACGATTCGGTGGACTCCGGGCATCTCCGGGTGATCGCGGACGAAGGACCAGACCGCCCTCGCCGCGCGGACGTCCCCGAGGGCCCGACCGACCGCGCCGCACGTCGCCACGCGTCCCCGGGGGATCGACTCGAGGCACCGGGCCAGCGCGTCTTGGAAGGTCGCGGCCACGGAAGGCCACAACGCGTCGTCCCCGCAAAACCTTTCTAGCGTGCCCCGCATCGGCGCCGTGGGCATGTCGCTCCTCCTCCGCGGTGGGCTGCTCGTCACGCAGGATGCGGAGCGCCGGGTCCTCCCGGGAGACGTCCTCGTCGAGGAGGGCCTCATCGCAGGAGTGGGCCGCGTCGATGCGTCCGCCGACGAAGTCCTGGACTGTTCCCGGTGCGCGGTCCTCCCGGGCCTCATCAACACGCACCATCACGTCGCGAACACGCTGCTTCGCGGTGTCGCGGACGACGTGCCACTCGAGGAGATGCTCGAGAAGTCGTTCGCGATCGATGCGCTTCTCACACGGCGGGACGTGCAGCTCGGTGCCCTCCTCGGCTGCCTCGAGATGATTCGCTCCGGCACGACGAGCTTCCACGACCTGTTCTACTGGGAGGATGAGGTGGCCCGCGCCGTCCGCGAATCCGGAATCCGCGGCTTCCTCTCGTGGAACACGCTGGACGAGGCACACACGACGCAGCGCGGGAATCCCGCGAAGAACGCGGACCAGTTCGTCGCAAGGCACAAGGACGATCCCCTCGTCACCCCGTCCGTCGGGGTCCAGGGCGTCTACGTGACCTCGGAGGAAACGTACGCGGCGGCCCGCGCCGTCGCCGAGCGGCATGGCGTCCGCCTCCACACGCACCTGTCGGAGACCCGCGGGGAGGTGTACGGCCACGTCGACAAGACGGGCCTGCGTCCCGTCGAATGGCTCGAGAAGATTGGCTTCCTCGGGCCTCGACTCACCGCGGCGCACTGCGTCTGGCTCACCCTGGGCGAAGTCCGGATTCTCGCGCGTCACGGGGTGAGCGTCGCCCACTGCCCCGTGTCGAACATGAAGCTCGCGTCCGGCGGGGTCGCGCCGGTCCCCGAGATGCTCCAGGAGGGCGTCACGGTCTCCCTCGGGACGGACTCTCCGATCTCGAACAACGGGATGGACATGTTCGGGGACATGAAGACCGCCGCGCTGTTGCACAAATCCTCCCGATGGGACGCGCGGGTGATGCCCGCCCAGACGGTCCTTGACCTCGCGACGATCGGAGGCGCCCGCGCCCTCGGGCGGGAGGCGGATCTGGGCTCCATCGAAGTCGGGAAGCGCGCGGACCTGACGGTCGTCTCCCTCCGCGGCCCTCACGCGACTCCTTTTTATCCCGAGAGGGTCATCCGCCATCTCGTCTACGCCTGCCGCGGCAGCGATGTCCTGGCGACAATCGTGGACGGACGTGTCCTCATGGCGGACGGCGTGGTCCGAAGCGTGGATGAAGAAGAGGTCATCGCGCTCGCGCAGGAGACCGCGCGGGAGCTTTTCGAGGCATGAACCGTGATCTGCGGCGTCGATGAGGCGGGCCGCGGGCCCGTGATCGGTCCTCTAGTGGTCGCCGGGGTCGCGGTCGAATCGGACGCCCCTTTCCGGCGCCTCGGGGTGCGCGACTCGAAGAAGCTGGCACCGGACCGACGCGAGACTCTCGCCCCCGAGATCGAGAGGATCGCGAGGTGCCACCTCGTCGTCGTCCCGGCCGAGGAGATCGACGTGATGCGGGCGGAGATGAGCCTGAACGACTTCGAGGCGAGGCTGTTCGCGACGATCATCTCGGAGCTGCATCCGGAGACCGCGTACGTGGACGCGGCAGACGTCAATGAAATCGAGTTCAAGCGCGCGATCCTGAGGGAGGTCAGCTGCGACGTGGAGATCATCTCCCAGCACAAGGCGGACGACCTCTTCCCCGTCGTCGGCGCCGCGTCGATCCTGGCGAAGGTCCGCCGGGACGCGGAGGTCCGTGCGATCGAATGCGAGTTCGGCGAACCCGTCGGCTCGGGCTACCCATCGGACCCGGACACGATCCGGTTCCTGGAAAAATGGATACGGGAGAAGGGATCTCTCCCGCCCCACACCCGCGCCTCGTGGGACACCGCGAGGCGTCTGCTCGCGGAGTCGAAGATCCGCAAGCTCGACGCGTTCGGGGAACGCTGATGAAGGACCTCTTGGACGGCCTCGTCGCGAAATTCAACGCGAAGGTCGACGGGGACGCGGGCCTACGCGACGAACTCGTCGGCGTCACGAAGACCGTCCTGATCGAGCTCAAGGATGGCACGAAGTACCACTTCGTCCTGAAGGATTCGAAGCTGTCCGGGGTCCAGGATGGCGGAGTCGAGCATCCGGACGTGGCGATCATCACGGACACGGACACCCTCCGCGGGCTGCTCCTCCGGGAGATCGGTCCCTGGAAGGCGTACGCGATGGGAAAAATCCGGCTGAAGGGGAACCTCGAGGACCTGGCGCGATTCCGCAAGTTCTTCTGAACGACGGCCCGCGATACCTTTATGCGCCCCGCGCGGATGCGGACGGCACCGCCCTCTCAGGGCCGCGTCCTCCGAGGCAGCGGGGTGGGGTAGCCAGGATATCCCGTCGGGCTCATAGCCCGGGACGCCCAGGTCCCCGGAGAGAGACCCGGAGATCGATGGTTCAAAAGGACGCGAGGTCGAGCCTCCGTCTCTGGAAGTCCATCCCCCGCTATCGGGTCGCGCGCCCGGGAGGGCGGTTTCGTCGGCCGTCGACACGCGCGGCGCCCCCGTGATTCTCACGTCGGAACCTTTATCGTCGAACCGCAGGGTCGCTTCATGTTCCCGTCCCATGTCGGACCGCGTGAGCACCGGGGTCGAAGGACTCGATGTGATGCTGAGCGGCGGGCTGCTTCCCGCCCGGCCTTACGTGGTCTCCGGACCGACGGGGAGCGGGAAGACGATCCTCGCGGCCCAATTCCTCCTCGACGGGCTCCGCCGCGGGGAACCCTGCCTCCTGGTGACGCTCGACGAACCGCCAAGCGAGGTGAAGGCGAACATGGGCATCTTCGGCTGGAACCTGGACCGGCTCAAGATCCTCGACGCGACCCCGGACATCCGGGCGCACAGGCGGACGCGATCCGTCATCGACGTCGGGACGGCCCTTGACGTGCGGGACATGGAGGACGTCCAGGGAGTGCGGCAGTCCTCCCAGATTCACGCCCTCGAGGTGAGCGTGCACAGCGTGCAGAAGATGATCAAGCAGGAGTTCTCCCACCGCCTCGAGAAGGCGAAGGAGCGGTACCGGCGCATCGTCGTCGACTCCCTGACGGCGTTGAAGATGTTCTCGATGCAGGGGGAGGACAGCCGCATCCTGATCCAGTCGTTCATGCGGTTCCTCTCTGAGATCGAGGCGACGTGCCTGCTCGTCTCGGAGCGCCTAAACCGGACGACGATCGAGACCGAGTTCTTCCTCAGCCGCGGCGAGATCCGGCTCCACAAGTGGCTCGACGGGAACGTGATCCGCCGTGCGGTGTCCATCGAGAAGTTCCGGGGGACCCGGTTTGACGATCATGTCCGCCCGTTGTCGATCGGCGGGACCGGGATCGTCGTCCAGCCGAACGGGCAGACGAGCTTCCGGTCCGGGGCGGTAAGCCTCCGAGTGGGCGAGTCGTTCCTCGAGTCACGGATCATCGCGGAGGTCTCCTCGGTCCTCGACGGCGTCCTGCATCAGATCGACGAGGCCCACCGCAAGCAGATCGCCGTGAAGGACGTCGAGGTCGCCGTGTCGCGCGCGATGGTCCACTTCCAGCGACGGAACTATCAGAAGGCGCTGAAGCAGGCTCTCGCCTGCGACTCCCTTCTGCGCCAACGGCTCGGCGACTCGCCGCCGCCTCCTCCGCCGACGGAGCTGCCCCTGCCCCCGGGGGTGGCGCGATAGATGGGATTGGCGAAGATCCGCACGGGCGTGCTCGGACTGGACAAGATGCTTCACGGGGGGCTCGTCCCGGGCCGGCCGTACATCGTGTCGGGCCCGCCCGGATCCGGGAAGACCATCCTCTCGATCCAATTCCTGCGGGAGGGTCTCGAGGGCGGGGAACGATGTCTGTTCATCGCGCTCGAAGAGCCCCCCAACGAGCTCAAGATCAACCTGCGTCCGTTCCGCTGGAACCTGGACGATCTCGACGTGCTCGACGCGATCTCGGACATCCGACGGTTCGAGCCGACCCCGATCATGGAAATCTCCACGGAGACGGAACCCGTGAAGATGCGGGCCGTCGGTGAAGGGATCCGCAAGACCCCGGACTTCGAGAGCCAGGAGGTCAGCGTGCACTCGCTCCTGCAGCTGCTCAAGAAGCTGTTCGTGAAGCGGAAATACCACCGCATCGTCGTCGACTCGATGACGGCACTGAAGTACTTCTGCATGCGGGAGTTCGAGGAGACCCTCACGACCCAGTCCTTCATCCGGTTCCTCACGGAAGCCGGGCTTACGTCGATCCTGACCCTCGAGCTCCCGGAGGAAGGGGAGGCCCCGCCGGAGGCGTTCCTCGCCCGGGGCGAGGTCCGGCTCCACAAGCTCCGGGACGACTCGGGGATCAAGCGGTTCATCTCCGTGGAGAAGTACAAGGGCTCCAGCCACGAGGAGTTCGTGTATCCGTTCGACATCACGAACGCGGGCGTCACGGTGCACGTCGCGAACGGCGACTCTAGGACCCCGTCGTAGCGAAGGGGCCGCGCGAATCGAAGGGCGGCTCCGTCCCTGAAGCGTGTCAGACGAACGTATGACTAGTTTTAAATAGAGCCACCCTGATTCTCCCGGCCGTCAGAACCCGATGGGATGGGATGACATGGTAAAGTCCATTCTGAACGAGGCCTTGGCCCGTCATCAAGAAGAGGCGAAGGAACAGGAGAAGCCCGCGCCGTCGAAGGGGACGAAGGCGGCGAAGACGAACGAGGACGAAGAAATCGAGAAGATCGTCGAATCGATCAACGTCTCGATCAAGATCGTCGGATGCGGCGGCGGCGGCTCGAACACGATCCACCGGTGCAGCGAGGCCGGGATCTCGGGTGCCCAGATGGCCGCCGTGAACACGGACGCGAAGCATCTCCTCGCGGTCCACGCCCCGAAGAAGATCCTCATCGGGAAGCGTCTCACGAAGGGGCTCGGCGCAGGCGCCCTTCCGGAGGTCGGCGAGCAGGCGGCCCGTGAGAGCGAAGAGGAGATCCGCGAGTTCATCCGCGGCGCCCACGTGGTCTTCATCACGGCGGGCTTGGGCGGCGGGACCGGCACGGGATCTGCGCAGTACGTCGCGCGGGTGTCGAAGGAGGAGGGCGCCCTCGTGATGGGCGTCGTCACGATGCCCTTCAAGTCCGAGGGCAAGATTCGCATGGAGAACGCCCAGTCCGGCCTGGACAAGCTCCGCAAGTTCTGCGATACGACGATCGTGATCTACAACGACAAGCTCCTCGAGCTCGTGCCCCGCCTGCCGATCAACGCCGCGTTCAAGGTCGCCGACGAGATCCTGATGCAGTCGATCAAGGGCATGACGGAGATCATCACGAAGCCCGGGCTCGTGAACCTCGACTACGCGGACCTGATGACGATCATGAAGGGCGGTGGCGTCGCGATGATCGGAATCGGCGAGAGCGAGGAAGAGCGGGATCGGATCGAATACGCGATCAACGAGGCCCTCGAGTCGCCCCTCCTCGGCGAAGTCGACCTCACCCACGCGCGAGGCGCCCTTGTGCGCGTCGTCGGCGGACCCGACCTCACGGTCTCCGAGGCGGAGCGCGCAGCCGAGATCGTCGGCGAGAAGGTCAACCCGCAGGCCCGGATCATCTGGGGCTGTTCCGTCGAGGACAAGCTCGCGAACACGGTACGCGTGCTGATCGTGATCACGGGGGTCAAGTCGAAGTCCTTGCTCGGCAAGGAGGTCTACACGGGCCCCGTGGCGACATCGAGCGATGTCGACGAAGTCCGCTGACCTCCTCCCCCTTTTCCCAACCCTTTTCCTCTTTCGTTCCTTACGGTGCGAGTGTGAGCCCCCGGCCTCCGCGGTACCGGTACGTCGCGTTCTGGATCGAGGGATCCAGCTCGTTCCGGCGCGATGACGTCGTCGACGCGCTCCGGGCCTGCCTCGGGCGCGCGTCCCTCGTCGAGTTCCACGCGACGAAGGGCCTCGTCCGCTGTACGAACTTCGAGAAGGACGAGACGATTCGCGCTCTCGTCTCCATCGACCGCGTCGCCGGCCAAGCGGTCCGCGTGACGACCCTGGGGACGTCGGGAACGATTCGGCGGGCGACGGAGAAGTATCTCCGTTGACGGCCCTCGTCCCTTGTCTGAGACTTCTGAACCAAGCCTTATAAGCGACCGCAATATTAGATGCCGAACCGAGGGTCGCTTATGCAGCCGGGCCAAATGGCATATGACCGGGCAATCACCGTCTTCAGCCCGGATGGGCGTCTCTTCCAGGTCGAATACGCCCGCGTCGCCGTGACGCGAGGGAACACGACCGCGGGCCTGAAGTTCAAGAACGGGATCGTCCTGATGGCGGACAAGAAGATCGGATCGAGGCTCGTCGAAACGTCTTCCATCGAGAAGATCTTCCAGATCGACGAGCACGTCGGTGCGGCGACCTCCGGTCTCGTTGCGGACGCACGCGTCCTCGTGGACTACGCTCGCGTCGTCGCGCAGATCAACAAGGTCACGTACAACGAGAAGATCGGCGTGGACCTCCTCGTGAAGCGGATCTGCGACTACAAGCAGAACTACACCCAATACGGGGGCGTGAGGCCGTTCGGCACAGCCCTTCTCGTCGCTGGCGTTGACGACATGGGGACGCATCTGTTCGAGACGGACCCGAGCGGGGCCCTCGTCTCGTACAAGGCCGGGTGCATCGGAGCAGGACGCAACGCGGTCATGGAGCTTTTCGAGGAGAAGTACCGGGACGAAATGGCCCAGGACGATGCGGTCCTCCTAGGGCTCGAGGCCCTCCAGAAAGCGTCTGAGGGAGAGAAGCTCGACTCCCGCGCGATCGAGGTCGGCGTCGTCCTCGAAGGCCAGAGGTTCCGGCGACTCTCCGAGCAGGAAGTGGCCGACTACCTCCGCCGGCTGCCCGCCTCCTAGGGGCGCGTATGCCCAAGGAGCTCCGTTCGGACCGCCGGGATGACCTGTTCAGCGAGTTCGTGATAGCCCGCATCGAGAAATCGGGCGAGAAGTTCGAAGTCCTCGTGAAACCCGAGGCGGTCCAGAGGCTGCGAGACGGGAAAGAGGTCGACCTGCTCAAGGAACTCGCGATCGACGAAATCTTCCGCGACGCCCACAAGGGCTCGAAGGCGTCGGAGGACAAGATGGTGGAGATCTTCGGAACGACCGCGGTCCTCGACGTCGCGAAACAGATCATCAAGCGTGGGGAGATCCAGCTCACGACGGAGCAGCGGCGCGACATGCAGGAGGCAAAGCGGAAGCAGATCGTCCATTACATCGCGGCGAACGCCATCAACCCGCAAACCGGCGGGCCGCACCCCGCGCAGCGAATCGAAATCGCGATGGAAGAGGCGAAGGTCCACGTGGACCCGTTCAAGAGCCTCGAGGAGCAGGTGAAGGATGTCCTCGACGCGTTACGCCCGCTCATCCCGATCCGGTTCGAGAAGGTCCGGATCGCCGTCAAGCTGAGCGCGGAAGACGGCGCGAAGTGTTACGGCGACCTGAAGGCCTTCGGGTCCATTGTGCGGGAGGAGTGGCAGCCCTCCGGTGCGTGGATTGGAGTCGTCGAGATGCCCGCGGGGATGCAGACGGAGTTTCTCGAGCGGCTGAACGCGAAGACGAAGGGGAATGTGGAGTCGCGCATTCTGAAGCCGGACCAGAGGGTCTGACGGGTGCCCTCTCCGGACTCGGTGGGGCCCCCTCGACGCCCGGACCCTCGGACCTTCGGGCCCGGCCGATCTCACGCCGAGCGAGGCACATCAAGATTCCTCGAGCCCTCCTGCTCGCGATTGTGGTGTTCCTATGGGCTTTCAAAGGTCCGACGCTCCTCGCGTTCGCTGATCGCATGGCAGACGGTCGACTCGATATCGGCTCCGACGAAGGCGATCGGCTCGCGCGGGACCTGCCGTCCTGGACGGCAGTATCCGTCCTCGGGACGTACCTCGTGAACGTGGAACGGGAGCCCGGGAGTCGACTCGTTCCGGCTCAGGAATCTGATTCGAAGCCTCCGCCTCGAATCTCACACCGCGGTCGACCCAAAACCTCAAGTAGGCCGTTCCTTTTCGACGCGGTCGACGTGAGAGAGAGAACTCGATGGACAGCAGTGGCCCGACTCGCCAGATCGTCATTCCTGGTGAGAGCGTGGGCGGCCGTGGGTTGAAACCCGGGCCTGGGACATTCAGCGACGGCGGTCAAATCTACGCGGCACACCTCGGCGTGGTGGACGAGCGGGACGGCCTCGTCTCCGTAGTGCCCCTCGCCGGCCGATACATTCCCCAGCCGGGTGACGCGGTCGTCGGCGAGATCGTCGATCTCGGCGCGTCCCACTGGCTCGTGGACATCAACTCCCCGTATCCCGCGCCCCTCCACGCGACGGAATCCCCGTGGCATGTCGAGTTCGGCGACACGCGTCGCTATCTGAACGTCGGGGACGTCCTCCTGTGTCACGTCCTCAGCGTGGACGAGGCGAACCGCGTCCAGCTCACGATGCAGGACCGCGAGGCCCGCAGGGTCCAAGGCGGTCAGCTCCTCGAGATTGAGCCGATGAAGGTTCCGCGGGTCATCGGCCGGCAGGGGAGCATGATCAGCCTGATCAAGGAAGGGACCCGCTGCGGGGTCTACGTGGGCCAGAACGGGCGGATCTGGCTCGACGGGCGGGACGAGGATATCGCCCTCGCGGTGCGCGCGATCAAACTCGTCGAACAGAGGGCCCAGGCGGTGGGACTCACGGAGCTCGTGAAGGACTTCCTGTCCCGCGCCCGGCGAGGCGGATGACGGGCCCAGGCCACATGGTCGGATATCTATGGAAGACGTAGAACACATCCCGAAGAAAGTGAAGCTGATCGATGAGAAGGGCGTCCGATTGGACGGCCGTCGGTTCGACGAACTGCGACCGATCCGGATCGAGGCGGGCGTTCTCGGACGTGCGGACGGCTCCGCGTACATCGAGTGGGGTGGGAACAAGGTCCTCGCCGCCGTGTACGGGCCCCGGGAGGCCCATCCAAGGCACCTCCAGGACCCCGCGCGGGCCCTCGTCCAGTGCCGCTACAACATGGCGCCATTCAGCGTCTCGGACCGGAAGCGGCCGGGACCCGACCGACGGTCCGTCGAGATCTCCAAGATCATCTCGGAGGCCTTCTCCGCGGTCGTGATCAAGGAACAATTCCCCCGGACGTCGGTGGACATTTTCATCGAGGTCCTCCAGGCAGACGCCGGGACCCGGTGCGCGGGCCTGACCGCGGCCTCCGTCGCCCTCGCGGACGCCGGCGTTCCGATGAAGGACCTCGTGACCTCGTGTGCCAGTGGCAAGATCGGCGGCGTCGTCGCCCTCGACCTGAACAAGGATGAGGACAACTTCGGCGAGGCGGACTGCCCCATGGCCGTCGTCCCGCGCACGGGGGACCTCGTCCTGCTCCAGATGGACGGCCACCTGACGTACGCCGAATTCCAGAAGGCGATGGGGTTGTCCCTCGACGCGACCCGGAAGATCTACGAGATGCAGCGGGACGCCCTGCAGCGGCGGTACTCGACGACCCTCGAGGAGATCCTCAAGGAGCCGGTGGCCCCCGCGCAAGGGCGCCCGGAGGGGTCGACGGATTCGATCGATTCGGAGTTCGACATGGATCTCGGGGGGGCGGGTGGCCCATGAGCGAAGAGATCGTCTCGGAGCTCATGCGCCAGTACGTGTACCGGCTCGCGAAGGCGGGGCAGCGCGCGGACGGACGGGCCCTTGCGGAGCCGCGTCCACTTTCCGTCCAGACGGGATACGTGAAGACCGCGGAGGGGAGTGCCCGCGTGAAGTTCGGCACGACGGAGGTCCTCGTGGGCGTCAAGATGGCTCCCGGCGTGCCCTATCCTGACACCCCGAACTCCGGGGTCTTGTCCACGAGCGTCGAGCTGATCCCGATGGCGAGCCCGACGTTCGAGGCGGGTCCGCCGAGGCCGGACTCGATCGAAATCGCCCGGGTCGTCGACCGCGGGATCCGGGAGTCTAAGATGGTCGATGTCTCGAAGCTGGTCGTGACCCCAAAGGAGAAGGTCTGGATCATGTTCATCGACATCCACGTGCTCGACTACGACGGGAACCTGTTCGATGCGGCGTCGTACGGGGCCGTGGCGGCCCTCGGGACGACGGTCGTGCCTGCGAAGACGCACGGACTCGGGGACGACTTCGCACTCCCCGTGGAACACTGGCCCGTGAGCGTGACGACCGCGAAGATCAAGGACCTGCTCCTCGTGGACCCGAGCCTCGACGAGGAGCGGATGGCCGACGCGCGGCTCACCGTGACGACGGACGAGAACGGAGACATCCGCGCGATGCAAAAAGGCTTAAGTGGAAGCTTCACTTACGACGAAGTCAAGAGGATTATCGAGACCAGCCAGCAGGTCGGAGCGTCGATCCGCCCGTTGCTTCACCCCTGAGGATTCTCATGGCACGTCGCACGCGAAAGGTCGGTGTCGTCGCCCGCTTCGGGCCTCGGTACGGCGTGCGGATTCGGCGCCGCGTCCAGGAAATCGAGGAGGGTCTGAGACAGAAGTATGTGTGCCCGACGTGCCAGCACGTCGCCGTGAAGAGGCGCTCGTCGGGGGTGTGGGCATGTCGCCATTGCGGCGCCGTGTTCGCCGGCGGCGCGTACCGGCCCGTCGTGACGACGAGCTTCAAGCGAGAGGTCCCGCTCGTCGAGGAGGCGGGCGAAGAAGCGAAGGAGCCGGAGGAGGCCTGACGTGTACAAGTGCGGAGTCTGTTACGAGCCGATCCGGACGAACATCAACACGGTCGGGATTCAGTGCGAGCGTTGCGGTTCGAAGATTTTCTACAAGGAACGCCCGAACGTGAAGAAGGTCGTGAAGTCCCGATGACGCATCGGGCGACGATCACATTGGAGGGCCCGCAGGCGGACGTCGTTCGACAGGCCTTGAGCCCCGAGGCGGGGCGAGACGTCCCGAAGGCCCGCGTCGCGTTGCGGGGCCGCGCCGGGCGGGTGTCCATCGAGATCGAGGCGGAGGACACGAGCGCCCTCCGGGCGGCCGTCAACTCGTACCTCCGATGGGCAGATGTGGCGGCCCGCGTCCATTCCGAGGCGAAGGCATGAAGGAGATCTCCCCGCAGCTCCAGAACCAGATCGCCCAGTATCAAAACCTGCAGCAGCAGCTCCAGGTCTTGGGGAGCCAGAGGCTCCAGCTCGAGGCGAAACTCCGAGAGGTCCAAGGCACCCTCGAAGAGCTCGGCAAGATCGAAGCCAAGACCCCCGTGTACAAGAGCATCGGGATGCTCCTCGTCCGGCAGGACGACCGCGAGAGCCTGAAGAAGGAGCTCGAGGAGCACCAGGAGACGCTGACGATCCGCGTGAAATCCCTGCAGAAGCAGGAGAAGTCTCTCACCGAGAAGTACGAAGGTCTCGGAGAGAAGATCCAGAGCGCCCTCGGCGGACCCTCCGCACCCCAAGGCGGCTGAACGCGTGCCGCGCCCGGCTGACAAACTCTTATAGGAACGGCCCCATTGGCGAAGCCGTGGCGGACGAAACGGCGACGACGGAGGCGCCTCGACCGACCGTGCAGACGCCCAGCGTGTCCCGTTTCATCATGATTTTCCTGTTCCTCCTCGCGCTGTGGACGATGTTCGACCCGGGACTCTCCGCGGGCTTCGCGGTCGCGGCGAACGTCGTCTTCGCGCCCGTGATTGGCTTCGGCGGCGGCTTCCCCGTGCTGACGATCCTCCTCGCGGGCCTCCTGACGACGACGATCTCGTCGGTCCTGCGTCACTACTTCACGGACTGGGTGCGCCAGGCCCGGACCCAGAAGTGGCTCCGTGCGTGGCAGAGAGAGCGCCTCGATGCGGTCCGCAAGGGGAACAAGGCGAAACTGGAGAAGCTCCAGGACATGTATCGGGGGTCGCAGAAGGAGCTGATGGATCTCCAGTTCGCTCCGATGAAGTCGATGGCCCTCACCTGGTTCATGTTCATCGTGGTGTTCAACTGGGTCCGGGTATTCGTCGAGCAGAGTCTCGCGCAGCTCGGAAACCATTGGATCGCGGTCCCGTGGTCCTCAAACACGCTGCTTACGGACGTCTACGTGTTTCCGTCGTGGCTCCTGCTGTACTCCCTCCTCGCCATCCCGTTCGGCCAGATCGTCGCCCGCGTCCTCAAGTTCGTGAGCTTCCGCAGGAAGCTCCAGGACATGGGCCTGTCCCTCCACCCGGGGGCGGGCGACGCGGCCTGAGGACCCTCCATGATCGTCGTGATCGGAGGCACGCCAGGGAGCGGGAAGACGACCGTCGCGGAGCGATTCGCGGAGAGGTACGGCTACGTGCTCGTGTCGGCGGGCGCGATGTTCCGTCAGATGGCCGCCGCGCACGGGAAGGACATCGTCGCGTATTCCGGCGAGGCGGAGCGTGACCACTCGATCGATCGCGAGCTAGACCGCCGCGTGCTCGAAGACGTGCTCCGACACGACACGTTTGGGTCGGACGTGATCGTCGACGGTCGGATCCAAGGCCATCTCCTCGCCCTTCGCGGGGTCTCGTGCCTGAAGGTCTGGATCGATGCGCCCGCGGACCTCCGCGCGGATCGGGTCGCGGGACGGGACGGGAAGACGGTCGACGAGGCCCGAACCGAGATTTCCTTCCGGGAGCGGTCCGAGCGGACCCGATACCTGGCGATCTACGGAATCGAGGTGCGTGATACGAACGCCTACGATCTCGTGGTCGATTCGGCGGGAAAGGCGCCGGAGGACATCGTCGAGCTCGTGTGGTCGCGGGTTGCCGCATGAGCGACCTCATCGTCCTGCACGAGACCCGCGACTCGAAGCATGGCACGAGGCCTGAGGAACGTTCGATCGAGGCGCGAATCCGGCTTGGCGTGGCAGTCGTCGACAAGCCCCAGGGCCCGACGTCCCATCAGGTGAGCGCCTGGGTCCGGGAGATGTTCGCCGTTCCCCGCGCGGGGCATTCGGGTACGCTCGATCCGAGGGTGACGGGCGTCCTTCCGGTCGCCCTCGCGAACGCGACGAGGGGGATCGAGGCGGTCCTGTCGGGAGACAAGGAGTACGTCGGGGTGATGCAGCTCCACCAGGACGTCGAAGAGAGAAAGGTCCGAGCCATGATCGCCCGTTTCGTCGGGGAGATCTACCAGACCCCGCCCGTCCGGGCGGCCGTGAAACGCGAGCAACGGACGCGGCGCATATTCGATTTCGATCCTCTCGAGATATCGGGGCGGAACGTCCTGTTCCGTGTCCGATGCGAATCGGGCACCTACGTGAGGACCCTCGCGGTGGATCTCGGGGATGCCCTCGGAGTCGGTGCGAACCTGGTGGACCTCCGGCGCACTCGAGCCGCGACTTTCACGGAAGCGGAGGCGCGCCCGCTCCAGGTCTTCCGCGACGCGCTCGCGTACTGGAAAGAGAACGGCGACGAGGACGAGATTCGTCGGGTCCTCGTCCCGCACGAGCGGCTCCTCGGCCACCTTCCGCGAATCGTCGTGAAGGACACCGCGGTCGACGCGATCTGCCACGGCGCGAACCTCGCCGTGCCGGGCGTGGCGAAGCTCTCCCCCGGGATTCGTCGGTCGCAGCGAGTGGGCGTCTTTACGGGGAAGGAGGAGGCTGTCGCCCTTGCCGAAGCGACGATGACCTCTGACGAGATCGTCGTCGGCAAGTCCGGCGTCGCCGCGGACACGGTCCGCGTCCTCATGGACCCGGGCACGTACCCGAAGCTGTGGAAGTGAGCCGCGTGGGCGTGGACCCTTGGGGGTTCGACCAGGAACGTCAGGCTTTCGCGCGTCGACTGCGGACCCGGCGACGGTGGCTTGCCGGGGTCCGCGCCTCGCTCCTCGCCGGCTTCCTCGTCGCCTTGCTCGCGGGAGGCTCCCGCATGCTGGATTCCTGGGTTGAAGGAGTCCCCGCGCCATCCTGGGCTCGGACGGCCGCGTTCATCACGATCTTGTACTCCGTCGGATCGGGCCTCCTGCTCCCCTTCGCCTATGTGAGTGGGTACCGCTGGGAGGTGGAAGCGGATCTGTCGTCCCGGACGCGCGGCTCCTGGCTCCGAGACCAGGGGAAGGGGTTCGTGCTGGGCCTCGGGGCAACGGTCCTCGGCGGCGAGGTCCTTCTCTGGCTCCTCGCGACCTCCCCCGACTGGTGGTGGCTCGCGGCGTGGGCCCTCGGCGCGCTCACGGCGTTCGGACTCAGCATCCTGGCGCCGGTCCTCCTCGTGCCCATGTTCTTCCGGTCGAGGCCCGTGCAAGATCCTTCCCTCCGTTCTCGGATCGAGGCCCTCGCGACCGCCGCCGGGGTGCCGGTCGTCGGGGTGTACGAACTCGGTGCCTCGGCGAAGACCCGGCGCTCGAACGCGGGCGTCATGGGCCACGGCCGGACGCGCCGAATCGTCGTCACAGACACGCTCCTGTCGGACTACAGTCATGACGAGATCGACGCGGTTCTCGCCCACGAACTCGGCCACGAGAAGTTCCGCGACCCGTTCACGGGCCTCGTGTACACGGTGACCGTGTCGCTCGGTGTGGCAGCCGCCGTCGGCATCCTGTACGCCCTGACGTTCCGTACGTTCCTGCTCGCATCCCGGACGAACCTCGGCGGACTGCCCGTCCTCGCCCTGTGGGCCGGGCTCCTCTCCCTCGCAACGAGCCCGATCGATCTTTGGTGGTCGCGGCGTCGCGAGCGACGTGCGG
>Ga0209521_10001893_pt1 | contig 17090 bp, 18 predicted proteins | sample Rifsed19ft4_FD_184016 | JGI IMG/M metagenome (GOLD analysis project Ga0209521, IMG submission 184016) | Soil microbial communities from Rifle, Colorado, USA - sediment 19ft 4 (version 2) | ecosystem: Environmental > Terrestrial > Deep subsurface > Rock core/Sediment | place: Rifle, Colorado...
GGACTGCGGGACCAGGGTATTTGAAAGATCGGGGACAGGGCGGTTCATGGTGCATCTGGCGGACGTCTTTCTCACTCAGTGGCCGGGCATGATGCAGAAGTACGGAAAGAACGCGAGGTATTGGGGAGGGTTGTTCTGAAAACCCATAGCGTGCGCATTCCCCGCAGAAAAGCTGCGGGGTCAAGCGAGCGAATAGAAATGACATTTTCCTTAGGTTTCGAAGCTCCCCGCGGCTTGCCGCGGAAAGCTTCAATGGGACCGGAGAGATGAAGATAGCGCTTGTTTGCGCGAACGGCGGACATCTGACCCAGATGATGGAGTTGAGTGACATATATGAGAGGCACGAACACTTCTGGGTCACATATCGCGGCACAGACAGCCAGGCGCTCGGACGCGTATATTTTTACAGGGACCACAGGTCGATATTGCTCAAGATGGCAATACAATTTCTTACAGCCTGGTTCATCGTCCTTAAGGAGAGGCCGGGGCTGGTGATATCTACCGGCGGAGCGATAGCTGTGCCCATCTCGGTCTATTGCAGGCTCATGGGCGTGCACATAATCTATATAGATTCAGGCACGAAGGTATTCGAGAGGTCAGGGACAGGGAAGTTCATGGTGCACATAGCCGACATCTTCCTTACGCAGTGGCCTCAAATGCGGCGCAAGTACGGCAGGAACGCCAGGTACTGGGGAGGGCTCATTTGATATTCGTGGTGCTAGGCACATCTCCGTTCAGCTTCGAGAGGCTTGTGACTCTTGCTGATTACTATGCGCAGAAGACCGGGGAGGAAGTCTTCATCCAGACCGGCAATACGAAGACGGCGCCCAAACACTGCGCATGGAAGGACTTCATGAAAAAAGAGGAGTACCTTGAGAAGCTCGTCCAGGCGGATATGGTGCTGGCCCACGCAGGGACGGGCATCACGATCGATTCGTTCAAGCACGGCAAGAGGCTGGTCTTTGTGCCCAGGCTCTCAAGGCTCAAGGAGCACACCGATGATCACCAGAGCGAGCTTGCGAGGTGCCTTGAAGAGCAGGGCAGGGCAAAGATAATCCGTGAAGATACCGGCGGCGACGAGGCGGTCGCGCTCATACAGTCGGCCAAAAAGGAAGAGTTTACGGCAATCGCAAGCTCGGCAAAGCACATGCTCATAAGGAAGCTATCCGAATACATCTCCGCGCTTGAGTGCGCCAGACGATAAAAGTTTTGCATTAAGAACACTCATCCCGGCTCCGCATCCATCCCATCAAGAGAATCACCCCGGCCTGCAAAAAGAAGCAAGGAGAAAAAATGCTGCCGAATTTCGTGGTCGTTGGCGCGCCAAAGGCAGGCACAACGTCATTATACAACTACCTCAAGGGCCATCCGGATATATTCCTGCCGCACAGGAAGGAGATCCTCTTCTTCGACTCGTCATTCCACAAGGGGCTCCCCTGGTATGAAAAATACTTCAAGCACTACAGGGGCGAGAAGGCAGTCGGCGACATCAGCCCCACCTACATGGGCAACCCCTTTGTGCCAAAGCGCATGCGAAGGACCATACCTGAGGCCAGGATGATATTCATTTTGAGGGACCCTGTTGAAAGGGCCTGGTCCCATTATTGGGACCTGGTGGGCTGGGGGACAAAAGCTTCTTTCAAGGAGACTCTAAGGGCTCCTGGCATGTACAAGCGGGGACACGGCTATATAGAGTTCGACATACTCGACTTCGGCCTCTACAGCCGTCACATAAAGCGCTTTCTCGATTATTTTCCGGCCGAGCAGTGCGGATATTTCCTTTACGACGACCTCAGGGACAGGCCACAGGATTTCCTCAAAGGCATATTGAGGTTCATAGGCGTATCCGAGAGGGAGCTCCCTCAGACCGAAAGGAAATACCACACCTGCCGGGCAAACAGGTCGAGATTTTTCGGCAACCTGCTCGTGAGCGAACCGATCCGTGATTTTACATACAGCTGCGTGCCCTCAAAGCTTGTGCCGGCGTGCAGGGGACTCTATGACCGCCTCTTGAGCCTCAACACAAAAAAGATAAAGCCGCCCGCAATCGGCGGGGAGGACAAGATTTTTTTGAAGGAGCAATACAGGGACGAGATACTCTCATTGCAGGGCCTCATAAGAAAGGACTTGAGCTCATGGCTTCAAAAATAAAGCGTACACAAAAAAGGTGTCTGAGGATAGTCGCCCTCAACCCGCCGTATTTTCCGAAGTTCTCGAGGGCTTCCCGGAGCCCGGCGGTCACAAAGAGCTCTACTCTCTACTATCCGTTTCTCCTGGCCTACGCCACAGGAGCGCTCGAAGACGACGGCTTCGAGGTGAAGCTCATCGACGCCCCCGCAGCCGGGCTCAGCAGGACTGAGACGATAAGGGCCATAAAAGAGGCTGCCCCTCATCTGGTCATCTGCGAGACATCTACGCCCAGCATAGAGAACGACCTGGAGGTAATCGGGGAGCTCAAGTGCGCGGGCGTGCCGTTTGTCGCTGCCGTCGGCACGCATGTCTCGGCGCTTTCCCAGGATGTGATGCAGGCGAACCCATTTCTCGACGCTGTCGCGCGCGGGGAATACGAGTGCACGGTAAGGGACCTCGCCCGCGCGCTGGATGCGGCGGAGCCTTCTCTGGACGGCGTTCAAGGGCTTACTTACCGGAGCGGCTGGGAGATAAAGAAAAACCCGGACAGGGATTACATTGAAGACCTCGACAGGCTGCCGTTCGTATCGAGGGTCTACCGCGACCACCTGAGGCAGCACCTGGGCGCGTACTTCTACGGGGCGAACCTCCACCCGGTCGTAACGATACTTTCAGGGCGGGGCTGCCCGCACAGGTGCGCCTACTGCGTATACCCCCAGACCATGACCGGGAACGCCTACAGGTTCAGGAGCGTCGGAAACCTGGTCGATGAGCTTGAGTTCATAAAAAAAGAGCTTCCGGAGGCAAAGGAGGTCTTCATAGAGGACGACACATTGACAGCCGACAGGGAGAGGGCGCGCTCAATTGCGAAGGAGATAATCTCGCGCGGGTTGAAGATAAGGTGGTCGGCCAATTCGAGGGCGGACGCGGACTACGAGACCATGAGGTTAATGAGGCGCGCGGGACTGAGGCTCCTTTGCGTGGGGTTCGAGAGCGGCTCGCAGGAGATACTGAACAGGCTCGGCAAGAACATCCGGTACGAAAAATACATGAAGTTCAGGGGCGACGCCAAAAAGGCGGGCGTGCTCATACACGGCTGCTTCATGTACGGCAACGAGGGCGAGACAAGGGAGACGATGCAGGGCACGCTTGAGCTGGCAAAGAAGCTCGGGTGCGACTCAGCCCAGTTCTACCCGATAATGGTCTACCCGGGCACGCGCTCATACGAAAGCTTCCGGGAGAAGGGGTATATAAAGGCTTCCTCGTTCAAGGACTGGCTCACGCCGGAGGGGCTTCACAACTGCATAATATCCCTGCCCGGAATTAGCGGAAAAGAGCTCGTGGAGTTCTCCGACCGGAGCAGAAGGGAGTTTTACCTCAGGACAGGGTACATATTCTCAAAGGTCGTTCAGATGATAACGAGGCCCTCTGAGGCAAAGAGGCTCATTCGGGCCGGCAAGGCCCTGAGCAGATTTATTATCGGGCCTGAAAGGACGCGCCCATGAGGTGCTCGCTCATTATACCGGCGTACAACGCTGCGGGGACGATAGTCGCATGTCTGGCGGCCTCTATGCGGCAGAGCATCCCGCGGGATGAGTACGAGATAATCGTCGTCGACGACGGATCAACGGACAATACGGGAGAAGCTGCGGAGAGTTTTCCTGTGCGGGTCATTCGTCAGACAAACGGCGGCCCCGCTGCGGCGCGCAATCACGGCGCTCTTCTGGCAAAGGGGGAGGTGCTCGTATTTACCGATTCAGACTGCGAGCCGGACAGGGATTTTCTGAAAAATATTCTGGCGCCGTTTGATGACCCCGGCATAATGGGCGCGCAAGGCAGCTACAGGACCGCCCAGAGGGGCTTTGTGGCGCGGTTCTGCCAGGCTGAGATAGAGATCCGCTACGCAAGGATGTCGAAAAGAGAGGGCATAGACTTCATAGGGAGCTATGCGGCAGCTTACAGAAGAGAAGCGTTCCTTGAGTGCGGCGGCTTTGATACATCGTATACGGCCGCATCCGGAGAGGACACGGACCTCTCCTACGAGATGCACGAGAGGGGCTTTAAGCTCGTCTTCAGGCCGGATGCCGTTGTCTTTCACCGGCATCCCGCATCCCTGAAAAAATATCTCAGGACAAAGTTCTACAGGGGCTACTGGAGGGTCAGGCTCTATAAGAAGCACCCGCAGAAGGTGTTTAAGGACTCGTACACGCCGCAGGGGCTGAAATTAGAGGTGCTCTCAATTCCGCTCATAACGGCTACGGGGGCCGCGGCGTTCGGTAACCCGCTCCTGGCTTTGCTCCCGGCCGCAATGGCCCTGTTTTTTCTGGTCTCCGCGCTCTCCTTCTTTAAGCCGCTCAGGGCCAATAGCATTCCAGAGTATGTTTTTATAGCCCCCATGCTCCTTCTGAGAGGGGCTTCGCTCTTCCTGGGGCTCCTGTCAGGGTGCTGCGCATCTCTCATTAGAAGAGAAGAGCAGAGGCCTCGGGAGAGGCCGTATTCAGTACGAGAGGGCACATAGCAGAAAAATAACCGCGTCAGATTATCTACGCACTAACCAGAACACCTTGGACATTCATCGCGCATAATCCAGCTTTGAGCCGCAGCCCTGTCTATAAGGGTCCCCATGCGCATTACGCTCCTTTTTCTGCTGTCGTTCGTCCTGCAGTTCATCATAATACAGGCCTCCCGCAAATGGGCCTTTTGCGTGGATGCGGGCGAATCTGAAAAGCCGCAGAGGCTGCATACATTCTCAACTGCGCGGGCAGGAGGTCTCGGGATATTCTTTTCAACGCTGATCCCCTTTTCTCTTTTGGGCGATAATGCAGAGGCCCTGATGCTCGCATCCCTGCCGGTCTTTGCGGCTGGATTCTACGAAGACTTCAGGACCGGCCTGAGCCCGGCCAAAAGGCTCTTGTTGATGTCCTGCGGCCCGGCCGCCTTCATCCTGCTTTCCGGCGACGCAATCGTCAGCATAGGCTTTCTCGCTCTCCCGTTCGCCCTGGCAGCGCCCTTTACGGTATTTGCGGTCGTTGGCGTGGCAAATGCGATGAACGTGATCGACGGCGTCAACGGCCTCGCCTCAGGCGTATCCATCATCGCGCTCATCTTTCTTGCGGCGATATCCTACATCTACGGCGACCAGCTCGTACTCAACATCTCCGTTGTCCTCATAGTGTCCATAGCCGGTTTTTTCGTATGGAACTACCCCAAAGGGAAGATCTTCCTCGGCGACGGAGGAGCGTACTTCATCGGCTTTCTCCTGGCTGAGACATCAGTCCTGCTCGTGGACAGGAATCCTGCCATATCCCCCTGGTTCCCGATGGTCCTTCTGGTCTATCCGGTCTTCGAGGTATTCTTCTCGATCTACAGGAGGAGGATAAAGCGCAGGGGGTCGGCCATGGCAGCCGACAGCTTCCACCTGCATACGCTCATATGCAAGCGCGTGACAAAGAGCAATTCCAGGACCTCGGTCTACCTCTGGGCGCTCGTCTGGGTCTTCGGGAGCGCGGCTTTCATATTCCACGCTAACACCCCGGCGCTCGTCGCCATAGTCATCGTATTTGCCGCTGTCTACGTCTTCATCTACCGCCGGATAATCAGGTTCAACAATCCTTTCTGAGCAACTTTTCCCTTATCCGCGCAAAAAACCCCTCCGTTGACAAACATCTATTCTGTGTTCTTCTTAAAAGATGTATTCGATCGGACGCTCAAGCGCACGCGGGCGGAAGGAGGCCGTGATGACCAAGTTGACGCCGGTCCTGGCCCTCTTCATAGGGCTATTATTTCCGGCCTGTTCACACGCACACTCTTATATAAAGGCGTATGCTGGCGCAGTTTTTCCTCCGGAATGCGAAGCATTCAGCGAATCAAAATCCGGCAGCGGGGTGGGAGACCTTGAATTCGGCAACGGGTTGACAGCTGGGGTAAAACTGGGCAAATGGCTGGAGAGCGCCCCATTTTTCGGCTACGAACTTGACTTGAACGGCCATGTTGCGGACATGGAGGGGTTGACTGTAAAGGGCAGTTCGACAAAGATCGACGCGCGCGGAGAACATACGGTCTACTCGGCGACTGTAAACCTTATCCTTCGCGTGCCTCAAGGCAGATTCCGGCCATACCTGGGCGCCGGCGCCGGTTTATTTTATGCCGAGCTTGAAAACGCTTCCTTCTCCCCGCCATTTCTCGGCGTCGCGCCGACCCTGCCTGACACAAACGACGAGGTTTTCGGCTGGCAGTTCCTGGGCGGTGTCGAGTTCGAAGTGAGCCAAAAGATCGCGTTCTTTGCGGAATATAAATATTCGCGCGCTGATCTGGAATACGCCCATACCGACTTCGAGGTCGATTATCAGGCACGCCAGGTGTTCGGAGGTATCACATACAATTTCTGAAGCGACGAATCGTATTGGGGCCCGGCCTGAGAAGGCCGGGCCCCTTTATTTATGGCGGGGGGCTCCAAAGCATGCTAACGTGAGCCGCCCGATATTTTTCAGGGACAGAAAGCTCAACCGGGCCGGCTTGACAGTACTTTGACTCGTAGTTAGAGTCATAATATGAAAAAATCAGGGGCAGGGGACTGGAAGGTACGCGGGCCGAAGCTCTCCAGCATGGTTATCGCGCGTTCCTTTGTAAATAAGGCTTGGGGAGGAATGAAATGGAAAACGCAAAACATGGCGATATCGTAAAGATCCATTATACAGGCACCCTGGACGACGGGAGCAGGTTCGATTCGTCGCAGGGCAGGGAACCCCTTCAGTTCGTCATAGGCGAGGGCATGCTCATACCGGCTTTTGAACAGGCCGTCGTCGGCATGAACCCCGGCGATTCGAAGAACCTGCACATACCGGCAGATGATGCCTACGGGCCGTATTTCGACGAGCTCATACTCGAGGTGGACAGGAGCCAGATACCTCCTTATATCGACCCCGACGAGGGCATGCAGCTGCAGATAACGCAGGACGACGGCAGCTCGACTGTCGTGAAGGTGGTGAAGCTCACTGAAGAGAAGATATATCTCGACGCCAACCATCCGCTGGCTGGCAGGGACTTGAACTTTGATATAGAGCTGGTCGATATAGTCCAGCAATAAGCGGCAGCTTGAAAAGTCCATCTGCTTTGTTGGCTTCAGTTGCTCGTCAGAAGCGGCGTACATGAAGAGTACGCCTCATTCCTCGCTCCCCGCGTATGGAGCTTTCTAAACAGCCTGATGTTTCCAGCTTTCAAGCGGGCCGGGATTAACCGGCCCGCTTTTCTTATATGATCCCCAGTCTCTCCTTCATCCTGTCGGTTATGGGCTGCCTGAGGTCCATGTATCCTTCCCAGGGATTCCCGGCCTCTTTTATCCTGTCTTTTATATTCCTGAGCGTGAATGAATCCGACCGCACCTGCATAAGCTCTTCCCATCTTAACGGTACGGCTATCGGCGCGCCTTTCCTGGCCCTGGTTGAGTAGACCTCTATGGCGGTAGCGCCCCTCAAATTCCTCATGTAATCCACGAATGTCTTCCCGACCCTCCGCGATTTGGTCATCATGGATGTGAACCTCCCCGGAAGGCCTCTTGCTATGAACTCGGCCAGGGCCTTTGAAAACGACTTTACCTCTTCCCAGTCCCGGACAGGTTGAAGAGGGACGACGACATGAAGCCCTTTGCCTCCCGTGGCCTTAGCAAAGCTCTGAAGGCCGAGCTCATTCAAGAGCTCTCTTATGAGGTAAACGGACTCAACGAGCCTCTCCCATTCGACCGCGGTATCAGGGTCTATGTCAAATGTCATCCTGTCAGGGTATTCGAGTTTTATATTCCTGCTCCCCCACGTATGGATCTCAAGCACGCCGAGCTGCACGAGGCCGATTACAGCCTCAGGGGTATCTGCCGTCAAATAAATAGCTTTCGTGCCGTCGTTCTCCGTCAGCTCTATCCTCTTTATCTCCTCAGGCATGCCCTGCATCTCGTGCTTCTGGAAGAAGCATTCCCTGTCATAACCTTCAGGGCAGCGCACAAGGGTAAGAGGCCGGCCGACCAGGTGCGGGAGCATGAGCGGGGCCGCTGTCTCGTAATAGTCCATGAGGTCGGCTTTTGTGTAGCCCTCATCAGGATAAAAAACGCGCTCAGGGTTGGTGACCCGTACTTTCCTGATCATGCGCACCGGCCCTGTCTCGGCAATAGGCTCGCCTGGCGCGATGGCCTCATCTGCCGGGCCTATTGCCTCGATGAGCTTCAGAGGGTTCTCATGGACTACCTCTCTTGCCGGCTTATCCTCCCTCAAGCCCTGGAAGGATGGATGGCGGAGCACGCCATCCTTTGTCCACTGCGTGAAGGCGACCTCGGCGACAAGCTCCGGCCTTACCCAGCGCACTCCCTTTGCCTCGGCGCCGACAGGCGGATTGTGGAAATCGGGCTGTGGTTTTTCCATTGCCTTGAGCCTCTCCCATATATCCATTGTCGTGCGCTCATTGAAGCCCGTGCCCACCCGGCCGCTGTATATGAACCGCCCCTCGCCGTCGAATACGCCTATGAGAAGCGCGCCGAATCCTGCCCTGGCTCCAGTCGGCTCGGTGTATCCTCCTATTACGAACTCCTGGCGATCAAGGCACTTTACCTTTACCCATGACCTTGTCCTCCCCTGGAAGTATGGCGAGTCTTTCTTTTTTGAGATTATCCCCTCCACATCCCATTCGCAGGCATTGTCAAAGAATTCCGCGCCCCGGCCCTCGACATGCTGGCTGAAGCGGAGCATGCCCCGGTCTACCTTCTCAGAGCTGAGGATGGCTGCGGCAAGGAGCTTTCGGTCAGAGAGCGGCGCGGCTTCGAGAGAGTAGCCGTTGTAATAAATTATGTCGAAGATCATATAGACGAGCCCCTCGTCAGTACCGGCGGAGAGCGCGCCCTGCAGCCCTTCGAAACTCGTCGTGCCGTCCTCTTTTATTGATACGATCTCGCCGTCGAGCCAGGCCTCTTTTATGGGGAGCTTTGACAGCGCTGAAGCGATGGAGGGGAACTTAGATGTCCAGTCGTTGCCGTTGCGCGTAAGGAGCCTTACATTTGCGTCCCGTATCGCGGCGGCTATCCTGTAGCCGTCATACTTGATCTCATGCAGCCAGCCGTCTCCCTGCGGAGGAGCGTCTACCGGTGCGGCGAGCTGCGGCCTTATTGCCCCGGGCATCTTTTTTTTCTCCGCAATGGCGCCGGATGGAAGCACTGGCGCGGCCTCGCCTGTTGCGCTCCAGATGCCCTCGGGGAGCTCCGCGATCTCATCTATAGTCCTGTTGCTCGCGATAGACCTCGGCATCTCGGATATTATATCCCGCTCTTCCGAAGCCGCGCCGTCGCGCTCCTTTATAAGAAGCCATTCCTCCTTGCCCTCGCCCTCGTCGTAACGGTCGCCCCGGTCCTTGAGCCTCACAAGGGCCCACCTGCCGCCGAGCTTCCTGCCGCTGAGTATAAACTTTAGGCTGCCCTTTCTCATGCCATCGTCAGGGTCCTCCTCCGGTATCCAGAAGCCCCGGTCCCACAGGAGCACGGAGCCTCCGCCGTACTCGCCTCTCGGGATAACGCCCTCGAAGCCAGCGTACTCTATCGGGTGGTCTTCGACGTGTACGGCAAGGCGCTTGTCCGCAGGGTTTACTGAAGGGCCTTTTGGCACGGCCCAGCTCTTGAGGGTGCCGTGGAGTTCAAGGCGGAAATCGTAATGAAGGGTGCGGCTTGCGTGCTTGTGTATTACGAATATGCCGGCGCCGGCCTCCTCGCCGTCCCCCCTGGGCTCAGGCGTGCGGGAGAAGTCTCTCTTTCGCTGGTAATCGCTCAAGTCCCCGGGGTCTTTTTGCATTGGCTTACAGGTCAGCCGCCCGCGGCCTTTTTCCTGGCCGCGACCCTGGCAGCCTCTGTCTCCTCCAGGCTCTTCTTCAGTAATGACATGATGTCAATGACCTCTGCCGTTGGCTGCGGCCTGGCTGGCGGGGCCTCTTCTATCCGCGCTGTCTCGCCTGCCGCTATCTTCTGCCTGATATATGAGAGAAGCTCTTTTCTGTAGGTGTCATGGTATTTTTGGGGCTGCCACTCGTTTACCATCGATTCAACGAGCCTCTCTGCCATCTCAATCTCTTTTGCGCTCACGCCTGTTTTCTTCAAGTCCTCGTCAGGCACTTCAACTTCAGAGGCGTCCTTGAGCTCATCAGCGTAACGGATAAGCTCAAGCACAAGGACCTTTCCGTAGGGGACGACCACGCCAAGATACTCCTTTGAATGGATGACGACCTTTGCGACCCCTGCCTTGCCGGTCTTCTTAAGGGCCTCTCTCAGGAGGGCGTAGCCCTTCTCGCCCCTTCCCGCGGGCGCGAGGAAATAGGGCTTCTGAAAAAAGATAGGATGGATGTCTTTCGCTTCGACGAAGTCCGTTATCTCTACTGTCTGGGTGGCCTTGGGATTGGCCCTCAACAGGTCCTCTTCAGTGAGGACCACGTACTGTCCGTCCTCGAACTCATAGCCCCTGACCATTTCGCCCGAGACCTCTTTGCCGGTCACCTTGTTGTATTTCTTGTAGCCGACAGGGGCGAGGTCCTCTTTGTCGAGCAGGTGGAGGTCGAGCTTCTTCTCCTTGCCTTCTGCCGTGAAAAGGCCTATGGGGATATTGACCAGACCGAAACTTATGCTTCCTTTCCAGATCGGACGGGGCATAGTTCTACCTCGTTATTTGGCTGAGAGTGGGAGAGGGAGGGTCTACTTAGATTGTATTGGAAAGAGATGGGTAGTCAAGTCGGCAGGCTGCTGAAAAAGGCCCATCTGCTTTGTTGGCTTCAGAAGCTTGTCAGTGCGGCGTACGGCAAAGAGTACGCCTCCTTCCTCGCTCCCCGATTTAACCGGGGCCTCGCATCTGGACCTTTTTGAGCAGCCTGAAAAGGTTTATATTTCCACTATCTCGCCGTTCCTGGGGCGGCGCGTCGTGAAGTTCGGGTGTTTTTCTTTTATCAGCTCCGAGAAGGACTCTGCCGCGTCGTCCTCGCCGTGCACGATAAATATGGTAGGAGAGTTGTCGAACTCGGACAGCCACTCGATGAGCCCTTCCCTGCCCGCGTGCGCGGAAAAGCCGTTTATCGTGTATATCGACGCCCTTACCACGACCTCTTCACCGAGGACGGTTACCGCCTTCGCGCCGTCGACTATCTTTCTGCCGAGCGTGCCTTTCGCCTGGTAGCCGACGAATATAACGCTGCACTCGGAGCGCCAGAGGTTGTGCTTGAGATGGTGTTTTATGCGCCCGCCCTCGCACATGCCGCTCCCGGCTATGATTATATTGCCGGATTTGAGCCTGTTGAGCTTCATCGACTCTTCCGCGGTCCTCACGAAGTGGAGCCTTATGGAAGTGTCCGACTGCCTGGTGGTGAAGAGCCTCCTGGCCTCGTCGTCAAAGCATTCCGGGTGAGCTACATACACCCTGGTGACCTCTTCGGCGAGCGGGCTGTCCAGGTAGACGTCAATCCTGTAGAGCCTCTCCTGCCTCACGAGGTTGTTGAGTATATAGAGGAGGTCCTGCGCCCTTCCGACGGCGAATGAAGGTATGTATACGTTGCCGCCGCGCCTGAAGGTCGTCTTTATGGCGCTCACCAGCTCGTTGATCGATTCGTTCAGGGGCTTATGCGACCTGTTCCCGTATGTCGACTCCATTACGATGTAGTCCGCTACATCGGGCGCGGATGGGTCCTTGATGATCGGGTTTCCCTTTTTCCCGATGTCCCCTGAGAAGACGATCTTTTTCTCGGAGCTGCTGTCCTGGTACCATATCTCCAGGCTCGCGGAGCCGAGTATGTGCCCGGCGTCAAGGAACCTGAACTTGACCCCTGGGCCCAGGTGGTATATCCGGTCATAGTCTTTCACGTCGAAAAGGGGCAATACCTTCTCGACGTCCTCAGTGGTGTAAAGCGGTTGTACCGGCTCTCTGCCTGTGCGCATGGCCTTCTTTGTCACCCATACGCTGTCGCTCTCCTGTATGCTCGCTGAATCATAGAGCATGGGATCGAGGAGGTCCCTCGTTGCCGCGGTGGAGATGACCTTGCCGGAAAATCCTTCGCGGACTGCCTTTGGGAGAAGGCCCGAGTGGTCGATATGCGAGTGGGTAATGAAGATGAAATCAAGCTCAGCCGGGTTGAACGGGAAGGGGGTCCTGTTGAGCTCGTCAGAGCCGTTGCCCTGGTGCATTCCGCACTCGACAAGGAATTTGAATTTTCCGACCTCGATATAGTAGCAGGAGCCGGTTACAGTGCTGGCGCCGCCGACGAAAGTGAGCTTCATCCGAAACCTCCGCGGAACAGGGATGCAGTATATCATTTCAGGGTGCCTTGTGGAGAGGGAAATATGCCGGGAAAAAAGGCCAGGGGAGTTGACTCGGCGGCAAAAAGCTGTCCTAATTTAGGCAGGTGAGTCTATTGTTAAAGGAAAGTCTGGTGTTTGAACGGAAGATTATCCAGGGAGGAAGAGGGCAGATGCAGATGGAGAAGGTGAGGGAAAGGGCTAAAAAGCTTGGGGTAAAATCCGCGAGGATGAAAAAGGAAGACCTTATAAGGGCCATACAGAAGGCCGAAGGCAACTACCCGTGCTTTGGCACGGCAGTTGATTGTTGCGACCAGTCCGTATGCTGCTGGCGGGACGATTGCCTTAAGGAATGATGATGTAAAGATCCGGCCCGGCATGAGGCCGGTATCCCGGGATTAAAGCTGCAAAGGAGGTGCGCCATGCCTACCGACCCGGTCTGCAAGATGGAGATAAATGCCGAGGACGCAGAGGCCACGGCCGAGTTCAGGGATAAGACCTTTTATTTCTGCAGCGAGGCCTGCAAGGAGGCCTTTAAGAACAACCCTGAACGATTTATCAAGAAGACGGCCTGAGCCTTAGGGTCAAAAAATAAAGCGCGGCAATTTTTGCCGCGCTTTCTCAATTTCAACAGGCTGCTGAAAAAGTCCATCTGCTTGTCGAGTCGCGGAGGTCGCTGCGACGTACAAAAAGAGTACGACTCGTTCCTCGCTCCTCGACGCCTCGCATATGGAGCTTTTTGAGCAGCCTGAATTAACTTCTTATTTCAGACCGGCTCTACGGATTTTATCTCCGGAGCAGCCTTCCTGACCTGGACCTCTACGCCGGACTTCAGGGTCATGGCAGCCGAAGGGCATCCTCCGCACGCGCCCTTGAGCTTTACCCGTACAACTTTCGCGGCCTCGTCTATCTCGACGAGTTCGACATCGCCGCCGTCAGCCTGTAGATGAGGCCTCACCACGTCAAGGCCGGCAAGGACCTTTCTCCGCAGCTCCTCTCCCGTTGCCTCGGGCATCTTTTTCTTTGTTATCTTCACGACCCATTCGGAAGGCCCGCTGGAAAGATAGTCCCATTCGAATTTATCCATGTACTCTGATTCGAACTGGTAACGGAGCGCCTTGGGGTCGTGGTCGTTGGTAATCTCCATGGCCTCTCCAGCCTCTATCGCCTCCCAGCCGTCGAAAACGCACGGGTGACGCTGGAACATGGGTATGGCCCTGAGATCGAGTTTTTTCGGGCTTGCTGACATGATCCCCTCCTGCTTGCGGTTCCACTACAATATACAATATTTCAGCGGGAGGGTCACATGATAATTATCAAGGGATGTTGCGGGCTCAGGCGGTGAGGTACTGCTGCGCCTGGCCGAGCTCAGAGGACTTTTTCGAACCGATTATCCACCTGTTCGTGTTTTCCTTGAGGTCGGTCTCGACTGGCTTAGGGAACGGCACGCCCTCCCTGTCGTAGATGAGTATCACCCGCGGCTGGAGCGGGTAGGAGTGGTTGATCATCCTTACGATGGCGACCTCGCCGGTGTTGAGCTCCACGAATGTGCCTATCGGGTAGACGCCCGTGCATTTGATGAGCCTCTCTACCATCTCAGGGTCGAAGAACGTCCCGCGCATCTGGTAGAGCCTCTTGAGCGCGTCCTCCGGCGGCATGCCCTTCTGGTAGACCCTGTTGCTTGTCATTGCGTCATATACGTCGGCGACCGCGGCTATGCGCGCGAACGGGTGTATGTAGTCGCCCGACAGACGCCTGAAATAACCGGTCCCGTCGTAGCGCTCATGGTGCTGCAATACGACCTCGAGCGAGGCCTCCTTGATGCAGCTCATCCCGGAGAGCGCCTTTGCGCCGAGCTCTGCGTGCCTTTTCATGAGAGAGAACTCCTCTTCGGTGAGCCGTCCCGGCTTGTTCAGCACCTTCTCGGGCAGGAGCATCTTTCCTATGTCGTGCAGGATCGCGCCAAGGCCGAGCTGGTAGAGGTCTACCTTGGCCAGGCCCATGTGCCTGCCCAGGGCAAGGGAGAGTATGCAGACGTTCACGCAGTGCGCAAAGGTATAGTCGTCAAAGCTCTTCAAGCGGGCGAGGCTCAGGAGCGCGTCCTGGTTCCTTATGACCGAATCGACCATCCTGTCGACGGTATCTTCGACCTTGCCGGAATCTATCCGCCTTCCAAGGCGGGCGTCCTTTAAAAATTCCCTTACAAGCTGCTCGGCATCGTTCCTTACCCCGCCGGCCTCCTCCAGCTCCTCCTCAAAAGTCGTGAAGTCATCCTGGGCCGGCGTATTTTCGGCAAGAATTTCATTGGCCGCGGTTTCGCCCTCCGCGGGCCCGCATTCTTCATCAGATGTGAAGATGATGGTCTCGGCTTCGGTCACTACGGGCTCCGCGGTATTGGTCTCGCCTTCGGTGCCTTCTTTTCCCGCACAAGCCTCTTCATTGCTGATTTGACAGGCTGATATGGATTGAGGTGGAGGAAAGAGCTCCTCTCTCAAAGAGACATATACATGGGAATAGCCTTTTGACGATATTCTTTTCAGGTCTTCCTGCGTCTTTATGAGGATGTCGTTCACAAGGAAGACAGGGGTGCACCTGTTCCTTTCCATGCCGCATATATACATGCCTTCATGGAGCTCGTCTATGCCTATTTTCTTTATCATATGTGCTTTTCCGGGGAATTTTTTTATCCAATCAGGATATCGGAGGGCGTCTGGAAAACTTTAGCCAAATTTGACAAGGTCCTGAACGCGGCTATACTCAAATAATAGAAGATAAACAGGCTATGTAAAATGAAAGGAGGAAGGGAAATGGCCATAACAATGCCTAAGATACTGAGCTGCACTGTCGTTGAATGCGCTTACAATAAGAACAACGAATGCCACACCCCTGGTATCACCGTCGGCGACGGCGGACACGCTACCTGCGACACCTATTACAGGGCCCAGGAAAAGGGCGGTGGAGACCTTGTGGGCGGCGTGGGCGCATGCAGGGCCTATGAGTGCTCCTACAACAAGTCATATGAATGCAGCGCCCCGGGTATAAAGGTAGCCCATCACAGCGAGCATGCCGACTGCAAGACCTTCTCTCCCAGGAAATGACCTTCCATAGCGCTCAGCGAAAATAAAATTCAGGGCCGAAGGACTCGAACCCTTCGGCCTTTTTTTCAGGGCGCGTTCGTGTTATAGGTTTTCGCTATGCAAAGGATCATCACACTCACCACCGATTTCGGGCTCAGGGACCCTTACCAGGGCGCGATGAAGGGCGCCATCCTCTCGGTAAACCCGGCTGCCGCCATAATCGACATAAGCCATCTCGTGGCATCCGCGAACGTACTTGAGGGCGCGTTCGTCATGCACTTTGCCTGCCCGTATTTTCCGGATGGCTCTATTCACGTCGGCGTGGTCGACCCGGGAGTCGGCTCTGAGAGGAAGGCCATTCTGGTAGAGACGAAACGATACCTCTTCATAGGCCCGGACAACGGCCTCGTTAGCCTCGCCGCAAAGGATGACGGCATAAAAAGGGTCATCGAGCTTGAAAATGCGCGCTATTTCAGGACAGAGGTGAGCGATACATTCCACGGCAGGGACATATTCGGCCCTGTGGCCGCTCATCTGAGCCTCGGGGTCGACCCGGCAGAACTGGGCAGGCCGCTCGATAACATGACCGGGCTCGACCTGCCAGGGACAGAGATAGACGGAAGCGAGATAAAGGGCGAGATCATATATATCGATACATTCGGAAACGCCGTTACCAACATACGGCGCGATGAGATAAGGAACGGGGTAGATTTTGAGATAAGCGTAAAAGGCATCAAGCTCATCGGCGTGAAAAGGACCTACAGCATGGCCGGCAAGGGCTCTCCCGTTGCCCTCATCGGGAGCACCGGCTTCCTTGAAGTAGCTGTAAACAACGGGAGCGCCGCTCAAGCGCTCGGCATCCGCGTGGGCGACAAAGTAACCCTGAGGGCTATTGGCCCGAGGGTTATTGATAGATGAGGGCTGTCGTGCAGAGGGTCTTGTCCGCGGAGGTCAGGGTCGATGGAAAGATAACGGGGAGCATCGGCAGGGGTCTTCTCGTCTATGTCGGCGTTGAGAACTTCGATGTCCAGCCCGACCTCGATTATATAGCGTCAAAGGTAACCGGACTCCGCGTCTTCGAGGATAATGACGGGAAGATGAACCTGAATGTCAGGGAGGCTGGCGGCGCCCTCCTCCTGGTCTCGCAATTCACGCTGCACGGCGACTGCAGAAAGGGTAGGAGGCCGTCGTTTGACAAGGCAGAGGCCCCGCAAAGGGCTGGCGTGCTTTACAATGAGCTTGTAAGGACTCTCAGAGAAACGATAGAGACCGCCGAAGGCGAGTTCCAGGCGCAGATGGAAGTGGAATCGATAAACGACGGGCCGATCACAATCCTGCTGGACAGCAGAAAGCTCTTTTAGCCCTCCTCAATCCTTCTCTCGCATTCTTCGATTATTTCCCCTGGTATGAGCTTCAAGGCCGCTATTACGAGGAGCGGCACTATTACAAGGTCGTCAAGGTGGCCGAGCACCGGTATGAAGTCAGGTATGAGGTCAAAGGGCATGAGCGTGTACGCCACGGCCAAGCCCAGCAGGAGCTTTGGCAAAAGCGGGGTGCGGGGGTGCCTGAGCACGAGCCTGTAAAGG
>Ga0209521_10001897_pt1 | contig 17067 bp, 16 predicted proteins | sample Rifsed19ft4_FD_184016 | JGI IMG/M metagenome (GOLD analysis project Ga0209521, IMG submission 184016) | Soil microbial communities from Rifle, Colorado, USA - sediment 19ft 4 (version 2) | ecosystem: Environmental > Terrestrial > Deep subsurface > Rock core/Sediment | place: Rifle, Colorado...
CGGCGCGCCCGACGAACCAGAGGTAGCCGTCCCGGTCCATGGAGGCGCGGTCGCCGGTGATGTACCACTCCCCCCGATGGCACTTCGCCGTCGCCTCGGGGTTCCTCCAGTACTCCTTGAACATCCCCACGGGCCGGTCGGGGACGACCTTGATGGCGAGGTCGCCTTCCTCGCCGCGTGGGAGCTCCCTGCCCTCTTCGTCCACGATCGCCAGCGTATGCCCGGGAGCCGCCGGTCCCATGGAGCCCGGCTTCCACGCCGTGGTCCGGAAGGTGCCGGCCACGAGAACCGATTCGGTCTGGCCGTACCCCTCGTAGATGTGGTGGCCGGTCCCCTCCTTCCACGCCTCGATCACCTCGGGATTCACGGCCTCGCCCGCGCCCACGCAGTGGCGGAGCGCCGGGAACCGGTACTTCTTGAGCGGCTCCAGCACGAACATCCGGTAGGCGGTGGGCGGGGCGAAGAACGTCGTGATCGGGAAGCGCGCGAACATCTCGAGCGCCGCGGCCGGCTCGAACTTTTTCCCGCGCGCGTCCCAGACGAAGAGGGCGGCGCCCATGTTCCAGGGGGCGAAGAAGCAGGTCCAGGCCGCCTGGGCCCAGCCGGTGTCCGAGATCGTCCAGTGGAGATCGGTCGGCCGGTTGTCGAGCCAGAACTTCCCCGTGATGATGTGGCCCAGGGGATAGGAAGCGTGGGTGTGGAGCACCATCTTGGGGAAACCTGTGGTCCCCGACGTGAAGTAGATCATCATCGGATCCTGGCTCGAGTTGCGGGGATGGGCCATCTCGGCCGACGCCTTGGCCATCAGGGGCTCGTACTCCTGCCAGCCTTCGCCGGCGCGGCCCACGACGATCCGGTGCTTCACCGACGGGCACTCACCCAGCACCTGGTCCACCTTCCAGGCATTCTCCTCATCCGTGACGACCACGGACGCCTCCGAGATGCCGAGGCGATACTGGATGTCCTTGGTGGTCAGGAGCGTCGTGCCGGGGACCGAGACCGCGGAGGCGCGGAGGCAGCCGAGGACGATCTCCCACCACTGATAGACGCGCGGGAGCATGATGAAGACCCGCTCGCCGGGGGCGACGCCGAGGCCCGCGAGGACATTGGCGAAGCGCTTCGAGCGGTCGGCGAGCTCCCGGAACGTGAAGCGACGGGGCTGGCCATCGGCGGAAACCCAGAGGAGCGCGAGCTTCGACGGGTCCCTCGCCCACCCGTCGAAGGTGTCGAACGCCCAGTTGAACCGGGCCGGGACCTCGAGCCGGAAGGTCCGGCAGGTCTCGGCGTAATCGGCCATGTTGGGCGGGACAGAGTGCATGCTCTCCCCCACAGCGCCCACCGATGATATGCCGACGGCCCCAGACCGTCAAGACGGCGGCGCTCGGGTTCGCAGGCTCTACCGGCGGATGCGCGCCTCGACCCCCTGCCACATCAATTCCGCCCAGCGGGCATACCCCTGATCCGACGGGTGGTATCCGTCGGTGGCGATCAGCTCCGGGCGCTGCGGTACTTCGTGCCGGCTAGCCGAGAAGAGATCCACGACTTCCACGCCGTGCGCCCGCGCCTGCCGGCCCAGCGCCTCGTTGAACAGCGCGACCCGCCGGCCGACCTTGGGAGCCTCTTCCCGCCCTCTGAAACGCGGGGTGAGCGTGAGGTCCGGGATGAGGTTCACCACGAGGACCCCGGTCGTCTCACGAAGGAGTGTCCTGAAGATCGTCTCGATGTCGCGCTCGTACTCCCCAACGTTCCGGCCCCGCGTGATGTCATTCGGCCCGATCGAAAGCGTGACCAGGTCGGGACGAAGCGCCACGGCCCGCTGGAGTTGCCGCTCCACGACGTCGGCCCCGGTGGCGCCGCCCACCCCCAGGTTCGTCATGCGAGCAGACGCGTACACGGAGCGAAGGCGTTCGTAGAGCCGGCTCACGTAGTTTCGCTCCGCGCCGTTCGCGCCGATCCCATACACGGTGCTGTCGCCGATCGCCACGTACATCACCGCCTCGGCGCGGTCCTCTGGCAGGTGGCGGGGATGCTCCTGCTCGGATGACGCGGGTCTCACGATGCCGGCGCCACCGCTCAGGACCGCCGCCATTGCAATGAGCCCGCCCAGGCAGGTCCCGCGGCTCCAGGGCGCGCTCACTGAATCACGTGGTCCGCCCGGATGAGGACGGATTGGGGGATTGTCAGGCCGAGGGCCTTGGCGGTCTTGAGGTTGATGATGAATTCGAACTTCGTCGCCTGCTCCACCGGAAGATCGCCCGGCTTGGCGCCTTTGAGGATCTTATCCGCGTAGGTGGCGGCCCGCCGGAACTGGTCAACAACGTTCGGCCCATAGGACATGAGGCCCCCAGCCTCCGCAAACTCCCTCTGCGGATACACGGCGGGAAGCCGGCTCCTCGCCGCCAGAAGGACGACCTGACTCCGAGGACCAAAGATCACAGGGTCCCCCGCCACCACGACCCCGTCGGCGCGCTCCCGCACCATTGCAACGAACGCGCCCTCGAATTCGTTGCGCCCGCGGACCTCTACGGACTGAAACGTTACGCCCAGCTTCCGCGCGGCACTCTCGACCACGTTCCTGTAGGTTCCCGCTCCCGGAGGCACAGGATTCCACAAAAAGGCGACGCGAGAGACCGCTGGGACAGCCTCTTTCAAAAGCTCCAGATTCTTGCTGAGTATTTCGGGGGCGGGATCGTTGGCCAACCCCGTGATGTTCCCCCCAGGCCGCGCCAGGCTTCGGACGAACCCCACCTTCCCCGCCTGCTGCGCGTCCGACACGAGCGGCGCTGCGAGGAGTCCGAGGGCGAGCGCGATGATACCAACTACTTTGCTCTCGAGGTGGTCGATATGGACGATCACGTCGGCTAACCGATGCTGGCGAGGTCAAAGGCCCGCGAAAATGGATTCAGGAACCGGACCCCGTCGACGACGTCACCATCCGCGAAGTCCTCGGTCAGAACTACCGCGATCTGGTTCAGGCGGGCTGTCGCCCACACCTGTGCATCCCAGTAAGCCAGGCGGTGATCTCGCACGCCCCTCGCTGCCTCCAGGACCACCAGCGATGTGATCGGGAGGACCGGCCAGGCGCGGATCAACGCCGCAACTTGGCCGTAGGCGTCGGCAGAGCTTAACGGCGCCCGAATCTTCGAGGTTGCGGCTCGAAAAAACTCCGCCAACACCTGCGCCGAGAGCCTTCCCCTCCCGCTGGAGACCAACCGCCGCAAGGTGTCCAGCGCCCGTCGCTGCTTGCCCGGCTCCGCCCGGTCGTACGCATACACCAGCACGTTTGTGTCTAGGAGAACCTCACCGGCCATAGAGGTCCTCGCGGGTCCATCGCCGCTTCCTCTTCAGCCTCCCCTTACGCATCCGCGCCAGAATATACCGTTCTGCCTCCCGCCAGGCCGCCGCGTCAGGACGAAATCCCGCCGCACCCTCGAGGCCCCGATCGATGCCCCGACGGATCAGCTCCGCCTCCGTCGTTCCCAGTTCTTTGGCCAGGGTCTTGAGCAGCTGCTCCTGGCGGGGCTCGATGTAGACCTGCTTCCGAACCATCTCCGCCACCCGAATCACCTCCGCCTGAGGCTATACATCACATTATACATCGACCTAACAACCCGGGCTTACTGGATCACCTCGTCGGCCCGGATCAAGACGGACTGCGGGATCCTGAGGCCGAGGGCCTTCGCGGTCTTGAGGTTGATGACCAGCTCGAACTTCGTGGGCTGCTCCACGGGCAGGTCTGCCGGCTTCGCGCCTTTGAGGATCTTGTCCACGTAACCGGCGGCGCGTCGAAAGATATCAGGCTGGCTTGGCCCGTAGGACATGAGCCCTCCGGCCTCTACATTCTCCCTGAACAGGTACAGCGCCGGGAGTCGACTCCTTGCCGCAAGCTCCGCGATCCGTGCCCGGTGAATGAACGTGAGGGGGTCCCCATACACGTGGATCGCTTCGGCCCGCTCCCGAGTCGCCGCGTCGAAGGCGCGCTCCAGGTCGTCGGGACCCCGCGCTTCCAAGATCTGGAGTCTCACCTTCAGGGCGTCCGCCGCAGCAACGCTCTGTGGGAGGCTAACCCGGTGCATTTCATTCGTCGGATTCACGAGGACGGCGATGCGGGAAGCCTTCGGAACCGCTTCTTTAAGCAGCTCCAGTAGTTTCCCTGGGAATCCCTCCGGAACAACGGTAGCGAAACCGGTAGCGTTCCCGCCGGGCCGCGCGAGGCTGGAGACGATCCCTACCCGAACAGGGTCGGCCACAGCTATGAACACGACGAGGATCGTCGTGGTCGCCGCTTTGACAGCCGCCGTCGGTTGGGGGGCGGAGACAACGATCACGTCAACCTTGAGCCGGACCAGCTGGGCCGCGAGGTCGGGGAGCCGTTCGAACTGCCCCTTATGCCAGCGCCATTCGGTAGTGAGGTTCCGCCCTTCCACGTACCCAAGCTCCCGCAGACCCTGCCGGAATGCCTCCCAAACCGCGCTGTCGGTGCTGCTGAGAATTCCTATGCGGGCTACCTTCCGCGCGGCCTGCGCCTCGGCGGCGAGCCACGCGGAGAGAAGGCCGAGGACGAGGGTCATGGCGCTGGCCAGTCTGAGCTTCATGCGCCCTTCTTCGTCTCCGGAACTCGGATGAAGCCCTCCATGAGGCGGCGGGCGGTGCGGTAGACGGTGACCTGGCGCGCAACCGGAGAGTCGCTCGAGCCGCGCTCGACGAGGGCGGCGATGGGGAGGACGCCAGAGGGATGGCCGAGGCGGAGATCTCCCTCACCCTGCGCGCTCCCCCTCACCCTCCCCTCTCCCCCAGGGGGGAGAGGATTAAGGTGAGGGGGGGAGAGGGATTCGGCGACCACGGTGCCGTCTATGCGGGCGGCGACGGCGAGGCACATGGCCGCGGTGAGCGCGAAGGCGCGGTGGCACCGGCCCATGGAGATGACGCGCGCGACCAAGTTCACTTCACGCGCGGGGATCTCACGACCATCCAGGATCCGATACGACGCCGCGGGCGCCACGAATGCTACCTTGGGGATCGCGGGGCTTCCCTGGACTTTCATCAGCGCCGCCCCGGCCACGCGGATGGCCTCCAGTCGATTCAAGAGCGCCACGTCCCGGTCAATCGCCTCGGGCGACTCGGTCCCGAGGAGCCCCAGATCCTTGGCGCGGACAAAGACCATCGGATTCGTGGCGTCCACGAGGGACGCTTCGATGGCGCCGAAGCCGGCAACGTCCAGCGTGTCGCGCGGGCGGCCGGTGGGAAGCAGTTTCCCTGTCACGGCGCCTCCGGGATCGAGGAAGTCGAGCGCGATCCGGGCGCCCCGCCCCGGCACGCCCTGGAGCTCGAAGTCGCCTTCGACGGCCACCTCGCCGCCGGCCACGGGAACGCGCGCGACGACCAGCTTCTTCGTGTTCGTGTTGTAGAGGCGGACCGTGGTGATCGGCTCCACGGCGGGCACCAGCTTCTCGTCAATGGCGAAGGGCCCGACAGCGCTCGTGCAGTTGCCGCAGTTGCCCTTGTAGTCCACCAGCGGCTTACCCACGTCCACCTGGGCGAAGGTGTAGTCCACGTCGGCTTGGGGGTGGCTCGGGGGCCCGACGATCACCGCCTTGCTGAGCGACGAGATCCCGCCGCCGAGGCCGTCGAGCTGTCGGCCGTAGGGGTCGGGGCTCCCGAGGGCGGCGAGCAGAATCCGGTCGCGCTCGCGAGGATCCGGCGGCAGATCGGCGGCATGGAAGAAGAGGGCGCGGCTCGTCCCGCCGCGCATGAAGACCGCCCGGATGCGGCGCTGAGGCATGGTGTGCCTACACTCGCCCCCCCTCACCTTTGTCCTCTCCCCCGCTGGGGGAGAGGGTGGGGTGAGGGGGATTGAGTCCGTGGAGAGGAGCAGCCTTTGTGTAGGGGAGCAAGCCGCCGGCCAGCAGGATGTCGCGCTCGCGGGGCGTCAGCGGGCAGCGGACCGTGAACTTCGCTCCGCTCCGCGCGTTCAGCACGGTCAGCGGTTCCTCGACGGCCAGGCGTGCCCTCAGGCCTTCGATCTTCAAGCGGTCGCCTTGCTGGATCCCTTCGTAGGATGCCGCGTCCTGGAACTCGAGAGGGACGATCCCCCAGTTGATCAGATTGGCCCGGTGGATGCGGGCGAAGGATTTGGCGATGACGGCGCGCACCCCGAGCGCCATCGGCCCTGACGCCGCCGACTCGCGGGATGAGCCCTGACCGTAGGTCTCGCCGGCCACGATGATCCCACCTCTGGCGGCCTTGGCGCGGGTCACGAACTCGGGGTCCAGGTACTTGAAGCAGAACTCGGCCATGGCCGGGATGTTGGACCGGAACACGAGGGCCTGGACGCCCGAGGGCGTGATGTCATCGGTAGAGATCTTGTCACCGACCTTGAGCAGCACGGGCGCGACGAGGGTCTCGTCGGGGGGCGGAGCCACCGGTACCGGCTTGATATTGGGCCCCTTTATCACTTCGACGCGGGCCGCCTCGCTCTCGGGGACGGGAGGGACCAGACCGGCCGATGAGGCCTCGAACGATTTGGGAAAGATCAGGAGCGGCGGCGCGCCCTGACTGCGCGGATCGGTGATGACCCCGGTCAGGGCCGAAGCCGCGGCCACCACCGAGGAGCAGAGGTACACCTGGTCGTCCTTCGTCCCGCTTCGCCCCGGGAAGTTCCGGTTGAAGGCGCGGAGGCTCTTCGCCCCGGCGGCCGGCACGTGGCCCAGACCGGGGCAGGCCCCGCAGGTGGACTCCGAGATCACCGCCCCCGCGGCCAGGAGGTCGGCCACCAGCCCCTCACGCGCCATCACTTCCAGGATCCGGTGGCTGCCCGGGAAGAGCACGAAGGAGACCGACGGGTGGACTCTTCGCCCCTTGACGACCTGGGTCACCGCGTACATGTCCTCCCAGGAGCCGTTGGTGCACGAGCCCACCATGACCTGCTCGACGGCCGTGCCGGCCACCTCGCCGACGGGCACGACGCGGTCCGGAGAGCCGGGCAGCGCCACGAGCGGGGCGAGGCTCGAGAGATCGACCTCGAGCTGGTCGTCGTACTGGGCGTCGGGGTCGGCCGCGACCGCGCGCCAGTCGGCCTCCCGGCCGAGGAGCTTGAAGTACTCGCGCGTGACCTCGTCGGAGGGGAAGACACTCGTGGTCAGCCCGAGCTCGGCGCCCATGTTGGCGATCGTGGCACGCTGGGGAACGGAGAGCGCGGCGACGGCCGGGCCCGCGAACTCGAAGATCTTCCCGCCCCCGCCCTTCACCGTCAGGCGCCGGAGCAGCTCCAGGATCACGTCCTTCGCCGTGACCCAGGGGCCGAGCGCCCCCCGCAGCCAGACGCGGATCACCCGCGGCATCGGGAGCCAGCACGGCCCGCCGCCCATCGCGACGGCCACGTCGGTGCCGCCCGCCCCGATGGCGAGCATCCCCGCGCCGCCGCAGAGGGGCGTGTGGCTGTCGCTCCCCAGGAGGAACTCGCCCGGGACGCTGAAGCTCTCCAGATGGACCTGGTGGCAGATGCCGTTGCCGGGCTTGGAGAAGACGGCGCCGTAGCGGGCGGAGGCGGTCTGGAGGTAGCGGTGGTCGTCGGCGTTCCGCGAGTCCACCTGATAGACGTTGTGGTCGATGTAGGTGACCACTCGCTTGGCGCGGAGGCGCGGGAACCCCATCGCCTCGAACTGGAGGAAGGCCATGGGGCCGTTGGTGTCGGTGAGGAGGATCTGGTCGGCGGCCAGCGCGATCTCCTGGCCCGCCACGGGGCGGCCGCCCACCAGGTGTGATTCGATGAGCTTCCTGACGAGGCTCCGTCCCATGACGTCAGGTCCCCTCTCCCCCCTCACCCTGCCTCTCCCCTGAGGGGAGAGGAGAAGAGGTGAGGGGGTTTCTTCGGGGCGGGGTGAGGGGGCTCGCCGTCAACGCCGATCCAGGGGGACGAACAGCCGGCGGCCCGGGCCGGTGTACTGCCCGCGCGGGCGGATCAGGCGGTTGTCCTGATGCTGCTCGATGATGTGGGCGGTCCAGCCGGCCATGCGCCCGGCCACGATGACCGGGGTGAAGAGGTCCACGGGGATCCCGATCGAGTAGAAGAGCGGCGCCGAATAGAAGTCCACGTTGGGAATCAGCCCCTTGGCACGGTTGACCCGCTCGTGGAGTCGGACCGCCATCTCGTACCACATCCCCTGCCCCGACTGGCGGCAGGCCGCTTCGGCCAGGTCGCGGAGGATCACCTGCCGCGGGTCGCCCCCCCGATACACCCGGTGGCCGAAGCCCATGAGCCGCCGCTTGGCGGCGAGCGCCTTCTCCACGAAGGCGTCCACGTTTTCGACCTGCCCGATCTCCTTGAGCGTTAGCATGACCGCCTCGCCCGCGCCGCCGTGGAGCGGGCCCTTCATCGCCCCGATCCCGCCGGCCACCGCGGAGTGCATGTCGGAGAGCGTCGAGGTGATCACGCGCGTGGTGAAAGTCGAGGCGTTCAGCTCGTGCTCGGCGTAGAGGATCAGGCCCGCGTCGAAGGCGCGGACGTTCACCGCCGACGGGCGCTCGCCCGTGAGCATGAAGAGGAAGTCGGCCGCGTGACCGAGGTCCTTGGAGGGCGGCACGGGCTCTTGTCCAAGCCGGATGCGATGGTGAGCGCAGATCGCGGTGGCGAGCTGGGAGGTCAGGCGCAGCGCCTTCCTGAGATTGGCCTCCTGGGAGTTGTCGGTCGCGTCGGGATCGAAGGTCCCGAGCATGGCGGTGGCCATCTGGAGCGCCCGCATGGGGTCGGCCTTCTTCGGGAGCAGGCGAAACGCCGCGAGCAGTTGATCCGGGATTGGACGGGCAGCTGTCAACTCGGCGCAGAAGCCGTCCAGCTGGGCCCGAGTCGGCAGCTCCCCGCGCCAGAGGAGGTGGGCCACCTCCTCGTAGCTGGCCTGCCGCGCCAGCTCGTCGATGTCGTAGCCGCGATACGCCAGCCGCCCGTTAGCCCCGTCCAGGTCGCACAGCGCCGTCTCGGCCGCCACCACGCCCTCCAGCCCCTTGATCAGCCCGCTTTGCTCAGCCATGGCTCGCCTCCTGAGAAACGCTAGCTTAGCACGTCGGAAAAATGGGGGCCAGGCACTGCCTTGACGCGGACCGGCTTGGCCTGATAGGTTTGGCGGAACATGAGCCGTGCCGGCTGGCATGAAAGGATCGCGCATCTCCTCCTGACCCGCACCCCGCTGGGCCTCATCGTCCGATGGTTCGCGAGCATCCCCATCTCCGTCCACGCGAAGCTCCTCTCCGGGTTCCTGCTCATCACGCTCGTGCTCATCGCCATGGGCGCGACGGGCCTCCAGATCATCGCCAAGATGTCCCGCCAGAGCCACCTCATGCATCAGGCCCACGACCGGGGCTACTGGTCCCTCCAGATGGAGCACGCCTTCGCCATGCAGATGAATTTCACCTCGCTGGCCCTGATCCTCAAGGACGAGGCCACCATCGCGCGGATCCTGCGGGAGAATAACCGGTTCAACAACACCATGGCCCGAATCGAGGAGGCGGCCCCGCCGGAAGAGCGCGAGCTCATCCAGCTTATCCGGACCGCTCAGGAAGAGGCCATGACCACGGTGGCCGACATCGCCAACCTCGTGCGCGAGGGCAGGCTCGACGAGGCCACCAAACTACAGGTCGCCAAGGAATACCCTCTGTACGTGCAGATCGAAGGGCTCATCAATCAGGTGGTCAAAATCGAACAGGACAAGATGGACGACCTCCGCCGCAGCGTCGCCGTCGAGAACCAGCGCGCGATGATCCTCATGGGCGGGTTCGTCGCCGCCTCGATCCTGCTCGCCTTGCTTCTGGGCTTCGTGATCTCATGGTCGTTCATCCTCCCGGTGCGCGAGGCCCAGGGCTTCCTGGGCCGCGTGGCCATGGGGGACTTCGGGGCCAGCATCGCCGTCCCCAACCGCGACGAGTACGGCGTTCTCGCCGACCACCTGAACCGAATGAGCCGCGAGCTCCACCGCCTCCATGAGGACCAGCGCCAGGCCGCCCGGGAGCTCACGACGCTCAACGAGCAGCTCAAGCGCGCGAGCATGGCCAAATCGGAGTTTCTGGCCAGCATGAGCCACGAGCTCCGCACCCCCATGAACGCGATCCTCGGATTCACCGAGCTGATGCTCGACGGGATCTATGGCGAGATCCCGCCCTCCCTGAAGGGCCCCCTGACCGACGTCCAGGTCAACGGCAAGCATCTGCTCCGTCTCATCAACGAGGTCCTCGACCTCTCCAAGATCGAGGCCGGGCGCATGGAGCTCAGCCTGGGCGAATACTCGGCCCGAGACATCGTGGAGACCGTCACGGCTTCGCTGCGCTCGCTCGCCGCCGAAAAGGGCCTGGAATTCATCGCCCGGGTCGAAGAGGACATCCCCCCGGCCGTCGCCGATGGGAAGCGGCTCACCCAGTGCCTCATGAACCTCGCGGGCAACGCGCTCAAGTTCACGAAGGAGGGGCGGGTGGAAATCGGCGTCGAGCTGAAGGCGAACACGCTGGTCTATCGCGTCTCGGACACGGGGATCGGCATCCCCCAGGATCAGATCAGCAAATTGTTCGAAGAGTTCCGCCAGCTCGACGCCACCGTCGCTCACGAATTCGGTGGAACCGGGCTCGGGCTCAGCATCACCAAGAAGTTCGTCGAGCTGCACGGGGGACGCCTCTGGGCCGAGAGCCAGGTCGGACAGGGGTCCACGTTCTTCTTCTCGGTCCCCCTGCGCGTGGACAAGGGGAAGCCGGCATGAGCCCCAAGACCATCCTCTACGTCGAAGACAACGAGTTCAACCGGAAGATCGTCCGCGACCTGCTGGCCCACACGTCCTATCGCCTGGTCGAGGCCACGGACGGCGAGGCCGGGGTGGCCATGGCGCTCCAGGAGTCGCCGAATCTCATTCTCATGGACATCCAGCTGCCCAAGATATCGGGCCTCGACGCGACGCGCCGGCTCCGCGCCGATCCGCGCACGGCTCAGGTCCCCATCATCGCCATCACGTCCTACGCGCTGAGCGGCGACGACCAGCGGGCCCTGGACGCGGGCGCCTCCGCGTACCTGGCCAAGCCGTACAGCCCCCGCGAGCTGCTCGAGTTGATTCGGAAGCTCGCTCCTGAAAGTTAAGGCCCCAAGAGGAGGGAGACCCATGCGAAGCAGCATTCTCGGGATTTTTCTCGCGATCGGGCTCACTTTGCCTGCCTTCGCCGGGCAGGAAGAGCAATTCACGCCCGAATACAAGCAAGTGCGCAGCTCCCTCGACGCAAAGCATACGCCGAAATTCGTGGCCGCGCCGGACCAGGTCAAGCGGGGGCAGTGGTTCGACGTGACCGTCAGCGTGGGAGCGGGCGGCGACCATCCCTCTCTGACCGAACACCACGTCCGGTACATCGCGCTCTACCTGAACACGGCCGAGATCGCCCGCGTCTATCTGCACCCGGTCCACTCCTTCCCGCGGGTCACGTTCACGATTGCGCTGGACGAGGGGGGGATGCTGCGGGCGATCGCGGAGCCGACCCACTCCGCCGGCTGGGAGGCGTCGAAGAAAATTACCGTCGTGCCCTAGAACGCAGGGCGCCGACCTACTTCCTGCCCATTTCCACCGTCACGGTGGCGGCGGAGGTGTCTCCGACCGTCACTTCTCTCGTTACCGTACCCAGGCTTTCCTGCCAGATCTGGAGCGTGTACTTCCCGGGAGGCACATTGTCGAGGGTAAATTCTCCCTTGTCGTTGGTGACCGCATAGAACGGGTGGCCGGCCACGACCACCCAGGTTCGCATCCAGGAATGAAGGTCGCACTCGATCCGGATGATCTCGGGCTCTTTGAACACGATGGGAATCGTCCGGGCCTTCGGGTGCGCTTTATTGAAGGGAGCATTGGCCTTGCTGAAGCTCTTGACGTTATGGAGGAGCCGGTCGCTGTTCAGAAATTCCACGGTGCCGCCGGCCGGCACCACAACCACGCGGGGCACGAACATGCACTGCTTCTGATCGAGCTGCGCGGGGGGCAGGGGGGCGTTCCACTTTGCGCCGGCCGGGGGGGTCTGGAGGGACACCACCGCGTAGCGAATGCCATTGTCAGGCGACAGGATGACGTCTTCGGCCTCCTTTTCCTTTCCGCAGACGTACTGATCGATCGTCACCGGGAGCTTCTTCGGTTTTACCGGGGCTCCCGCGAGCCGGACGGTCCCCTTGATGGTCCCCCCCCAGGCCGTGCCCGGCGCCGTCGCCCAGACCACCGCCGCACAGACGAGGGCTGAGATCGTCACCACGAAATATCGCCTCATATCACTCTCCTCGTGACTTCATACCTTAGCACCGTTCACCCCCTCACCTTTATCCTCTCCCCCCTCACCCTGCCTCTCCCCAGTGGGGAGAGGAGAAGAGGTGAGGGGCATCGAGTGGGGGAGGGTGAGGGGGGGCTGCTGGATGTAGGCGATGGAGTAATCCGTGCCGTGACGCTGGACGGCATGAGCGCTACGCTGTGAGGACACGCCCGGCGGGCAGCGGCTTCATCACGCCGTTGTCCACCACGACCTGGCCGTTGACGATCACGTAGGGGATGCCGGTGGGATGGCGGTGGGGATCGGCGTAGGTTGCCTCATCCTTTACAGTCTTCGGGTCGAACAGCGTCAGGTCAGCAGCCCAGCCGGTACGGATGAGGCCCCGATGGTTCAGGCGCAGCTTCGCCGCCGGCATCCCTGTCATCTTATTGATGGCTGTTTCGACGGAGAACAGCCGCCGCTCCCGCGTGTAGTGGCCCAGCACGCGTGGGAAGGTCCCGTACATGCGGGGATGGGGCTTCCCCCGATGCGGTCCCGGGCCGACCGAAAGGCCGATCGAGTCCGAGCCGATCATGACGTGCGGGTGCGCGAGCGCTTTCGCCACGTTCTCCTCCGCCTGGGAGAAGACCACCATGGCGACCTGCCCCTCCTCCTCGAGGAGGAGATCCAGCATCGCCTCCGCCGCCGGCTTCCTCATGCGCGCGGCCAGCTCGGAGAGGCGGAGCCCCTCCCGCTCGGGCCTGGAGCACGTGGCGATCATGATGTCGCCCCAGCCGAGGCTCCCGTTCACGCTCCGCCAGGCCTCGCCGCCGGCCGCGCACTCCTCGACGAGCCGCCGCCGCGCGGCGCCGTCGGTGAGCCGGTCGAGCAGCCGGGCATTGCCCCCATCGTGGACCCACGCGGGGAGGAGGTTGGCCATCTTGGTGCTCCCCGCCGTGTACGGATACACGTCGGCGTGGACGTCCAGGCCGCGGGCACGGGCGTCGCTGACCTTCCGGAGCGCGGCGTCCATCTTGTTCCAGTTCTCGCGTCCCGACGCCTTGATGTGGGCGATCTGGACCGAGACCCCCGCGCCTTCGCCGATCTGGATCGCCTCGTCAATGGCCGCCTCCAGCGTCGCCGCCTCTCCCCGGATGTGGGAGAAGTAGAGGCCGCCGCGGCGAGCCATGGATTTGGCGAGCGCGACGAGCTCCACGGTGGCGGCGTAGGCGCTGGGGGGATAGACGAGCCCCGTGGAAAACCCGAACGCGCCCGCCTCCAGGGCCTCGTCGAGCAGGCGCTCCATCGCCTGCTGCTCGCCGGCCGAGGGGGGGCGGTTCTCCGGGCCGAGGGCGGCCAGGCGCAGCGCCCCGTGGCCGACGAAGTGGACGATGTTGATGGAGGGCTTCGCCTGCCTCAGCCGCTCCAGATACTGGCCGAACGTCTCCCACTCCACCGCCAGCCGGCTCCCGATCTCGCCGATCCACGCCGCCGTCACCGCCTTCCGCGCGGGATGGACCGGCGCCGGCGAGAACGAGCACATCCCCACGACTTCCGTCGTCACCCCTTGCCGGAGCTTGGACTCCGCGGCGGGGCAGCCGAGATAGAAGAGATCGGAGTGGGAGTGGATGTCGATGAAGCCCGGCGCCACCGTGAAGCCCGCGGCGTCGATCGTCCGCCGGGCCTCGCCCACCAGCCGGCGCTCGATCGCGACGATCCGGTCTCCCTCGACGGCGACGTCGGCCGCGTAGCCCGGGGCGCCGCTCCCGTCAACGACGGTGCCGTTTCTGATCAGGAGCGTCCACGCCATCCTATTGCGCGGTCTCGACGATCTTCATCGACTTCATCTTGTCGCCGATCTTGATCTTGTCCACGTGCTCCATGCCGGACACCACCTGGCCGAAGACCGTGTACTGGCCGTCCAGAAAGGGAGCGGGCTTGAAGCAGATGTAGAACTGGCTCCCCGCGGAGTCCGGTTGCTGGGAGCGGGCCATCGCCACGCTGCCGCGCAGGTGCTTCTGCTTGTTGAACTCGGCCTTGATCTTGTAGCCCGGGCCGCCGGTGCCGTCGCCCTTGGGGTCCCCCCCTTGGACCACAAATCCTGGCTCGACCCGATGGAAGGTGAGCCCGTCGTAGAACCCCTTCTTGGCCAGCGTGACGAAGTTCTCCACGGTCTTCGGCGCGTCTTCGGGGAAAAACTCGATCCGGATCTCCCCGCCCTTCTCCAGCGCGATGACGGCGGTCTGCTTCACCTTTTTCCCCCCTTGCGCATGCACTCCCGCGACGCCTCCGAGGACCCAGGTGACAGTGACAGCGAGAGCCACGAAGCGCTTGAACACGGTTCGCCTCCTTGGAAGAGATGGTGGCGCCCATTATATCCCGGTTCCTTGCCGCTCGACCACCCGCGTGATACAGTACAAGGGCGCGATTTCGCGCCATTTTTGTGATCGGGAGGTGGGAGCGCTCATGCCGGTGTGGTCGATGGAGTCCCTGATGCCGTTCGTCCGCTACGTCTTTCCCGGGTATGCGCTCTGCCTGCTCGGCGGGGTGCTCCTCCTGGCCGCCGCCAGCTACTGGACCCTGAAGAGCGACGGCGTCCATCTACGAGTAAAACCCGGGTGGTGGCGCGCGGCCGTGGCTTTCGGGTTCCTCTCCTTCATCGCCGGCATCGTCGTGCAGCTCGCCGGGTACGTCCAGATTGGGGCGGTCACGTGGCCCCACTGACCTCCCGTCCCGACATCCGCAACGTCGCGATCATCGCCCACGTGGATCACGGCAAGACGACCCTCGTGGACGCCATGCTGTGGCAGTCCGGCATCTTCCGCGAAAACGAATCGGTCCCCGAGCGCATCCTGGACTCCATCGATCTGGAGCGCGAGAAGGGGATCACGATCATGGCCAAGAACACGGCCGTCACCTACCGCGGAATCAAGATCAACATCGTGGACACGCCGGGGCACGCCGACTTCGGGGGCGAAGTGGAGCGCACGCTCACGCTGGTGGACGGCGTGCTCCTCCTCGTGGACGCCGCCGAGGGCCCGCTCCCCCAGACCCGCTTTGTTTTGAAAAAAGCGCTGGAGGCGGGGCTGCCGCCGGTGGTGGTCATCAACAAGATCGACCGCCGGGACGCGCGGCCGGCGGAGGTGCTCGACGAGATCTACGACCTGTTCATCGATCTGGACGCCCGCCCAGACCAGCTGGACTTCGCGGTCCTCTACACCGACGCCAAGCGCGGCATCGCCAAGCTGAACCCCGAAGACGACTCCCGCACGCTCGTACCCCTCTTCGAGACCCTCGTCGCCACGATCCCACCGCCCCGCTTCGACCCCGACGTGGGGCTCCAGCTCCGGGTGGCCAGCCTCGACTGGGACGACTACGTGGGGCGGCTTCTCATCGGCCGGATCGTCAACGGCACGGTGCGCCACGCCGACCGTGTCGCCATCGTGCGACGGGACGGCACCGTTGAATACGCCAAGGTCACCGTCCTTTACGGGTATGAAGGCCTCAAGCGGGTGGAAATCCCTGAGGCGGGGCCCGGGGAGATCGTGGCCGTGGCGGGGATCGAGACCATGGAGATCGGCGAGACCGTGGCCGACGCCGACAATCCCGTCGCGCTCCCGCTGATCCGCATCGATGAGCCCACGGTCGCCATGCGCTTTTCGGCCAACGCCTCCCCCTTCGCCGGCCGCGAGGGGAAATTCGTCACTTCCCGCCACCTGAGGGAGCGCCTGTTCAAGGAGGCGCGCGTCAACGTCGGAATCCGCGTCGAGGAGACGGACTCGCCGGACACGTTCACGGTCTCGGGCCGCGGCGAGCTCCAGCTGGCGATCCTGATCGAGATGATGCGCCGCGAAGGGTACGAGATGGAGGCGGGCAAACCCCAGATCATCACCCGGGAGGAGAACGGGACGGTCCTCGAGCCCATGGAGCTCCTGGTGGTGGACTGCCCGGAGGAGTTCATCGGAGCGGTGACCCAGAAGGTGGGGACGCGCAAGGGGCACATGCTCAAGATGGTGAACCACGGCACCGGCCGGGTCCGCCTCGAGTACCGGATCCCCGCGCGCGGCCTGATCGGCTACCGCTCTGAGTTCCTGACCGACACCAAGGGCGCGGGCCTCTTGAACCACCTCTTCGACGGCTGGGAGTCCTGGCAGGGCGAGATCCCTCACCGGGGGACGGGCGCGCTCGTGTCCGACCGGGCGGGCCGGGCCACCGCCTACGCCATCGACCACCTCCAGCCGCGGGGCGAGCTGTTCGTCAGGCCCGGGGACCAGGCGTACGAAGGGATGATTGTGGGCGAGCACGCCCGCGACAATGACCTCGACGTCAACATCACCAAGGAGAAGAAGCTCACCAACATGCGCTCGTCCACGTCGGACGAGGGGATCCGCCTCACCCCGCCGCGGCTCATGAGCCTCGAGCAGGCGCTCGAGTGGATCCGCGAGGACGAGCTCGTGGAAGTCACCCCCCAGGCCCTCCGCCTCCGCAAGCAGTCCCTCGTCGCCCGCCGCCGCTTCTAGCGCGCGCCGGGCATGCCCACGCGCGTCAGCTTTGACCATGCCCACATCTTCGCGTCCGACTTGTCCGCGACCGTCCGATTCTTCCAGGAGATGTTCGACGCAGAAATCGTCTGGGAGGCGGCGGCCGCGGGCGCCCGGAATGTCCGGCTCGCCGTCGGCCGCGGGTTCATCCACGTGTACGATCAGCCACCGCGGCTTCCCCGGCCAGGCAACATCCACCACCTCGGGATGGAGACGGACGACCTCGATGCCCTGGTGACTCGGATGCGAGCCAAGGGCTACCAGTTCCGGAACCCGATCC
>Ga0209521_10001898_pt1 | contig 17066 bp, 10 predicted proteins | sample Rifsed19ft4_FD_184016 | JGI IMG/M metagenome (GOLD analysis project Ga0209521, IMG submission 184016) | Soil microbial communities from Rifle, Colorado, USA - sediment 19ft 4 (version 2) | ecosystem: Environmental > Terrestrial > Deep subsurface > Rock core/Sediment | place: Rifle, Colorado...
TCGAGTTCGCGGCGGCGAGGACCGCTTGCACAAGGAGCAGTCGACGGTGGGTTCGGTCCACGCGCGCGCCGAGCGGCGCCGGCTATTTATCCGTTCTCTCCATGGAATCCAGGGGCGCGTCCGGCTTCTCGGACGGCGAGGCGGTCGAGGTCCCCCGGACGACGCGGCCACGGAACCAGATCGTGAGGAGGCCCGCGACCAGGATCACCAGGTCCAACGCGAGGCCCAGGCCGAACGGTGGGATCGCAAGGTCGCGGACTCCGAGGGAGAGCACTCCAGTTGCGCCCTCGGCCGCGGCGAAGATGAATCCGAGCGCGCGGGGCGAGGTCAAGCCACGTTCTTCCCTTCCGCGCCCGAAGACACGCCCCGCGAGGAGAAGCGCCATGGCAAAGGCGAGAGCGAGCGGGGGTTTGATGTTCCCCAGACCGATGGGCGGCGGGCCGCGCCGCATGATCACGAACACCAGCTGTTCTTCCGGTCCGACGTGTCCTAGGAGATCGACGGCGCGGAGTGTCACGTTGTGTTCCCCGTAGCCCGAGACGTTGAACGGCCCCACAAAGATCAGCCACGGACCTCCGTCCACGCGGTACTCGATCCGGGCGACGCCCACGCCCGCGGGGCCGTCCGTCGCATTCAGCGTGATGATCTGATCGGCGCCGCGTTGCGCGCCCGCCCGACCCGAAGCGTCCGGGGGCGAGTCATCCACAGAAACCTCGAGCGTCTGGTGCACCTCCTCACCGCCCAGACCGTCCTCGCTCCAGTACTCGGTCGCGTGCGCGCCCTCCCCGACCAGACCGAACGGCGCCGCGAATGGCATCTCGGCCCCCGCATCGATTCGAAAGCGACTCGAGACCGTCGTGTCGCTCCGGTCCACGGCGGCCAGGGAGAACCGGGCGGCGCTCGTGACGAACAGGGTCGTCGTCGTGACGTTCGTCCCGGTCCACGAGATCGTGGTTACCGGCGGGAGACGCACGTCGACGGAGCCGCTCGCTTCGTTGTTCGTCTCGACCATCTCGTCCAGGACGTCGTTCGCGTCCGCGACGAAGCTCAGGGAGACCACCCCGGCGGTGCTCGGGGCGGTCCATGAAATCGGGACCGTCGCGGACTCGAGGACCGCGAGGGCCGGCACCGTGGCGGTCGCGAACGGGAGCGGAGACCCTCCCTGGAAGGCCGCGAGGACGACGTCGCGATCCCCCGCGAGCTGCCCTTCGTTGCGGATCGTGACGTCCATCCGATGCGCGCTTCCCGCGGTCGCTTTCGGCGGAACCGCCGCGCTCACGATCCGATAGTCCGGGCCGGAGACGTTCACGACGAGGACGAACGTGTTGTTCGCCTCCGACTCCTCCTCGAGCTGCCCGGATGCGTCGACCGTCACGTTGAGGTGGTAGACGCCGGGCGTGGCGGGGACCGGCCACGACGCGGGGTACGGCCCGGCGCGCGTGCCCGGGAGGAGCGGCATGGGGACCGGGACCCGGAGGATCGGGGGACCCCTCGGACGACCGCGAAGGCCATCGGTCTCCACGACCTCCACGACGACGGAGGCGTTCGCGGCCGCGCCCCCGACGTTCTCGACGTCGAAGGTGACGTTGACGGTCCCGTTGATCCGACCTTGGGCGGGCCGTGACACGTACCCAACGGCGGCAGGATCCGGATACACGTCCGTCGTGTCGGCCTCGACCAGGATGTCCACGGGGACGAGGTCGGGCGCGGGCACGAAGACCGTGCGGCTGGCGGTGTTGTTTCCCTCATCCGTCTCCGAGATCGCCCCGTCCGGATCCGCGGTGAAGGCGACCGCGTGCCAGCCCGGAGTCGGCACCCAGAGGGCGGTGAAGTTCGAGGAGCCTGCGGCGGGCATCCCCGCCACCGCGTACCGCTGGATCTCCGACCCGTCCACCGTGAAGGAAACGTTGAAGGCGCTGCCGACGGCCGCGGCGGCGCCGGCGTGCACGGTCCCGTTCACCGCCACGGGGATTCCCGCGACCGGGGTGGCGGCGAGGGTGAGTTCCGCGTCGATCGCGTACAGGTCGGGCGGAGCGAGCTGCAGGGTGGCCACGGCCCAGCCCGCGGAGCCGGCGGCGTCGACGATCACCCCATGGGACCCCACGTCCGCGTTCGCGGGCGTCGCGTCGTCCGTCCCCGGGGCCACGATCGCGAGGGACCAGGCGCCCGAGGAGTCCGCGGTCGTGACGTACGTCATGGGGATCGCGGGCACGGACACGGTGAGGCTCTCATCCGGGTTCGCGGTCCCGCTCGCGACGAGCGCGTCCCCTGCACCGACCCTCTGGGGCGTGAGGACGATCGTGCCCGGCCACGGCGGGGGGCTCGGCGGCGAAGCGGTCAGGTTCACCCACACGTGGAGGTAGTCGTTCGGCGCGTTCACGAGATGAGTCTCCAGCTTCGCGAGGTTCTTGGCGGCGGGGTGGTACCACCGGTCGCTCGCGGCCCCGCCCGAGGCGATGGCGTGTATCCTGGCGGAGGCGGGGAACGACCCCGCGGGGACGGTGACGTCCTCCGTCCCGTTGAACCAAAAGGACGTCGCACTCGTACTCGCGCCGGTCAGGTCCGTCGTGTTGTCGATCGTCCCGAGGACGCTTTGGACCCGATAGTGCGCGTACCCCGTCGTGTTCACGGTCACGTTGTACCGCCACCCGTCGTCGAGTTCCAAGGGGAAGTCGAGTTCCTCCTGGGCGGGCAGGAACGCCTGGGTGACCGCCCCGTCCACATCGATCGGGGCGTCGGGGAGCGGAAAGGGGAGATCGACGAGGCCGCTCGCCACCGCGGTCGTGTTCGTCGCGACGACCGCCAGATTCGAACGGTCCGTCCAGGACCAGCCCGACATCGTCCCCGCCAAGGAGAAGGGATAGGTGCCGACCCCCGGGACCGAGATCACCCCCGCAGTGACGAGGGTCCCGCTCGTCGTCGCGTTGTAGAGCGTGTACCACGTCCCCCTCACGGTCTCCGTGCGGAGCTCGACCACGCGCGTGTCGATCACCGTCGTCGTGTCCGTGCGGCTCCCGTTGGGCGAACGCTGGACGGCGTGCGTCGCGTACGTCCAGACGTCCCCCACGAACCATGCGGGGACGTCCGCGTACGGCGGGGCGGCAACCCCGACCGCCAGACTTCGGGATCCCGCGGGCAGCGCGGGGAGCAGCCCCGTCCCGATGATCACCGCGACCGCGATGGCGGCCGACGCCCGCATATCCCTGCGATTCGGCCCGCCCGATTTAGCCCTTTGCCAACGTCACTCCGTCGTCTCCACGACGACGACGTCCCGCACCGCGCGCATCGTCTTGAACGGGAGCAGGATCCGCCCCCTCGCGTCCGTCTTGTACAGCCGGGGCTCGACCCGATCCGAGGGGACGATCAGCATGGAGTCCATGTGACCCGTCTTCGTGTCCGCGATGAACTCGTCCAGGACGCCCAGGAGGTCCCCCTCCTTCGTCATGACCGTCTTCCCCTTGAGTTCCGAGAAGAACGCCCGCATCCGATGCGCCCCCACGCCCGGTATTCCGGGGGGCGCTTAAAGGGTTCCCTGCGGGCCCCGGCTATCAGGGCGTGACATCCGGGAGCGAACCTTCATCGACCTCTAGGGCCAAGGTACTTGAGGAGCCGGGAGGTAAGATCCTCTCCTCCCCCGGGAGGGCATTGCGTGACGGACATCGTCCTCGACCCAAGCTGCTTCCTCGGCATCTGCGCCTCCGCGATCGAGGCGTACAACCGGGAGACGAACGGGTTCCTCCTAGGGGGCCGGGGCGTCCGCCGGGTGCGGCACCCGCGCTCCGTCGCGGTGCTGAAGGCCGCATACCCGATCCAGACGGAGGAGCGTCGGCCAAGCTCCGTGACCCACGGGAACCTGAACGCGTTCGACCGGGCCCGCCGGACCGTGAGCGGCCTGTACGTGGGGCTCGACCTGATGGGCGGGTTCCACAGCCACACGGGGACGGACGGGGAGGCGGCGCTCTCGCGGATGGACGTGGACTACATCGAGGACGAGCTGAACCACCTCGTCCGCGGCGGGGAGCCCCGCGAGGAGTGGCTCGAGATCGTCGTCGCGATCCGGCAGCGAGACTACGCGCGACGACACCATGTCGCCTGGTCGTTCCGTCGGTACCCGCGGAAGATCGGTGCGACGATCGCGATCAAGCCGAACCTCGGGTACGACATGACGATCGCGGGGTACTGGGTCCGCGTGGAGCCGAACGGTGGGAACCGCGTCCACGCCGGGCGGCCCGAGGAGCCCCGATTGCACATCCCGTGGGCGGCCCGGCTGAGGGCCTAGATCCGGCGGCCTGCCGCGGCGAGGTGCTTCGTGAGCTCGTCGTGGACCAGACGCACGTGGCGGAGCGACTCGAGCACCACGGTGTCCTCGCCCGTGTCGACCACGATGTCCCCGATCCGGAGCATCCGCTGGAGGATGCCCTGGTCGAGCTCGATGCGCTCCACCTTCGAGAAGGGCATCTGGATCGTCTTACGTCGGAACACGCCGTCGCTCCGCGTGACCCGGTCCGTGGTGACGACGAAGCGGGTCGCGATCCGCTTGATCTCGGCGGACAACAGGGCGAGGAGCCCGACGAACGCGATGATGTATCCGAGGAGCGTCTGCACCCGGATGTTCAGCCCGGGGACCTGCCACGCGTCCGGGAGGAGCCGCCACGGCCCGAGGATCACGATCGCGCCGACCACCCACGTGACGATCCACGTCAGGTAGCGGCTCAGGTAGACCAGCCGCGTCGGACGCAGCGAGAGGAGGGTCGTCTCCGCCAAGGACCGTCCGATGGAGACCCTCCATTAAAACCGTTGCCCTCTCGTCTCGCCGCCCGGAACGTTCATTAGGGCTGCTCCGTTGCGTCGCCGCCGTGGTCGACCTCCTCGTGGAGATCACGCTGAAACGGGGCGTCGCGGACCCCGAGGGGGACGCGACCCTGAAGGCCCTGCGCCTCCTGGGATTCTCGAAAGTCTCCGCGGTGCACGCGGCGAAGCGGTTCCTGATCCGGATCGACCGGGAGGATGAGGCCGGGGCGAGGGCCGACGTCGAGGAGATGTGCCGAAAGCTCCTCGCGAATCCCGTCATCCACGAGTACACGGTGACGGTTCGCGGCTAGCGGACGCACGCGGTCATCCGTAGCCGCCGAGCTTCTGGCGGGTGTCCACCTTCCACTCCCCGATGTGGTCCCTCCGCCGGATCTCGGACTTCTGCATCTCCGAGCGCGCGGCGCGCTCGAAGTCGTCCATCGTGATCCGGTGGCGCTTGCCGCGACGGAGCGCGTTCCGCATCGACTGGCGAACGACGTTCAGGATCGAACCCCCCGAGAGGGCATACCGGTGGGCGATGAGCCCGAAGTCCACGTCCTTGTGGAGCGGCGCCTCCTTCGGCACCGTCTTCTCGAAGATCGCCTTCCGCATGTCCGCGTCCGGCATGTCGAACTCGACCGCGATGTCAATCCTCCGGTCGAGGGCGCGGTCCAGCGCGCGCGCCATGTTCGTCGCAAGGATCGTGACCCCGGGATGGTCCTCGAGGTGGCGCAGCAGCACGTTCACGTCGCGGTTCGTCCACGGCGGCGTCGAGAGCCCGCGACGATGGAACACGGCGTCCGCCTCGTCGAAGAAGAGGACCGCGTCCTTCTCGCCCGCGGCCTTGAACACCGCCTCGATGTTCTTCTCGGTCTCCCCGACCCACATGTTCTCGAGCTGCGCGTAGTTCACGATGTACAGGGCGCGCTTCATCTCCCTCGCGATCGCCTCCGCGGTCATCGTCTTCCCGGTGCCGGGCGGGCCCGCGAACAGGAGGCTCAGCCCCTTCTTCTTGCGGACGACCTTCTCCAGGCCCCACCGATGGAACAGGAGGTGCTTGTTTCGGATTTCGAGAATCGCGTCCTCGATCGCCCGCCGCGTCCCCTGGGACAGGATGACGTCCCCGAGCGAGAATCGCGGGTCCACGACGTGATAGAGAGACCCCCGCTCGTGCGCCGGACCCTCTTCCTCCTCGAGATCCTCCTCGCTCTCGTAGACCTCGACGCCCGCCTTGAGGAGACGCACGACGCGCTCCATGTCCTCCTTCGAGACGTGCTCGCACGACTCCCCGACGCGCCCGCACTTCGGGCACTTCACAATCCACTGGTCCCGGTCCTTGTCGCTCAGGCGATCACCGAGAGAACGACGCGAAGGGTCCGGCCCTCTCCCGCTCGGCTATGCCGCCCGCGGTCTTGAACGTTCCCGTCCATGGGAATGCCCTTCCCGTCCGTCCCCGAGCGTCCACCCACGTTATCATGACCGACATCCACCGCGACGCACTTAAGTACGCTCAATCCGAGCGTCCATGATTCCATGGGTGGCCGTACCGCTGCTCGTTCGGCCCCGAACAAGGCGGGGATGCCCCCGGGCGCATGTCCGAACTGCGGTGGCCCGCTGGAGTTCGAGGCGAACCTGCCCGAGGGGTTCTGCGCGTCGTGCGGGATCTACGTCGAGATCCTCCCCCGGCTCCTTCCCAAGTCGAGGAGGACCCGGGAGCCTCCGCCCATCGAGCCGGCGGATCGGGTGATCATCCACTCCGCGAAGAAAGTGGAGCTCGAACGGCTGTGCGCCGCACAGGGGCTCCGGAAGTCCGGGAGCAAGGACGCGCTCGTCGCGCGCCTGGAACGGTACCTCGAGCTCCGGGAGGCCGCCTCTGCGGAAGCCGCCGAGTCGGATTCCGCGCGGGCGATCGGGAAGCGGGAGTTGATCCTGTTCCTCCTTTCGCGGGATCTCCCGCGGCCGGTCGCCGAGACCGTCGGATCCATCTTCGGGACCTTGGCGACGTTCCGCACCGCCAAACCGGCGGACATCGACCTCGTCCCTGGGATTTCACCGCCCAATGCCAAGAAGCTCGAGGAGGCGATCGCCCAGACGAGGGCCCCGCCCCCGCCGCCGGAGGAGGTCCCCGCCCCTCCCGAGGAGATTCCGGAGCCTCCGCCCGTATCTGCGCCGGAACTCCCTCCGTTTCCGCCCGAAGTTGCCGAGACCCAGCCGATCCGGCTGGAGATCGCCCCGCCCGCCGTTGAGCCCCCGGAATTCCTATCTCCGGACGACGACCGGATCTTCGAGCTCGAATTCGAAAGCGAGGCGAAACCGCCCCCGGGCCCCGTCGCGGAGGGGGCTGAGAACGCGGCGCCGGCCGCGGAGGCAACGGTCGTTGAGTCAGCGCCCGCGCACTCGGCCTCCCGCCTTCGCCGCGACCGTTGGCTCCTGTACACGGGGACGGCCCTCCAAGCGATCGGCGGGGCCGGATTCATCCTGGGCTCCCTGCTCCACGACGTATTCCGCGTGCCCTGGTTTGGGGAGAACTTCGGGGCGTTCGGATCCCTGAACGCCGGGTTCTCCCTCCTCGGCGTCATCCTTCTCATGATCGGGCTTGGGGCCATCGGACTCAGCCTTCGGGGAGGCATTGCAAAATCGGGACCAGCGGCGGAGGGCTGACCGTGCGTTCTCCCTCGGTGCCCCCGCATTCCGCCGTGGGCCGGATCTCTCGGGGGCTCGCATCGCGGGCCGACTCCGGGGAACGCCCGCGAACCATCAATCGGGAACGGACCCTAGGCCGAGTGAACGGAGGTCGGGTGAACGGGCTCGTGAACGGCCAGACCGGGCGGATCAACGGGACCGGGTACGTGAACGGCCTCCCGCTCCGTCGGAACCCGTTCGGCCTCGTGGGCCACCGGGACCTCCGGCGCTCCGCGGCCCTCCTCGCCGCCTCCTTGGCGGCGGTGGTCCTGCTCGGCGCCTTCCTCGGGACTCCGGTTCCCGAGCCCTCTCCCTTCGAGATCGACGGGGACTTCTCGGAGTGGCGGTCCGTGGACCAGTATGCCGACCCCGTGGACACGAATCCTGCGAACGCAGACCTCGTCGCGTATGCTGTCCACCCGATGCTGGATCGGCTCTTCGTGTACGGCCGCATGCGGGGCCCCCTGTTCCCTGGGCCCACGCCCTCGAGCGTGTACCTCCTCGTGGACCAAGGCATTCCCGCCGCCCCCGGATACGCTGCCCCGCATCTCGACGCGAGCTTCCTCGTCGAGCTCTACGGATGGGAAGACGGGCTTGCGGGAACGGCCCTCCGCGCGTGGACCGGCGGGAATCCGGACAATGCGACGGCCTTCCAGACCCGCGGCACGGTCCCGGCCTCGGCGGTCGGAGCGGAATTCGAACTCGAATTGACGAACGCGCACGTGGACCTGGACCCCGGGCTGGACCTGAAGTTCCTCGTCGCCGCAGGTGCGGGGGACGCGCTGGATGTCGGCGCGATCGTGGGCCGATCGGTCGGAGCCCTCCTCGTCGAGGAGCGGCCCCTTGCCGCGAGCGTCGTCGGGCCCACTCCCGTTCTCGAGCTTCGGTTCCGGGCGCTCGGGAGGGACGTGACCGTGGTGAATCTCACGCTGTCGCAGACCGGCGGGGGGACCGCCATCACGCCTTCCCTCCCCTTCACGATCCCCGCCAATACGGATCGAGTGGAGACGATCCGCGTGGACCCCGGGAGCCTCCCTCTCGGATCCCTCCTCACGGTCCGCACCGCCTCCCTGGTGGCTACGACCGCCGGCGGATTCGTGCGCCCGACGATGACCGGGGACGGGGGCCGCGCCTACGTCGGTTCCCCGCCCACCGCCATGGCCGTTGACGGCCTGTTCGCCGACTGGACCGGGGCGACGGCCGATGGGGACGATGCCGTGCCCCAGAGCGTGGACATCCTCGACTCGGCGACCGAGATCGACGGAGATGCGTTCTTCTACCTCCGAACGGAGGGGCGGATCCTGTCGGGGGCATTCCTCCCGGAACGTCGACAACGGGAGTCCGCCGTCCAAAGCCCGGCAGTGAACGGCAGCGTCGTGCCCGCACGCCGGGTGGCCGGTGAGGACGTGCTGCAGATCTACATCGACACGGACGATGCGGACACGACCGGCCAACCCATCGGGGGAATCGTCGCGGACCGCATGATCGAGGTGCGAGGCCGCCTCGGTCGGATCACCTTCGCGGAATCGAGCGCGTGGAACCCGGCCTCGTGGGGATGGCTTCCCCAGGCGACCGCGCTCGACGTTGCGTTCGTCGGCAACCAGCTGGAGGCGTCCGCCGCGCTTTCCTTCCTCGGGACCATGAACAACCCCCGCGTCGCGTTCGCCGCCTCCGACTGGTCGCGTCAGGGGGATCTTTCCGGCGTCCTCGGCCTGCGGGGAACGCGTGGCCATGATCCGGAGGCAGGTCCGACCCACGGGTTCCTATGGGACGAAATCCGCGCGCCGCCCCTGATCAACACGCCGGTCGTCGACGGGCTGTGCCCTACCTTCCCCGGAGAGTACGCGGGCGGCGCGCTCGGGGGGACCCTCGACCTCTACTTCGCGGTCGGCACTCGGATTGTGAACCGGTTCCTCTACATCTGCATCATCGTCACATCGGACACCACGCCGGACTTCTTCGACGCCGCGGAGATCATGTTCGACACGAAACACGACGGAGGACCCAGGCCCCAGCCCGACGACCGGCTCTTCTACGTCTTCACGAACGACACGAACATCGGCTGGTTGATGGGCAATGGCACGGGATGGGTCGATTGCACGGGGGTGTGCGACCCGTTCGACATCGCAGCGGGGAATTTCAACAACGGCACGCAGAACTACGAGTTCCGAATCCGGTGGTCCGATGTATGGGGCTCCATCAACCCGGCCCGGGACGCCATCGCGGGCTTTGCGATCATGATCTGGGATGACTCGTTCGGCCTCTACTGGTGGGGGAGTCTTTTCGTGGACGACTCCGCCCCCGACACGTGGGGACACATCATCCTTCCGGAGTTCCCGCTCCCAGTCGCTGCGGCGATTGCGACGATCGCGTTCCCTGTGGCACGGCGTCGAGGGCGTCGATTCCTCCGTGGGCGAGCCGCCAACCCTTAAATAGCGCGCCACGGATTCGACGCCGCTAGGCTCGGGCGGAGGGCCGGGGCGACCCTCTACAATCCCGAAATCGTCCTTACGGGAGCCGACGCCGAGAGCGGCGCCAACAGTCCGGCGGCAGTCCGGAGACCAACGGTGAGGCCTTGTCCTGCGGGGCTGGAGGCGGCACGGGACCCGGCCGGAGGGTCGGGGTCCGTACCCTAATCGCGGGGAACGGGTCAGGCACGGAAGTGAGCAGCCCAAACCGCGGACGGCCAACGCTCGCGGGGACGCGGGGCCGAGGCGGACTTCGGGTCGCTGTCGTCGGAGCTGGGCGTCAATCCTGGCGGCCTAGCACCCTCACCCAAGAGGCACCGAGAGCTGGGTCTGCTTCGCCCCGAGGACGAGGTCCCTCAGGGCGTACTTCTCCGTCAGGAGTTCCGCGATGATCGCGTCCCGCACTTCGCTCTTCCGATCCTCCACGTAGTACGCGGGCTCGTTCGTGGGGATCTGGATTCCCATCTTCCGGAAGGCGCGGAGCGCTTCCTCCTTCTCCTCCTTCGTCGCGAGAACCGCCTCGGGGGTGATTTCGTATCCGGCTTCGCGAAGCTCGCGGAAGAAGACGGGACGGCGGAACAGCTTGTGGAATACCGCCACGGCGAGGCGCGCCTGGGCGCGCTCGTCCGTGTCCAGCTGCCGGCACTTCTCTCCGACCGCCTCGTACAGGTTCCGCTCGCGGTGCACGCTCGATGTGTAGACCTTCGCGGGAGGAATCTGCTTCTCCTTGAGCAGGCCCGAGTCCGCCAGGGCCTTCAGGTAGCCGGTCACGAACAGGCGGTGGAACTTGTATCCGTCCTTCTTGAGCTGCGTCGTCAAGGCGCTGATCGACCGTTCCTCCTTCTTGATGTAGGACACGACGAGATCCTTCAGGTTCCTCTCCGGAACGAACGCACGCCCCACCCCCGGCAACTGGTAACAGAGCTGATAACATTTGAACGTTTCCACATGAAAGTGTGCTAACAGAGCGGGTTCGAGAAGTCTCTTATGGCAGGACGGCCGTGCGGCGCGATGCAGCCATCCCAATCACTCCCCCTTTCTTTTTCTCTCACAGGTGAGCGAAGCGGGCGTCCGCCTGATAACAGGGTCGGCACGCTTATATTCGGACCTCCCGGATGGGACGCGACGAGCCATGGCAAGCGGAGACCGCATCCGCACCTTCATCCAGGGATTCGACGAGAAACTCTCGGGCGGCGTACCGGAGCGCTCCATCGTCCTCCTGTGCGGTGAGCCCGGCACGATGAAGTCCACGCTCGCGTTCAACCTACTGTACCACAACGCGATGCGAGAGGGGCACCAGGCCGTGTACATGACATTGGAGCAAGGTCGCGAAGGGCTCGCGTACCACCTGCGCCAGATGGGGCTCGACCCAAAGGACGTCGAGAGCAAGGTGAGCATCGTCGACCTCGGGATGATCCGGAAGCACCTCGAGGGGGAGAAGCAGACGTGGTACGAGCTGTTCCGGATGTACGCGACGAACCTGAAGCGCACCCTCGGGTTCGACCTCCTCGTCATCGACTCCCTGCCCGTGCTCGAGACGATGGCGCGGTTCGAGAGTCCGCGGGAGGACCTATTCCGCTTGTTCGAGTGGATCCGCGACCTCGAGGCGACCGTGTTCATGATCCAAGAGATGAGCACGCCGTCGGACCCGTACGGGCGCCACGGGGAGGAGTTCCTCGCGGACGGAATCCTCGCCGTGAAGATGCAGGCCGTGGACGACGCGAACATCCAGCGCCGGATCCGTTGCGTGAAACTCCGCGCGACCGCCCACAGCCCGAACTTCTACACCCTGATCTACCAGAACGGCCTGTTCCAGGTTACACGGGTCCTCGGTGATTGACCTCCTGGGGCAATTCTTTATACCCTCTGCCGCATCTGGCCCCGAACCGGGGAGGTTAGATGGTCCCCCGGAAACTGGAGGAGCTCCCGTGATCGCCTTGCACCGTGGTTGGATGACGCTTGCGCTCGCCGTGCTCTTCCTCGTCCCGATTGTCCCGGCCGGTGAGCCGGCGCAGACCGCGCCTGCCGTCGTGCCGCAGGGACCGACGTCGTACGTCCGCGTGCACGTGACGGATGCGGACGCCGCGTCGTTCGGGGACGGGGTTGAGGTGGTCGAGCGGTACGACAGTTTCGTGCTCGCCCGCGCGACACAGGACGCGGTCGCGCGCCTCGAGGACCAGGGGATGACCGTGGTCCCGGAGGACATGTTCTCGCTGCACGTCAACGGATACACGTTCGACACGCGGGAGCCGGTCCGTGTGCCGCCGATGCTAGCGGCGGCGCGGTTCCTGGAAGGGCACGCATACCAGATCGTGCAGTTCCGCGGTCCCGTGAAGCAGGAGTGGGTGTGGGAGCTCCAGGCGACGGGCGCCGAGGTCGTCTCGTTCGTGCCGAACAACGCATTCGTCGTCCGCGCGACGCGCGAGCAGACCGCCGGGATCGCGGCGGTTCACGAAGTCCAGTGGACGGGTGCCTATCACCCGGCGTTCCGGATCTCGCCGGACCTCCTGGCGGCGGACGGAGACGTGACGATCAAGATCATCACCTTTGAGGGGCAGCCGGTGGCGCCCGTCGTCGTCGCGCTGAACAAGATGGGCTACCGGAGCATCGGTCGGTGGGGCGACGGCCCCGGCGTGCTGTCGTGGGGCGACTATTCGACCTTCGGCCTAGTCCGCGCGCGCGTGGACGCGAGGTCCCTCGTCCCGCTCGCTCGGCTGAACGACGTCGTGTACATCGAGCCCCAGCTCGAGATGCAGCTGCACAACCAGCAGGAACAGTTCGTCCTCCAGACGAACGCGACCGTGGACGTTCCCGGCGTTCGCCGGATCTGGGACATGGGGATCCGCGGAGAGTTCCAGACGATCGGGATTGCGGACTCGGGGCTGGACTATGACCATGCGGCGTTCCGCCACGCGCAGGCGCAAGTGACATTGGGCTCCGGCGCCACCTCGATTTACAACGTCACGAACCCGGCCCGGCGGAAGGTCATCCGGTACCTCACGATGAGCCAGTATCTGGGCGTGGACCCGTGGTCGGACCCCGAAGCCACGAAGGACGAAGGGGGCTTTTGCGGATTCGGTCACGGCACGGCGACCTCCAGCGCCGCGGCCGGGAGCGAGGGGACCGTGATCACCCCGGACAGCCTGAACGACGGGATGGCTCCGAACGCCAAGCTCGTGATGATGGACATCGGGACCGTCGACGCGTCGTGCAACACCCTCCTCTCCTACATCCCGGACGACTACGGCACCATGTACGCGGCTGCGTACGCGGCGCCGGCGTCCGCGCGGATTTTCTCGAACTCCTGGGGGGCCGCGAACTCCGCGTACACTCTGGAGGCGAGCATGGTGGACCGGTTCATGTGGAACAACCCGCAGGCCCTCGTCTTCTTCTCTCAGGGGAACAACCCGCCGAATCCGACCGTCGGCAGCCCGGCCACGTCGAAGAGTGTCGTGAGCGTGGGTGCGGCCTCCGCGTGGAACAACCGCGAGGCCGTGGGCGGTGTGTCCCGCGGCCCGACGACCGATGGTCGGCGGAAGCCCGACGTCTCGACGTTCTTCTCGACCGTGGCCCCGGGTGGCACGTCCAACTCGGACGGCGACCTCACCACGCTGAACAGCGGGGACACCGGATTCGGTGGCACGAGCTTCGCGAGCCCGCTCGCCGCGGGCCTCGCGGCGCTCGCCCGGCAGTACTTCATCCAGGGCTGGTACCCCCGTGGCCAGACCGGAGGCGTCGCGTTCCCTCCGAGTGGGGCGCTGCTCAAGGCGATGCTGGCGGCGAGCAGCATGCAGATGACGGGGGCCGGCTCGTGCCCCGCGGCGGACGCGTTCTTCCCGAACATCGCGCAGGGGTGGGGCCGCGTGAATCTCGACGAGGCGCTGTACTTCGCCGGCGACACGCGGAAGCTCTTCGTCGTGGACCACACGGCCGGAATCCACACGGGGGACACGCTCGAGTACGTGATTCGCGTGGGGGGAACGGGCGCGCGGTTCCGTGCGATGCTCGCATGGTCGGACGCACCCGCGTCGCCCGGTGCGAGTCCCGCGCTCGTCAACAACCTCGACCTGCAGGTCACCGACCCCGGGAACAACGTGTACCGGGGGAACGTCCGCAGCTCGTGCGGCGCCGGGCAGACCGTCACCGGCGGGAGTTTCGACACCCTGAACACGATCGAGGGCGTTTTGCGAAACGTGCCCGCGACGGGCACGTGGCGGATCCGGGTCATCGGCGCGAACGTGCCGATGGGACCGCAGCCCTTCGGCCTCGTCGTGCTCTCGGACGTGGACCGGACCTGGGGCGTCGTCGAGCTGGACCGGACGATCTACAACGAGGCGGACTCGATGACGATCAAGGTCACGGACTCAGATGGTCCGAGTCCGCTGGACATCCCCGTGCAGGTCACGAGCAATACGGAGCCGGGCGGCGAGATCGTGAACCTTCCCGAAGTGGTCGGTGGAGCGAACATCTGGCGGACTTCCCCGCCCTTCCCGACGGACTACGGGGTCCCCACGCCGGGCGACGGGCGCCTCCAGGTGAGCTGCGGGGACACGATCACCGTCACGTACGACGACCAGAGCCCGCCGCACCAATCGACGGCGAGCGCGCGGGTGGAGTGCGACCCTCCGGCGATCTCGAATGTGCGCGTCACCGGCCTCACGAACGCCGCGGCCACGATCCGGTGGGACACGGATAGGCCCGCGAACAGCGTCGTGTACTACGGGACGACGCCTTCCGTCCCGACCGTCGTGACGGACAACGCCCTCACGGTAAGCCATGCGGTGACCCTGACCGGGCTCACGGGGGACACCCTCTACTACTACGACGTGGCCTCCACGCGCGTCGGACGAACGACGAGGGACGACGACGGCGGCCGGCACTACCGGTTCCGCACGACGGAGCAGGCGGAAATCCTCCTCGTGGCGAGTGCCTCGGATGCCCTGACCACGGAGCGGGTCGGGATGTACCGCAACGCGCTCGCGGCTGCCTCGTGGTCTTGGAACGAATGGGAGGTCGCGACCCAAGGAGAGCCGGACCTCGCCTCGCTCCAGACGTACAAGGCGGTCCTCTGGCAGGCCGGGCTCGAGCAGTATCCCCCCATGACGGACACGCAGGCCCCGATCCTTCGGTCCTACGTGAACACGGGCGGGCGCATCATGTTCTCCGGTCACGACTACGCGTGGGCCGCGTGCGACGCCGCGTCCGCATATCGCACGACCGCGCGGTGCTCGTTCGTGCAGTCGATCATGAAGATGAACTACCTGCAGGATCCCGCGACGTGGACGCAGGAGCGTGGCGTCGCGCTCGATCCGATCAGCGGAGCGTACGTCGCCGGCGTCGGCTACGTCGCCCACCGGTCCGGTGGCGCCGGGGACGAGGGAACGTCCTTCGCGGCGGGCGGACTGACCTCGACGGTCTGGCTGACGAACACGGGCGACCCCGTGATGGACGACGGCCTCAAGTGGGAGTCCAGCCTGAACAACGGGACGGGCACGCCAGGATGCGTCTGGTGTGGGACCCGGGCCCGCGTCGCCTCGTACCTCTTCGAGTTCACGGGAATCAACTTCATCCCCGGGGTGCCCGGCAACGCGCAGCGCACGGACATCCTGAATAAGACGATCGTCTGGCTCATCGGTCGTAGCCCGCCGATCGTGCAGGTCACGAACCCGAATGGCGGCGAGACGATCGTCACGAACTCCCTGCAGGTCGATTGGCAGAGGTCGCAGCCCCTGGGGTCCCAGGAGATCTGGTACAGCCGGGACGCCGGCGCCTCCTGGACGCTCGAGGCCACGGTCCTGGGAACGGACGTAACGGCGACGCTCGACATCAGCAACGTGGCGAACTGGCCGAACGGGTGCTCGTACATGATCCGCATCGTCGTGTACGACACCGGGATTCCACCCCCGGTGTTCAAGGCACAGGACGCATCCGACGGGACGTTCTGCATCAGCCGACCGGGCGGGGACGTCCAGGGCCCGCTCGTGCGCAGCGGCAGCCTGCGCCTGTTCCCGAACCCCGTGCGGGAGAGCGCGACGGTCACGTTCAACGCGACGATCGATGACACGAACCGAGGAGGAAGCGACATCTTCGGCGCCGAGTTCTTCGTCCAGGCGACGGAGCCCACGGCGATCCAGTACGGCACGGGCTGGGGGATGAATGCGACGACCGGGTTCAATACCCCGGTGGAGGACGTGCAATGGTCCGGCCCGGCGCCGGCCGCGTGGACCGCGGGCTCGACGCTGCGGATCTGGGTGCACGGTCTCGACGACGCGGTGCCCACGCGGAACTGGGGCGACTTCGCGAACCGGGATGGCGCGAACCGGTCTTTCCTCGTGATCGTTGGCAGCGTGGTCCCGCCGCCGGACCCGCCGACGGACGTCCAGGCGGAGCTGACCGGCGTCGGGTTCGCGGACGTCCGGATCACGTGGGCCTATGGCGGCCCGGCGATCGACCGGTTCGACGTGTACTTCGGGACCGTGTACGACCCGGCGGGTGCGGGGTATGCGAAGCTGAACCCCCTCGACATCCTGCCGACCCAGTTCTCGTACGTCCACTCGGGCGGCGGCACCGGCGACCCGGCGAACTACTTCTACTACGTGCGCGCGGCGAACCTCGGCGGCACCGCAAACAGCGCCGAGCAGTCCGCGAAGTTCACGCGCTCGCTCGGCGGCGGATGGCAGATCGTCTCGATCCCCGTGATCCCCGTCAGCTCGAGCCTCTCGACGGCGCTCCAGACGGTCTCCTGGCGGACCGCGCGGACGTTCGTGGCGGGATCCGCGGACCCGTGGAGGGCCGCATACAGCGGACGACCCGGCGACCTTTCCACCGTCAGCACGGGGATGGCCCTGTGGGTCGAGCTCGCGGCGGGCGGCTGGTTCGCGGTCGCGGGAAAGGTCCCCACGAGCACGACGATCACCCTGATCCCCGGCTGGAACTTCGTCGGGTTCGCACGATTCAGCGCGCAGAACGCGGCCGCCTCGTTCGCCGGGCTCGGCGTCACGAACCTCGAAGGATACGTCGGAGCGCCGCAGTACTACCTCGTGCGACTCCCGATCGCGACCACGAACCTGAACGCGGGCCTGGGGTACTGGGTGTACGTCGGCGCCGCGGGCGGCGGCGACTGGA
>Ga0209521_10001900_pt1 | contig 17054 bp, 10 predicted proteins | sample Rifsed19ft4_FD_184016 | JGI IMG/M metagenome (GOLD analysis project Ga0209521, IMG submission 184016) | Soil microbial communities from Rifle, Colorado, USA - sediment 19ft 4 (version 2) | ecosystem: Environmental > Terrestrial > Deep subsurface > Rock core/Sediment | place: Rifle, Colorado...
AAGGAGCCGCCAATCCGGTAACCAAGCGCATCGTAGCCCAATTGCCACCACCGCTGACACGTTTTATCGTTCCTTATATCGACACCGTGCACAACCGCATCCCAATTGAGATCATGCGCGGCTGCACACGCGGTTGTCGTTTCTGTCATGCCGGGATGATCACCCGCCCAGTGCGCGAACGCCCAATGGACGAGATCGTCAACGCAGTCGAACAGGCCATCGCCCAGACCGGCTTCGAAGAGATCGGTTTGCTCTCCCTGTCTTCTTCTGACTATACGCAAATAGTCGATCTGGTACAAGCCGTCAACCAGCGCTTCGTTGACCGCCATCTCTCAATCTCATTACCATCTTTACGTATCGAGACCGTCTCTGTCGATTTGATGGACGCTGTGATGGATGAGCGCCGCAGTGGGTTCACCATCGCCCCTGAAGCTGCCACCGAGCGTATGCGCCGCACCATCAACAAGCCAGTCAGCACAGAGCAGCTCATTGAAACGGCGCACGCCATCTTCTCGCGTGGTTGGCCAACGCTCAAGCTGTACTTTATGATCGGCCATCCTTCTGAGACGATGGATGATGTGCAGGCAGTTGTCGATCTATGCAAAGCCGTGCTTTCCGAGGGGCGGAAAGTTCTCGGAGGGCGTGCCACCATCCACGCCGGCGTTAGCACCTTTGTCCCCAAACCGCATACTCCCTTCCAATGGGTTCCATCCGAGACCATCGAGAATATCCGCGCCAAGCAAGGTTTACTCAAGCGCCAGATACGCGGCCCTGGCTTGAAGCTGACTTGGACACCTCCTGAAGAGACTCTGATGGAAGCCTGGCTCTCGCGTGGCGACCGGCGCTTGGCACAGGTCATTTATGCTGCCTGGCAGCGCGGTGCCCGCTTTGATGCCTGGAAAGATGGCTTTAAATACCAGGCTTGGATGGACGCCTTCACCGAAACTGGCCTTGATCCTGCTTTTTACACCCATCGCCACCGACCGCCGTTCGAAACTTTCCCCTGGGAGCATATCAGCACGACTCTGCGCAAGAAATTCCTGTTCGACGATTACCTGCGCAGCCAACGCGAAGAAACACTCGATGATTGCCGCCAGGGTTGCTTCGCGTGCGGCATTTTACCCGCCTTTGCTGAAGTCCGCCGCCAAAACCCGGGCGATATCTGGAAATGCCCCGATGTCTCACCAAGATTACAGATTAAAGTGGAAGAGATTGCCCTGAGTGAAGCTTTGGACTGATGTCTGACAGCTGACTACTAACTGCTCACAACCTATAGCTAATCGCTATGCGTCTTCGCATTTTTTTCGCTAAAACAGACGCCATGCGCTACACCTCCCATCTTGACCTGCACAAAACCTGGGAGCGCACCATTCGCCGCACTGGCCTGCCCCTCGTTTATAGTCAGGGCTTCAATCCCCGTCCGAAGCTGCAACTTGCCTCCGCTTTACCATTGGGATTCACCAGTGATGGCGAGGTACTAGATGCCTGGTTCGCTGAAACCGACCAATCAACTACTCAAATCCTTGAATCCTTGCAGCGAGCTGCTCCTCCTGGACTGAAAGTTCACAAGGTAACCGAGGTTGATCCCACAAAACCCTCCTTGCAAACCCAAGTTCGCTCAGCCGAATACGTCATCACTCTATTCGACCCTGTCCCAGACCTGGAAGAACGCCTGGAAAGCAGGCTTTCCGTTTCGAGCCTGCCTCGCCAGCGGCGCGGCAAGACATACGATCTGCGTCCTTTGATCGAAACCATCTCCCTACTTCCGCCTGACGAGCTAGGCCGCTCTCGCATAGCGATGCTACTTTCTGCCCGAGAAGCCGCTACTGGTCGCCCCGAGGAAGTTCTGGATGCCCTGGATATTTCCGCTGAATCCACACGCATCCATCGTTCTCAATTAATCTTTGACGATTAGCATGATCAACATAATCAGAATTCCTTTAAGCTCCTTAGAGTTACTTCCTGGATTCTTCCCAATAAGAGGGATCATCTCATGGTAAAATTAATCTGTTCCCGCCCCCATAGCTCAGTGGATAGAGCGCTACCCTCCGGAGGTAGAAACCCGCGTTCGAGTCGCGGTGGGGGTATCGGATGAACAAGGGCTGCCAGCGAAAACGGCAGCCCTTGTTCGGTTCACAACAACCTAAAAAAGTCCACTCGTGATCGATCTCGATAGAAGATTGGCCTGAAACTTGCATCTCTGGAAGTCACCGGTTACTGACCAATTTCCGCCAATTTGACCGGAGACTGCCGTGAAATTGCAACCCTTTCACTCACAAATAATCATGATCAGCCTAGCCATGCTGGCCTTGGCGCTCCTACCGGCCTGTTCAGCCTGGCAAGACGCTGGTTCTTCCACCTCAGCCGAAGACATAAGTGATAGCGCGCCGCCGCCTACTCAACCAAAAACCGAAACTGAACCGGCGGACCTACCTGACGACTCGTTAATCAGCAGCAGTCTGAGTGCTCCCCAAAACATGGTCGCCTTTGAAGGCATTGTGTTCGTCGCCTCCATCCAAATAGACGCTGAGCGGTGGAAGATGGCAGGATGGCGCGTCGGTGACCAACCCCTGGACACGAAGAATGAAGAGCCGCCTTCTGATTGTACCTTGTATCCCCATCTCGGCGTTGAAAACCAATGGGTGGGCAGCTGTAGTGGTTACATCCTTGTCCCCCGTGACGGGGCTCTTCATATCGATGTCATGCTAACCACTGCTGATGGCTCGACCACCTTGGTGCAAGTCGCTCCACCTCCCAATAATTAAACCCAATTCCTGGTTCCCTTTTCCCCTGATTTCCTAATAAAATTGTCAGGTCTTTCCCACTAATTCTACAAACCATTTATAATTTTCATCTCTGGGTCAGGCACGAATCTTGCAACAATGAATTCCCATGATCCAATCTCCTCACCTCCGCCCCGTAACGGCTCTCCGCCCCCTGACAACTGCCCATCTTGCTCAAACCATGACGTTGCTAGAAATGAATGCTGCCGAGCTCGATCAAAAGATAGAAGCCGATCTGGCAAGCAACCCCGCTCTAGAGATTAAGGACACCAGATGTTGCCCGCAGTGCAGACGCCCATCATTAGAATCCGGTCTCTGCCCGCGCTGCAACGCTTCCCATAACCTCAGCAAGGATGAACCGATCATATTTGTCTCTCCGCGGCAGGATTTCTACCGACCGGGTGTACCTATCCAGGAAGACCTTCCAGAAGATAACCTGCCTCAAATCACGGAAGATCTGCCTACATACGTTTTACGCCAGATCGCCCCGGAGCTGCCACCGAACGACCGCCGCCTGGCAGCCTACATCCTTTCAAACCTGGACGAGGACGGCTTGCTCGAGGTGCCTCTGGTAGAAGTATCACGCTATCACCATGTCCCGCTCTCGCGCGTTGAGGCTGTCCTAGGTTTGATCCAGCGCGCCGATCCGGTTGGTGTCGGTTCCCCTTCTCCCCAAGAAGCCATGCTGGCTCAACTGGAAGTACTCGCCGAGACACAACCGGTCCCACCCCTGGCAGAACAAGCCATCCGCATTGGCCTGGATTTACTCAGCCGCCACCAGTATGTCGAGTTGGGACGCCTAATCGGCGCCCCCTCCCGCCAGGTGAAACAGCTCGCTCACTTCATTAGTGACAACCTGAATCCCTTCCCTGGCCGCGCTTATTGGGGTGATATCCGTCAAGGAAAGGGTGTTTCACCACCGGTCTACACTTTTCCAGACGTAGTGATCACTCCACTCACCGAATCCTTGGAGCCGATCCTGGTGGTGGAAGTCGTCTCACCTTACGCGGGTATGTTGCGCATCAACCCCCTCTTCCGCCAAGCGTTGAACCAGGCTCCAAGCGATAGAGCAGACCAATGGCGGTCCGACCTGGAACAAGCAGAATTGTTAGTCAAGTGTCTGCAACAGCGCACCCACACGTTTGTCCGCCTGATCACTCGCATTGCCATTCTCCAGCGCGAATATATCCTGCATGGAGATGAGTACCTCCAACCCCTTACACGCGCTTGCTTGGCGGATGAACTCCATTTGCACGAATCTACTATCTCGCGCGCCGTGGCCAGCAAAACTGTCCAGCTGCTTAATGGCCACATCGTCCCCCTGGCAAAATTTTTCGACCGCAGTCTTAATGTGCGTACCGCCTTGAAACAGATCATCGCCCAGGAAACCAACCCGCTCAGCGACAGCCAGATCGTCGGCTTGCTCAAATGCCTGGGGTATTCAGTTGCCCGCAGGACTGTCGCCAAGTACCGCGCTATGGAGGGCATCTTACCCTCCCACTTTCGCCAAAATCATCAAATGCATGAAAACTCATAAATCTTTTCAAATCCCGACCATATCAATTCATCGCCAAAACCAGCCAAACCTAGCGGAGATTGAGAGCCTGCTTGACCTGTTTCCCCAGGCTGCATTGTTGCTTGACTTGCCCCACAATCGCGTCTTACTGGCCAACTCGAAAGCTACAGAGCTAACTGCCTTTACCCGCGCTGAGCTCACCGCGCAGGCCGCCTCCGATCTCCTGCCCGCTTTATCCGGACACCATCTCCAAGCTGAGGCGAGCGGCAATCCGCAGACTTTTACCGCATCACTCGCCACGCGCAGTGGCTCCGGAGTAGAAGTGCTGGTCAGTCTTGCGCGTCTCGACGCACAAGGCGTTTGGGAGCTGGCTGCCCTGGAACCGCTTATATTGCATAAACAGCAAAAAGGCGAACTCCATCGCCATGCTCAGCGTCTGGAAGATCTTAATACCCTCGCCCTTACCGGGCAAGATTCTGATGCTGAGCACGCCATCCAACAAGCCTTAATGGTCGGTGCGGACCTCACCGGAGCAACGCTCCTGGCGCTTTACTTGGTACAAGCTTGCGAACCGGCTTTAAAACTGGCTCATACCTTGGGAGAACCAGCAACACTTCCCACCCAACTTCCTATCAGTGAAATCGGCACCTTGCGTGAGCCAGTTGCCTGGGTACCTGGCAAGCGTACTACGAATTCCCTCCAGCGCGCTGCCCGCGCAGCCAAATGGGCATACCTGGTCAACGCACCCCTCGGCGAACCTGAAGCGCTTATTGGCTTGCTTGTCATCGCTTCCCCGGATGAAGCTTTACCAGAAGATCATCTGCCTGTCCTCAAGATACTTTGCAGCACCCTCACCAGCCTTATTCAGCATAATATACTTCGGGTGCATCTCCTGGACGCAGATGAGCGTAAGAATCGTTCACTGGCGATCGGAGCTATGTTGAAAGAGACAAGTTCAGAAGCCGTGCTCCTGCTCTCGCCAGACCTGACTATCGAGGATTTCAATCCCACCGCTGAGGCCATTTTTGGTTATGCGGCTAATGAAGTTTGTGGCCAACCAGTGAGCAACGTAGTGATTGGCGCCAATAACCTGATCCCCGCTTTGCAAGCTGCCCAGCAGGGAGTTCCTATCTCTAACCTGGGCGAGGTTAGGCTCCATCGTCGTGATGGATCAGCATTCCCAGCGCACGTCCGCATCCTCCCCCTGACTACCCTTGAACAGCTCGACGGTGTGTTGGTCCTTACTCGTGATTTAAGTGAACACGAGCAGTTTCGGGTCCGCAACCAACAGCTTGAACAACGCGCCCTTCTGGGTGAAGTCACCGCCATCTTTGCCCACGAAGTCCGCAACCCGATCAACAATATCAGCACCGGCCTGCAATTGATGGCCATAAACCTCCCTCCTGACGATCCTAACCAGGAAGTGATCGCCCGCTTAAGCCAGGATTGCAATCGGCTGGCTCACCTGATGCAATCCGTGCTGGCTTTTTCACGACCTCCCGAGAATAAGATGCAACGCGTTGAGCTGCGCGAATTGCTCGCCAACCTGCTGGAGCGCTGGCGACCCCGCTTGACACACCTCAACTTGAAACACGAGTTTAAAGTCTATGCCAAAGCATCTACCATCATCGGCGATCCCCGCGCCCTGGAACAGGTCTTCAATAATCTGATCGGCAACGCGGTAGAGGCGATGAGGGATTCCGGAGGCCGGCTGGCAGTCTTCATCCGGGCTGCCTCTTCGGTCGCAGGGCGCGATCAGGTCGAGGTTAGTGTAGTCGACAATGGGCCGGGTATCCCTGACGAAATCCGGGAACGCATATTCGAGCCTTTCTTCACTACCAACCGCAATGGCACTGGGCTAGGTCTAGCCATCGCTAAGCGCATCGTTAACCACCATAAAGGCACGATCGGTGTCTCCAGCGTCCCCGGCGGAACAGTGTTCCAGGTGATCCTGCCGCTGAGTGAGAATGGCAAGTAGGGAAAGGAACTTATCCGCAAATGAGCCTTACCATCCTGATCGTAGACGACGAAGAAAACGCCCGCCTCAACATTGGCTCTTTCCTTTCAACCCGCGGTTATGAAGTCCTCGGCGCCTCAACCCTAAGTGAAGCGCGTGAACACTTACAGCGGGGCAGTGTTGACCTCATCTTGCTGGATGTACGTCTGCCCGACGGGTATGGCCCCTCTTTGCTAGAAGAAACCCTTTCAATGCCGCTCCGTCCACCCATCATCCTGATCACGGCTTTTGGTGATGTAGACATGGCTGTCGAGGCGATGAAGAATGGCGCCCACGACTTCCTCCAAAAGCCGATCGAATTAACCCAGTTAGAAAATTCCATCTTGCGCGCCGGTGAGGTCATCTCAATGCGGCGAGAGCTGGCACACTTGCGTGAAGCTCAACATAAGCAGCTCAACTTTATTGTCGGAAAAAGCCCCGTGATGCGCACCTTGCTCGACCATGCCCAGCGTGCTGCCGCCGCCTCTGTTTCAGTCCTGATCACTGGTGAAACAGGGACTGGAAAAGAAGTTCTGGCGCGCGCTTTGCACCAAATGGGTCCTCGTGCAAAAAAGCCCTTCATCGACGTGAGCTGCCCTGCCATCCAGAGCACTGTGCTCGAGTCGGAGCTGTTCGGCTACGAACCCGGGGCTTTCACCAGCGCTGAGAAGCGCAAGCTAGGCCTGATGGAAGTTGCTGACGAGGGCATCCTATTCTTAGACGAGATCGCCTCTACTCCACAGGATATTCAGGCTAAACTGTTACGCGCCCTGGAAGAGCGCAGCTTCCGCCGGATGGGGGGAACAAACCTGATTAAAGTCGACGTTCAGGTGGTTGCGGCTTCTAACCGTGACTTACCACAATTGATTGCCCGTGGTGAGTTCCGTGAAGATCTATACTACCGGCTGAAAGTGGTCGACCTGCACATCCCACCCTTACGCAAGCGGAAAGAAGACATCCCGGAGCTCTTAGGCCTTTTCATCCGCCAGAATAACCTGCGGATGGGGATAAACATCACCGACATTACTCCGCGCGCCCTGGAAGCCTTAATGGCTTACAACTGGCCGGGGAATGTTCGCGAACTACGTAATGTGATCGAGCGGGCGATGCTCTTCTGCGACGACCCAGCCATCGACCTCTCTCACCTCCCTCCTGAGCTGTCTCAACCAAAATCCTAAACGCTGCTCAATCCTGGCATACCTCTTGCACCATCCTTGCCAGGAGCGAGCCCATGTCCACTTTCCCAATTCCGCCTTATAACACCCGCTTGGGTTTCCATTATTTCCCTGATACCAACCACTTTCGTGAGAGCGACTTACACCTATGGTTGCCACGGCTGCACTCTCTCGGCGTGACTTGGCTGACTTTGTTGGCGCCCTCCGGCCGGGCTATACCCGAGCTTTTCCTGGATAGCCTGCTCTCCGAGGGTATTGAACCCATTCTGTATTTTCCTTTCTCGCTCGATTCCTCTCCCCCAGCTCAAGAACTGCAACTCCTTTTATCCACCTACTCTCGGTGGGGTGTCCATTATGTCATTTTCTTTGATCGGCCGAATAGCCGGGCCGCCTGGCCAACCTCAGCGTGGGCGCATAACGATCTGGTAGAACGCTTCCTGGACCGCTTTCTGCCTCTGGCTGGCGCAGCCTTGGAAAGGGGTCTGATACCGGTCTTTCCTCCCCTTACACCCGGGGGAGATTACTGGGACACCGCTTTCCTGCGTGCAGCTTTACAGGCTATCGATCGCCGGGGGCATGACCAGCTGCTCGAAGCTCTTGTCCTATCCGCTTATGCCCATGCCGGGGATCGTCCGCTCAATTGGGGTTGCGGCGGGCCTGAACGCTGGCCAGACGCGCGACCGTATTTCACCCCATCGGACAGCCAGGACCAGCGCGGCTTCTGCATTTACGATTGGTACATCGCCATCTCCGAGGCAGTCATCGGGCGAGCCAGCCCGTTGTTATTGCTCGGGCTTGGTGGCCATCTTTGCAACTCCAATTCTGCCAGACTCGATGAAGACGCCCACATCCAGAGCATCCTGGCTATGGCCCACGCCCTGGCTATTCCAGCTAAACCCAAGGAGCATGGTCAATACCCCGCAGAACTCCTCGATCCTTTACCTCCCCAGGTGCTGGGCGGTAATTTTTGGTTGCTGGCGGCCGATCCCAAGAGCCCGTATCTCTCCGAAACCTGGTTCAAACCCGATGGCGAACAGCTCCCCGTCGTGCGTGCCATGCGCCAATTGGATTTCGGGTTGCCTCGATCCCGTGCTATTTCAGGTCAAAAATCCTCCTCAGCCGTGCAATGTTCCCACCCCCTTTCCCACTATCTCTTACTGCCTTCCTATGATTGGGGCGTCGCTGATTGGCACATCAATGCAGCCCGACCTTTCATAAAAAAATATCTCCCCACCGTTGGCTTCTCTCTGGCAGAAGCAGCCCTGGCTGCCCGCATCACCGTCGTCGGTAGCACGCACGACTTCCCCGAATCCGTCCTGGACGAACTCCGCGCCGCTGGGTGCTGCGTCGAACGGATCGGCCGAGATGGCATGAGTATTGCAACAATATTGGCAGATCGATAAAAGGAGAATTCCGATGACCCAATTAACCCCATCTCACTCATCATTCATCCCGCTGCCAGTACTCAAAGTGCTCGGTCTCGGTGGAGGCGGTTGCAACGCCATCAACCGCATGATTGAACTGGGTATTGGTGGCGTCGAATTTATCGCCGCGAACACCGACCACCAGGCGCTCCAGGCCTCGCTTGCTCAAACGAAAATCTTGCTCGGACCGCACGTGACGCGCGGCTTGGGGGCTGGGGGGAAACCCGAAGTCGGCCAGGCTGCCGCAGAAGAGAGCGAGCGCGAGCTCGCCAAAGCCCTTGAAGGAGCTGACATGGTGTTCCTGACTGCCGGGATGGGTGGCGGCACAGGTACAGGTTCTATCCCCATTGCTGCCCGCGCAGCGCGCTCTATCGGCGCAGTGACAATCGCAATCGTCACCACTCCCTTCTCATTTGAAATGGGCCGCCGCCAACGCAACGCCGCTGAGGGTCTGGCAAACTTGCGCCCCCACACCGATACGCTAATCGCCATCCCTAATGACCGCCTCCTGTATGTCGCACCCCGCAACCTGCCCTTGGAAGTCGCCTTCCGCCTGGCCGATGATGTCCTACGTCAAGCTGTCCAGGGCATTACCGAGCTGATCACTGAACCCGGGCTGATCAATGTTGACTTCGCCCACATCCGCCGTTTAATGAAGCTCGGCGGTGGCGCGCTAATGTCCATCGGCCAGGGTCATGGCGAAGGCAAAGCACGTTGTGCCTTTGAGCAGGCTCTCCATCACCCCCTCCTTGATTCTGTCTCGATTGATCAAGCGGCTGGGATTATCGCCAATTTCACTGGCGGGGAGGAACTATCCCTGTTAGAAGTCAGCGAAGTCCTGACCGAGATACATAATCAGATCGGTTCACAGGTAGAAATCGTGCTGGGCGTGACACACGATGAACGCATGTCAGACCGCGCCCAGGTGATCCTGGTCATCACCGGGTTGGGCGCGCCTTCGCTGGAAACAGTAATGCCCGGCTTTGCAATCCAACAGGTGAAACCAACCGTTCTCCAGGATCAGACAACGACTATGTCTCAATCCAATCCCTCCATTGTCGCCCATCCAGTCGACAACTTACCGTTGAACTTGGCGCATACCACCTCCAACGATTTGGACCTTCCTGCCTTTCTGCGCCGGCGAGCCCGCCTGGCGAACTGATCTGAACTCCTGCTGCACATCTCACGCACAGCTCTTTACGTAGCACGAATCACGTTTCATGCCTCAAGGACTGCTCATGGACGCCAAACACATCAAGTCGATCTCCTCCCAAATCTACCGCCGCTTTCCGGAAGTTGCCGGCACTCAGCCCAAAGTGCAGGCCCAATCTGCCCCGCAAGCTAAATCCATAAACACCGACCTGACCTACCTGATCACTTTCCGCGGCTCAGTGATATCAGCAGATGGCAAGTCTATCCTTCGCATTGTGCGTGTGATTGCCAACGCCCAAGGACGCATCCTCAAAGTTTCCACCTCCCGTTAAACAGACCTCATGCTTACCTTCCCCCGTTTCACGATTCCCTCAATGAACCTCAAATACCTCCCGATGCGCCTTGAACTCAGTTTTTGGCATTTCGTCATTAACCTGCTCACTGAATCACGCGGCATTCGATCATTGGTGGCATGGGTTATCAACGATCTTACGCCGCGCCTGACTGTCTTCATCCGCAAAATCAATTGGAAACACGCCCTGGGCTGGGTCATAAGCGGTATGGTCATAAGCTTTTTCCTTGGGCTGGGGAATAATACTCTCTTCCAAGGTCTGACGATACCTGGATCCGCACAAGTCCCATTGTTAACCCCTGCTACTGGCCAGCGAAACCTGTTAGTGATCGGCATCGATGACTTGTCCTCACCTTCACCGCGCCTGGAAAGCCTCTGGTTGGTAAGCTATTTCCCGGGCAAGTCCGTTTACACTTTATTACCCATCTACCCTGATATTATAGAGAACAATAACTCAAATCACGAAGCCCTGGCAAATGACTTTAACTTAAACGCAAATGACACACCAGACCAGGCTTTCTTTGACCGCTTAGGTCGAGAGACCTGGTGGAACAACTACCTGGTAGTCGATGAGTCAGGATTGGCTGCCATCCTGGATTTCCTAGGAGGGGTAATCATTGACGGTCGTTTGCTAGATGGGTCAGGCACTCCTGGCTCCCTGACACTTTGGGATGATCCGTTTGCTTCGGCCCATGGTCAGACCGCGTTGCTGCAAGCCGCCTGCGTTCGAGCCGCTTCTCTCCATGAGCAAGAGGCGCTCCAGGGATTAAGCCGGCTTGCGCCTCACATGAGAAGCGACCTGGACCTGACCCAAGCCCTTCGGGATTGGTCAACTGAGACAGGCAGCCTCGCTCTGCGTTGCGAGTTCCCCCTAACTTATCCCTCTCAACCTTAAGGAGCCAACATGACTGTGATTCCCTTGCTTGAAATAAAACTTGCCATGGCGCTGAGCCTCTTTATGTTCGGGGGGATCGCCCTCATCATTGGCGTATTTATCTTAGTAGCCCGTTCGACTGGTCGGGAGGTGCGCAACCTGGCAAACCAAACCGCGCAACTAGCAAAAAAAGGGCTGGCCGAGGAAGTCGCCGGCTTGATCGGCAACGCCACCTCATTGTTAAGCGCAACCAATGATCTGGTACGCACAACTTCTGGAGTAGGTGTGTTCCTCTCTGTCCTGGGTTTTATCCTGATAATCGCCTCTTGTTGGCTGATCCTGAGAGTCGAACCTACCAATATTCCTTTCTAATTTATTCGACCACAATAAACTCATGGCCGACCAATCTTCCCTCATCGTTGCATTAAAAACCAACCTGCCAGAGTCCTCCTGGCCCTGGGTGATCTCCGCACTCCGCCAGGATACATTAGTCTGGGCAGCCTTACAAGAGCCCGCCTTCGTCGAGAAGGCAATTTCCAACCTGGCTGGTAAACCTGAAGCCTGGAGCCCCGCCGTCCTGGCTTCTCTATCGCTTGACCAACCCCTTCAGCCCGATGGTTCGCTGCGCCACAAGGCATTGCAAGCATATGAACATTTGATCCGGAGAGGGTCAGCTGAAACAGGTGGACCTGACCTTACCCTGGCCAATGCTGGACTGCTAGCTATTGCCTTGTTAGAACATCGGCAGCTCTCCGGTTCCTGGTCTGATCTGACTGGCGATCTGCGTCCGATCCCGTTAGAGAGCCCGAGCTTCTTCACGACCTGGTCTACCCCGTTGGCGGTCCTTTTTGGGCTGGCTAGCGATCCCCTTGACCTGTTACAGGTACTGGTTTCACCTGGTGCTTCGCCTACCTTGTTCAGATTGGTGCTGCATGCTGTATTGAGCAACCCGCTCCCTCCCGCCAAGCAAGAGCAAATCCTGTTCTCCCTGCTATCTGACCTGGATCTTCCGGAAAGTGCCTTGCTGATCCGCCAGCTCAATGTACACCGGCCTGATATGGCCGTTCGTCTGGCTACCCAGTGGCTAAAACTCCACCCAGCTCTTCCGGCTTCTCCTCCGGGCAACTATTCCAAGATTCAAATCGATCCGCTAGCTGATCAGCTTTTCCAGGCAGAAATGCATGCCTATGCCGGCCAGCTTGATCAGGCTGCCTCTCTCCGTTCTTTAGCCCTGGGACAAGTGAAAAATTTACAAGCTGAAATCGCCAGCCAGCTGGCAGACGCCACCGCTGCAAATGGCGACCTTCAGACTGCCCTGAAAATCTGGCAAGAGGTTTTCCCAAAGCCGAACGGAGCGGTTCCACCCAACAGTCTTCTTTTCGGCCTATTAGAGAATGGCCAGTCGGAGGATGTTCTCGAGCTGCTGCCGAATAACGATCTAAACATTGCACAACCCGCTCAATTACTCGCGAACGCTTACCTGGATGCCCAACAAGGAGATTTCTCTAATGCACGTCACGCCGCCCACCAGGTTCTCTACCCCCTGGAAGAACAGCTAGGCATTCCTGCGAATGGTCAAATGGGGACTCCATCTGGTGAATTTTCATGCTACCCGCAGCATGGTTCCCTAGAACTATTGCTCAATCGCCTTGTTTTCCTCTTGCTCGATCTGTCCTCTCCAGGTGAGGCCTTGCGGGCTGCCCGCCTGGCACACGCCTTGCGCCCCAACGACACAAAAACGCTCACCAGCCTGGCTCTTGCCTCCCGACTGGCAGGTGAACCTGGATTAGCAGTCCAGGCTGCTCACCTGGCGGTTATTCTCGAACCAAAGAACCCAGAACTCCGCCGCCAGCTCGCCGAAAGTCTTGAATCGGCTGGCGAGTGGTCTTCGGCCCTCGCTGAACGGACAACATTGCTGGATCCGCGCTTTGCCACACCACAGGATGCTTCCTGGCCCCTGTCTTCTGACTGGCATGCCTTGGCGTATTGCGCCTTGCAGGCTGGTGATCCACAGCGTGCGATTGCAGCCTGTCAAAACGCCCTTGTACAAAATCCTGAAGATGGTCTGGCTCAGGCTGCTTATGGAGAAGCATTGGTAGCCCTCGGAGATGAGCGCCAGGCCTTGGAGCACTTCCGCCTGGCAACTCAACAAGCCCCCCACCAAGCAGCTCCCTGGCTATCCCTTGCGCACGCCTACCAACGTGTTGGACAGGCAGCGAAAGCTATAGACACCTTATCTGCTGCATCTCACGCCGCCCCGGATGACCCAAAGGTTCATCTGGCCTTGGCGGAAGCTCACCTAACCAGAAACTCCCCGACTCAAGCGCAGACCAGCCTGCAGCACGCTCACGAATTAGTCACCGCATCCAGGCAATGGACGCTCCCGCGGGGTTCCATGGGTGTGTCACCCTCAGCCAGCGCTGCTTCCACCTGGAATCGCGATCTGCGCTGCCGCATCGCCTTACTCTACGGCCAAACCCTCTGCCAACTTGGCCACCCCGACCAGGCCTGCCAGGTATACGCCACCGCATACCAGGCTTACCCGGCTTACCCAGGGCTGGCGTATGCCTACGCTCGTACCTTGCTCGAGCTGGGTGAGCATAGCGCCGCCCTCGCCCCATTGGTAGTCACTTTAGCTTCAGAGCCGAAGGATCCAGCTCCCTACCTGGACTACGCCAACGCCCTGTTGGCTGTCCAGGAACAACCTGAAGAGGCGGTGCGCGCCTTAGAAAAAGTGCTCGTTATTTCGGATGAACTGATCGTCAGCAGCGGTAGCGATCTGGGATTTATCAAAACCCGCATTACAGCCCAAGCCTTGTTGGCCGAAGCGCTGGAAGCCAGCGGTCAGCTAGAAGACGCATTAAAAGCCTATTCACATGCCCTTGAGAGCAGCCTTTCAGCCGATGCTACCTGGCGGATCCGCCTTTCGCTTGGCATGGCACGCGTAGCTCTCCGTCTGGGTCAGGCTGAGGTCGCCATCGCCGCGCTCCAGGAGGTCAATATCCCCGATGGCCAGCACCCACAGGTCTCCCGCATCCTATCCGAGGCATATGCCGCCATCCACCTGCCCGAAGAAGCTTTACAGGCTGCTCGCACCGCTGTTGAGCTGGCTCCAGACGATGTCGCCATGCTCGCCTGGTTTGCCGATCAAGCCCTGATCCTTGGCGCACGCAAAGAAGCCATCTCCGCCCTCACCCGCGCAGTGCAGCTCGATCCTGAACGCATCAACTTGCTGATTCGCCTGGGAGAGGTGTTCTCCCAATCTGGAGATGCCGAAGCTGCGCTGGAGGCATACCGCCAGGTGTTGGCTAGCCCAATCGCTCAACCCGAACACCTTTACCAGGCTGCACTTCAATTGCTGGAACTGGGTGATACTTCCCATGCTATCCAATGCCTGGAACGCGCCATTCAACAGCAGCCAAGACCTGCCTCTACTCTCCTGCGCCACCTGGCCGCCGCCTACCAGCTGGAGGGTGACCTCCAACGCGCTCTGGAGGCGCTGGATCGCGCCATCCACCTAGAGCCTGATGATCCTGCCATGCATTCACTCAAAGCGGATCTCCTGCTTTTGCTGGATCGTCCTCAGGCTGCCCAAGCTTGCCTGGAACACGCCCTCAACCTCCATCCTCAGGATGCGAACATTCACTACCGCATGGCTTCCTTGTTGCGTTCACAGGGCGAGCTTTTCAATGCTCTCACCCACGCCCAACTATTGGTAGACAGCTACATGCCAGACGATTTCAGCCTGCAAGCGTTGGCTGCGCGTGCCTTCTCCGCTGACCTGGCCCGTGCCACCCTCCAGCCTGACGAGGCGCGCACTTTTCTTGGCGCGCTGCCTCCAACAACTGGGCTATCCTTTCGCTCAGGCGTATCTCATCCTACATCTGGCGCATTGCGCGACTCGCAACTCGTAAACTATTTTTGTATTTTCGCCGAACTGGCCCTCGACCAGGATGAAGAAATCAATGCCGCCGATGCCCTGACTATGGGGTATGAAATCGCCCCTGAGCACCCCCGCATCCAGGGACTCCAGGCGCGCCTGGCTCACCGCCGCGGGGATCACACCACTGCCTTAGCCAACCTTCAGGCGGCTGTTGAAGCTGTCGATTTACAGGTCTCCGATACCCTGGGAATAGCGCTGGCTGCATTGGACCTCGGAGAATGGGATATCGCTCTCGATTTTTCCCATCGCGCCTCTGCGACCATGCCAAGCGAACCTTTCTCTCATCTACTTGTTGTCCGCGGGCTGGTCTTACGCGCTGAGTACCAACGTCTTTGCGAAGCATTGGAAGTAACAAACCACGCCCCGGGAACGATCGCCCTTGCTGAAAAGGCCCATCAGGCCTTTTCAGCCGCCATCCAAACAACCCTGGATTGCCTGCCAGAAGGCATCTCTTCCGAGCCACCGCTGCTCATCCGCCGCTGGCGAGCGCGTGGAGAGGCAGTCTTCCAGCCCGATCCAAACAGTCTCGCCGATCTGAAAGACCTCCCAGCTGACCCAGTTGACCAGGCAGCTTATATCGCAGCCTTGTCACCCTCCGGAGATCTTCCTGCCATTAGTGAGATCTATAAAAAATGGCGCGAGCGGTCTTGTGATACTCCGTTTCACCATGTCTTACACGCTCAGTATGCCCTGGCGATTGGGTTTAAAGGGCGGCGACAAGAAGACATGGATGGAGCAATCGGCGCAGCCCACGCTGCTATCGAGCAATTGCCCAACCAGGCACTTTACCACACCTTGTTGGCACGCCTGGCACACTGCGCTGAAGACGAGGTGACTGCCCAGCGCGCCATTAAAACTGCGCTGGCAATCTGGCCGGAGGAGCCGCGCTGGCACACCCTGGCTGCCGAGTTATATCAGTCAACTGGAGATCTGCAATCTGCAATAACCCACCTGGAAAAAGCCATCGCCCTTGAGCCGATGCATTTCTCTCATCACCTGGCGTTGGGCGAGGCTTACCTGCAACTCGGCAAACCAACCCAGGCGATCCAGGCGATGGAACAGGCTGTCCAGATCAAGCCGCAGCAATTTGAGGCTTACTTATCCCTGGCTCAGGCTTACTATGCTTCAGGCGATTTGGCTAACGCTGCCAAGAATGCCGAACGCGCTATTTCAGTAGCCCCCGAGCAAGCCTCTCCGCTCTTACTGAGAGCCGAGATCGCCTTGCAAATGGGTGATCCCCAAACTGCGCACGAGCGCGCTACAGTCGCACTGCGCTTAAACCTTGACGATCCCTCAGCCCTGCACTTGCTCGGGCGCGCTCTGGATCAGCTTGGCCGGCATGGCGAAGCCCTGGCAGTTATAGAAAAAGCCATCCCGCTGGCTGTCAACCCCCTTCCCCTCCTGCTTGAACGGGTTCAGCTGCTCAAGAGCGCGCAGGATACCGAGACTGCCCTTTCTGCCCTCAAGGAGCTCGCTGGCCAGTACCCGGATGAGCCAGACGTATTGGCCCGGCTGGCGATCTCCCAGGCTGACGCAGGCCAGCGAGAGGAGGCTATCCTTTGCGCCCAACGCGCCCTGCGCGGTGGCTCCAAACGCCTCAAATCCGGCGCTCAAGCCCACCTGCATCACCTCCTGGGTGGCCTGCTCCGCCAGACTGGACAACTCGACCAGGCCATTCACCAGCTTACCGAAGCCACTCGCCTGGCTCCCAATCAACTTGAACCCTATCTGGACCTGGGGGGTACGCAGCAGGAGCGCCGCCAACATACCCTGGCCCTCCAGACTTACCAAAAGGCCATCGCCATCGCCCCCAATGATCCCCGTCCGTATTTCCAGGCA
>Ga0209521_10001902_pt1 | contig 17047 bp, 17 predicted proteins | sample Rifsed19ft4_FD_184016 | JGI IMG/M metagenome (GOLD analysis project Ga0209521, IMG submission 184016) | Soil microbial communities from Rifle, Colorado, USA - sediment 19ft 4 (version 2) | ecosystem: Environmental > Terrestrial > Deep subsurface > Rock core/Sediment | place: Rifle, Colorado...
AAGAAGGTGATCAAGGAGAAAAAGAGCCATGCTGCGTAGATTCGAACGGCTCAAGAGTTGGGAAGGTGTACTGCTTGTTGTTCTCATCGGCATAGTCATTTTCAATTCCTCGATGACACCTCACTATCTGCAAATCCAAAACCAGGTCAACCTGTTTCAACTGAACATCGAGAAGATCATCATCGTGCTGATCATGGCCTTTATCATCATCAACGCCGAGATCGACCTGTCGGTTGCCTCGGTGATGGCGTTGGCGGGCTGCGTGATGGCATACCTGTTTGAAAAGGGGCTGCCTTTCGGGCTGTGCCTTTTCGCCGGGCTTTTGACTGGCGTGCTGACAGGAGCATTCAACGGTTTTATGGTCTCGTACGTGAGGTTAACGTCGTTGGTTGTCACCCTTTCCGGTTTGATCGGCTATCGTGGGCTGGCGCACGTGCTCTTGGAGAATCGCTCGGTGGGAAACTTTCCCGAGTGGTTTGACCGCCTGGGACAACAGCCACTCGTGGGTCCTTTCCCCCTGGCTCTGATCATCTTTTTTGTCCTGCTGATCATCGCACTGATCATCCTGCAGTGGTCTGGCGCAGGCCGCTACGTATTCGTCATTGGGAATAACAGCGAGGTGGCACGCTATTCGGGTGTCAATGTGCGCCGGGTTAAGATGATCCTGTTCATTGTCTCGGGCTTGGTTTCCGCCTTCGCGGGATTGTTATTAGCCGCGCGATTAGGCTCGATGCGGGGTGATACCGCAATAGGCACCGAACTCGAAGTCATCACGATGGTGCTGCTGGGCGGGGTCAGTATTTTTGGCGGTACGGGTTCGCTGTATGGCGTTTTGCTGTCGATCCTGATCATTCTGAATCTGCGCAACGGAATGGGTTTGCTCAATGTTCCCGGTGAAAATCAGACCGGCGTGATCGGCGCACTGCTCATCCTGTCAGTACTGGGACCCAACATCGGACGAGGGGTAAGGGAGGCTTGGAATCGCCGTCATGTTCAACACATACGTGTTGGAGAAGAAGAGAAAGGAGGTTAATCCATCAACGATATTATCTTGCCAAGACCTAAACGGGCTATTCAATCCAAGTTCAAATTCGAGAAAAGGAGAAAGAAGATGTTTAAGAAACTAATGATACTGGCAGTTGTATTTACGCTGGTGCTCTCGGCATGTGCGCCAGCGGCTACAGCGACAGAAGCACCCGCCCAGCCAACAGAACTTGCTGCTCCCTCAGGTGAGGTGGTGAAAGCCACTCCGGGGAATGCGTTGAATATGGTGTTCCTACCGAAGTTCCTGGGCAACGCCGTGTTCGATCAGGCGCATGAAGGAGCTCTCGAGGCTGCCGCAGAATTGCAGAACCCAACAGAATTGCAGTTCCTGGCTCCCGCCTCAGGTGGCGCCGGGGCCGACCAGATCCCGATCATCACCAACGCGACCACGCAGGGCGTCGATGCCATCATGCTCTCCAACAACGCCGGTGACCAGGTTGCTCCCGCAGCCCAGGCGGCCCGCGACGCTGGCATCACCTTCGTCACATGGGATTCGCCAATCCCCTCTGCGGAAGGCGAGCAGGTATTTGTCGCCCAGGTGGACTTCGCGGAGACCGGCACGGTGATGGCCGACATGGCGCGCAATATCCTGGGTGAGGATGGCGGCAAGTTCGCCGTGCTCTCCGCCGGACCGGATTCTGCCAACCAGAACGCCTGGATTGCAGCCATGCAGGAAGTGCTTCAGGATCCCGCCTACTCCAATCTGGAGCTGCTGGAAATCGTGTATGGCAACGATGAAACGGAAAAGAGCACTCAGGAGGCGCTGGCGCTGGTAGATAAGTATCCCGACATGGAGCTGATCATGGCGCCGACGACCGTGGGCATTGCGGCGGCGGCGAAAGCCATGCAGGATGAGGGGTTGTGCGACAAGGTGAAGGTGAGCGGCTTGGGATTGCCAGCTGAGATGGTCTCCTTCGTCAAGAACGGCTGCTCTCCTGAATTCGCATTGTGGAGCTTTTACGACCTGGGCTATCTGACGTACTACCTTTCCTATCTGATCGCCTCGGGCGACCTGGAGGCTGTGGACGGTGCGCAGTTTGAAGCCGGGCGCATGGGCGAATACACCATCACCAAGGACCCAACACGTCCCGATGTGGATGGTCCTTTGCGCGTCTTGATGGGACCGTTCAGCCAATATAACGCGGATAACATCGACGCAGCGGTTAATCCATAAGATTCAGCGTCTATGAAATTGGGTATCGGGCATGACACCCGATACCCAACATTCATTTACAAGGCTGATAACACGAAGGCTTCGACTGGGAAGAGGTTGATGTGAGACGGTACGAAAGGATGAGCCATGAAACGCGTAGGCTTTCAATTCAAAGTCAGGCAGGATCGTCTCGCAGAGTACAAAGAACATCACAAACACGTCTGGCCCGAAATGCTGGATGCATTGCGTGAAAGTGGTTGGCACAATTATTCATTATTCATGCGTGAAGACGGCTTGATCTTTGGTTATTTTGAAACTGAAGAAAGTCTCTCAGTGGCGCAGGCAAAAATGGCCGCCGAAGAAATCAACACGCGCTGGCAGGAATTAATGTCCCCTTTCATTGATGCCAACGCCCGCCCCGATGAAACCTTCGTTGAGCTGGAAGAGTATTTTCATTTGGATTAAGAGGTGACCTGGTGACACTTGATGAGTCAAGACTACGAATCCCTCGAGCGGAATACCCGCAGCGTTGGCGTAACGTGCAATCGCTCATGGCACAGCAGGGATTGGATTTGCTGGTTGCTTACGCCGATGACCGGGCTACCTACGGAGCAGCACACGCTCGTTGGCTGGCAGACTTTCCTGTTCATTTTGAGCCAGTTTGTGTTTTATTGCGCCAGGCAGGACCACCCATCCTCCTTTGCGGACCCGAAAGCGATGAATACGCACGTCTGGTTGGAAGCATTTCTGATGTACGCGTACTACGCGAGTTCACCCACCCTGATGAGGAATACAATTATTCGGTTATAGAGAGCCTTGCAGAAATCCTAACTGCTGGATTTGGTAATCTGCAGGCAATCCGCAAAGTTGGGATTGCTGGACGTAGTTTAATGTCTGTTGATTTGCTGATGGCTTTTCAATCAACGCTGGCTACTGCCGAGTGGTTGGATGTAGAAAAAGACGTCAGCATGTTGCGTGCCATCAAATCGCCAGCAGAGGTAGCCGTTATTCGCCACGCTTATCATATTGCCCAGATTGGAATGCAGGCCGCGATCGATGCCGTAAAGGTCGGAGTAACAGAGCGTGAAGTTGCCGCAGAGGCTGAGGCAGCCATGCGTCGAGCGGGAGCGGAAGGCACCGGTATAGATACTATCGTCGCTTCAGGCCCACATGCCCGTCCAATTCTTGCTCGTTCCACATTCCGCAAAATCCAATCGGGTGATTTGGTGGTTCTGACGGTCGCTCCGCGTTATGAGGGGTATCATGGGGCAATTGGTCGCCCAGTGTTCGTTGGATTTGGCGATGGAGAAGCCCGACAGGCATTTGATGTGGCGCTGACTGCGCAACAGGCTTGTGCCGCGTTGCTTTGTGCTGGGATCGAGGGCCGTAAGGTGGATGCACTGGGACGACGCATCGTAGGGGATTCCGGGTTGGGACAATACTACTTATATACAGGCGTTCATAGCGTCGGTGTGATTGAATTTGAGGCGCCGATATTCAATGCACAAAACCCAACCCTTTTACAGCCGAATATGTGTATTTCAATTGATATTCCGATGTTTAACGCGCCCTGGGGTGGATTACGCATCGAAGATGGCTTCTTGATTACCGAGAGTGGTGCGGAATCCATGCATCACATTCCATGCCTGATTGAGAGATAGTATTTTTATTAGGATTTGATTTGCAAACGTGACAAATCTTGTGGATATTTTTTCATCCAGGCTTGTCTGGGTTAGGAAAATCAAATTGCCCCAGGCTGTCCCTGAACTGGCAGGCGCGACCTTTCTAGTCAGCGGCTCTGGACGTCGCTTGCGTGAGATCATCGATGAGCCGACTGCCAATATTGTCTGCCTACTTGTTAATGAAGATGGGCGCACTGGAAAATATTACACTTCGTATTATCGTCGATTCGAACGCGTGACCAGCGAATTCAACTCGCATCTGGCTGTGCATTCCGACCAGATTCTTTCAAGCGGTACAAACTTCCATACCGTCATTCATGCCCAGTCGATACACTTGATTTATCTCAGTCATATCCCGCGTTATCAGGATGAGCAGTACCTGAATACCCATCTATTGCGCTGGCAGCCAGAGACCATTGTCAATCTGCCTGAAGGGATTGGCCTTATCCCTTTCCGCATTCCAGGTTCACCCGATTTAATGGCAGGCAACGTTGAATCGCTTCGCAATCATCGCGTTGTCATTTGGCCAAAGCATGGTGCGATGGCTCGCTCAAATGTGTCCGTCAAACACGCAGCCGATCGCATGGAATATGCCGAAACCGCCGCGAAATATGAATGTCTCAACTTGTGTGTTGGGGAAATCGGTGAAGGCTTAAGTGTGGACGAAGTCCGCGCGATCTGTACGACATTCAATGTGCAACAAAGTATTTTCAAGAGGCAATTATGACTCAATCCGAATCCAAGATTCAATCAGCCTATGAACTCGCTAAAGAACGTTATGCCGAGCTGGGTGTGGATGGTGACCAAGCCCTCGCACGCTTGGAGAAAGTCTCAATCAGCCTGCATTGCTGGCAGGGGGACGATGTGGGCGGCTTTGAAAACCCTGGCGGCGACCTCACGGGCGGCATTGCCGCGACGGGAAATTATCCTGGCAAGGCGCGCACAGCGGATGAACTTCGCAGTGACCTTGATGTGGTTTATAAATTATTACCTGGCTCGCATCGCTTGAATCTTCACGCCATTTATTTGGAAGTAGATGAAAAAGTGGAGCGCAATAAAATCGAGCCGCGGCATTTCTCCGCGTGGAAAGATTGGGCGAAGGCAAATGGTCACGGCATGGACTTCAACCCGACCTGTTTCTCGCATCCCAAATCTGCTGATGGATTTACGCTTTCCCATCGCGATGAAGGCATCCGCAAGTTTTGGATTGAGCATTGCATTGCCAGCCGTAAGATCGGCGAATATTTTGGAAAGGAATTGGGGACGCCCGCTGTAACCAACATCTGGATTCCCGACGGCTACAAGGACTCCCCTGCGGATCGCCAAACGCCCCGACGCCTGCTTCTCGAATCCCTGGACTCGATCCTCGCTGAAAAAATTGACCCTCGCTACAACCTCGATGCAGTGGAGCCTAAACTATTTGGCATCGGTTCGGAAAGTTATGTTGTTGGTTCCATGGAGTTTTATACCGCTTACGCACTCAGCCGTAAAATTTTGCTTACATTGGATTCTGGTCATTTTCATCCGACAGAGACAATTGCTGATAAGATTTCATCGTTATTGATTTATATTGACCAGTTGTTGTTACACGTCAGCCGCGGCGTTCGTTGGGACAGCGACCACGTTGTCACATTCAACGATGATTTACAGGCCATTGCACAGGAAATTGTCCGCAACGACGCGCTCGAGCGGATTCATATCGGGCTGGATTACTTCGATGCCAGCATCAACCGCGTCGCCGCGTGGACAGTCGGTGCACGCAACACCTTGCGCGCGTTGCTGATGGCATTGCTTGAGCCACAGGAAATGCTTAGGAAGTTTGAAATTGAAGGCGATTTCTCCAGCCGCTTGGCATTGCAGGAGGAATTGAAGTCCATGCCATTCAGCGCGATTTGGGATACCTATTGCTCGAAGAAAAACGTCCCCGTTGGTATGGAATTTATGAATGTCATCAAGAACTACGAGAAGAAGGAACTATCAAAGCGTAATTAACATGCCACTTGTGAAATTGTATGCCAACCTGCAAAAACTCGCAGGGACAAAGGATGTGCCCATAACGGAAGCAACCATCGGGGCGGTGCTGAACGAACTGGCTAGGTGGAATCCGCCGCTCGCTGATGTCATTCTTGAGAATGGCGGACTCCGCCCGCATATCGTTATCACACTTAATGGACATAATGTGGTCGATCTGAATGAACATGTAAACGAGCAGGACTAGAACCGATGGCACAGCCCGCATATTGCGGAGAATGCCCGGGAAGGTTTTTGGACAGTACTGGTAAACGATCTGACGATAAATGTAATGAAAATATTGTGACTTTAATAATCAGATGTCAATTGACAAAAAAAATCAAACAATGTATTATATTTTTGTTTCATTTTGACAAAATAGCACAAAAAAGCAAAAGACAGCACCTACTGTGACCACATACGAACGCAGGCAGTCCCTTATCCAGATACTGCAAAGGCAGGCAGGTACGCGCGTCCCTGAACTGGCGAAGGCGTTGGGTGTTTCAAAGGGCACAATCCGGAATGACCTAAAGGCACTGGAAGAAGAAGGACTGTTGACGCGCGTCCACGGCGGGGCAGTTCTGAGAAGGCAACCTTCCCAATTTGACTCATCATTTGGCGTTCGTTTTCAGGAACATGCCGAATCCAAGCTGGCAATCGCTCGCGCCGCGGCAGAACTTGTGGAGGATGGGGCATCCATTATCCTGGATGCGAGCACCACCATCTATTACCTGGCACAGCAACTGGCTCATTGTCATCGCCTGCGAGTGGTGACCAATGGCGTCGAAGTGGCCAGATTATTGGCAAGAGATCCCACCAACACAGTCGTTTTAATAGGGGGGATTCTCAACCCCGAAGGTTCATCGGTCTCGGGGTTATTCAGTGAACAAATTATCCGCGATTTGCACGTTCAGCAGGCGTTCGTCTCTTGTAGCGGATTCAGCCTCGAACGAGGTTTGACCGATGTTCATCTCATGGAAGCCCAGTTGAAAAGCAAAGCGATCACCTCGGCAAGGGAAGTGATCGCTTTGGTAGATTCGTCGAAGATGGGCAAGGAAGACTTGACATCATTTTCCGCCATTGAGCAGATCACCCATCTTTATACCGATTCAGGCATCACCGACGCCTGGGTCACGTGTCTCAAAGAGGCGCACATCGCCTTTACGATTTGTTCGGATAATGACGGTCATGTTCACAGAGGCATGAATTAATCTGGAAACACCATCAGGAATGCCATGAATACTCTTGCACCTACATCCGAAATCCATGAAATTTTGCTCCGCATGGAAGGAATCTACAAGTCTTTTCCCGGCGTTCAGGCTTTGAGTGATTGCCAGTTTGAACTGTACTCAGGCGAAGTTCATGCCCTGGTAGGGGAAAATGGAGCGGGAAAATCAACGCTGATGAAAATTTTGCGTGGTACGATAAGACCAATATTGACGACCCCGAGATTCAAGCCGTGTTGTACAAATAACTCTTCGGCTGGATTGACAGCCATCTTCCACAGGAGGGCTGAAAATTAGAGATGCCCTACCGCTAATAATGTCAGATGAACACTTCCACTTAGCGTAGGGCATCTCACCGAAAGATGATCGTCTTTTCTCTGAATCAAATCGGAGGTGAAAATGCCTAATAACTTTGCTCCTAATCGCTGGTTGGGCTCTCTGCCAAAAATCGGTATTCGCCCGACGATTGATGGGCGGCGTGAGGGAGTGCGTGAATCGCTCGAAGATCAGACGATGTCTATGGCGCGCGCTGTTGCCGAACTCCTGACAGTCAATTTGCGCCATCCAAACGGTCAACCAGCGGAATGTGTTATCGCCGATACGACCATCGGCGGCGTTGCGGAAGCGGCCGCCTGCGCTGAAAAATTTGCGCGCGCCGGGGTCGGCCTTTCCATCACGGTTACACCTTGCTGGTGTTATGGCTCGGAAACAATGGATATGGATCCTCTCATCCCAAAAGCGGTCTGGGGTTTTAACGGAACGGAACGCCCTGGAGCTGTTTACCTTGCGGCTGTGCTGGCATCTCATAACCAGAAAGGACTGCCAGCCTTCTCCATTTATGGACACGACGTGCAGGATGGAAGCGACAATAGCATCCCTGAGGATGTAAAGGAAAAACTCCTGCGTTTTGCACGAGCTGGCCTGGCGGTTGCAACCATGCGCGGCAAAACTTACGTTTCGTTTGGTGCTGTTTCGATGGGCATTGCCGGTTCCATAGTGGATAACGGTTTCTTTGAGTCTTATCTGGGAATGCGCGTCGATGCAGTGGACATGACCGAATTCCTGCGCCGAATGGATGAGGGCATTTACGATGACGATGAATTCAACCGCGCTCTGGCATGGGTAAAATCCAACTGCAAGGAAGGCCGAGAATACAATCCTCCCGCGAAGCAGCGCAGTCGTGTGCAGAAAGACAAAGACTGGGAAACCGTGGTCAAGATGGCGCTGATTGCCCGCGATGTGATGAGCGGAAACCCGCGCCTGGCTGAATTGGGTTTTGGGGAGGAAGCTCTGGGGCGAAATGCCATTCTGTCCGGCTTTCAGGGTCAGCGCCAGTGGACTGACTACAAACCCAATGGCGATTTCCTGGAAGCGATTCTCAACACTTCCTTTGACTGGAACGGTCTGCGCCAGCCGTATCTTGTGGCAACCGAAAACGACAGCTTGAACGGCGCCGCCATGTTATTTGGTCACTTGCTCACCAATACGGCGCAAATATTTGCAGATGTTCGCACCTACTGGAGCCCGGCGGCATTGAAACGTGTAACGGGCTATGATGTATCTGAACGCGCATCCGGTGGAATTCTCCATCTTATTAATTCCGGAGCTTGCACGTTGGATGCGACCGGTTGGCACGAAATTGATGATCGGCCTGCCATCAAACCCTGGTGGAATATCACAAAGGAAGAAGCCCAAAAGTGCTTTGAGATGACCACCTGGTACCCTGCCATTACCGAATATTTCCGAGGGGGCGGTTTTTCAAGCAGTTTTCTTACCCGCGGCAACATGCCCATGACGATGAGCCGCATCAACCTGATCAAGGGGATTGGCCCTGTTCTGCAACTTGCCGAAGGCTGGACGGTTGACTTGCCTGCGGAAGTTCATCATCAGCTGGATGAACGCACCAATCCCACCTGGCCCACACACTGGTTCGCGCCCAACATTACCGGGCAGGGCGCATTCCGCGATGTCTACACCGTCATGGCAAATTGGGGAGCAAATCACGGCGCGTTAAGCTATGGCCACATCGGCGCAGATTTGATCAGCATGGCTTCCATGTTGCGAATCCCGGTGTGCATGCACAACGTCCCCGAAGAGAAAATCTTCCGTCCCAGCACATGGAGCGCCTTTGGCGCAAGCGACTTTACCGGGGCCGACTATCGCGCCTGCGAAAACTTCGGTCCCGTTTATGGTTAAACCAGCCCAAAGGGCGCATCGATTCGGTGATCGTCATTCTAATTTCGTTGTTCAGATATGGAGATGAAACGTTATACGCTTGGGCTTGATTTTGGAACTGAATCCGCTCGCAGCCTGCTTGTGGATGTGCAAACCGGCGAGGTGGCGGAAGCGGTATCAATGGCATACGCCGATGGAGTCATTGATTCCCACCTGCCGGGCATTGCAACTCCGCTTCCACCTGACTTTGCTTTGCAAAACCCTCAGGACTGGCTTACAACCCTGGAATTTACCGTCAGGAACGCTTTGCAAAAAGCCAATATACAGCCGGAGCAGCTGATCGGCATTGGCATTGATTTTACTGCCAGCACCATCCTCCCCGCTCGAGCCGACGGTACGCCTCTTTGTCAAGCGCAGAGATGGCGCGGCCACCCCGATGCCTGGCCCAAGCTATGGAAGCACCATGCGGCACAGCCCCAGGCTGACCGTATGATCCGGGTTGCCGAAGAAAGGCGTGAATCCTGGCTTAAGCATTATGGCGGAAAAATCTCATCCGAATGGTTACCCGCCAAAGCACTGGCTATGCTGGAAGATGCACCTGAAATTTATAACGAGTCGGCGATTATCCTCGAAGGCGCAGACTGGGTGGCATGGCAATTGACCGGCGTGCTGGCGCACAACGCATGCGGCGCAGGTTACAAGGGACTATGGCACAAAAGAGAAGGTTTCCCCTCCCGCGAGTATCTGGCGGCTCTTAACCCTCTCTTTGCAGACCTGTATGAAAAACTACCGGGACAAGTATTGCCTCCGGGTGAACGGCTCGGCGGCCTGAACGAAGAGTGGGCGCGCCGGCTGGGATTGCTTGAGGGCACAGTTATATCTGTCCCGATCATTGACGCGCATTCCGCCACATTGGGCGCGGGGGTCACGAGGGCTGGAATCCTGTTTATGATCATGGGAACATCCACCTGTCATATGCTGATGTCAGAGCAGGAGGTGTTTGTTCGCGGCATTTCGGGGGTTGTGGAGGATGGCATTGCCCGGGGTTTATATGGCTATGAAGCCGGGCAGGCAGCAGTTGGCGACATTTTCGGCTGGTTTGTGGAACATTGTGTACCGTCCGAATACATGAAGGAGGCAGAAGCGCGCAACCTCTCCATTCACGATTTGCTCAGTGAAAAAGCATCCGCCTCCCTGCCTGGACAAAGCGGCCTGCTCGCCCTCGATTGGTGGAACGGCAACCGCACCCCGCTGGTGGACGCGGACTTAAGCGGCCTGTTCATTGGTTGCACGCTGACATCAAAACCCGAAGAAATGTATCGCGCCCTGATCGAGAGCACCGCCTTCGGCACACGCTGGATTATCGAAACCTTTGAAATCCAGGGGGTACCGGTCAATTCCATTGTGGCGGGAGGCGGGCTGGTAAAAAACAACCTGCTCATGCAGATTTATGCAGATATCACCGGGCGCGAGTTCACCGTCTCGGCCTCACCGCAGGTTTCGGCTCTCGGCGCGGCTCTGCTCGCTTCTGTTGCGGCAGGCAGTGAAAATGGCGGCTACAGCAATCTGCAACGAGCCGCCGCTTGCATGGTGCCTAAACCTGTGCAGACCTTTCAGCCCAACACTCAAAATAAAAAAACCTACGATCTTTTGTACAACGAATACCTGCGCCTGGGTCGCTACTTTAGTGAAGACAACCATATTATGAAGACCCTGGCCGGTTTGCGTAAACTGTCCTGACGATTGGTATCTTGATGACAAAACCTTCCTTTCTTGCTATTGACCTCGGCGCTGAAAGCGGACGTGCCATTCTCGGCCATATCGATGACCACCTGGTTTTGGATGAAGTTCATCGGTTTCCAAACGGCCCGGTGCGCGTGGGAGACCATATTCACTGGGACGTACTAAGATTGTGGAGTGAGATACAAAATGGTTTGCGTATCGCGTCTGATCATAGCGCCGGTTCGTTGGCTGGAATGGGACTGGATGCCTGGGGCGTGGATTTTGGCCTGCTCGACTCGTCTGAACGATTGATAGGGAATCCTTACCACTATCGCGATTCGCGCACAAACGGGATGATAGAGTCTGTCTGTCGAATTGTCCCCCGCGAAAAAATCTACGACCAGACCGGTATCCAATTCATGCAATTGAATACCTTGTTTCAATTATTCGCCATGCGCCAGGAGAATGATCCGGCCTTGCAAAACGCCAGGGTTTTCCTAACCATGCCAGATTTGTTCAATTTCTGGCTGACGGGACGCAAGGCAAATGAGTTTACAATTTCCACCACCACACAATGTTACAACTCGCGCAAAAAAGAATGGGCGCTGGAATTGCTCGCGGCGTTAGATATCCCCCAATCCATTTTTCAGCCTGTCATCCAGCCTGGGATCGCGCTGGAACAACTGCGCCGCTCGGTTGCCGAAGAGACCTCCTGCGCTCGCATTCCTGTTGTGGCAGTCGGGTGCCACGATACGGCTTCTGCAGTTGCAGCTGTCCCGGCTGAGGATGCGGATTTTATCTATATCAGTTCTGGAACATGGTCCCTGATCGGCATTGAGTCTGATGAGCCGATCATTGATGCCAGAAGTCTCAGTTATAACCTGACGAACGAGGGAGGCGTTTGCAACAAGATTCGCTTCCTGAAAAACATCATGGGAATGTGGCTGTTACAGGAAAGCCGCCGTGAGTGGGCAAAAGCCGGAAAAAACTACTCGTATGATGATTTAACCAGCCTGGCAACTCAAGCCCCACCCTTAAAATCGCTCATCTTTGTCGGCGACGATCGTTTTCTTTTGCCCGGCAACATGGTTCAACGCATTAAGGAATTTTGCCGGGAAACCAACCAACCTGTGCCGCAGACTGACGGTGAAGTTGTGCGCTGTATTCTCGAAAGCCTGGCGCTGGAATACCGCTGGAATACGATGAAACTGCGCGAGCTATCGGGCAGATCCCTGCCGGTTATTCATATCATCGGTGGCGGATCACGCAACTTCCTGCTCAACCAGTTTACTGCTGATGTCACCGGATGTATGGTAATGGCTGGGCCAGTGGAGGCGACTGCCATCGGCAACATTGTGATGCAGGCCATCGCGCTCGGATACCTGCCATCCCTGGCTGAGGCGCGCGCGCTGGTCCGCCGTTCCTTTGACGTGTCATCCTACCAGCCGGGGAATACCTCCCTCTGGGATGAGGCGTACATCCGCTATTTCAAATTACGGAAACAGGAGAAGTTGAAATAATGTTGAAAGGAATTTCGCAGGCAATCTCACCTGAGCTTATCAAAATCCTTATGGAAATGGGACACGGCGACGAGATTGTGATTGCAGATGGAAACTTCCCTGCCGCAGGCCTCGCCCAAAGATTGGTGCGCGCCGACGGGCTGGGTATCCCTGTGCTGCTGGATGCCATTTTACAAATTTTTCCACTGGACCAGTATGTTGAAAATCCCGTTGCACTCATGTCTGTTGTGCCTGGCGATCCGTACAAGCCGGTTATTTGGGATGAGTATCAGAACGTCATCATAAAACATGAACCTGCATTCACCAAATTTGAATCTGTGGAGCGTTTTGAATTTTACGAACGCGCCAAAAAGGCATTTGCGGTTCTTGCCACCAGCGAGATGGCGCTCTATGCCAATATTATTCTGAAAAAGGGTGTGATCAAGGAGTGAATGCAAAGCTTTGAAATCGTCCCGGCTTTTTTCGCCTGATTGATTCGAGCAAATTGGGACACGAAGACCTGACACCTTATGCAAGCCTGGCTCAAGTCACACACTTTTTTACCGACACAGGCATCAGCGAAGAATGGAAATCCCGGCTGAAAAACGCCAACATACCGTTTACCATCTGCGAAAAAAATGCATCCATAGCTTATCAGCCCGACAATAATCGGGATGAAGCATAACCTGAAAGGCAATCATGATTCAACCTCCATACCCTGAACTGGACGACCTGCTTACCATGATAGGTGAAGCAGGTCGTCATATCGCCGAAATCGAAGCCAGTGAAGGCGCGGCGGGGAATGTCTCCGTCTGTTTGCGTTGGCCAATTGAGATTCGCACACGCTTCCCATTGGCGGATGAATTCGAACTGCCCCAGCCTGTGCCCGAACTGGCAAATGCGACCTTTATCGTCAGCGGTTCAGGGCGGCGTTTGCGTGAAATCATTGACGAACCGACTGCCAGCCTGGCCTGCATTGTGGTCAATGAAGGCGGGCGTACCGGAAAACTTCATACATCATACAATCGCCGCTTCGAGCGCGTGACCAGCGAATTCAACTCGCATCTCGCTGTGCACTACGATCAGATTTGTTCCGGTGGCACAAACTTCCATGCCATCATCCACGCCCAACCTGTTAACCTGACCTATTTGAGCCACATCCCGCGCTACCAGGATGAGCAATATTTGAATACGCATCTCTTGCGCTGGCAGCCAGAGACGGTTATCAACCTGCCCGAGGGGATTGGTTTTCTCCCGTTCTGTATTCCCAGTTCGCCCGAATTGATGGAAGGCAATGTGGCATCCCTGCGAAAACACCGGATTGTCATCTGGGCAAAGCATGGCGTGATGGCGCGCTCGGACGTTTCCGTCAAACGCGCCGCCGACCGGGTGGAGTATGCCGAAACCGCCGCCAAATACGAATGTCTTAACCTGGGTGTTGGGGAGGTTGGTGAAGGCTTGAGCACAGATGAAATCCGTGCCATTTGCAAAACATTCAATATTCAACAAAGTATTTTTTAATCGTCATTGAACATGCCATTTGTGAAATTGTATGCCAACCTGCGAAAACTCGCAGGGACAAAGGAAGTGCCCATAACGGAAGCAACCATCGGGGCGGTGCTGAACGAACTGGTGAAACGGAATCCGCCGCTTGAGGATGTCATTCTTGAGAACGGAAGACTTCGTCCACATATCGTCGTCACACTCAATGGACACAATGTGATTGACTTCAACATGCAGGTGTCAGAGCAGGACGTCATCGCAATTTTCCCGCCCATCGCAGGCGGATGATAGGAGAAGGTAATGGCTGGTTGGTCGGAAAAAATATTGGATATTGATTTGAGTAAGAAGACCTATAAGACCTATCCACTGGATATGGAAATGGCGCGCCTTTTTATCGGCGGGCGCGGACTCGGTGCGCGGTTGTTGTGGGAGATGGTGGGGCCTGAGGTGGATCCGCTGTCACCGGAGAATGTTTTAATTTTTACCAATGGCCCGCTGACGGGCACGGGTTATCAGACGAGCAATCGTTTCTCGGTCAGCACGAAAAGTCCGTTGACTGGCACAGTGCTCGACGCGAACTCTGGCGGGTTCTGGGGCATGCAATTCAAGAAGGCCGGCTATGACGTGATGATTGTGCGAGGCAAAGCCGAGAGGCCTGTCTGGATCGAGATCAAGAATGATGAGATCACATTTCATGACGCGTCTGAACTATGGGGCATGCGCGTCTTCGCTGTGACCCAGAAGCTTGGTCAGAACAATAACAAGCGAAATGTGTTATGCATTGGGCCGGCCGGGGAGAATCTGAGTCGCATCGCATCTATCATGAATGACCGTGAGCGCGCGCTGGCACGCGGCGGCCCGGGCGCGGTAATGGGATCGAAGAATCTCAAAGCCATAGTAGTTGAAGGCAAGGAACGGCCTGCGATCAATGATCCCGAACGCTTCAAATTTCTGCTTTATGAAACGCGCAAACTGCTTGCTGCCAGCCCGCTTACCAGTCAGGCACTGCCTGAGTTCGGCACAGTGGTGTTGATGAACATCATGAATAACATCGGCGCACTGGCGACTCGCAATCATCAACAGACTCAGTTTGAAGGCGCGGAGGCAATTTCGGGCGAAGAGTTGACCGAGAAATATCTTGTCAAAAATGCATCCTGTTGGGCGTGTCCGATAGGCTGCACGCGTATCAGCAAAACAGAAAAGGTCGAAGGCGAAGGCCCTGAGTTTGAATCCACCTGGGCATTCGGCGCGCAATGCGGAATTGACGATCTGCCCGCAATCATTGAAGCCAACACACTTTGCAATGATCTCGGTCTCGATACCATCTCGGCCGGTTCGACCATTGCCTGTGCCATGGAACTCAGCGAAAAGGGATATATGGATTCAGACCTGCGCTTCGGACGCGCCGACCAGCTTGCTCCAACAATCGAGGCGATGGCTTATCGAAAAGATGTTGGTGCAGACCTTGCCGACGGCAGCCTCCGTTTAGCGACAAAGTACGGCCACACTGAACTTTCCATGTCTGCGAAAGGAATGGAAATGCCCGCCTATGATCCACGCGGCATGCAGGGACAGGGTCTGCTATATGCCACGTCGAACCGCGGCGGTTGTCACATGCGCGGCAATATGGTTGGCCCTGAAGTGCTTGGTTTGCCAAAAATGATCGACCGCTTCCAGGTGCAGGGCAAATCCAGTTTCGTCATTCTGCATCAAAACGTTTCGGCTGCGATTGACTCGCTGGTGGTCTGCAAATTTACAAACATGGGCGTGTCGGATGAATACTTCGCCCGCGTTCTTTCCTCGGTGACGGGGATCCAATATGACACCGGAGAATTGACCCGAGTCGGCGAGCGTGTTTGGAACTTGGAACGCATGTATAACCTGCGCGAAGGCTTCACCCGCAAAGATGATACGCTGCCCCCACGCCTGCTCAATGACGCTCCCACCGATGGCCCGTCTAAGGGATGGGTTGTCCAACTGGAACCCATGCTCAAGGAATATTATCGCGGCCGCGGCTGGGATGAGAACGGCGTACCAAAGCCGAAGAAACTTGCGGACTTGGGACTGGCTGGTCTTTAAGGAGATAATGATGATTGATCAACGTATCTATGAGATGTTCTGTGAAATTGGACGAGACCTTTATGAAGGTAATATGATTTCCTCACACGGCGGCAACTTAAGCGTCCGCCTGGGAGACCGTGTTGTCATCAAACGACGCGGCGCACAACTGGGACGACTCAAACCGCACGATTTGATCGAGACCCGCCTGGATAAAAACGACAGCGGTGTTGCGCTCGCTTCGACCGAGTTGCTTGTTCATCGCACTGTATATTTGAACACGCCTGCGCTGGCAATCTGTCACTGCCATCCGCGCACCGCGATTGCATTCTCGCTCTCACGCGACGAATTGGTGCCGATCGATAATGAAGCCTCATATCTGCTCAAGAAGGTCCCTGTGGTGACGGAGGAGTTTGCGTCAGGCACACCCCAAATGGCACATAAGGTGGCTGAGGCGCTCAAGAATTACAAGATCATCATGCTGCGCGGACATGGCAGTTTCGCAACTGGTCAAACGCTCGATGAGGCTTTTCACTGGTCATCCACGCTGGAAGAATCCTGCCAGATCGAATTGGCAGTCAAACAGATCAACGAACCGTTCATTGAATATCGCAAGATGAGCGAGTCGTACAATAAGTTTTAGTACTTATTTCAAAAATACCATGTCACTCTGAGGGAGCGTTCTTCGCGACCGAAGCGTCTCGTGCGATCAGAAGCCGAGATTCTTTGCTGCGCTCAGGATGACATTTTTTAGATAACTTGTATTTATAGATAGAAATCGGAGACGGCAACATGACTTTCAAGTCAAATGAGTTTAAGCATGTTAATTATTTGTGGGACGATAAAGCCGCAAGTCAACTGGACGCCGTTGAGCGCCTGCGTTACCGCAGTAATATCCTGGGCGCAGACCAGCTTATCACCAACACAGGTGGAGGCAATACCTCATCCAAAATCAAGATGATCGATCCGTTGAGC
>Ga0209521_10001903_pt1 | contig 17038 bp, 19 predicted proteins | sample Rifsed19ft4_FD_184016 | JGI IMG/M metagenome (GOLD analysis project Ga0209521, IMG submission 184016) | Soil microbial communities from Rifle, Colorado, USA - sediment 19ft 4 (version 2) | ecosystem: Environmental > Terrestrial > Deep subsurface > Rock core/Sediment | place: Rifle, Colorado...
AATACTGGAAAGTCATAAGTCAGAAATAAAGGATTTAAGACTTTCGGCAGATCTCGCAGTCTTTGATGCAGAAAGATTAATTTTTCCTCTTGTTGTGAGGTCAAGGAAAGAGGGTAATTTCTTTTATCCTTTTGGATTTGGAAAGAGGAAAAAACTTCAGGACTTTTTTGTGGATGAAAAAGTCCCAAGGGATGAACGTGATAGAATTCCCTTAGTCTTATCCGGAGAGGATATCATCTGGATTGCTGGATACAGGCAGGATGATAGGTTCAAGGTGACAGATGGGACAAAGAAGGTTTTGAAATTAGAAGTTAAGAAATTGAAGAGTTAAAACAGTAAATCAACATCGTCCCTTCGCCAAGGCGGATCAGATGAGTCTGACCCCTTGCAAAAGTAATACTCTTTTGGCAATACTCTCAAATGCCCGATAAATCGTTAAATCCTTGAAAATTTGTCAAGAATCCTGATACTTTACTGTATGCCTGAAAAGGATGCTACAAAATACAAGCCAATAATTACAGATCTAACCTTTTTTACCAACGAATCAGACCAAACCCTTCTTGATAGATTCAAAGTAACCATCGAGCAAAATACCCGTTTCTTCGATGTGCTTGTAGGCTTTTTCAAAACGAGCGGTTTTTTAAAGCTTTATGAGTCACTTGAAAAAACAGAAAAAATTAGAATTCTTGTTGGTATCAGCCTTAATAGATATGCATATGAGTTGATACAGAAAGCTAATCCCCCCATCCCCCCTTTGATAAAGGGGGGCGAGGGGGGATTTTTACGCATGTCTCACAGCGAAGCGAAAGATGATTTTAAAGAAAACGTGATCTCTGAAATGGAAACTGCTCCAGACAGGCAAGAAGTCCAAAACGGCGTAGAGAAATTCATCGAATGGATAAAATCGGACAAATTGGAGATTAGGGTGTATCCGCATGCTTCCATACACGCAAAGGTATACATAATGACCTTTGGAGAAGGAGATAGAGATGTGGGAAGGGTTATCACTGGCTCAAGTAATTTTACAGAAGCTGGTCTAATAGATAATATAGAGTTCAATGTTGAGCTCAAAAACAGAGCTGATTATGATTTTGCCTTAGAGAAATTCAACGAACTCTGGAAAAAGTCCGTCCCGGTTTCTGAGGATTATATTGAAACGATTAACACAAGGACCTGGCTCAATAATAATATCACACCGTATGAACTCTACCTAAAATTCCTATACGAATATTTTGGAGAAAAGATAAGCAGAATCCCGGATGAAATATCGACTACATACTTACCCGAGAACTTTGTTGAATATCAGTATCAGAAAGAAGCAGTTGTAGATGCCAAGTCAAAGCTTGAGGAATACGGCGGGGTATTTTTGGCTGATGTCGTTGGTTTAGGCAAGACCTATATCTCTGCACTTTTGGCACAACAACTAAATGGCAGACATCTGGTGATAGCCCCACCTGCACTCTTGGATGAGAAAAACCCTGGCTCGTGGACGAATATATTCCGTGATTTCGGAGTCAGAGGAACCTATTTCAGGTCAATCGGCAAGCTGGATGATATTATCAAAGAAGGCACAGACAGATATAAGAATGTTTTTATTGATGAGGCACATCGTTTCCGTACTGAGACAAATATTAGTTATGAGAAACTTGCGCAGATTTGCAGGGGTAAAAGGGTAATATTAGTTTCAGCCACACCTCTTAACAATACACCTAAAGATATCTTAAGCCAGTTGAAATTATTTCAAAAAGCTCGCAATTGCACTTTGCCTAATCCCAAAGTCCGTGACCTTGAGAAATTTTTTAATCGTCTTCAGGAGAAATTGAAAAATCTCGATAGGTTTGAAGACTATGACGAATTTATTAAGGTAACCAGAGAAAACGCTAAGGAAATAAGGGAAAATGTCTTGAAGTATTTAATGGTAAGAAGAACCAGAAACGAGATCGTAAGATATTTTGAGGATGATCTTAAAAAACAAGATTTAAAATTTCCCGATGTTGCAGACCCTGACCAGATTTTTTACGAGTTTGACACAAAGCTGGACAAAATTTTTACAGAAACTATTAAACTTGCAACTTCGACCGACTTCAAATATGCCCGATACACATCCCTTTTATATTTAAGAGAAGGAATTACCCAACCTGAAAAGCTATCCCAGATTAATATGGGCAAGTTCATGAAAATACTCCTTGTTAAGCGTCTTGAAAGCAGTTTCTATGCATTCAAAAACACACTTGGAAGGTTTATAAAATCCTATGAGACATTTATCAGGGAGTATGACAAAGGGAGAGTCTTTGTGAGCAAGAAGCATATAAATAAGGTGTTCGAATTACTCGAAAATGATGATGAAGAAGCTATACAACGCCTGATAGATGAAGACAAAGCAGACGAATATAAGGCAGATGCCTTTGATGAAAGCTTCAGAAAAGATTTAGAAAACGACCTGAGAATTCTAAAACAGGTTAATGATATGTGGATGAAAATAGATTATGACCCGAAGATTGATAAATTCCTTAACCTGCTTGAAAGTGATCATATCCTGCAGAAAAACAAACTGATAGTATTTACTGAATCTAAAGAAACAGCAGACTATCTTGAAAATCATACAAGAAATAATTTTGGGAATGTAGTGCTTGGTTTTTCTGGAAGCTCTGGAGCTGCTATAAAAGAAAAGGTTATAGAGAATTTCGATGCCAGAGCTCGTTATCCTAAAGATGATTATAGGATTTTAATTACAACTGAAGTTCTTTCGGAAGGTGTTAACCTACACCGTTCTAATGTTGTTATCAATTACGATATTCCGTGGAACCCTACAAGGGTAATACAACGTGTGGGCAGAATCAACCGCGTAGATACGAAATTCGACAAGATTTATGCGTATAATTTCTTCCCAACGATTCAGGCAGAATCTGAAATCGGATTAAAGGCTGCAGCAGAGGCAAAGATAAATGCCTTTATTGAAATGCTTGGTGCCGATGCAAAACTACTAACCGATGGTGAACCTATTCAATCGCATGAATTATTCAATCGCTTAAGCTCAAAGAAATTACTCACAGGTGAGGATGAAGAGGAAGACAGTGAACTTAAATATTTAAAAATTATTCGGGAGGTAAGGGATAATACTCCAGATCTTTTTGAGAAGGTTAAGAGGCTTCCCAAGAAGGCAAGGACTGCCAGAAAAATAGCCGGCTATGACTCTGTCATTGCGAGGAGCGAAACGACGAAGCAATCTCAAAACGGTGTTACAACCTTCTTCCGCAAAGGAAAACTGCGTAAGATTTTCAGTGCTAACAAACAAGGCGTAGAAGAGGTAGATTTTTTCAAGGCTGTAGAAATCTTAAAGGCAGAGAAAGACACTCCCAAAGAAAATATGCCGAAAGATTTTTACGATTACTTAGATGCTAATAAAAAGGAATTCGAACTGGCAACAGCAGATGAGGTAAGGCAATTAAAACATCCCGGTAGCAGAAGCTATGAATCAAAGCTATTACAGACTATTAAGGCAGTTAAAGCCTATAAAGGCTTCACAGAAGACGATGAGGAATATCTTAATAAACTATTAAAAATTGTAGAGGAAGGGGCACTCCCAAAGCAAACAGCAAAAAAATTGGTAAATGCTTTTACAGGAATTCAAGAACCTTTAAAGATACTATCGATCCTTAGGAGCGGGATACCCCAGGAGTTTTTTAAAGAGCATATTTCAGAGACGGCTGCCGAGACCTCGGGCCCCAGGGAGGTTATCCTTTCAGAATACTTAATATGCTAAGATATGCATAAGAAAGGCTTCATCGAAAGGGGTGAGAGAAATGACAAGGTTAGTTGTGGAAACAGACAATGACTGGACTAAAAAGAAAATAAGAAGTGCGATACATACAGAGATAGAACTTCTCAAAAAGGCAATCCAGAAAACAGAGAGCAAAGTTCAGGTTTTTGAAACAAGATATGGAAAACTCGACAGGACTTCTCTCTACGGCAAAGCGGATGACATGGAACTCCTCGAATGGGAAGGGGAACTCGAAACCCTTGAAAGATTGAAGTTGAAACTGAAATCTCTTGAGGACATAACTTTTGAGTATAAGTGATTATACTGCAGAATTAGAATCTGTAATTAATTCTTCCACAATAGCATCTTCCTACAATTTAAACATCGACCGCAAAACAGCAGATATTGCCTTTATCTCCGGAAGGATTGACTTCAGGGATGGGACAACCCTTGATTTTAAAGAATTTATAGAAGGCTCTGAAGACACCATAGATAAATACAAGTATGCTTATAATTACCGAAAAGGGTCAGACAGCATTTTCCGGTATGATAATGCCCCTGATCCTTCTGCAAAAGGCATAAAAACATTTCCGCATCACAAACATCTCAAGGGTGGAACTATTATCGAATCCCGTCAAGTCAAATTGTCAGATGTTATCAGTGAGATAGAAGGGCTTTATATTGCTGATGAGGATAAATGAAACACTTATACAGAGAACCTTTGAAAATGAATTCAAAGAAGTTCATTACAAAGAGCTTGTTTTAAACCTTTTCAACCACTTTGATTTCTCCAACGAACACACCTTAAAGCATCAATTTAATGACGCTGAAAGACAGGCACTTAATGACTTCACCTATTTTGGCACTTATGAAGATGCTGAAAAGAAATGCCTTGATGTTCTTACTGTCGAGCTAAAGAGCAGCAGTAAAGTAGAACGTGCAAGAAGCCTTCAGAGAAACCTAATCGGGAAATACCTGAAAACAAACCTTAAGGACTCTGCCCTTGTAGCCTTCTACTCAAAAGACAATCCTGACTGGCGGCTGTCTTTTGTCAAAATGGATTACAGGCTTGATAAGAGGGGAGTAAAAGTTGAAATTGGTACACCACCAAAAAGGTATTCATTTTTAGTAGGTAAAACTGAGCCGAGTCATACGGCACAGAAACAGCTTATGCCGCTGCTTGATGACAGAAAGACTCCTACGTTCGATGAGATTGAAAAGTCATTCAGTATTGAGAAGGTTACTAAGGAGTTTTATACAGAGATTGCAAAGAAGTTTACAGAGCTTGTTGGTGGTGAGAGGAAAATTGGTTCAAAGAAGATGGTCGAAAAAGGCTGTCTCAGGCTTCCCTCCACAGATGATGATACTGTTAAGAAAGAATTTGCTGTAAGACTCATAGGTAGGCTCCTATTTTGCTGGTTTTTGAAAAAGAAAAAATCTGAAAAGGGCAAACCGCTTCTGACCAGCGTTTTGATATCTTCAGATGCCGTAAGGCAGGAACAGAACTATTATCATAGATTCCTTGAGCCTTTATTTTTCCAGGTGCTTAATACCCCTCAAGGAAGCAGGAATGATTGTTTCAAAAAAGACTTTTGGAATAAGATTCCGTTTCTTAATGGTGGGCTTTTCGAACCTCATCAATATGACTTTTATATGCCCACTGAACCTTTTGGTCACTCAAGGCATATCAATACATTAAAAATCCCTGATGAATGGTTTTTAGACCTTTTCGAAATTTTTGAACTGTACAACTTTACGATAGATGAAAGTACAACAATAGATGTGGATATTTCTGTTGACCCAGAGATGTTGGGCAGAATATTTGAAAACCTCCTTGCAGAGATAAATCCGCAAACAGGCAAGACAGCAAGAAAATCCACCGGCAGCTACTACACCCCAAGACCGATTGTTGAATACATGGTTGATGAAAGCCTGAAGCAATATCTGAAGACACAGCTAAAAACTTCATTGCGTCATTCCGAACTTGTTTCGGAATCTCAAGAGATGCTGAATCAAGTTCAGCATGACAGAACTGATGTCTTTTTAGAAGATAAACTTTCCAGACTCCTCTCCTATGGCGATTGGGAGATAGATTTAACAGAGACAGAAAAAGATTCAATAATAGATGCCCTTGATAGATTAAAGATTATAGACCCAGCATGTGGAAGCGGTGCATTCCCTATGGGGATACTACATAAAATGCTCCTAATTCTCCAAAAGATAGACCCTCAATCTAAGAAATGGCTTTCTAGAAAACTAGCGAGAATCGACAACAAACTGCTCAGACATGAGGTTGAAGCAAAGCTGAAAACAGAAAACTGGGACTATGTTCATAAGCTTGGTATTATCCAGAACTCTGTTTATGGAGTTGATATTCAGCCAATTGCAGTAGAGATTTCAAAGCTCAGATTCTTTTTATCACTAATTGTAGATGAAAGGATTGATGACAATAAGCCGAACAGGGGCATTGTGCCATTGCCAAATCTCGAATTTAAGTTTGTAGCTGCTAACAGCTTAATAGGGTTGCCAAAGGCAGAGAGCGGACTTGCAGAATCGTATAAAGATATAGAAATCCTCAGGCAGATAAGAGAAGCTTATTTCACAAGTTACGGTGACGAGAAAAGGGATATTGAAAAACGGTTTTTAGAGACTCAAAAAAGGATGTTTGAACATTCCTTAGACTGGCAGACTACCAGCAGCCAGACATACAAGCTCTCTGAATGGTATCCTTTCTCTGACGAGGCGTCATCATGGTTTGACCCTGAATGGATGTTCGGGGTGAAGGATGGGTTTGACGTTGTTATTGCAAATCCACCTTACGGGATTGTTTTTGATATAAATCTCAAATCGCTATATGAGTCAAATTACCAAACCTTTGCTCGAAATAATGACATCTATGTGGCTTTCTATGCAATGGGAATAACCCTATTAAAGAACTTGGGAGTGTTAGTTTATATATCACCAAATACTTTCTTGAATGGCGATTATTTCAAATTTTTACGGAGTTTCCTGACCAAGGAAGTGGTGATTAAGGAAATTCGTGACTATAAGGAATTAGAGATTTTTGAAGATTCAACAGTTTTTGTTTGTGTTTTCCTTTGTGAGCGGCGCAGTGACATTACATATCCTTATCAAGCAGCAATCAATATAGCAAAGGGCGGACTAAATGACCTTGACAAAAGTATTTTCGTAGTTAGAAATAATTCAGACGCCGCATTCAAGCCAATTAACCTAATATTAGAAAAAGCTCTAAGCAATAAAGCATTATGTTTCTTGGATGACTTATTTTTAGTGAAGGACGTAGGTTTTAATTATTGGACTAAAGGAAAAGGAAAAAAACGCGATGGCGATTCGATTGGAAGTAGAATATTATACAGCGGTAAGCGCCAACATCCCCAAGATATATCTTTCCTTAAAGGAAGAGATCTCAATAAATGGTATGTCACAAGGCCCAACAACTATTTGAAACATAATTACAAACGGTTCTTGGATGAGGAAGTTGATACCTTCCGTTTTTCAGCAGATCTTCTTAATATTTCTCCTAAAATAATCTATAGACAAACTGCTAATACAATAATTGCGGCTGTTGACGAATATAAGAATTATCTGGATAAAACCGTTCATTTGATTGTTCCGAGAACAAGTTGGGAGAAATACCCGGCAAGATTTCTCTTGGGTCTTTTGAATTCAAGACTTTTTAGTTATCTTTATGCTCACATCTCGCAAGAAACAGAGGGAAGAGCTTTTGCTCAAGTAAAAACGACTTATATCAAGAAATTATTAATTCCTAAAGAGATTAAAGAAACTTCAATAGTAACCCTCGTTGACCAAATCCTTGCTGCCAAGCGAAAAGACCCCAATGCCGATACCGCTACTCTTGAACGCCAGATTGACGAAATGGTTTATGAGCTTTACAATCTAACCCCCGACGAAATTGCCATAATTGAAAGGGGTAAAAAGTAGTTTAAGGAAACTAATATGAACGAACGAGAAGAATCAAAGCATATCTTTAAGTTTCATGACACTATTCCCGATAGGATAATTTCAAGAGAAAGTAATACGATAGAATTCAAAGAATCGTTCAATTGGAATTCAAAGGATAAATATGGCTGCACTGCAGCTGCTTTTTCAAATAATAGAGGGGGATATATTGTTTTTGGAGTAAAAAATCGGCCAAGAGATTTAGTTGGGCTGTCGAATGACAACTTTGAGAACTTAGATGAATCAAAAATTACCGAGTTTTTAAACAGCGTTTTTTCCCCGGAAATTTTATTCGAGAAGTATCTTATAGATGTTAAAAGTAAAAAAATAGGCATTTTTCATATCATTCAAAACCACAAAAAACCTGTGGTTTGCATAAAAAATAGCGGAGAGATTCAGGAAGCGGTTATTTACTATAGATACAATGCAAGAAACGAGAAAATCAAATATCCTGAACTAAAGGCTTTGCTTGAAGGAATTCAGTTAAAAGAAAGACAGGCGTGGATGGAACATTTCGAAAGAATATCGAAAATTGGGCCTGAAAATGCCGCGATATTAGACACTATCGAAGGAAAAATTGAAGGGCATAGTGGAACACTTGTGATTGATGAAAAACTTCTTCCAAAGTTAAAGTTTATAAAAGAGGGTCATTTTGCAGAAAAAGGTTCTCCTACGCTCAAACTCATCGGGGATGTTAAGCCGATAACAGTTATTCCTTTAGACAAAGGGGGTAAATTGGGTACAGATATTCATTATCGAGTTACCAGCGATCCAAATGCGCCAGAAGTAAGAATTGAAGAAGAAAACCTCTTGAGAGAATACGCACTAAGTTATAACGATTTAACAAAAATACTATGCGGAAGGTATGCAGACTTCATAAGGAATAATAATTATCATCGTATTAGAAAAGAAATATGTGAAAAACCTGGCTATAAAATTACAAGATATCTCGACCCTAAAAATCCAAAAAGTGCACATAGGGATTTTTATCACCCAAGAATTATCGAAGAATTTGATAAACACTATACAATCAAGGTGAAATAATTATGAAACACCAGCAGCCCTTCATCACCCTTGTGGACCAAATCCTCACCGCCAAGCAACAACCCCCTTTATCCCCCTTTATTAAGGGGGAATTATCAGGGGTATCCCCTCTTGAGAGGGGGAAAGGGGTGTGTGCCGACACCTGTGCCCTTGAGCGCCAGATTGACAAGATGGTTTATAAGCTTTATGGTCTAACAGATGAAGAAATAAAAATTGTGGAAGGGATTAAAAATAGGTAAATAGATTAAAAATGGATGAGCGGAACCAAAAGGAGATTATCGTAATTATCCTGTGTTTACCGCTAAAGAAAAAAATTAAAGAATGGTTGAGTAAATTGAAAGAATGTTGAAGTAATGAGGTAATATAATTTTTAGGAGTATTTGATATGTTACAGAAAAGTGTTCCTGAATTAATTTTTGATAAGTTTGCTGAACACCTTAAAAAGGATACCTTGTTTAGAGAAATATCAGTTGAACTGGCTACTTTAATTCGTGGGAAGAAATGTAGTAAAGCTGACCTTCAGAGTTTATTAAGGAAAAAGATAAATGAAGATTCTAAGTCTGGAAGTTAAGAATATTAGAGGAATAAAGTACATCAAGATTAAGCCGGAAGGTAAAAGTATTGTAATTTTTGGTCCTAATGGAACAGGGAAGAGTGCAATTGTTGATGCTATTGATTTTTTGATGACTGGTAAGATTTCCCGGCTTGTAGGTGAAGGTACTAAAAGTTTGGGCTTAAAGGAGCATGGTTGCCATGTTGATTCGAGGGATGATTTAAAAAATACTATTGTAATGGCTAAGTGTGAAGTTAATGGTAAAGAGGTTGTGATGGAGCGAAGCATTAACAGTCCTTCTTCTTTAAAGGTTGTGCCCCAGGAATATAAGGATTTAGTTGAATCTTATTTGAAAATTGCTGCTCTTGGCCAACATATTTTGTCCCGAAGGGAGATTCTAAAATATATTACTGCTGAGGCTGGAAAGAGAGCTAAAGAAATAATGAGTTTGTTAGATTTGTCAGATGTAGAGAATGTCCGTTCTACTTTTGTGGCTGTCAAAAATGAAGCTGAGATTAGTTTCAAACATGCTGAGAGTAATTTAAACGTTGCGAAAAGCGAGGTTTCTAATCTTCTTTCACTCACTAGTTTTTCTGAAGAATCTGCCCTTAACAATGTTAATGAGTTACGAGGAGTTTTGGGTGGTTCTAAAATAATTGAATTGTTGCCAGAAAAGGTTAAGGAAAATCTTAAAGCGCATCCATTTGAGGCAACCAGTGACACATTAACGAAGGATCAAATAGAAAACACCGTTAACGAGATCAGAAGTCTTGTAAAAGGGAAAGATGAAGTCAGAGAAAAGGAGTTGGAACTAAAAACCTTGTTGGAAGAAGTAAGAAAGGAAGCAAAATTAAAGCGATACTTGTTATATAAGAAGTTATTTGAGGCTGGGTTAAGCCTTGTTGATGAATCTAACGTGTGCCCTTTGTGTGGCAGAAAATGGGAAGAAGGAGATTTTAAGGCGTACTTAAATGAGAAGAAAAAAGAAACAGATATTGCTAAAGAAAAGCAAGAAAAAATTAATGAGATGTCCTCTTTTATTAAAAAGAAAGTTGATTTATTTAAGAATGACTTAAATATTCTTGTGAAAGCACATAAACAGTTGAAACTAGAAACCATTGATGATAACGAATTGAAGAATTGTGTGTCTTTGCTTGATTCTTGCTCTGAGTCTATGGATAAGCCTTTAGAAATTTTTGAAGATGGTAAGTGGCCTGTTTTGAGTTTGGAGGATGTATTTGGAGTCTCTTTTTTGGAAAGGAAAATGCTTGCTCCTTTAGGTGATACATTGAAAAAAGTTGGTGAACAGTTTTCTAAACAGCAAGTTGCGTGGGATACTCTTACAAAGATGGAGGACAAATGGAAAAGATATCGAGACGCATTAGAATCAAAAAAAGTTAGTAAAATTTCCAAAAGAAGAGCTTCTGCCTCATTGGATTACTTTGAAAAAGCAAGAGATGAGGTATTAGAAAGCATTTATGATGCTGTGAAAAGTAATTTTGATGAATATTATAAGACAATTCATTCAGATGATGAGAGTGAGTTTGTTTCTAAAATTTCACATGTGAAAGCCGAGTTAATTTTTGAGGTTGATTTTTACGGGCGAGGGTTATTCCCTCCACATGCATTACATAGTGAGGGTCATCAAGATAGTATGGGGCTGTGTTTGTTTTTTGCGCTTAATAAATACCTGACTAAAGATGCCATAAAAACTATTATTCTGGATGATGTGGTTATGTCTATTGATAGAAGCCACCGTAGAGCTGTTTGTCAGTTACTGAAAAATTTTTTCCTTGATAAACAGTTTATTATAACGACTCATGATACTGCTTGGGCAAAGCAACTTAAGGCCGAAGGGATAGTTACGCAGAAAAATATGATACATTTTCTCAATTGGAATGTAGATACAGGTCCTATCTTTGAACTTGATAAAGATTTATGGGATACGATAAAAGAAGATTTGGAAAAAGACGATGTGCCTTCTGCAGCACACAAGCTTCGTAGAAATGCGGAATGTTTTTTCGAGAATATATGCGATTTCCTCAATGCAAAACTTCCATATAAAGGAGATCATCAGTGGGAGTTAGGTGATTTTGCCCCTGCTGCAATTTCAGCTTATAAGGAGTACCTAAAAAAAGCAAAAACAAATTTTCAAAAGATGAAACAGCAAGACAAGTTTGAGGAGTTAAATGAGTTAGATAAAAAAGCTAACGATATCATTGGTAAGTCACAGATTGAACAATGGATTGTTAATGAAAATGTTCACTACAGCAAATGGGATGAATATAGCAAAAATGATTTTGAGCCTGTAGTTGAAACTTTTAAGGACTTATTTAGTTTATTTACATGTAGTTCCTGTGGGGCTACGATGACAATAAGCCAAAGTAAAGGGGATACGTCAAAGACTATAGTAAGTTGTGGATGCGGAAAAATATTTTGGAATGTTCAATAACATAATAATGCAAAAAGTATCGAGAGTGTATATAAAAATATGGAAAAAGGGGACAGGTACATTATCCGTGAGCTTGGCGAGAACAAACGCATTGCTGTTAAAATTATAGACGACAGAGGTATTGAGAGTCTTAAGATTATAGAGGTAGAGTAATGATAAGTAAAAAAACTATAAATGAAGCAACCAGACGATTGGTGGAAAAATTTCATCCTGAGCGCATTATCCTTTTTGGGTCACAAGCCAGAAGAACTGCTGATAAGCGGAGCGATATAGATCTTCTTGTTATATATCCTTCAAAGAAAAACCGTATGAAATTGATGGTTGAAATGAATAGGTCTCTGAATGGGATAAATTATGCTTTTGACATTGTAATTTTGAGTCCTCGTGAATACGAAATAGATAGCCAAATACCTGGCACATTAGCAAGGTATGTTTCCCAAGATGGAAAAGTAATATATGAAGCCGCGAAAAAGTGATATCACGAAGAAAGTAAGGGAATGGTTAACATACGCTGAGGAGGATCTGCGAATTGCTCGTCATGCCCTTACTCTTTCCAGTAGTGTGCCATATAGGCTTATTGCCTTTCACGCTCAGCAATGTGTGGAAAAATACCTTAAGTCATATCTTGTCTACCATAACATTGATTTTCCTTACACCCATGACATCAGCAAGTTGTTAAAGTGGTGCGAGGAAAAAGCTGATTGGACAGGTAAGATAAGGCAGGCAGAAGAACTTACTCCCTTTGCTGTTACAGTTAGATATCCAGGGATCGGGAAATCCGCAACAAAGCGTCAAGCATTGAGGGCTGTAAAAATTGCCAGTCAGGCGCGGAACCTTATAAGGCGTGCACTGATCAAAGAAGGATTAAAGATCGAGAATGAACACAGTAAATGAAAACCACCATTGACCAGCTTATTATAAACTCTCCTTATGAAGAACCAAGACATTACTGGAGCAGGATGCTCCGAAAGACAAAACAAAGCGCAATTTTTTAGATGAATGGGTAATGGCAGTTAATACTCACGGCGGGTTTAGCAAATGGCAATGGGCTGTATCGAAAGATCCTGCCGATGTGGCGGGGATTATTGAGAAGTCAGTGGAACGATAAAAAAAAAGAAAAAAGGGGACGGGTACATTATCTCGTGGGCAGAAGTAGGAGATTGAGATTGTGGAGGAGAAAGGGGTAAGTAATCAGTGATAGCAAATAATATCTACAATATATATTGTGACGAATCGCGTGTAGAAAACAGAGACTCAAAAAACATGGTTATTGGTGCTGTAGAGATTTTTAGAAAAGAAAAGCCAGTTATTGTTGGGGAATTAAAAAATATATATAAAGAGCATCAGTTTGTTCATGAACTTAAATGGACAAAGGTTCATAATAAGTTTTTGCCCTTTTATAAAAAGTTGATAGATTATTTTTTATCCAATTCTTCCATGCGGTTCCGCTGTATTATTGTTGATAAGACAAAGGTAGATTTTAAACAATACCATGACAATGATGAAGAACTGGCATTTTTTAAGTTCTATTATTTACTGCTTAAAGAAAAACTTCTTAGTAATAATGAGTATTATATTTCTTTTGATAAAAAACCTACGAGAGACAGACATAGGGCAAGGGCTCTTCATTATTACCTTGAGTCTTATATTTTATGGAATAAGAAATCATGCAATATTAGACATTTTCAGGCAATTGAGTCAAAGGACAATTTATTGATTCAGTTTACAGATTACTTAGTCGGGCTTATGGGATATACGTGTAATGAGGAGAGCACTGGTAATACAGCGAAAGAACAGCTCGTACAACATCTAAAACTTTGTTTGAGAAGAGAAGCACTCTGCGCAACGACACCTCTGAGTGAAGGCAAGTTTAATGTGTTTGTATGGGAAGGCAAAACATGAAAAAAATAGTAGGTTTGATTTTGCTGAAAACAGAGGATGAATACAGGAGAGAATATGAAATAACATATCTCCACAGCAATTTTCATCTTCATGACATTTCTGTTGTGTTCAGTGAACGTGACTTTGACCATATCTTTTTCGAGCCGTCCGGTTCCTCAATTGGCAATCAATTCAGTTTTCGTAGAGCTAAGAGAATGAATTTCATGAAAGAAATATTGTCTGGAGAAATTGATATCGAAATCATGTTTGAGCCTGATAGAGATACCATCGCATTATTTTGCGAGGATTTAGAATGCGTTATGTATTTAAGGATTAGGCCACGGAGCGGAACATTACAGGTCGGCACATTCTTTGATTTCGGGAAGGCGCATACACAGATGTATAATAAACAAAAAAAGAAATGTGTGCCTATTACGATTGAAGAATTGAAGGAAAGGATAAAAGACAAAATTTAAGGGCTGTTAGTTTGGGGCCAACAACCCTCTGGAATGCCGACAGCTTTACACTGTAAAGCTTACTTATATGTTAACAAAAAATATAATCTTGGATACTTAATAATATTTATGATTTTATTAATTGTTATTATAACCTTGAACACCAGATTGACAAAATTGTCTACGAGCTATATGAACTAACGCCAAGGGAGATTGAGATTGTGGAGGGGAAAAGGTAAACTTTAAGTAAACCCGCTTTAGGAGGTCAAAATGAGAGATGCTAAAATGTCTGCATCCGAGATTCTTCATATCCTTAATGGACTAAAACAAGAAGTCAGACAGAGATACAAAGCTAAGATAAAAGGTATTTTTGGTTCTTACGTAAGAGATGAAGAAAAGAAAGAAAGCGATATTGATGTATTGGTCGAATTTGACGAAGGAGCTAATCTTTTAGATTTGACAGGACTCTCTTTATTCCTTGAAGAAAAATTAAACTGCCGTGTTGATGTTGTCCCTGAAAGTGCTATAAGAAAGGAAATCAAAGACAGCATTTTAAAAGAGGCGGCTTATTTATGAGAGACTATACTCTCTATCTTAAAGACATCTTAGAGGCAATGGAGGCAATTGAAAAGTTTGTTGAAGGTATTGACCGTGATAGTTTTCACAAAAATGACATGATATCAAGCGCGGTGATTAGAAAGTTTGAAATCATTGGTGAAGCCACAAAAGGCATACCGGAGACGATCAGAAATAGGTATCCTAAAATTCCGTGGAAGGAAATGGCCAGGCGTGATTTTGCTTAAAGTCCAGATGAACACAGACGTGCTTCCAAATGACAGGAGAAAAGGACGGATGGTCAAGACTTGCAAAGAATCTTAAAGCAGTAATTGATGAAGAATTAATCGAGGCATACCGGGGAAATACTTCATTGCCCTTTGAAATTGGCGAGAACAAACGCATTGCTGTTAAAATTATAGACGACAGAGGTATTGAGAGTCTTAAGATTATAGAGGTAGAGTAATGATAAGTAAAAAAATTATTAAAGAGGCAACAAAAAGGATAGCAGAGCAATTTCACCCACAACGTATTATTCTTTTTGGTTCTTATGCGAGGGGAACTGCTGATGCTAAGAGTGATGTTGATTTATTGGTGATAAGTCCGTTGAGAAAAAGGCGGCGTACTTTAATACTTGAGATAAATAGATCTCTGTGGGGGCTTGGCCTGGCAAGAGATATAGTTATTCTTACGCCGGAAGAATTTGAGATCGAAAAAGAAATACCCGGAACAATCGCACGATATGCATTTAAAGAAGGGAAACTTCTCTATGAACAAAACCCAAAAAATACACAAAGTCGTAAAGCAGTGGCTTGAACATGCAGAAGAAGATTTAAGGCTTGCCAAACATGCCTTTAGACTTTCAAGTTCATGTCCGTATAAACTTGTTGCGTTTCATGCCCAGCAGTGTGCTGAAAAATATCTTAAGGCATTTCTTGCGCTAAAGAAAGTTGATTTCCCTTACACACATAACATATCCCTCCTGCTGGAAATGTCTTCCGATCATGCAGCGTGGGTGAAAGACCTGCGGGAAGCAGAAATATTAACTGATTATGCAGTTACTACAAGATATCCGGGAGCCGAGAAGGTTACGAAGAAAGACGCCGAGCTCGCTGTCAAGACTGCTGTTAAGGTGCGCAATGTTGTGAGAAAGGCACTGAAACAAGAAGGTCTAAAGCTGCCTTGATTACTCCATGAAAACCACGATTGACCAGCTTATTATCAACTCGCCTTATGAAGAACCAAGACATTACTGGAGCAGGATGCTTCTAAAGACAAAACAAAGCGCAATTTTTTAGATGAATGGGTAATGGCAGTTAATGCTCACGGCGGGTTTGGCAAATGGCAGTGGGCTGTATCGAAAGACCCTGCTGATGTGGCTGGGATTATTGAGGAGTCAGTAGAACGATAAAAAAAGACAGGTAAAAATAGAGAAAAAAAAGAAAAAAGGGACAGGTACATTATCTCGTGGGCAGAAGTTGGAGATTGAGATTGTCTACGACTCATAGAGTGGAGGGAGAATAAAAAATCATGACTATCCAACGACCTCATCTCATTGTCATCGCTGGCCCTAATGGCGCAGGAAAATCAATAACCGCCCCTTCTTATTGTGATCAAGAACATGGACTGGTTGTAAACAATTCAGCTATTTGGCATAATATTGAAGAGACATATGGCGGTAAAGGAAAAACATAAAGACAAAGTTGCAGAAGCATTTGCTGACCCGGACAAGATAACCAAAGCGTTAGTTCAGGGTGTTCGTGAGGCTTTGTTAAAGCATAAACAGGCTGGTAACCCGATTGTTGTCTGGCTTGATGGGAAAATTATATGGATCAAGCCTGAAGAAATCCTTGTGCACAAATAAAAACCTAATACCTCTTTCCATTCTTAATCACTTTACCGATAATCTTATCAATTTCTCAACCATCAATACAATCCTGTATTACTTTTCAATCATATTTGAATAAATTTAAACCCCGCCCTTGCTTAGCCCAGCCAACTCCTATGAAATTGCACCTCTCATCTGAATCTGTTATATTCTTAAGTTAGTTTTTAAGTTACGGAGGTTATTTTGATTGAAAAGATAAGGGTGAGGTTTGCTCCGAGTCCGACGGGGCATCTGCATTTAGGAGGGGCGAGGACTGCCCTCTTCAACTATCTCTTTGCAAGGCACAATAAAGGCACCTTTATTCTAAGGATTGAGGATACTGACAGAACACGTTCAACAGAGGAATATATTGAAGCAATCATTGAAGGCATGAAATGGCTTGGTCTTAACTGGGATGAAGGTCCCTACAGACAGATGGATAGATTTAATATCTATAAAGATTATGCTGATAAAATTTTAAGAGAAGGCA
>Ga0209521_10001907_pt1 | contig 17032 bp, 16 predicted proteins | sample Rifsed19ft4_FD_184016 | JGI IMG/M metagenome (GOLD analysis project Ga0209521, IMG submission 184016) | Soil microbial communities from Rifle, Colorado, USA - sediment 19ft 4 (version 2) | ecosystem: Environmental > Terrestrial > Deep subsurface > Rock core/Sediment | place: Rifle, Colorado...
GGCATGGCGGCGGGCGCGGCCATGCTCGTGCTCAAGACCGAAACCGGCGATCACAGCTTCGATATCGAAGTGGCCACCACCGACCAGGACCGCGCGCTCGGTCTGATGTTTCGCCGCTCGCTGCCGGAAAATGCCGGCATGCTGTTTCTCTACGACCCGCCCGCGCCCGCCGCCATGTGGATGAAGAACACGCTGATCCCGCTCGACATGGTGTTCATCTCTCCTGATGGCAGGGTGCATCGGATCGAGAGCGATGCCGAGCCCTTCTCCACTTCGTTGATCCCATCGGACGGGACCGTCGCTGCCGTGCTGGAGCTGAATGCCGGCCAGGCCGATAAGATCGGCCTTAAGCGGGGCGACAAGGTCGTCTATCCGGGGCTCGCCAAAGACAAGGATTGATAACTCGCTGTTCCCATATCGAGCCCGTTAGTCTCGGCACCTCCTCACACGTCATACCGGCGAAAGCCGGTATCCAGAGTCTCAAACTCGGCGCACCTTGCCCCTGGATTCCGGCTTGCGCCGGAATGACGAATGCGTTTCAGGCCAAGCATTAGCTCTTTCCTCAGCGCTTGAGGCTAGCCTATTGGGCTGAGGCGAATTATGTATCGTCCAGCGATGTGATCGGGGCATAGCGCAGTCTGGTAGCGCACCTGCTTTGGGAGCAGGGGGTCGCAAGTTCGAATCTTGCTGCCCCGACCATCGCTTGCTTAATCGACGAGGAGGCTCGATGGCCGCCCGCATCTATAAGCCCGCCAAGACCGCCATGCAGCAGGGCCTGGCGGCGACGCGCGACTGGATCTTGGAGTATGAGCCGGAGAAGCCGCTTCTGATCGAGCCCTTGATGGGCTGGACCAGCTCCGCCGACACCAAGTCGCAGGTGCGCCTGAGCTTCGCCACCAAGGAGGAGGCGGTGGCGTTCGCCACGCGTCACGGCATTGCCTTTCGCCTCGAGGAGCCGCAAAAGACGGCGCTGAGACCGAAATCTTACGCCGAGAACTTCAAGTTCGGCCGGCCCGACCGCTGGACGCACTGACCGTCATCGTTTCGTTCTATAGTCTGGAGCGATCTTTCAAGTGGTCCCGTAGCTCAAGGGATAGAGCATCTGCCTTCTAAGCAGAGGGTTGCAGGTTCGAATCCTGCCGGGATCGCCATTCGCTTCAGTGCCGCTTGGGGGCTGGCCTCATCTCACGCAGGCGAGGGAAATTCATGCGCCTTGTCGTCGGGCTCTTCGTAACGCTGATCTTCTGTGACGCCGCCGCCGCCGCTCCCAGACTGCTCTGGGAGGCCAAGGGCCTGGAGCAACCTGAATCGGTCGTCCAGGATCCGGCCACGGGCGCCATCTATGTCAGCAATATCGCCGGCGCCATCATGCAGAAGGACGGCAACGGCTTCATCGCCAAGCTTAGGCCCGACGGGACCGTCATCGAGCGGGAGTGGGTCAAGGGACTGAATGCCCCGACCGGGCTCGCGCTCCACGACCGCACGCTCTACGTGGCCGATGTCGACGAGCTGGTGGAGATCAACGTGGCCTCGGGCGAGATCGCCAAGCGCCACGAAGCGAAAGGCGCGATCTTCCTCAACGATGTCGCGGTCGGCGAAGACGGGACCGTCTACGCTTCCGACACACCGATGAACACGATCTGGCGCCTCAAGGACGGAAATTTCGAACCGTGGTTGGCCAACGATGCGTTGAACGGACCGAACGGTCTTCTCGTGCAAGGCGGCAAGCTCATCGTTTCCTCGTTCGGCAAGATGCCGAGCGAAGGGCAGAAGCAGGAGCTGGGAGGGCTATTTGCCGTCGACCTCGAGGATCAATCGCTAACCAAGCTCGGCAACGGCGAGCTTATCGGCAATCTCGACGGTCTTCAGGCGCTTCAGCCCGGCATCTACCTAGTCACCGATTGGGCGGCGGGCGGGCTTTATCGCGTCGATGCCAAGGGCAACGCCGAGCGCCTGCTCAAGCTCGGCAAAGGCAGCGCCGACTTCATCTATCTTCCTGACAAGAAGACGGCGCTGATCCCGATCATGCTGAACAACTCGCTCGTCGCCTACGCCCTGGAGTAGGGCTATTAGCCCCTTAGCGCCGCACGAAGCGTTGCGTCTACACGACGTTCCTCACGACGCCGCCATCGACGCGAAGGGCCGCGCCGACAAGGCGACTGTCGGATCGTTCCGCGCCTCCCGCGAAGGAGAGCGTCAGCCGTGCTTGGCTTGCCGCACTACGATGCGCGCGGCGGAAAGTTGAGAGTCCTCTGGGCCCGGTTCGCCTACGGATAGGCTCATGACCGAGCCTGGGCCAGGCGCGGCTTCCCTTGCCGGCCACTGGTCGCTGTAGCGGCCTGCGAACCGGTGCAAGCCGATATGCACGATCTCGCGGTCCGCGGCGGCCCACACGTCACCGCCGCATAGCCGCCAGCGATAGCAGAAGGCATAGTCCTCAGAGAGATACGCGTTTTCGAACCTGATCGGGTCGAAGACGCGGATGAGCCGGTCGAGGCCATGGGCAATCGGCGAAGTGAGCCTCGCCGAGGCGTCAGAGTGCTGGGGCTGCCTGTCAAGCAGAGTCGCAATGCAGTCGCGGCGCAGCAGAAGGATTCCCGCGCCACAGCCCTCCACGCGGATGAACCCTTTATGTGCTCCGACGCCCGGGCCCCTCACCGTGAAGTCATGGGCCTTGGCGCGTGCGCGGGAAGGCGCATCTCCCGCCGCTATGGCCCTTTCATATTTGCTAAGATCGAGTTTGCGCTTGGGATAGAGGGCGCCGACGACCGGCTGGTCGAGCTCCACCATGTCCACGATCAGCTTCGGATCGAACCCCATGTCCGCATCGATGAAGAGGAGATGGCTCGCATTGGTCCGGTCGAACCAGTGGGTGAGCAAAACGGAGCGACTTTCCACCAGATCAGAGAAGGAGAGGGTGGCGAGCGCGCAGGGCCAGCCGCGTGCGGCCAGTACATGCTGGAGCCCGAACAGGCTCCGCACATAGACCGAATAGAACATCTCGCCAAAGGCGGGTGTTGCTATAAATAGACTGATCATCAGCCCCCCTCCCATTAGTCTTGGAGGGAAAGGCTGAGTCAACCCCAGGTCGCGCTGAATCCGGGGATAAAAGCCGATTCATCGCTCAGCCCCGCGCGTTGAGCCTGGCGAAGCCGGCATCGAGGTCGGCCTTCAGATCATCGACATCCTCGAGACCGACATGAAGCCGAACCGCCGGGCCTTCCGCCTGCCATGTCGTGGCGGTGCGATAGGCTCTTGGGTCGAAGGGAAGGATCAGGCTCTCGAAGCCGCCCCAGGAATAGCCCATGCCGAACAGCTCTAGGCCGTCGAGCATGGCGGCGAGGCTTTCGTGCGAAACGGGCTTCAGCACGATCGAGAACAGCCCCGAGGAGCCGGTGAAATCGCGCTTCCACAAAGCGTGGCTGGGGTGGCTGGGAAGCGCCGGATGCAGCACGCGCGCGACCTCGGGCCTCTCCGCCAGCCAGCGCGCGAGCTCGAGCGCCGATTTCTGATGGCGCTCAAGCCTCACCCCGAGGCTGCGTAAGCCCCGCAAGCCCAGATAGACGTCCTCCGGCCCCGGGCAGAGGCCAAGGTCCTCGTGCGTCTTGGCGACCGCCGGCGTGGTCTCTTCCGTCGTGGTGATGGCGCCCAGCATCGCGTCGGCATGGCCGACGATATATTTGGTCGCGGCCTGGATCGACACGTCGGCGCCATGGGCGAAGGACTTGAAATAGAGCGGCGTCGCCCACGTATTGTCGAGAATGACCCTTGCCCCGGCAGCATGCGCCGCCGCCGCGATGGCCGGCATGTCCTGCACCTCGAACGTCTGCGAGCCCGGCGACTCGGCGAACACGACCCGCGTCTTCTTGGTGATGAGGTCCTTGATCGCTCCGCCGATCACGGGGTTGTAATAGATGATGGTGACGCCAAGCCGCCTCAGCACGCTGTCGCAGAAGCGGCGCGTCGGGCGATAGACGGTATCGGCAACGAGCACCTCGTCGCCCGCCGCGACGAAGGCGAGCAGGGCCGTGGCGATGGCCGAGAGGCCGGAGGGCGTCAGCAAGGTGCGGTGTCCGCCTTCGAGCTCGGCGATCGCAGTCTCCAGCGCCTTGACCGTGGGCGTGCCGAGACGGCCGTAAGTGAAGTCCTGATCGTTCGCCTCGAGCGCCGCCACACTGGGGAACAGCACCGTGGAACCGCGATAGATCGGCGTGTTGACGAAGCCGTGCTGGCGCGCGGGCTCGCGCCCGGCATGGGCGAGCCGGGTAAGATCCTTCTGTTTCCTGGTCCGTTTGCTCATTGAGCAAGGACCGTAACATGAGACGCGTCATGCCCGGCCTTGAGCCGGGCATCCAGGGCCGCTCGCTCGGAGCTCTTGATCCTGGATTGCCGGGTCAAGCCCGGCAATGACATGTTGTTGGTCATCAGCCCGTCTCGATGGGAAGGCTTTGATCGGCGCCCCATTCCGACCAGGATCCGTCATAGACGGAGGTCTTGCGATGACCGATTTGGGCAAGCCCAAGCGCCAGCACGCTCGCGGTGATGCCCGAGCCGCAGCTCGTCACCACCGGCTTGCTGAGATCGACGCCGGCTTCCTCGAACATCCGTTCGATCTCAGCAGCGGATTTGAGGGTGCCGTCCTTGTTGAGAAGCCTTGAGAAGGGGAGATTGTGGGCGCCGGGCATATGCCCCGAGCGAAGCCCTGGGCGAGGCTCCGGCGCCTTCCCGGCAAACCGCTCGGGGGCGCGCGCATCGACCACCTCGGCGGACTTGTCCTTGACCAGCGCCTTCATGTCGGAGACGTCGCGCACCAGGTCGGCGTTTCGCCTCGCCGTGAAGTGGCGCGTGGTGCGGCTCCTCGGCTCACCGCTTTCGATCGGCCGGCCTTCCCGTTTCCATTTCGGCAATCCGCCATTGAGCACGCTCACGTCTTCGACGCCCATGACGCGGAAGGTCCACCACACCCGGGCGGCGCTGTATAGCCCGCGGGAATCGTAGATCACGATGCGCGAGCCGTCGCCGATGCCCATGCTGCGCATGCGCGAGGAGAACTTCTCCGGCGGCGGCAGCATATGCGGCAGGCTGCTCTTGGTGTCGGCGATCTCGTCGATGTCGAAGAACAGCGCACCCGGAATATGCTCGGCGAGATATTCGGCATGCGCGTCGCCTTCGCTCGGCATGTGCCACGAGGCATCGATGATGACGAGGTCGGGCGCATCGAGCTCGCGGGCGAGCTCCTCGGTCTCGGTCAGCCAGGTCTTCGTCTGCAACAAATCGTAATCTCCAAGTTCGAGCTTAAACGAACACGCGGGGAGCGGCCGGCTGCCCCTGGTCGAGCCAGGCGGGGACCGGCAACCCCTTCTCGCGTAGGAATTTGGGGTTGAACAACCGGCTTTGGTAGCGGGTGCCGTAATCCGCCAGCACCGTGACGATCGTATGACCTGGACCCATGTCGCGGGCAAGGCGAATGGCGCCTGCGACATTGATGCCGCTCGACCCCCCGAGGCACAGCCCTTCCTCGCTCAAGAGGTCGAAGATGATGGGCAGCGCTTCCGCGTCGGGGATCTGGTAGGCCTCGTCGATGGTCGCCCCTTCGAGATTGGCGGTGATGCGCCCCTGGCCGATGCCCTCGGTAATGGAGCTGCCTTCGGCCTTGAGCACGCCGTGCTTGTAGAAATTGTAGAGCGCGGCACCCATGGGATCGGCGAGCCCGATCACCACGCCCGGATTGTGCTCCTTGAGACCCATGGAGACGCCGGCAAGGGTGCCGCCGGTCCCGACCGCGCAGACAAAGCCGTCGACCTTGCCGTCCAAGTCATCCCAGATCTCCTGCGCGGTCGTCTCGATATGCCCCTGGCGGTTGGCGACATTATCGAACTGGTTGGCCCAGATGGCGCCGTTCGGCTCGCTGCCTGCCAGCTCCTCGGCGAGCCTGCCCGAATATTTCACGTAATTGTTGGGGTCCTTGTAGGGAACGGCAGGGACCTCGACGAGCTTGGCGCCGGTAAGCCTGAGCATCGCCTTCTTCTCCTCCGACTGGGTATCGGGGATGACGACGACGGTCTTGAGCCCCAGCGCATTGCCGACCAGGGCGAGCCCGATGCCGGTATTGCCGGCGGTGCCTTCGACCACGGTGCCGCCGGGCTGGAGCCGGCCGGCATTGAGCGCATCGCGGATGATGAACAGCGCGGCGCGGTCTTTCACCGACTGGCCCGGATTCATGAACTCGGCCTTGCCGAGAATGGTGCACCCGGTCTCCTCCGACGCGCGCTTGAGCTTGATCAGCGGGGTGTTGCCGATCGCCTCGATGATGCCGTTGCGGTAGGGCACGGGGGGCCTGCGGGAGTCTCGGGTGGTCTTGCGGCAACCTAATGAGCGGGAGGAATGCCCGCAAGAAGCGGAAATTTCAAGGAAGACGCCGAGCGGGCAGAGTTTTCCATGCAAATCGGATGGTCGCGGAACGGCCTTAAGGCCCCTGTAGCGCGTCCTGGCGCGACTTGATCAGGTCGCAGTGCTCGGCAAGGGATTTGATCTCGTCGCCCCTGAGAAGCCGGGCAAGCGGGTTCCACTTGAAGCTCTCGACCCTTTGGCAATCCGCCATGGCCAGCTCGAGCTGTGCCGTGGTTTCATCGGGTGGCATCGTGTTGAGAGCTTCTTCCGAAGGCAGTCGCGACTGGATCTCGGCAATCTCCGTGCGGATTGAGTGATAGGTCCAATCGAACCAGGCTCCGATGGCGATGATCAGCACCGCCAGAATCAGCCCCAATCGTTTCATTGCCCCGAGCTTTCCTGTTGAACGTGCATCGCGCGCGGTTGGTCCAGAAGCATCACCTGGGTTTGCAGGGGGACCACAGGGCGACATAAATGAAGGGGCCGCATCATAGACGAGAGGCGCGAGGGGAAGTAAGGGGTTGATGCCGGATCCCTTGGGCTAGCAGCCAAGGAATCCGAATGTTATAGACCGCGAGGTCGAAGCGGACGCAACCCTCAAAGCGGGCGTGGTGAAACTGGTAGACACGCCAGATTTAGGTTCTGGTGGCTTCGGCCGTGGGGGTTCAACTCCCTCCGCCCGCACCAACCAACGCCGTTGGAGCAACGCCGTTGGATGGTCTTAGGTCTGATCGAAGCGCCGCGCCGCGCCGCGCCGGTGCTCAAGCCAATGGATTGATGCCGAATGAATGTCACGGAAACGAGTGTGGAAGGTTTGCGCCGCCAATTGAAGGTGGTGATCGGCGCCGCGGAGCTCGAGCAACGCCTCTCGGCGCGTCTCGACGAGCTAAAAGGGAGAGCCCGGATCAAGGGCTTCAGGCCCGGTCGCGTGCCGAAGGAGCACCTACGCAAAGTCTATGGCCGCTCGGTCATGGCCGAGGTGGTGCAGCAAGCGGTCGCCGAGACGAGCCGCGAGGCGCTGTCGCAACGTGAGGAGCGGCCGGCCTTTCAGCCCACCGTCGCGCTGCCCGAGGACGAGGCGGAGATCGACAAGATCTTCGCCGGCACGAGCGACCTCGCTTTTACGCTCTCCTTCGAGGTGCTCCCGAAATTCGAGCTGATGGATTTCAGCAAGATCGCGCTCAAGAAGCCGGTGGCCGCGGTAACCGAGACCGACATCGACAAGTCGATCGAGCGGATCCGCGCGGCCAATCTGCGTTACCGGCCGAAAGACGGCGCCGCCGAGACCGGCGACCGGCTGGTCATCGATTTCACCGGGTCGATCGACGGCAAGCCCTTCGCGGGCGGCGCGACCGAGGGTGCGCCCATCGTCCTCGGCGGCGGCAATTTCATCCCCGGCTTCGAGGAGGGGCTTGCCGGCGCTCGTGCCGGCGAGGAACGCGAGGTCGATGCGACCTTCCCCGAGAATTACCCGGAAGCGAGTCTTGCCGGTAAGGCGGCGCGCTTCGCCGTGAAGATCAAGGAGGTGGGGGCGCCCGAGACGCCGCCGCTCGATGAGGACTTCGCCAAGAGCCTCGGCCTCGAATCGGTCGACAAGCTGCGCGAGACGATTCTGCAGCGCTTGGAGCAGGACCGGGCGGGCGCCTCGCGGTTGAAACTGAAACGGGCGTTGCTCGACGCTCTCAATGAGGGCCATAGCTTCGACCTCCCGCCCACTCTCGTCGACAACGAGTTCCAGGCGATCTGGCAACAGGTCATGGCCGATCTCGAGCGCTCCAAGCGAAGCTTCGAGGACGAAGGCACCACCGAAGAGAAGGCGCGCCAGGACTACCGCGACATCGCCGCGCGGCGCGTCCGGCTCGGGCTGATCCTCTCGGAGGTGGGTGCGCGCAATCCGATCACCGTCACCGACGAGGAGGTGAGCCGCGCGCTGCTCGAGCGCGTGCGGCAGTTTCCGGGCCAGGAGCGCAAGGTCTACGACTATTACCGCAGCAACCCCCAGCTCCTCGCCGAGCTCAGGGCGCCGATTTTCGAGGACAAGGCTGTGGATTATATCCTCGAACTCGCCAAGGTGACGGACACGAAAGTGAGCCCCGAGGAGCTCTATGCCGATCCCGACGGGGATCACGATCATGCCGATCACCATCATGACCACGAGCATGACCACGATCACGATCATGACCACGGTCATGGGCACGACCACGACCATGACCATGGTCACAGCCACAAAAAGCGCGGCAAGAAGAAGGGGTGATCGCTCGGCAACCGGAGGAAGAGCGCCTCAAGCCTCTTCCGTTTGGGCAGGCGACCCCATATGTAGTAGGACGAGGCGATAGAGATTCGCGCGGGCTGCCTTGACGATGCGTCAGCCCTCCACCTTTTAGGACACCCATGAGAGATCCGGCCGACATTTATTTGAATACGCTCGTGCCCATGGTGGTCGAACAGACCAACCGGGGAGAGCGGGCCTACGACATCTATTCGCGCCTGCTCAAAGAGCGCATCATCTTCGTCACCGGGCCGATCGAGGACTACGTCGCCTCGCTCATCACGGCGCAGCTCCTGTTCCTGGAGGCCGAGAACCCGAAGAAAGAGATCTCCATGTATATCAACTCGCCGGGCGGCGTCGTGACCTCGGGCTTCGCGATCTACGACACCATGCAGTTCATCCGGCCAGCGGTGGCGACCTTGTGCCTCGGGCAAGCGGCCTCGATGGGCTCGCTTCTGCTCTGCGCCGGCGAGAAGGGCATGCGCTATGCGCTGCCCAACGCCCGCATCCTGCTGCATCAGCCCTCCGGCGGCTTCCAGGGCCAGGCATCCGACATCGAGCGCCACGCCGAGGACATCATCAAGATGAAGCGGCGCCTGAACGAGGTCTATGTCCGCCATACCGGCCAGGACTACGCCACGATCGAGAAGACGCTTGATCGTGATTATTTCCTGTCCGCCGAGGATGCCCGCACTTTCGGAATCGTCGACGAGGTGATCACCAAGCGCCACCCGCTGGAAGAAAAGGTGGAAAAGCTCGCGCCGGTATCGTAAGGCGCGGAGGTCCGCCCTAGAATCTGCGAGCGGGGACTCGTTAGGGCTAATCGGCGAATTTTCGGCCTCAGTGCGCTCGCGTGAAGGACAGGCATGCCGCCTGCATCGGCGACGGATCGTGGGGGGTTGTGTCCCCGGGGGTGGAAAACCGGGATTAATCAATCCTTGATCAGTGCCGCCCTAGCATGCTGAGATTGCCCTTCGGGCAGCTTTCGCCGAGGAGGGGGCTCACACTTGCGAGGCGGCAAGACGGAACAATGGCGCTAGGGCCGATTTGGCCGGCGCCGCATAATGGTTGAGAACTGGATGAGCGAATGAGCAAGGTGAGCGGAGCCGACTCGAAGAACACCCTCTACTGCTCTTTCTGCGGCAAGAGCCAGCACGAGGTGCGCAAGCTCATCGCCGGGCCGACGGTGTTCATCTGCGATGAATGCGTCGAGCTTTGCATGGACATCATCCGCGAGGAGAACAAGAGCTCGCTGGTGAAGTCACGCGACGGCGTGCCCACCCCGATGGAGATTTGTGCCGTCCTCGACGATTACGTCATCGGTCAGGATTACGCCAAGCGCGTGCTCTCGGTTGCCGTGCACAACCACTACAAGCGGCTCAACCATTCGAGCAAGAACGCCGACGTCGAGCTTGCCAAATCGAACATCCTCCTGATCGGGCCCACGGGCTGCGGCAAGACCCTGCTCGCCCAGACCCTCGCGCGCATTCTCGACGTGCCGTTCACCATGGCCGACGCCACGACGCTGACCGAGGCGGGCTATGTCGGTGAAGACGTGGAGAACATCATCCTCAAGCTGCTTCAGGCCGCCGACTACAATGTCGAGCGGGCGCAGCGCGGCATCGTCTATATCGACGAGGTCGACAAGATCAGCCGCAAATCCGACAACCCGTCGATCACCCGCGACGTCTCGGGCGAGGGCGTGCAGCAGGCCCTGCTCAAGATCATGGAAGGGACCGTGGCTTCGGTGCCGCCGCAAGGTGGACGCAAGCACCCGCAGCAGGAGTTTCTCCAGGTCGATACAACCAACATCCTGTTCGTGTGCGGGGGCGCCTTCGCCGGGCTCGAGAAGATCATCGCCGCGCGCGGCCGGTCGACCTCGATCGGCTTCGGCGCCAAGGTCGAGTCGGTCGATGATCGGCGCACCGGCGACATTCTGAAAGGGGTCGAGCCCGAGGATCTGTTGAAATTCGGCTTGATCCCGGAGTTCATCGGCCGCGTTCCCGTGATTGCGACCCTCGACGACCTCGACGAGGAAGCGTTGATGCGCATCCTGACCGAGCCCAAAAATGCCTTGGTCAGGCAGTATCAGCGGCTGTTCGAGATGGAAGACGTGCAGCTCAGCTTCGCCGAAGAGTCGCTGCGCACCATCTCCAAGAAGGCGATCGACCGGAAGACCGGCGCGCGCGGCTTGAGATCGATCATGGAAGGCATCCTGCTCGACACCATGTTCGAGCTGCCGTCCTTACGCGGCGTGGAAGAGGTCGTGATCAGCTCCGAGGTGGTCGAGGGCAAGGCTCGTCCCTTGCGCATCTACTCCGACCGCCAAGAGGAGCTTGGTTCGACCGCCTGACGGGGAGTGGCATCATTCCTGCTTGCGGGGTTGGGCGAATCCTACTCAAATTGGTGGGAAATCGCGACTCCGCCTTGAGGGACAGCCACTTGACGCCGACTGGGCCGGTCGCCAACTACGCTAGCTGGCAGGGTAACATGCCACAGGGCCGCGCCCGCGTTTACCGTGATACTCGCGGTTGACGAGCCGGCTCTTGGGGAGGGGGTAAAAGACAGAGCGGCGGAACGCCTCGGCGGTCCCGCCCAAGCAAGAAAGCGACGGAACTGCCATGACTGAACCAACACCGTCCACGATCAAAGAAGGCGCTCCGGAGCTTTACCCGGTCCTCCCGCTGCGCGACATCGTCGTCTTCCCCTATATGATCGTGCCCCTCTTCGTGGGCCGCGAGAAGTCGATCGCCGCCCTTGAAGAGGTGATGCGGTCCGACAAGCAGATCCTGCTCGTTGCGCAGAAGAACGCGAGCGACGATGAGCCGTCGACCGACGGCATCTATGCCATGGGCACGCTCGCCTCGGTGCTGCAGCTTTTGAAGCTGCCCGACGGCACGGTGAAGGTGCTAGTCGAGGGCACGCGCCGTGCCGCCATCCGCCGCTACACCGAAAACGAGGCCTATTTCGAGGCCGAGGTCGAGCGCGTCGAGGAGACGGTCGGTTCCGAGGAGGAGATCGAGGCGCTCGCGCGCTCGGTCGTGTCCCAGTTCGAGAGCTATGTGAAGCTCAACAAGAAGATCTCCCCCGAGGTGCTCGGCACCGCGAGCCAGATCGAGGACTATTCCAAGCTCGCCGACACCATCGCCTCGCATCTCGCCATCAAGATCGCCGAGAAGCAGCAGATCCTCGAGGTCACCTCGGTCTCCGAGCGGCTGGAGCGCGTCTTCACGCTCATGGAGAGCGAGATCTCGGTGTTGCAGGTCGAGCGCAAGATCAGGAGCCGCGTCAAGCGTCAGATGGAGAAGACGCAGCGCGAGTACTACCTGAACGAACAGATGAAGGCGATCCAGAAGGAGCTCGGCGATAGCGAGGAAGGCCGCGACGACCTGGCCGAGATCGAGCAGAAGATCGAGAAGACCAAGCTCTCGAAGGAGGCGCGTGAGAAGGCCATCGGCGAGCTGAAGAAGCTCCGCCAGATGAGCCCGATGTCGGCCGAGGCCACGGTCGTCCGCAACTATCTCGATTGGCTGCTCACCATCCCGTGGGGCGTCAAGGGCAAGATCAAGCGCGACCTCGACGAGGCGCAGAAGATCCTCGACGAGGACCATTACGGGCTTGAGAAGGTCAAGGACCGCATCGTCGAATATCTCGCGGTGCAGAACCGCACCAACCAGCTGAAAGGCCCGATCCTCTGCCTGGTCGGCCCTCCCGGCGTCGGCAAAACTTCGCTCGGCAAGTCCATGGCGCGCGCCACGGGCCGCGAGTTCGTGCGCATGAGCCTTGGCGGCGTGCGCGACGAGGCCGAGATCAGGGGCCACCGCCGCACCTATATCGGCTCGATGCCCGGCAAGGTGATCCAGTCGATGCGCAAGGCGAAGAAGATCAATCCGCTGTTCCTGCTCGACGAGGTCGACAAGATGGGCGCCGATTTCCGCGGCGATCCTGCTTCCGCCCTGCTCGAGGTGCTGGACCCGGAGCAGAACCACACCTTCAACGATCACTATCTGGAAGTGGACTACGACCTGTCCAACGTGATGTTCGTCACCACGGCCAACACGCTCAACATCCCTCCGGCCTTGATGGACCGCATGGAGATCATCCGCATTGCGGGCTACACGGAGCTCGAGAAGATCGAGATCGCGCGGCGCCACCTGATCCCCGCCATGACCAAGGCGCATGGCCTCGAGGCGGACGAGTGGAGCCTTGAGGACGATGCCCTGAAGGAGATCATCCGCCGCTACACGCGGGAAGCCGGCGTGCGCAATCTCGAGCGCGAGATTGCCAAGCTCTCGCGGAAGTCGGTGAAGGAGCTGCTCACCAGCAAGAAGAAGTCCATCAAGATCACGCTCAAAAACCTCGAGGACTATCTCGGCGTGCCGAAATACCGTTATGGCGAGGCCGAGCTCGAGGATCAGGTCGGCGTGGTCACCGGCCTGGCCTGGACCGAGGTCGGCGGCGAGCTGCTGACGGTCGAAGGCGTGATGATGCCGGGCAAGGGCAAGATGACCGTGACCGGCAATTTGCGCGACGTCATGAAGGAATCGATCCAGGCCGCCAACGCCTATGTGCGCTCGCGCGCCGTCGATTTCGGCATCGAGCCGCCTTTGTTCGAGAAGCGGGACATCCACGTGCACGTGCCCGAAGGGGCGACCCCTAAGGACGGCCCGTCGGCCGGCGTCGCCATGGTGACGGCCATCGTCTCGCTCATGACCGGAATTCCGGTGAAGCGCGAGGTCGCCATGACCGGCGAGATCACGCTCCGCGGCCGCGTGCTGCCAATCGGCGGGCTGAAGGAGAAGCTTCTTGCCGCGCTGCGGGCCGGCATCAAGACGGTGATCATCCCTGAGGAAAATGCCAAGGATCTCACGGAGATACCGGACGAGCTGAAAAACGCCCTCAATATCCTGCCGGTCTCGCGCATGGACGAGGTGCTGAAACTCGCCTTCACCCGGCCTCCCCAGCCGATCGTTTGGGAGGAGGAGGCCGAGGCGCAAGCTCAGGCCGTTCCGCCCAAGGACGAAACCCAGGCCGGCGTCACGGCCCATTGAGGAGGCTAAAGCCCCCTTTGCCGCGGATTCGCCTCATTTGATGGTCCGGCTCTGTCCACAGAGTCGGACCATTTTTGTTGATTTTCCGGGTTTTTTGCGCCAGTCATACACCACTTGTTTGTGAATCGGAGCGTACCCAAGCGGCCTCGAGGGCGAAAACCCCTGCGATTGGGGCCGAGCGAAAGGATGATGACCCGTGAACAAAGCTGAACTGGTCGCCCATGTGGCGAAGGAATCTGACCTGTCGAAGGATGCGGCCGAGAGGGCCGTGGACGCGACGTTCAAGAATATCGAGAAAGCCTTGCGCGGAGGAGACACCGTGCGGATCGTCGGCTTTGGCAATTTCCAGGTCGCGCAACGCAAAGCCTCCATCGGGCGCAATCCGCGCACCGGCGCCGAAGTGAAAATTCCGGCCTCCCGCGTGCCGAAATTCCGCGCGGGCAAGGCCCTCAAAGAGGCCTGCAACAGCTAGGTCCTTAAGCGGACGACTTACCGAGGCGGAGCCTTGCTTTCTCAAAGCGGGGCTTCGCCTTTTGTTTTCAGGTTTCCCATGGCGGGAAGCGGACGCTTGCTCTATCGCTTCGGGGAGCGAGGGCGGTTAGCTCAGTTGGTAGAGCGCCACGTTTACACCGTGGATGTCGGCAGTTCGAGCCTGTCACCGCCCACCAGCCTTCGCTTGCGAAGCAGCGAAGGCTGCCACGCCGTAGCCCCAAGGGCGAAGGCGGGCGTTGTGTCCGCAAGCTTCGGCTTGGCGAGCCATACCCTTCATTCGCGTTCGCAGGACTTGGCGAACGTATAGCCCGGGCCTCGCCTTGACTTGGCGAATCCCACGCCGTACATGCTGAAGATCGCCTCCGGCCGTGGATTGCGGCCCGGTAGGGGGTGTAGCTCAGTTGGTTAGAGCGTCGGCCTGTCACGCCGAAGGTCGCGGGTTCGAGTCCCGTCACTCCCGCCAATTTCTTGGCCCCCTACACTCGGAAAAGAGGACCATGGGCCAGCTGCTTCAGACGTATCTGCCGCTCGTCATCTTCATCGGCATCGCCTTCGTCATCAGCGCGGCGATTCTCATTGCGCCCTTCGTCATCGCCGTGAGCAAGCCGGATCCCGAGAAGGTCTCGGCCTATGAATGCGGCTTCGACGCCTTCGGCGATGCGCGCATGAAATTCGACGTGCGCTTCTACCTCGTGTCACTTTTGTTCATTATCTTCGATCTTGAGGTCGCGTATCTGTTTCCTTGGGCCGTGGCCTTCAAGGACATCGGAGCCTTCGGCTTCTGGGCGATGATGATCTTCCTCGCCATTCTGACCGTCGGTTTCATCTATGAGTGGCGGAAAGGCGCGCTCGAATGGGATTGATCCTAGAGCCCACTTTGGAAAAGGAAGGGAGGCCGGGCGGCTTGATCGCGCCGGGCGCGACCAGCTTCGGCCTGTTCTCCGACGAGCTCGCCGACAAGGGCTTCCTGCTCACCACCGCCGACGATCTGATCAACTGGGCGCGTACCGGCTCGCTCATGTGGATGACCTTCGGGCTTGCCTGTTGCGCCATCGAGATGATGCAGGCCTCGATGCCGCGCTACGACCTCGAGCGTTTCGGCTTTGCCCCGCGCGCCAGCCCGCGGCAATCCGACGTGATGATCGTGGCCGGCACCTTGTGCAATAAAATGGCTCCCGCCTTGCGCAAGGTCTACGACCAGATGCCCGAGCCGCGCTACGTCATCTCCATGGGGTCGTGCGCCAATGGCGGCGGCTACTATCATTATTCCTACTCGGTGGTGCGCGGTTGCGACCGCATCGTGCCGGTGGACATCTACGTGCCCGGCTGCCCGCCGACCGCCGAGGCGCTGGTCTATGGCGTCCTCCTGTTGCAGAAGAAGATCAGGCGGACCGGCACCATCGAGCGTTGATCCGGTCCCTCCCGCGTCCCCCCTGGAGCCTTGATGGACGAAGCCATTAACAAGCTCGCCGCCTATCTCGGCGATCGCCTTGGGACCAAGCTGCTGGCTTCCGAGGTGGCGCTCGGCGAGCTCACCATCGAGGTCGAGCGCGACCATGTCCCCGAGATCATCCAGCTCTTGCGCGACGATCAGCTCTGCCGCTTCGGCTGCTTGATCGACATTTGCGGCGTCGACTATCCCGAGCGGGAGGAGCGGTTCGACGTCGTCTATCATTTGCTCAGCCCGTGGCTGAACCACCGCATCCGCGTGCGCACCAAGACCGATGCGGCGAACCCTGTGCCGAGCATTGTCGGGCTGTTTCCGGCGGCCGACTGGTTCGAGCGGGAGGCCTACGACCTTTACGGCATCCTGTTCGCAGGCCATCCCGATCTCCGGCGCCTCCTCACCGATTACGGCTTTCAGGGCCATCCCTTGCGCAAGGACTTCCCGCTCACCGGCTTCGTCGAGCTCCGCTACGACGATGAGCTGAAGCGCGTGGTCTATGAGCCGGTGAAGCTGATGCAGGAATACCGGAGCTTCGATTTCCTCAGCCCCTGGGAAGGTATGGACACCGCCATCCCCGGCGACGAAAAGGCTGGCGAAGCCCCCGACCGGAACGGCGAGCCATGAAGCCATCGCTCAAGGCCGGGCTGAAGCACAGCTTCTCCTATCATGTGCCCGAGACCAAGACCGTCCCGTACCTCTACGCCGAATCGCCGCAGCTCCAGGCGATGCCGGCGGTGTTCGCCACCGGCTTCATGGTCGGGCTGATGGAATGGACCTGCGTGCAATTGCTCGAGCCGCATCTCGACCAAGGGGAGGGGAGCCTCGGCACCCATATCGATATTTCCCACAAATCGGCGACGCCGTCTGGCTTCACCGTCACCGTCGAGGCGGAATGCATCGAGGTGAGGGGCCCGCGCGCCCGCTTCAAGCTTGTCGCCCATGACGGCATGGACGAAATCGGCTCAGGCACCCATGAGCGCTTCATCGTCAGTTGGGACCGTTTCAATCGCGGCCTCGCCGCCAAACTCGCCAAAGTCGGCAGCAAGGTGGACGCATGAGGTTGGCACAGCACCATCACCTTGCTCCCCGCTCCCCCCTTGAGGGGGAGCACGGCCGCGCTTTGCGCGGTCGGAGGGGGGTGAGCTGCGCGTCTTGTCATCAGACCCCCTTCCCTATCCCTCCCCCACAAGGGGGGAGGGGAGAGCAAGCGGCGCCCTTGGCGACCCACCTCAGCGGCAGAGCCGTCGAAGTCCGTCATGTCCACTGACCCGGCCAAGACTGAAGCCGAGGCCGATAGCGGCAAGCAGGAGGGCGACGAGCGCAAGTTCACCATCAATTTCGGGCCGCAGCATCCGGCCGCCCACGGCGTGCTTCGCCTTGTGA
>Ga0209521_10001908_pt1 | contig 17031 bp, 23 predicted proteins | sample Rifsed19ft4_FD_184016 | JGI IMG/M metagenome (GOLD analysis project Ga0209521, IMG submission 184016) | Soil microbial communities from Rifle, Colorado, USA - sediment 19ft 4 (version 2) | ecosystem: Environmental > Terrestrial > Deep subsurface > Rock core/Sediment | place: Rifle, Colorado...
ACGAAGCAGAGAAATACTATGAGTTGAAGAAAGCGTTGCATTCCAAGCTCGGAAGACGTCTCCCCATGGACGCGAAGAAACCCTACATCGAATCGGTCATCGCCAAGGCCCGCACAGAAACTGGACCATCTGCCGGGTCGAACCCAGTCCTTCCAGAGACAAGGCGAATTTGAGCCGGAGTCTTCGCTTGACCTCGGCGGAAACACGGTTCATCCAATCAAGAGATACGTGTAGATTAGCGACTGTTGGAAGGGATAGGTGGCCTCACTGCGTCCCAGTTGGATACTTGTACGAGAGAGGAGTGTTCTACATTCCCTCGGCCCGGACAGCCAAGAAGATCTCAAACCTGAGGTCCAAAGGACGGGCCTGCATTGTGATAGATGATGACGACACCAAGGAAAGGGGAATCATGATTCAGGGCCAAGCCAGTATAGTCCGGGACCGACGCTTTGCAAGGTTGGGCACCTGGATGGAGTCAAAAACAGGCTGGACCATGGGGTCCGACACAGTAATGGTAGTTTTCAAGCCTGTTCGTAAGGCAAGCTGGAATCTCAGCAAGCGTTTAGGCTAGTTCCAGCATTCGCTGGATTGCAAGCCTGGCCCTGTCAGCTGTTTCTCGCGGGACCCGTACCTCGTAGACCATGTTCCTCAACGAGTCTGCAACCTTCTCCAATGTTATCATTTTCATGTACTGGCAAACAGCGTCCTCCTTCATCGGTAGGAATAACTTTCCCGGGCTCTCTTTCCTCATCCGGTGAAGAATACCCGTTTCCGTGGCCACTACGAACTTGTCGGCCTGGGACTGGCGGGCGTGCCTCACCATTCCCTCGGTAGAGAAGACGTGCGTCATTTGGGGGTTGAAGTCTCCCTTCTCGGCGAAATACATGAACTGCGTCACACAACCGCACTCCGGATGAATCAAAAACTCTGCGTCTGGATACTCTGAAAGCTTCTGGTTAGCAACGTCCGGGGTTATGCCTGCGTGGACATGGCACTCTCCAGGCCATATCTCAATCTCCCGCCCTGTCTTCTCCTTGACATACGCCCCCAAGAACAGGTCCGGCAGGAAGAGAACCTTCCGGTCTGGTGGAATGCTGTTGACTACTTTGACGGCGTTGCTGCTGGTGCAGACGTAGTCGCTTTCGGCCTTGACCTCGGCAGTGGTGTTGATGTACGACACCACCGCGGCATCAGGATGCTCTTTCTTCCAGGCTCGCAGCTGGTCAGCGTTGATCGTGGCAGCGAGAGAGCAGCCCGCATCCAAGTCCGGTATGAGAACCCGTTTGTTCGGAGACACTATCGAGGCGGTTTCGGCCATGAAGTGCACCCCGCAGAAGACTATGACGTCTGCCGGTGTTCTGGCTGCGGCCTGGGACAGCCCGAGAGAATCTCCGACGAAGTCGGCAATATCCTGAACCTCAGGAACCTGGTAGTTGTGAGAGAGAATGACAGCGTTCTTTTCCTTCTTCAGCCTCAGAACCTCCTCTGCCAGTTCTCGGTGTCCGTTGAACTGGAGGCTCTGGGCCACGGGAAATCGCAATAGAAACCGTATCTGGCTTCGTTAAAACATTGCCCTGAGAGAAACAGAAGCCGTTTCGAGATCTCCCCTATTCGAGTACAGCGAGAGCATCTTTTATCCGGACCAGACAGCCGTCTGGCCGAACCTGCTTGATTGCCAAGCAGACCTACAAGGGTCCTGATGACCGCGCCTATGATTGGGTTGATGTGGAGAGCGGGTCTGTCGACGAGATTTCCCAGACCTGCCACGATTTCAGGGTCCACCCGCTATGCATAGAGACGATTCTAGAGGGCGGGGAGAGGCCCCGTATACAGGACTTTGACGATTATAGTTTCATAATTCTTCAGCCCCTAACCTCCACCACCGGCGACCAGGACTTTGGTGAGCTCTATGTTATCCTCTCCAAGAAGTGGGTCCTGACATTCCATAAAGACCGGCTGAAGGAGATCGAAGACCTTCGCAAGGCAATGGCGTCGGGCTCCAAGGCCGTAACCCAGGGTCCTGACTTTCTCTTCTACAGTATCCTAAGCCGGACCCTTGAGTCCTACTATGAGATGACTGATAGGTTCGAAGGGAAGCTGGAAGTCCTTGAGGAAAGAATCTCCGGGCCCTCGCCCGAGCCTGTTCTAGACCGGATGATGCGTATCAGACGCGACGTTGTCTCCGCCCGTAGAATCCTCTCGTACACTCGCGAGGTTGTAGCAACGATGCTGCGCGAAGACTTCTACGACCTTAACGATGAGGACGAGCGCTACTACCGGGACGCCCACTTCCAGCTTTCACACCTGCTGGAGACGACAGAGACCTTTCGGGAATTTCTCTCGGACCTGAGAGACGCGTACATGAGTTCTGTCTCGCTCAGCCTCAACGAGGTGATGAAGACCCTCACAATGGTCGGGACGATCGCCTTACCCCTCTTAGTTGTCTCCGGAATCTACGGCATGAACCTCCAAGGACTGCCTCCGTCCTCGGATAACCCGTATGGGAGCCTCATCGTTGTCCTACTGATGATCATGTTCAGCCTCTCACTCGGACTGTACTTCAGAAAGAAACACTGGATCTAGAAACCGACGTTATCCCATATCTATGCTACCGTAAACGCTCTAGTACTATGGAGGGTATGACCTTGGCCACTCCATCGACAGCGGCTATGTTGTCGATAATCCGCGAGAGGGACTCGCTGTCCTTCGTCCACACGACCACATAGAAATCATGGCCCCCTGAGGTGCTGAACACCATCGCTGCCTCAGGCATTGCAACTAGTTCTCTCCCGACGCCAATCAGCTTAGAAGGGTCTGCGTCCACTCCGACCTGGGCATTTAGTTTCAGCCTCAGCCTTTCCGTATCGACCTCAACCATGACCCTTCTGATCACTCCCGTCCTTCGGAGGGCTAGGACCCTCTTTCTAACTGTGGACTCGTTCAGCCCGAGCTTCTCCGCCATCTCCCTATAGGTGAGGTCAGCGTCCCGAGAGAGGAGGTCTATTATTCTATCATCGGCACTTTCGAGCTGCGCGGTTCTCTCTTTCCCGACCTTCGATGCCAAGGGTCCCAAACTCCTTCCCGGCTACTTCAGCCTCTCCAGCACAAAATTCGGCATGACCCTGACGACGCCTTGGATGGAGCTAACCTGGTCCACAATTCTCGCTATCGTCTCTCTGCTCCTGGCCCAGACGATTACCTGAAAGTCGTTTTCGCCTGAGGTGCTGAAAACAAACCTGGCCTCTGGAATTGCTGCAAGCTTACTGCCAACCTCCATGATCTTCGACGGGTCCGCGTCAATGCCCAGCATGACGTTGGACTTGTACCCCAGTTTTACAGCGTCAACGTCCACGATAAACCTCCTGATTATCCCCTTCTTCCTAAGGGCTAGGATCCTCTTCCTCACGGTTGACTCGTTGAGCTGAAGCCTCGCCCCTAGCTCTCGGTAACTGAGCTCGGCGTTCTCTTGGAGAAGCGCTATTATCCTGTCGTCGGTCTCTTCCGGCAGAAACATCCTTCTTCTGCGTCGAGTATTCGAGACTAGAGTTGACAGCCCTCCGACCGCCTACTTGAGCCGTTCCACCATGAAGGAAGTGGTCACCCTTGTCACGCCATCCATAGCCGAAACCTCATCGATTATCTTCGTCAGCGATTCCCTATCCCTAGTCCATACGACCACGTGAAAGTCGTGGGCTCCAGAGGTATTGAACACAGTCCTTGTTTCCGAGAGCGCCGCGAGCCGTTTTCCTATGCTCATGACTTTCGAGGGGTCAGCATCAACCCCCAAGACGACCCTAGACCTGTACCCCAGTTTTTCCGGGTCAACGTCCGCCAGGAACCGGCGAATTACTCCCCTCCTGCGCAAGCCGATGACCCGTTTCCTCACGGTGGACTCGTTCAGCCCGAGCTTCTCCGCCATCTCCCTATAGGTCAGGTCGGCGGTCTGGGATAGGAGGAGGATTATCTTCTCATCCGTGTCTGCAGGGAGCAACCTTGTGATTTTCCGTTTTTCGGAAAAAAACTTCCCGCACGCTTATATCGCTTTCCCCCCACAGTAATGGTAGGTATCCGAAATACTCCCCGAGGCCACTTTTTCTGCCCACGGGAATATTTGGGAAACCGAGCTGGGATGCCAAATGTCTGTAAAGGTAATGGTAGCCTTCGGACCACAAACGTTCAGCCTCCTCGAAGCGGAGGCGAAAGAGCGGGGCGTCTCAATTCAAGAACTGTTACGAGCGGTCATCATACCCGAATGGTTCCGCGTTCGAACCGACAGCCCAGAAAAGCCCGCGACCCTGAGGAGCGGGGACACACGCACAGACACTCTCTCATCTTCAATCTATCGCCCATCAAACCACCGTCTCCAGTGACCGTCCAACCATTTCCCCTTTTTCCTATTGACGGGTCCGGTAGGGACGCTGATATTCTAGGGCTGGAGGTTCCATTCCGAACGCCTGTACTTTGACCGGTACAAGTCTTCAGCCAGCACCAGCTCTTCCCGGGACAGTTCATCCTTTTCCAGCCGGACACCATAACTGGCCTCGATTCCATGAACAATGGCTGTCTGGATCTCGCGAGAACTCACATCCCGGCCCAGCTCATCACGAACCGTCGTGACACGTTTCTGCACGCTGGCCACATGCTTGTCGGCCAGCTTGGCCTTCGGCACGTTGAGGACTTTCCCCAAAATGGCCAGGTCGGAGGATACCAAGATGCAGCCGTGGTGGAAGACAGCTCCCCACCTGATACTGCCCGCCGCACCCGAGACCTTTCTGCCCTTGACCTGAATGTCGTTGATGGGCTGAAACTCGGCTTGCACCCCCATGGCCCGGAGACCTTGAACAGCGCCCTCTGACAGTTTTTGAAAGACCTGCTGAAGGTTTGAGTCAGGGACGATGGAGTGGCCCTTCTTCAGAGAGATCGCATAGTTGAGGTTCCCTCCATCATGGTAGACCGCCCCTCCTCCAGTGAACCGTCGAACAACCGTTGTACCAGTCTCCTTACACGCATCAAAGTTCACTTCTAGGGGAGCAGACTGGAAGCATCCGATCACTATTGTATTGGAGTTATGCCAGAACCGGACGGTGTTAGGGGCCCTTCCCTCGCCCACCATTCTCGGAATCGCCTCTTCCACAGCCAGGTTCAAGAACGGGTTATCCCGGTATTCCAGGTCGATCAGGCGCCAGGCTTCAGTCAGCTATCACCATCTCCTGCTTTGCAGAGAGTAGGGTCAGAACAAGATCGTCCGCGGAAATCCCTAGGCTCTGCACCTGGCTCGCCTCGAAGAAACGGTCTATTACCTTCCTCAGATCCGCCTCCTGCAGGGGCGTCCCTTCGAGCATTTTCTCGAGCGTTGGAAGACTGTCTTCAGGCACTAGGAAGAAGTCTCCTGAGATTTGGACGGATTTGATGTGTCCTTCTTCCTCGGTCAGTCGGACGCGGACAAGCTTGCCTCCTGCTGCCTTGTAATCGTAGGCCCTGAATGAGCCCATATCAACCCCGGAGCCGCGACGAAGATGCATCCATCTTAAGATTTCTACCATGTGGACCTCACGACCAATCCTTGTTCAGTTCGCGAGTTCCAATTTACAGCGGACCGAAGCCTACATTTTTCGTAGCGTCCACTTGAAGTGGTTCTCGTCGAAGACATAGACCCTTCCTTCATCTGCCATGCTATAGCCCAGAAAACCGTGCCACCTGTCCGAGACCGTGTCAAAAAAACACTCGATGACCCCGAGGGGCTCGCTCAGCGCTTCCGGCCTGACCATCTGATGAATAATACTTGTCAGGTGGCCTATTTGGTCTAGGGCAGAACTTGTCGCTTCATAGTCCAATATTCCTGACCTGAAGACCAGTCTGGTGTTTTTCCCCGCGAAAGTGAAGTTGAACGCCGCCCCAACTCTACCCCTTCTATGCCTTACCTGTTTGACGAGGTCTTTGAGGTCGCGCCAGCTCTCCTGCAGCAGGGCCGTGAAAAGTTCGGGGCTGTAGGCATAGTGGAAGATAATGTTGACGCGTGTTGCAAGATCCTCATCGGGGAGTTCAACGTAAGCCGGCTGTTCTACCAGAAACTTCCTTCTTAGAATCTGGTAGAGGGCTTCGTGTTCGAACGGAGATAATTCTCCCTCGACAAGGACCTCTGCGCGAGGCTTTGAGCCCTCCAGCGGGTCAGACACCTCAAGCTATTGTAGGCGCTACTGAAGCGACGGTTGAGATAAGCACATGGGCCTACCGCTCCAAGGACTACGAGTCATCGATCTCTCGAAGGATTTTGCCGGCCCTTTCTGCACGATGATACTCTCAGACCTCGGAGCCGAGGTGATCAAAGTCGAGAAGCCTACCACTGGTGACGAGACGCGAGCCTGGGGCCCTCCCTTCGTCAAAGGCATGAGCAGCTATTTCCTCAGCCTCAACAGGGGAAAGAAGAGCATAACCCTCAACCTGAAAACCAGAGAAGCACAGAAGATTGTGCGCCAGCTAGCCCGAGACGCTGACGTTTTTGTAGAAAGTTACCGTCCGGGGACTATTGCCCGGTTCAAACTAGACTATTCGAGCCTTAGACGCGTTAACAAGGCATTGGTCTACTGTTCCATCTCAGGCTTCGGGCAGACCGGCCCCTACCGCGACCGTCCCAGCTATGATATTATCGCGCTCGCGATGAGCGGGCTCATGAGCACTACGGGTGAAGAAGGACGGCCGCCGGTCAGGGTCAGCGTTCCTGTCGCCGATATTGCCGCCGGACATTATGCTGCGACCGCTATCCTCGCCGCCCTAGCCAGACGCCTTGTGAAAGGCGTGGGAGACTACATCGACGTTTCGCTTCTGGACTCGATAGTTTCATGGCTAACCTACAATGCGACCAACTATTTCGCAACGGGTATTCAGCCTCGCAGGATGGGCTCGGCCCATCCAAGCATTGTCCCCTACCAGGCATTCAGGTGCAGAGACAGGGACCTCATAGTAGCCGTCGGAAACGACCAGCAGTGGAGAGCGTTCTGCGAGGCCATTGGGCGGGAAGACCTCGCGGAAGATGAGAGGTTTAGGACGAACCCGCTAAGGGTCCTCAATAGAAACGCGTTAGTTCCGAAAACCGCTCGTCTTTTTGGCAAACAGAAAGCAAACTACTGGCATAAGCTGCTGCTGGAGAAAAGAGTGCCTGCCACCCCCGTCTACACCATCCGAAACGTGGCTGAGGACCCCCATGTCAGGAGCAGGAAGACGATAGTCAAGCAGCGAGGCTTGGCTCACCTTGTGTTTCCCGTGAGATTCCCTAGGGTATCAGCAGGCCCGTTGTTGCCCGCTCCTAGACTCGGAGAACACACTTCGAGAATTTTGAGAGAACTCAGGTATTCAAGCAGGGCGATTGAGAGGCTGAAACAGTCGGGTGCTCTTGGATAACTCTAGAAGAGAGAGTTCGTAATCGAAAGGAGCAAAACGGCAATATTCATAGAGACGGAATCTGTGCGATACGACGCCACAGAAGCTCTGATTCTGTGGTCGTACCATTCTATAAGAACGCGGGCCAGACTACATTCTAGAGTCCACACTTCGGAAGCAATAAAGGGACGAGCCTCGTCTACCAGACGAGCAGCAGTTTGCTTGACAGGACCCGAAAGTGAACTACCGTCTCCATCATGTAAGCCGCAACCTGACCCAACTGGTTGGACTCGCGGCGGGGTTAGGATTCCTCTTCACAGGCTGGGCCATATATTCCAACAATGGTTTCGACTCCAAGTGGTTGTTCTTCATCGGATTCCTGATGGTACCGACAGGACTACTCGTGCTGGGAAACACTCTAATCAAGATCCCAGCCGAGAAAGAAACCTGACAAACAGTCTGCAATTCTCATCGTAGACGGACCGGCGTTCGAAACGAGGCCAGCCCCACACCCCTCAACCTTCCACCTATCTTCGCAATAATACCAGGCGCCTCGGTTCCTATCTTACAAAGCAGGCACTGAACAAGCGGCGAGAGGGTTTCAACCCTGATGACGTCATACTGCAGTCCGGCCGATTTGACCGCGGCCTCCGCTTGGTGCTTTGCCACTCCTACGGCTAGAACCCTGTCGAACGGGAAACGTCTCCACGAGAGAATTTGCTCCCGCGTCTCATCGGCCAGTTCGACACTGAGTTTTTCCCCGTCGACCTCTGTGACCACCGCTTTCAACGGAAAATAGTCCACAAGCGCGTTTTCGTCGAGAATCTCCCGACACGGTTTCGCGACACCGTCCGCCAGCTGCGCCCTCATACGGTGCAAAGGATACAACGCGTCCTTACGGGCTGGCTGCATAACGCCAAGGTCGACGTAGACGCCGAAACCTACTCTTCCGGACCCTGTGACGAAGCCCTTGAGAACATCCCACCGTTCTACTTGAGAGGCCTCAAGCGGCGCGCTGCCATATCTCTCCCAGAGGAGATTGACTAGGGCTTCGGCGTCTTCGCCCTTCGCCCTGACCCCTATCCAGCCATTGTTGGAAAAAGACTGCCATTCGGCACGGAGTCCTCGCACCTCTCCTTCCAAGAGCCTACCGACAATGTCAGGGTCCTGTCTTAGAACTCTTTCAGGAATTTTTTCTGCGAGGGTGGCGGTCTGCCAACCCTCCAAGTCGTTTCTACTTCCTGTCTCAGAACCGGGTATTGGCGAAAGCTATCGGCCGCTCGGAGAGCTCGGACTCTAGCTTGCGGGCAGATTCTTCCAAGACCTCAATCGTCTTACTGTTATCTTCGCTGATTAACTGGTCGTTGCAGCCGCTGCAGCGGAAGGCGGACTCCATCGCATCCTCGAACGTCATTCGTATCGTGAGGCAGCCTTTGCACATGAAGAAACTGTGAGCCTTTTCATGCTCGAGGCGCTGCCTGATCGTCTCAAGAGCCTTTTTCTTCCGGCTCCGGACGAACGCGTCTATCTGGTCGCGCTGGAGCCTCCAGTGGTAGATGAACCAGCCGGTATTCTCGTCCCGGGACCGGATCACCGTCACCAGGGCGTGGTCATAGAGCTTGTAGAGCACTTTCCGGGCGGTGTTCAGCCGGACGTTGGCCTGGGTGGCTATGACGTCGTCGGTGGTTGTTCCGGCCAGGGTTAGGGCTCTGACTACGCTGAGAGCCTCTTCCCCGCCGAAGAAGCTTGCCAGTCGCGCGATTTCATCGTCATTACTACCAGGCATACGCTCGAAAACCCTTAGACACTGTATATAGTGCGGTTCTCCAATTTAATCCTTTGACGAGCCTGTTAGGCAACAATGCCAAGAATAGTCGTCCTGCGGATGGGACACCGCTTCTTCCGGGATTCAAGGGTGACGACTCACGTCTGCTTGACAGCCAGGGCCCTCGGAGCGACGGGAGTGATCATCGCGGACCGTAGGGACAAGGAGGTTGAAGCGACCGTCCGGGACATGGTCGAACGGTTCGGTGGAACCTTTCAGGTCGAGACAGGCACACCTTGGAGACATGCGATCAGAGACTGGAAGAGGCAGGGAGGGCTGGTGGTCCACCTCACGGCCTACGGGATTCCCCTCCCAAAAGTAGTGGAAGAGGTCAGGAGAGCGGGGTCTGATGTCATGGTTGTCGTCGGGTCCGAGAAAATGCCGGGCGAAATGTTCAGAGTCGCCGACTGGAACGTTTCCGTCACCAGCCAGCCCATGAGCGAGGTAGCAGCCCTAGCGATTTTCCTAGACTGGTTCAACGGACACGAAGAATTCGACCTTGACTTCCCAAATGCGGCAATCAGGATCATTCCTTCGAAGACCGAGAAGAAAGTATTGCAGGGATAGATCCCGCTTCTTTGACCGTTTCGGTATTCCTAGACTGGTTCGGAGTACTCGCCAACAACAGAGAAATGACAAGACGCTGGCGAATAGTCGAGGCCCGCCTCCTCTATAACTTGTACGGTGGAAGGCTGTCGACCTGGGTCGCGGTGCATGATAGGGCTTTCAGGTGGTACCTCAACTACTGGGCCCTGCGCGGACCAGATAGCAAAGCCAGCTATCGAGAAATCTGGAAGCGGGGCGAGGTCGAATGGATGAGACGTACGTTAACCTGGGGAGGAGTCGAGGTGCCCTCATCAGAAATAGAACTCTTCAGGCTAGATAGGAAGCTGACGCATGAGATTACGCGGCGAATCAATGTCGCCTATCCGTTTGTTCGCAAAGTTCTCGGACGCCTTCGACGTAGAGGGTTCAGGCTATTTCTAGTCTCGGGAGCCGATAGCGCCTACATCAAGGGCACTTTGGACGCCACGAGACTCAACGGATACTTCGAAAGGGTTTTCTCACCTGATGAGTTGGACGCTTTCAAGGGAAGCCTGAGTTATTGGAAGAAGATTCTGAAACTGTCACGATCAGACCCGGAGTCATCGGCCGTAGTAGATGACCGAACCAAATTCCTCCGAGTCCCAGCGAAACTTGGCCTGAGGACTATTCTCGTCCAGCCAGATGGCCCATCCAATCAACAGTTCGTGAGGATAGAAAGCGTCAAGGAACTACTCTCGACAAGTGTTCTGCCAAATCTTAAGAAGCATGGGACCCATGCTTCCCCGGCAAGGATTGCCTGAGGAACAGCTCTCAACTCTCGCCAGGGCACTGGTTCTGGCAGGCGGAGTAATACTCGTAGTGGCAGGAATGATAGCGTTTGTCGGTGGAAACGTGTCCTCCTACGTCAGCTCGCCGTTGTCCGGCCTCAACAGGTCTCAGGAAGGGGTCCTGGCCATCGTCGCAGGTGTCCTAGCCCTATCGAGCTATCGACAGCTTCACATGACTGGCTGGAGCGTCTTGATGATAGTCCTAGGAATCGTAACAGGCGGCCTCGGAGGCATCCTGATTCTCGTCAGCGGTCTAGTTTCACTTGTTGTAGCGCACGCGGAGAAAACTGTAAGGCTCGAGCACTAAGACCTGAGGGTCGTTACTTGTTTCCCCGACCTTTCTGACGAACAAGCGCCACATCTCCCAGAGTGGCCTCCGCGGTCGAGGTTAGGCTTGGGCTCGGGGTCGGAACCTCAATCTCTTCCTTGGGAACAAGCAGTTTCACACGGAGGATGTGTTCTAGTTCTCGGGTCAGCCGCATAGTGGGCAGCATCTTCTCTAGCTCTATCTTCTGTATCACCGTCAGCTTCTCCTTCGCCCTGAACGCCAGGTCCTGCTGGGAGAGTCCCATTTTCTCTCGGGCCTGTTTGACCACGCGCGGATAGTCGTCCACAAGGTCCGACTCTTCAATCGACCTGGGCAGGCTCTCAATCGGCCTCGGACGCAAACCCGGGCCGGGCGCAACGGCTCTTTGGGGACGCGGCCTATCAGGGAACCCCGGCAACTCCTTCCCGAGGCTTGCACAGTTTCTACAGACAATCAGGGTTGCGCCTTCTACCAGAGACCTCGCGGGCTTTCCTACTATCTCGCGCCCGCATACCTCACAGAACAAGTCTGTTTCGAAACCCCGTGCGAGAACAGTAGAAATAGGCTCGCATCCGGCTTAATTGCCTATCGGAACAGGTACGCTAAGCCTCTGCATGAATGGAATTGGGACATGGCAAGCGCAGAGACGAATCACTTTGAGGCGGTGATAAGATTCGGGTTCTGAACCGGTCAAGCCCAAGCTTCACCAACTCCGCCGGGTCAGAGTGATCGCAGCCTACCAGTTCGGTAACGGAGCTGAGAGAGCGTTTCCGGCGACAATCAGAATCACTACGTCGCCCAACACTCACAAGATACGACACGTCTTCAACCAAGGAAAGCTTCTTGCGACCCTCCGGGCGAAGGACGGCTTCCTCGCGCTAACGATCGACGGGGGAAGGGTTCTCCGGCGGATCTTCAAACCCCCTAGGCTCAGGGTCCGCGTAGTTCTTGGAGTGGAGGAGTTCATACGGAAAGGTGGAAACGTCTTCGCAAAACACGTTCGCACCGTCGACCCCGAGATACGTCCCGGAGAGGAGGTATTGGTGGTGGATGGTAGGGACCGTTTGTTAGCTGTTGGTAGAACCTTGTTCAACGCTGAGGAGATGCTCAGCTTCAGGGCCGGAGTCGCCGTGAAAGTCAGACACGGGGTTGAGGATTGATAGGCTTAACAAGCACACCTGCTTAGTTTGAAGCGAAACCGTGATGATGCGTCGGAAGGTCAGCCCTCGAGAGGCCAACCGAATGATGCAGCGAATGGGCATGCAAGTCCAGCAGCTTGACGACGTGACGCGTGTCATTATGGAGACACCGAGTAAGAGAATCATCATCGATAGCCCGGAAGTTGCCACGATAACTGTCCAAGGCCAGACCATGTACCAAGTAGGCGGTGGAAACATGAGGGAAGAAACGGCCGGCGAACAATCATCAGCCGATGACACAAAACTGGTTGCATCTCAGGCAGGCGTTTCTCAGGAAGAGGCCGCCGCAGCACTCAAACAGTCAGCTGGAGACCTGGCCCAGGCCATCGTCCTTCTCAAACAGAAGAAGGACCTAAAGGGAAAGATGGCGTGACAATTCTCGCAACCTCCTGCCACATATTCAGTGGAGATCGCGTCCTCCTTCTAAGAAAGATGGAGGGGCTGTTCGGCGGTGGAAAGTGGGACCCGCCTGGAGGAAAGATGGAGCCGGGCGAGTCTCCAGAAGGCTGTGTCGAAAGAGAGGTTTCTGAGGAAACTAGCCTAAAGATTGCGAATCCTAGCAGCCGCGGCGTTCTTTACTACTACAAGAATGACCAACGAGAGAAGCCTGACTGGACTGTCTACCTGTTCGTAGCGGAAAAGTTCCACGGGGTACCGGTCGACAGCCGGGAGGGAACACTCCGATGGTTCGGAATAGACAGGCTTCCGCTCGGGGAAATGTGGGAGGACTACCAGTACTGGTACAGGCACTTGCTAGATGGGAGGAAACTTGAAGGAGGGTTCTATTTCTCCGGTGATTTTGAAAAGCTGAGGGACCACTGGCTCAAAGTTCTCTAGTCTACACTCCCAATAGTCCCGGGTCCTAGGAAACGCTGAAGCCTACGGTAACTGTAGTGGTAAAGCTGCGCTTCAAGCCTCCTAAGGCCACTATACTAGCCGTTATCAGTATGTCTAGCTTGTAGGACCCTGGGAGGCGGACCCCTTCTTCGACTCCGACGACAATTGTGTGGTTCCTTGTTCCCATGAAACCGCTGATGTTGACGTTCCCGAGGTCAATTGTCTGGGGGGAAAAATACTTACACTTCCTAGGCGTGAAACGAGCATCGTCCTGCTGGGCCAGCTTTAAACAGGCGAAACCAGCCAGCCTCGCGGGTCGACCTTGCGACTGGTAGAGTGCGTTCCAAATTTCAGCGAGGGTCGCCGGAAAGATGTCATAGACTCCATCGCGAACACAATCAGAACGACACTAGGCGTGACCCTTCTTGATGTAGAGTCTAACGCCGACCACAATAGGTCTGTCATAACCTTCCTAGGCGAGCCGGGGCCCGTGAAAGAAGCGGCTTTGGCGGCGGGGCGAAAGGCGGTTGAGCTGATTGATCTGAACCATCACAAGGGCGAGCATCCGCGGATGGGGGCTGTTGACGTTGTCCCGTTCGTTCCGGTCGCAGAAGCGACCATGGAGGATTGTGTCGCACTGGCGAGGCAGTTTGGAAAGGAGTTCGCTGAACAGCTCCGCGTCCCGGTTTTTCTCTACGAAGAGGCCGCGACCACTCCTGACCGACGGAACCTTTCGGACGTGCGGGCCGGAGAGTTTGAAGGGCTTCGCGACCGAATAGGCAGAGACCCGTCCCGGAAACCAGACTTTGGGCCTGAGAAGATCCATCCGACCGCCGGGGCGACAGCTGTCGGCGCACGGGAAATTCTCATAGCCTACAATGTGAACCTCGGGACGAGCGACCTCAACATCGCGAAGAAGATAGCCCGCGAGCTGCGGTCAAAGGAAGGCGGCCTCGCCTACGTCAAAGCGCTGGGTTTCGAGCTGAAAGAACGTGGAATCGTACAGGTATCGATGAACATGACCAGTTACCGTAAGAGCCAGCTGTTCAAGGCGTACGAGCTTGTCAAGCTGTTCGCGGAGCGGCACGGGGTCCGGGTGGTTGGAAGCGAAATCGTCGGGCTCACACCGATGGATGCTCTGGTGGACGCGGCCGAGTTCTATCTTAGGCTGGAGAATTTCAGCCGGGACCAAGTGCTAGAAAAAAGGCTCTTCGCACCCCGCCCATCGGGCCTCACAGACCAGAGCCTAAGAGTGTTCAGCGAGGAAGTTGCATCAAAGAAAGCAACACCTGGGGGTGGTAGCGTTTCGGCCTACATGGGATCCCTGGCCGCAGGCCTGCTTTGCATGGTCTGCAGAATAACGCTTGGGAAAAAGGAGCGGTCGCCACATGCAGAACGAGTCAATGATGCCTTGAAAAGGGGCGAAGAACTGCGTGAAAGGCTTCTGCAGCTTGTCATCAGGGACGCGGATGCTTTTGATTCAGTGCTGAAAGCCCACAGGCTCCCGAAGGAACAGGTGGAGGCTCGGACGAAGGCGGTTCAGGACGCGACTATGAAAGCGTCCGAAGCCCCGCTGAACACGCTGGAGCTTTCAGTCGACACGCTGAGACTGGCCTTGGAGATTGCTGAGGTCGGAGTGTTGAGCGCTCTGTCGGATGTCGCGACAGCAGCGGCGGCCGCGAAGGCTGCAGTTGAAGGGGCAGCTAGTAATGTCATGATTAACCTGCCGGGCATCGAGGAAAAAGAGTATGCTGAGAAAACACGGACCCGTGTCACGGGGCTCCGGAGAGAAGCCACTGTGCTGGAAGAACGAGTGGAAAGGATGATTCAGTCCAGGTCAGTCAAAGCCGGCTAGATTTCCAGTTTGATTAGGTTCGTCATCTTGTCCGCCCACGCCATCAGCGGGGCTACTAGGATGGTTAGCTCTCGGCCTTCCCTTGTGAGATGGTACTGGACCCGGGGCGGTATCTCCGCGAACGCTTCCCGTTTCGCAAGCCCTGTTCGTTGCAGGTCCTTGAGTACGTCTGTCAGCGTCTTGGCGCTCATCCCTGGAAGCTGTCCTAGTAGGTGGGTGAAGCGCATTGTTCCGTTGTTGCCGAGGAGCGCGAGGACGCAGAGGACCCATTTCTTGCCGATGATATCTATGACCCCTTCACAAGGGCAGGGGCATATGCAGCACGGCTCTCCTTCCTTGAACCTAACCATGTGGTAACACTGTTGCCTTTTGGGAACTGGACCGCTTAAATACTTTAGTTTGGTAACTAACTATCCGAGGTGAAGCGTAAAGATGGGTTGTTGCGGATGTTGCTGCTGCGGACCCGGATGCTGCTCAACAGACAAGTCGACCGCCAAACAGGACTAAGCAAATGGACCCCTCTCAGGGTCTCCGGCAAACGCCTCGCCGCTGCTTTTGGCCGACCGTCCCCTTTTTTCCGAATCATTAGAATAGACTCTTGTAGAACTGGCCAGCAAGGTTGAAGTGGCCGAGGAGCCTTGCCGTCTATCGGAGCCACCTACTCCTTTGGACCCGCACAGAGCCGGGACCTCTGATTACTCTAGAAACGCTTAGCCTCGATGGTCTTCCATGAGAGATGAAACAGTCAGGCTCGTGACCTCCGCGATCGCCATCGGCACAGGCCTTGTTTTCGTCACCTCAGGCCTGACACTCCTGAACGCGGGAACAGAAACCGACCCCGCCTATAGGCAAGCAGGTATACTTCTGTTGCCGGGCGGGTTATTGACAATCGCGGTGGCGGTCCGCTGGCAGTTACCTGTACTGCTCAACAGAATCACCCTTGACCGAAGAACAAAGTTGCTTCTAGTCTCCCTCGCCACTATCGTACTCCTGTTCTGGGGCACACTCTCCCAGCTCAGATCAGATGCGATAGGAGGCTTGGCTGGTCTCTTGTTCGGACTCGGATTCCTAGCCGTCTTCCTTCGAATGATTACCCGGACCAGGAGGGCTCTTTCACCCAGAGAGCTTGAAACTATGACGAAGGAGATGAAACGAGCGTCTCTTAGGCCGTTGGGAGTTACAATACTAGCCGCTCTGCTAGCGGCCGATGGAGTTTCCTCGATTCTGGTGGCTGTTTTCCTCGCCATGGTCGAAGTCGGATACTATCCAAGAACGCCATCATTTTTTCTACCCACGCTTCTCGTGTTCCTTTTCTTTGGGTTTCTGAAAACCTCGATGGCCTTCGGCCTCTCGAATGGCAGCGGGTGGGCGTGGGATGTCGCCGTAATCTACAATTCACTGTATCTTTTGTATCTTGCACTATCGAGCTTAACCATTGTTCAGTTTTGGCCGTTTCTGTTTGCGTTTCAAGCGGGCCCTTTGGGACCCGCTATCTTTCTAGGCAACTTGGTGCCAGTCGTAATATTGGGTCTTATGGAGAGTATTCTGACGCTCTACTATCTGAACAGGGCCCACGTGAAGAGTTTCTTCAGAAAAGTCAGGGCGGAAAACGTTCTTCGTCAATCTTACCGATGACTAGGGTCATGGAGTGTGGGCGAGCGTTCCAAGTATGGAATTCTGACTGTAGAAGCGTTCTCGCTAGCCTTTGAGCTCCTTGAGTAGCTGCTTTGCGATTGTCAACCTCTGAATGTCGTTCGTTCCCTCGTATGTCTTGATGATTTGCGAGTCCCGAAGGAACCGTTCGACAGGATACTCTGTGGCTACACCGTAGCCCCCGTGAATCATCATGGCCATCAGCGATAACCTTTCGGCGGTTTCGGTGGAAGTCACCTTGGCAATCGACGCAGCCTTGACGAAATCTTTTCCCTGGTCCTTCAACGACGCAGCCCAGTAGGTCAACAATCGCGCAGTATGCAGCCCAATAGCCATCTCAGCCAGCTTGTACTGTACCTGCTGGAAGTCTATGAGGGGCGTTTCGAAGCTTGTCCGGGTCTGCGCATAGCTTACAGCCGCCTCGTAAGCTGCCTGGGCGATGCCTACTCCCTGGGCGGCTACGTCTATTCGTCCGCGGTCGTAGGTCTTCACTCCAATGTAGAAGCCTTCTCCTTCTTTTCCTAGCAGGTTTTCCTTTGGAACCTTGACATTGTCAAGGATTAGCTCTGAGGGCTGGGATCCGCGGAGGCCTGTGGTTTCGATCT